>Ga0326728_10025263_pt1 | contig 10654 bp, 5 predicted proteins | sample MB3enrmetagenome_FD_207602 | JGI IMG/M metagenome (GOLD analysis project Ga0326728, IMG submission 207602) | Lab enriched peat soil microbial communities from McLean, Ithaca, NY, United States - MB31MN | ecosystem: Environmental > Terrestrial > Soil > Wetlands > Peat | place: USA: New York...
GGCTGATCGCGCTGAGCAAGTCGATGCCGGGAAAGTGCTGCTTTGGCCTCCGGCCCCAGTGGCGAGGGTCTTTCACCGTCCCCGGCTCCCGCGCCAGCGAAGCTTCAATCTCCCCCCGCCCCCGCAGCGGATTCCCCGCCACCGCCGCCGCCTGCTTCTCGTACCCTTTCTCGCTCTGCCGCCGCGATGCCTGATAAGCGAACGGCTGCCCGCCCTCCGTCTCCACCAGCACCCGCACCAGGCGCTCGATCCGCCGGTTCAGCAGGCTCGCCTCCTCTCCCACGTCGGCGTCGACGAAAAGGCTCAGCACGTCGAACCCCAGCTTCACCGCCCGCTCCGGCTCGATCAGCCCCGGCACTGCGCTACGGTCCCGCTCCGCCGCCGCTTCCCCCAGCACCATCGCCACCGCCATCATCTCCCACCGCCACTCCCCGCGAAACGCCCGCCGCCGCCTCCAGCTCGCCTGGAAGATCGCCTCCACCAGCCGCTCCTGCCGCTCCCCCACCGGCCCCAAGGCGCGGTGAAACAGCGCCCGGCGCGCTTCGTACTCTTCCCGCGTCTCCCCCGCCAGCCCCAGACTGCGCCGCAGGGAGAGGCACTGCGTGCCACGCTTGAAGCCGGAGGCGTAGCGGGGCGATTGCGCCGCCTTCACCAGATTGGCGTACTGCGAGGCGCGGCGGCGCTCCGTGGGACGATACTTCCGTCCCCAGGGATCGAGATTGGCCCGGAGCAGGTTGGCGCGCGACGAGGCTTTGCTTCGCTCGCTCACCGTGTAACGGCGCTTCTGGCGATTTCGGCTTTCCCCATTGGGGATTGCGCAGGGTGGATTTTGGGGAGAAGGCGGGCCTTCCCCGTTGGGCGTTTCAGCTTTGGGATTTTCGGTTGAAGAGTCGGCGGAATTGGAGCTTGCCGACGTTGGATTGGGGATGGAAAAGCCCTCGGCCGGACTCTCGATCCCCGGCTGCGCAGCCGTGCGATCTTGGATTTTTGATTCGGGATCGATCGTGAAGCGGGCCATCGGCTGATTACTCCTTACTTAACCAGCCATACAGTATAGACCCACCCGCACTCTGTGTCAAGCTAAATATTTATCTGGCTGGCCTACGCCCGAGTCGCCCGGCGGAGGCTATCAGGAGGGTAGTTGTAGCGCAGACCTTTAGGTCTGCGGTTTTTTGGCAAGGGCACAAGCACAAGAGGGGAAGCGAAAGCTCGACGTCACCGGGGAAAGCAGTAGCGCGGAGTTGACTTGCAGCTCCGCGCCACCCGTTCTTGCCAGTCTTCTAAATTAAGGCGTGAGCTCCCACACCGTTCCATAGTCCGCAGAGCCCCCGGTCTCGGTTGTGCCGTAAATGTTGCCCTTCGCGTCCATGATCACAGCGCAGAAGGGACTTGCCCCATCCGAGTAGCCAAAGCTGTGCAGCACGGTCTCCGTGGTTTTGACCACCTTGAAGATCACGCCGTAGTAGCCGCTGGTGCCATAATCACTCGTTGTGCCGTACAGGCCCTTCCTCGTCCACAGCACACCGCCGTAGGGGGAGCCTCCGTCCGCACCCCCGGTGAAGCTGTAAAGCACAGTCTCCTTGCCAGTCGGAACCACCCTGAACACGGTTCCGTAGTAGCCGGAAGAGCCGGTGGAACCCATCGTGGTGCCGTAAAGGTTACCCGCCGTGTCCAGCGTCATTGTTCCGACCGGCGATAACCCGTCCGCCCGACCCTTGAAGTGGTGCAGCACTTTGTACTTAGCATTCTTGATCGTGAGACTGAACACCACGCCGTAACCGTAGGAACCACCGTAGGCAGTGGTGCCGTACAGGATCTTCCCGGTCTTGTCCAGAGTCAAATTGCCTCCGAAAGGATCATCCCCGTCGGAGCCCGCGAAGGTGTGCAGAACCGTCTCCTTGCCAGTCTCCACCACCACGCTGTACACCACCCCGTGGCTGGAGGAGCCTCCGGAGGAGGTGGTGCCGTACAGGATGCCATTCTTGAGAATCACACCACTGTAGGGGTATCCTCCGTCCGACCCGCCCGTGAAGGTATATAGTACCGTCTCGGTCATGGCCTTGATGTTGACGGCGAACACTACTCCGTAGCCAGAACCTCCGGAGGAGGTGGTGCCGTAGAGAGTGTTGCCCGAAAGAACTACACTTGAGTCCGCGTACCCACCGTCCGCGCCGCAGGTAAAGTTATAGAGAACGTTCTCCGTGCCGCTGGGAGTCACCTGGAACACCGTTCCGCAGTAGTTGGTGCCGCCGTAGTCGGTGGTGCCGTAAAGGTTGACCGCCTCGTCCAGAACCAGACTGCCGTAGACGGGATATCCCCCATCCGACCCGCCGGTGAAGTTGTAGAGCACCTTGTATGTTCGCGCTTCCGCCACCACCGCTGGCAAAAGCACGATTGCCAGCGCCAGCGCGATATTCACTGCGCGCAGGCGCGTTCCCGAAGTTGATCCTCTTTTTGTCATATTGGACTCCTTTCTTATCGTGAAGATTCACTCGCTGGTGTGCTTTCCAACACCAGGCGGAAGCAGACGGTTCGGAGGAGGATGCTTAGAGCGCATTACAGGGCCAGGACAAAAGAGCAAGCTTTTTTTCGCTCTTTCTTCTCCTCCGTCAGACCATGGCGGAGTCCGCGAACCATTCTGCGCCGGAGCGTGCGCCCCGGCCCGACAAGCATGTCCTCACCGTGAAGCAGTGAACCGTGAGTAGCCGCGGGTACAGGCCCACGGAACCCGGCGACCAGCAGGGTGCGCAACCCCCGAATGGGATTGACCAAGCCACGTCCGACCTTACAGGCCCTTGGTCGGCCCCTTCGGAGCCGGGAATTTCACGTTGACCTTTTCCGTGGGTTTTCACCCACGGCTACTCGTCGTGCTCCCCTTGCCGGGAGCCAAAGCGCCGTTGAAAACTCGGCGCATCTGCGACAAATCCTCGGCCTCTAGACTTCTAGCCGGGACCCCTGCAGCCGGCGCTAGCTGCTTCGAATTTTCGAGTTTCGAGTTTCCAGTTTCGAGTTTCGGACTTCTTCAGGGCGTGATCTCCCACACCACGCCGGCGGTCCCGGAGCCCCCGTCCTCACCGGTGCCGAAAAGATCCCCCTTCGCGTCCCTGATCACAGCGGCGTACGGGTTCGCTCCGTGTGAATAGTCAAAGCTGTGCAGCACGGTCTCCTTGCCTTTAACCAGCTCGAACACCGTTCCGTAGCCATTATGGCCGCCTGCGTCAGTGGTGCCATAAAGGTTGCCCGTGTTGCTGCGGACGACACCTCCCATGGGGTTTCCTCCGTCCGCCCCCCCTGTGAAGTTGTACAGCACGGTTTCCTTGGCTGTCTTAGGAACCACCTTGAACACCGTTCCGTAGGTGGAGCTGCCATACCACAAGGTGGTGCCATAAAGGTTGTTCGCTGCGTCCAGGGCCAGAGCTCCGTAGGGGAATCCCCCATCTGCCCCGCCTGTGAAGTTGTACAGCACCTTATAGGCGCCGGTGCTGATCGTTAGACTGAACACCACTCCGTCATAGCCAGATCCGCCCTCCGGAGTCGTGCCGTACAGGACCTTACCGGTACTGTCCAGCGTCAAACTGGCGAGAGGGGCCCCACCGTCCGCATACGAGAAGTTGTGCAGCACGGTCTCCTTTCCGGTGTTTACAACCAGCTTGTAGACCACTCCGTAGCCGGCAGTGCCGCCGCTCTTGGCGGTGCCGTACAGGACGCCTTTGCTCAGAATCGGACCTCCCTCGGGGCTTCCCCCGTCCGCTCCGCCAGTAAAGGTATAGAGCACCTTTTCGGTGCCAGTCTTAATGTGGACCGTGAACACCACCCCATTGCTGCTGGAGCCTCCATAGGTGGCTGTGCCGTAAAGCGTGGTCCCCGAAAGAAACAGAGTTCCGATAGGGAACCCTCCGTCGTCCCCGCAGGTGAAGTTGTAGAGAACGGTCTCCGTGCCGGTCTTGGGAACCACCTTGAAGACCGTCCCGCAGTCGATATTGCCACCCTCGTAGGTGGTGCCGTAAAGGTTGCCCGCCTTGTTTTGGACCAGACTGCCGAGGTCGGGATATCCCCCATCCGACCCATTCTTGAAGTTGTAAAGGACACTGTAGCTTTGCGCTTGCGCCACAACCGCTGGCACAAGCACGATTGCCAGCGCCAGCGCGATATTTACTGCGCGCAGGCGCGTTCCCGAAGCTGATCCTTTTTTTGTCATATTGGACTCCTTCCTTATCGTGAAGATTCACTCGCTGGTGTGCTTTCCAACACCAGGCGGAAGCAGACGGTTCGCAGGAGGATGCTTAGAGTATATTACAGTGCCAGGACAAAAAGCAAGCTTTTTTTTCGCTGTTTCTTCTCCTCCGTCAGACCATCGCGGAGTTCGCGAACCATTCTGCGCCCGAGCATGAGCCCCGGTCCGACCAGCATGTCCTCATCGGAAGCAGTGAACCGTGGGTAGCCGCGGGTGCCAGCCCACGGAAGCCGGCGACCAGCAGGGTGCCCGACCCCCGAATGGAATTGGCCAACCCAAGTCGGGCCTTACAGACCTTGGTCGGCCCCTCCGGCGCCGGGTGGGTTCTTGGCTGTGTTCCGCTTCCGTGGGTTGCACCCAGGGCTACGCGCAGTGTTGCCCTTCAGGCAACAGGCGAGGCTTGCCTCCCCCACCCTCAAAATGTCCAAACTCCAGGACGACCGCTTTCAACCCCCAACCTTCAAAACGTCTTCGCGGCCCATTGCCCGCGCTGCGCCGCCTGCGGTAGAATTCTTTATCCGGGGAGGACATTCCATGAAGCGTTTCGCCTTCCGCTTGCTTTGCGCGTCTTTCTTGCTTTGGTCATTTGGTTTCCTGCCACGGACTTCAGCGGCGCAGCCGCAGGCCGGCTGGCCGCCGGACGCGCCGCAATACCGGCTCCACATGATTGGGTACGGTCACATCGACGCACCCTGGCTCTGGCCGTGGCCGGAAGCCATGTCCGTGGTGCTGAGCACCTTTCGGTCAGCGCTGGACCGCATGAAGGAGAATCCGGATTTCAAGTTCACGGCCAGTTCCGCCCAGTTCTATGAGTGGGTGGCGCAGGCGGACCCGAAGATGATGGAGGAGATCCGGCAGCGGGTGAAGGAAGGGAGATGGGAGGTGGTGGGCGGGTGGTGGATCGAGCCCGACGTGAACATCCCGAACGGCGAGTCGCTGGGCCGGCAGGGGCTTTATGGCCAGAGGCTGTTCAAGCAGTTGCTCGGCCGCACGGCAACGGTGGGCTTCAACCCCGACTCGTTCGGGCACCCCGGCACGCTGCCCCAGATTTTGAAGCTGGAGGGGATGCACTCTTATGTGTTCATGCGCCCCGGCCCGCGCGAGAAGGACCTCCCTGCCGACCTTTTCTGGTGGGAAAGCCCCGATGGGACGCGCCTGATGACCTATCGCATCCCGTTCAGCTACGGTGATGACGGCTCGGTGGAAAACAGGTTGCATCGGGTGGTTTCGGAGCTGCGGGAGCCTGCCAAGAATCTGATGGTTTTTTACGGTGCGGGTGACCACGGTGGCGGGCCCACCCAACTGAACCTTCAATCCATAGCGGAAGTCCAGAAGCAGCCCGGGGCGCCCAAGGTCCTTTTCAGCACGCCGGAAAGATACTTTGACGAGGTCAGCAAACTCCGCGGCCTGCCGGTGGTGACCGATGACCTCCAGCATCATTCCGTGGGTTGCTACACGGCCGTGTCCGGAATCAAAAAGGACAACCGGGCGGCGGAAGCGGCCCTGGCGACGGGGGAAAAGCTGGCGGTTCTCAGCTCGGTGCTGGCCGGGTCTGAATACCCCAAGGCGGACTTCGCGGCAGCCTGGGAAAAGGTCCTGTTCATGCAATTCCACGACAGCATGGCCGGGACGGCGCTGCCGGAACACTATCAAGTGGCGAAGGAAGCGTACGGATACGCGCTCGAGGTGGCGAATCAAGCCGCCAACCAGGCGGCGGAAAAGATTGCCTGGCAGGTTCCCGCCACGGACCCCGAATCGCAATATCTGGTGGTGTTCAACCCTCACACCTGGGATGCGAAGCTGCACGTGGAATACGATCTGGGCTTCGAGTTCGACGACAAGCCGCAGTCGCCAAGCAGCACGCTGCTGGAAGACGAGCGGGGCAACTCCATCGCCCACCAATGGACGCAGGCTTCGACGATTGTGGACGACCGCGTCAAGCTGGTCTTCGCAGCGCCCGTGCCCGCCTTCGGGTACCGGCAGTTCCGGTTGCGGAAGGCAGCGCCGGTTACGCAGCCGCCATCCCCAGTGCGTGCCGCGGAGAGGGAACTCGAGAACGAACATCTGCGCGTGACTTTTACGGACATCGGTACGCTCGAAATTTATGACAAGGACGCGGGACGGGAAGTCTTTGGGGGCGGCTCCGGCGGAGCGCGCGCGGTGGTGATCGACGATCCCAGCGATACCTGGAGCCACAACGTGCGGGCCTACACCAAGGAAATCGGCGCGTTTGGCGACGCCAGCTTCCGGGTGCTCGAGAACGGTCCGCTGCGCGCGGTGGTGCGGGTGCGGTCCAGCTACGGAGCTTCCAAACTCGAGACCGACTGGATTCTCTACGCGGGGGCCCGGACGCTGGAAGCGCGGGTGGCGGTCGATTGGCACGAGCATCTCAAGATGTTGAAGTTCTCATTTCCGGTGGACGTGCAGGATCCCCGGCCCACTTACGAAATCGCTTACGGATACAAGGTGCGAAGGGCGAGCGGCGACGAAGATCCGGGGCAGCGGTGGATCGACGTTTCGGGCGATCGCCAAGGAAAGACTTACGGGCTCGCTGTCCTCAATGACGCCAAATACGGCTACGGCGTGCAGGACAATGACTTGCGAGTTTCCATCGTGCGAGGCGCGGTCTACGCCCACCACCTTCCCCGCAAGCTGGAACCCAATGGGGAATACCTCTGGATGGACCAGGGCCGGCAGACTTTTCGCATGCTGCTGGTTCCCCACTCCGGTACCTGGCAGGATGCCGGCGTCGTGAGGATGGCCGAGGAGTTTACTGCGCCGGCGCCGGTGATCTTCCAGGGCATCCACCCGGGAACCCGCCCTCCGTCGGCATCGTTCCTCTCCGTCGATGTCCCGGACGTCGTGGTGAGTGCGGTCAAGGAGGCCGAAGACGGCAACGACCTCATTGTCCGGTGCTATGAGACGGCCGGGCGGCCGACCAAGGCCAGGCTTAATCTCGGACTGGTGAATCGAAGCTGGACCGGGAGCTTCCGGCCGCTGGAAATCAAGACGCTGCGCGTTCCCAGGTCGGGAGGAGAAATTCGCGAGGTGAACCTCCTGGAACAATGAGGGTTCAGGATTTTGCTAAGAAGCCCGCGGCCCGCCGTAGCCACGATTTACCGCTCGATCTTGAACCCGATCTTCAGCCGGACCAGGCTTGAGAAAACACGCCAAGGAAACACACATCACGCATCATCTCTGCACTCACAACCTTGCAAGAGCCTGTCTCGCAGGCGCGACGCGCATCACTGAACGGGATGTGCTGAACTACAGTGGAGGGAAGTGAAACTCATGGCACCAAAAACCGCCGTCCAAGCACAAAAGAGTCCCCAAGCGAGTGTCGAGCCGGGTACGGTCTCCGAGGCGCCCGAAGTCGGCAGGCGCACATCGGGACTTGCAAGCCCGGGGACGCGCATGCTTCTGCTGGGGTGCCTGCTGTCCCTGCTCGTGGGGGGGATTGTGGCTTGGCGCTACTATGCCGTGCGTGAAACAACCGATGACGCCCAAATCGATGGAGATATCTACACGATCAGCGCGCGGATTACGGGTCATGTGAACAAAGTCGACGCTGAGAACAACGACTTCGTGAAAGCCGGGACCGCGCTCGTGGAGCTCGATCCGCAAGACTACGAAGTGGCGCTCGACCGGGCCCTGGGGGATTTGGCCAATGCCAAGGCGGCCGCCGCGGCGGCAAGCGTTGGAGTACCGATTACCTCGGTCACGACGTCGAATCAGGAAACTGCGGCCGGCGACGACGTACGGAACGCCGAGGCGGCAGCCGCCGGGGCTGAGAAACAGCGACAGGCCGCCGAGGCGCGGGTGGCGGAGGCGGAGGCGAATAACGTTAAGGCCCAGACAGATCTTCAACGGTACACACAGTTGGTGGCGAAACTGGAGATCTCGCAGCAACAGTACGACCAGGCTGTGGCAGCGGCCAAGGCTGCCGAAGCGGTGCTCGCAGCGGCGCGGGACGCGGCCTTAGCCGCGCGCGAAGAAGTTTCGCAGGCGCACGCCCGCTTGGCGCAGAAGGAAGCGCAACTTCGCGGCGCCCAGACGGCACCCCAACAGGTGGCGGTGAGTCGCTCGCGCGCTGAAAGCGCCCAAGCTGCTGTCCACACAGCCCGGGCGGCCGTCGAGCAGGCGCGACTCAATCTCGAATACACAAAAGTCGTCGCGCCTGTGGACGGGATCGTTGGCCAGAAGTCCGTCGAGGTGGGCGAGAACATTCAGCCTGGACAGGCCCTGATGGCGGTTGTGCCCATTAACGATCTTTACGTAACCGCCAATTTCAAAGAAACCCAACTGAAGAACATGCGTCCAGGACAGGTGGCAACCATCCACGTGGACGCCTACCATCGAGACTACCGGGCCCACGTGTTGAACATCGCCGGGGCGACGGGTGAACGGTTCAGCTTGCTTCCCCCGGAGAACGCCAGTGGCAACTACGTGAAGGTGATCCAACGCGTGCCGGTGAAGATTGTCTTCGACCCCGGCCAGAACGCCCAAATATTAAGGCCGGGCATGTCGGTTGAGCCCACCGTGATCACGAAGTAGGAGAAGCCCATGTTCCGGGTGCTGACCATTGCTCGAGAGTATGGCGGCGGCGCCGTTATGGGCGGAAGGCCAAGGCGCTCGCCGCCGGCGCATCGATCGTGCTCGGATGAAAGCAAATGAGCCCCCCAGATCCAGGTCGTCCTCAGGTGAACCGCTGGCTGGTTGCGATCGCGGTCATGTCGAGCGCCGTCATGGAGGTGCTGGACACGTCGGTGGTGAATGTCAGCCTGCCGCACATTGCCGGAAGCCTGTCCGCCACTGTCGATGAATCGACCTGGGTGTTGACCTCGTACCTGATTGCCAACGCGGTGATTCTGCCCATCAGCGGGTGGCTGGCGAACATCATCGGACGAAAGCGGCTCCTGCTGACGGTGGTGAGCGGGTTCACAATTTCGAGTGTGCTCTGTGGCCTGGCCCCGAGTTTGGGAGCGCTGATCTTCTTCCGCGTGCTCCAAGGGACTACGGGGGGAGGGCTGCAACCGCTTTCCCAAGCGATCCTCCTGGAGGAGTTCCCTCCCGAGGAGCGGGGCAAAGCGATGGCGTTCTGGAGCCTGGGCATCGTGGCAGCCCCGATCCTGGGACCGACGTTGGGTGGCTGGATTACGGATACTTACTCCTGGCGCTGGGTGTTTTACATCAACCTGCCGATCGGCATCCTCAGCCTGCTGATGATCTCGCTCTTCCTTTACGACCCTCCTTACATCCGCCGCGGCAAACTGCGCGTGGACTTGTGGGGGTTGGGCATGCTGGCGGTCGGCATGGCGGCGTTACAAATCATGCTGGACAAAGGCCAGGAGGAGGACTGGTTCGCTTCGCACTTTATCGTCGCCCTGGCCGTGATCGCGGCGGTCATGCTCACCACCTTCGTGATCCGCGAAATCTACACGCCGCAGCCCATCGTGCGCTTTGGGTTGCTGAGGTACCGAAGCTTCGCCGCCGGGATTGTATTGACTACCGTGCTCGGATTCGTTCTCTACGGCAGTCTGGTCCTGCTGCCCCTTTTCATGCAGACGCTCCTCGGGTGGACGGCGGTTACGGCAGGCATCTGGACCAGTCCGCGCGGGGTCGCCACCGCCTTGTGCATGCCGATCGTAGGCATTCTTTTGGGCAAGCGTTGGGATGCCCGCTGGATGCTGATTTTTGGGTCGGTCATAACCAGCATGGCCTTCTTCGGCTACTCCCGCATGAGTCTCGAGTCGGGCACCTGGGACATCCTCGTGCACCAGCTCAACCAGGGAGCAGGCATGGCGTTCGTCTTTGTGCCCTTGACCATCCTCACGATGGAACCGATCCCCAAGGCGGAGACCGGATACGCCACCAGCTTGTACAGCGTGATGCGCAATATCGGCTCGAGCATGGGCATTTCGTTTGTGACCACGTGGGTGGCGCGGCGGTCCCAGTTCCATCAGTCGATTCTGGCGGCTCATGTAACACGCTACGACCCGCGGAGCCAACAGTATTTGGGGCTGGCCAGGGGGCTCTTTTTCCACCATGGTCTCGACTGGAACACGGCGGGTCACCGTGGCCTCGGTGTTCTTTACGCTATGCTGCAGCAGCAGGCGGCCCTGCTCAGTTTTATCGAGGTGTTCAGGATTATGGGTTACCTGTTCTTGGCGACCATTCCCTTGGTGTTGCTCATGAGGAAGGCGAGACAGGGCGGTACGGCTCCAGCCGACGCTTAACCCGGATTTCTCACCACGATGCCAGTCAGGGAATTGATCCATTGATTCATGGGTTGATTGAGCCATTGAAAATCAGAAATTAGAAATCAGAAATCAGAACGAAGACCGTCTTCTTTTTCTGATTTCTACTTTCTAATTTCTTATTTTCAACGACTCAATGGATCAATGGCGCAATGGATCAATC
>Ga0326728_10025264_pt1 | contig 10654 bp, 12 predicted proteins | sample MB3enrmetagenome_FD_207602 | JGI IMG/M metagenome (GOLD analysis project Ga0326728, IMG submission 207602) | Lab enriched peat soil microbial communities from McLean, Ithaca, NY, United States - MB31MN | ecosystem: Environmental > Terrestrial > Soil > Wetlands > Peat | place: USA: New York...
GTGGAGGAGATTCTCCACCGCGCTTACATCGAGAACGTCAGCGCCCAGGCGCAGATTCCCACTGTTGTCGTGCCCAAGCTGCTGCCCACGGTGCGGCCCATTCACGAGTTCGTGAAGGTGGATGTTTTTCTGCCTGGCTGCCCGCCCTCGGCGGCAACCTTCAACTCCGCGCTCACCGCGCTGGTTACCGTGGCGGCGCTGGACATCTCCGCGCTCACCCGTTTCGGAGCCTAGTGGAGCGCGCCACACAGAAGTTCGTTTATCCGTTGTGAAGGGTACGGGCTTTAGCTTTGAAGGGTACGGGCTTTAGCCCGTACATAAGACCCGCAAAACCAAGAGGGCTTTAGCCCCTGAGGGAACGCAAGTTTTGAAAATGCATTTGATCGGAGATTCCCTCGGTCTCTGACCGCTTGTTGTCTCATCACAGAGGGTGCCCCCGGTCCCGATTTTGGGACCGGGGATAGTTAGGGAAAACCATTTCATGCTGTCAGAGACCTGGTCTTTGGAGACTGCCATGAGCAAGACTATCGTCATCGATCCCGTTACCCGCCTGGAAGGCCACGGCAAGATCACCATCCACCTCGACGCCCAGGGCGAGGTCGAGGACGCGCACTTTCATGTGACCCAGGTGCGCGGCTTCGAGCGCTTTGCCCAAGGCCGTCCCTTCTACGAGATGCCCAGCCTGATGGCGCGGGTCTGCGGCATCTGCCCGGTCGCGCACCTTTTGGCCTCGGCCAAGGCCTGCGAGGCGGTCATGTCGGTGCGCATCCCCCACACCGCGGCGCAATTGCGGCGCGTCTTGAACCTGGCCCAGATGGTGCAGTCGCATGCGCTGAGCTTCTTCTATCTGGCCTCGCCCGATCTCTTGCTGGGCATGGAGTCCGATCCCAAGATGCGCCACATCTTCGGCGTGGTCGCCGAGCATCCCGAGTTGGGCCGCGCCGGGGTGGCGCTGCGCCGCTTTGGCCAGCACATTATCGAACTGCTGGGCGGCAAGCGCGTGCATCCCGGATGGGTGATTCCCGGTGGCGTAACCGAGCCGCTCAACGCGGCCAAACGCGACGAGATCCTCAAATCCATTCCCGCCGCCTTCGCCAATCTGAAGCTGGCCTTGGTCGCCTACAAGCAGATCGCCGACCAGTTCGCCGAGGAGATCGAGGTCTTCGCCAACTTCCCCTCCTACTACATGGGCCTCATCAACGAGGACGAGTCGATCGAGTTCACCGACGGCGCGCTGCGGCTCATCGGCCCCGCGGGCGAGACCATCGAGGACGGCATTACTGCCCACGACTTCCCCGACAAGATCGGCGAGGCCGTCGAGCCTTACAGCTACACCAAGTTCGCTTATTACAAGCCGCTGGGCTACCCCGAGGGCAGTTATCGCGTCGGCCCGCTGGCGCGGCTCAACATCGCCAAATCCATGGGCACGCACAAGGCCGACAAGGAACTGGCGGAGTTCAAAAAGCTGGCCAAGGGCCCGGTGCAAAGCTCCTTCCACTACCATCATGCGCGGCTGGTCGAGATGGTCTACGGCATCGAAAAGATCGAGCAGATCCTGGCCGATCCCCTGATCCTCGACAAGCATGTGCGCGCCGCCGCAGGCGTCAACCGCTTCGAGGGCATGGGCCAGGCCGAAGCCCCGCGCGGCGTGCTCTTCCACCACTACAAGGTGGACGAGAACGGCCTCATCACCTGGGCCAATCTGGTCATTGCCACAGGGCAGAACAATCGCGCCATGAATCAGGGCGTCTTGCAGGCGGCCAAGCAATACATCAAGGGCGGCAAGTTCACCGAGGGGATTCTGAATCGCGTCGAAGCTGTCGTTCGCACCTTCGATCCCTGCCTGAGCTGCTCGACCCACGCCCTGGGCCAAATGCCGCTTTCCATCGAGCTTCGTTCGGCGCAAAACGATCTTCTCGCCGAGGTGCATCGCTGAGCGTGGCGGTGATTGGTCCATGTTCCATAACTCAGAACAGGGTGCCCCAGGTCCGGATTTTCGGACCTGGGAAGGTTCCGAACGCCCCGGTCCCAGAAGCGGGACCGGGGGCACCCGGCACCCGGCCCCATCCTTGAGGCGTTTTCAGCCGCAAGGGTGGGAGCCTCTTGCTTTTCTGCTCTCCCATCCTTGCCGCAACATACGCGGCAAGGGTGGGGCACGGGATTCTGCAGGTAAGGGTAAGGCTTGGTGAAGAGGATTCAAGAGAGCGATCAGGACTGCTCACTGCGCTGCCGCAAGCTGTTGCTGGCCTGCGGCAATTCCTTGCGCTCCGACGATGGCGTTGCGCTTCATATCGCCGCGGCCGTCGAAGCCGACCCGCGCTTTGCCGGCGTCGAAGTAATCGCGGCGCAGCAGTTCACGCCCGAACTGGCGGAATTGATAGCCGCCGCCGATCTGGTCGCCTTCATCGATGCATCCATGGAGTTGCCGCCGGGTGAAGTGCGTATGCTGCCCATTGCAGCGGAGGCTGAGCCGCCGCGCGGCTTCACTCACCATCTGCCCCCCGCCGCGTTGCTGGCGCTGGCGCAATCGCTCTATGGCAGAACGAGGCAGAAGGCGGTCGCGCTGGCTGTCGGCGCGGCTTCCTTCGAACTGGGCGACAAGCTGACGGAACCCGTGCGCGCCGTGGTTCCCAACGCCTGCGAACTCCTGCGGGAGTTCTTTATGGATTAAGAAAGCAGTGGCCGATCTTGACGGACGTACAGAAATGCCGCCCGTTTCAAGAGGTGCGCTGCAAAACTGCGTCTTCCGCAACCTCCGCCAGCCGCCCCATGCCCTCGCGGATCAACTTCGGCGGGGTATTGGAGAAGTTCAGACGCATGAATCGCTGGCCGCTGGCGTCGGGGAAGAAATCCCGTCCAGGAACGAAGAGAATCTTGCGCTTCATGGCCTCCAGCATCAGATCGTGGGTGTCGACGCCTGCGGGGCAGGTAACCCAGAGAAACATTCCGCCTTCCGGATGGGTCCAGGTGAAACCCGCGGGCATGAACTCGCCGAGAGCGGCGTCCATGGCCGCGAAGCGCTCGCCGTAGGCGCAGCGGATGCGCTCGATGTGGGCCGGGCTGTCGAAGTCGGTCAGATAGCGATGCACGATGCGCTGGTCGAAGCTCGAAGTGTGCAGATCGGCGGCCTGCTTGGCGATGATGAGCTTGCGGCGGATCGCCTCGGAGGCCACTACCCAGCCCACGCGCAGGCCGGGGGCGATGGTCTTGGAGACGGTGCTTTGATAGATCACGAGGCCTTCCGTGTCCAGCGACTTGATGGGGGGAATGTTCTCCCCGGCATAGCGCAGGGCGCCGTAGGGATCGTCTTCCAGCACGATCAGCCCGTAACGCGCGGCAATAGCGTAGATCTCCTGGCGGCGTTGCGCGGCCAGCGTCACCCCAGTGGGGTTCTGGAAGTTGGGAATGGTGTAGAGGAACTTGGGCCGCTCGCGTTCGATCAGCGCCGGCAAGGAATCCGGGATCAGACCCAACTCGTCGGTGGGAGCGGCGGCAAAGCGCACTTCGTAGCTCTGAAAGGCCTGCAACGCCGCCATGTAGGTGGGGCTTTCGGTCAAAACGCAGTCGCCCGCATCGAGAAAGATCTTGCCCGCCAGATCGAGCGGCTGCTGCGAGCCGGTCATGATCAAAATGTCGTCGGCGGTGCAATCGATGCCGCGCCGGCGGGACTCGGCGGCGAAGCACTCGCGCAGCGGCGCAAAGCCCTCGCTGGGTCCGTACTGCAGCGCCGCCGCGCCGCCCTCGCGCAGCACCCGCTCGCAGGCGATCTGAATCTCGGCAACGGGAAAGAGTTCCGGCGCGGGCAGCCCGCCGGCAAAAGAGAGGATGTCGGCCTGTTCGGTAACTTTGAGAATCTCGCGAATGGTCGACGGGCGCACCAGCCCCATCCTGCGCGCAAAACTGATTTCCATGCCTGTTCCCCAACTTTCGGTTGTGAATTGCTCCCGACGCGACAGCGCTGTTTTGATCCCAACAGTTTAGCAGGGCGGGGCGAAATCGCTTGACAGGCGTACAGGAAAGCCGTACGTTTTTCCCAGAGGCAGCTCTCATGGCTACGGAAACCACCTACACGGCATTACGCGAAAATCTCGCGGCTTGCCTGAATCGGGTATGCGACGACCGCGAGGTTCTGCTGGTCCGTCGGCGTGGCGCGCGCGACGTGGCTATTCTCGCCGCCGACGAGCTGGCCGGTCTGATGGAGACGGCGCACCTGCTGCGCTCGCCGAAGAATGCCGAGCGGCTCATTGCATCTCTGTGCGAAGTGGACCATGGCGGCGGCGAAGTCCTGACCTTGGATGAACTTCGCCGTTCGGTTGGTTTGGACAAAGAAAACCGATCCCATTCATGAAAAAGCTTCCCAGTCGCGTTGCCGTGGTTTCAAGCCAGTTTCAAGAAGATCTCCGTTTTTGGATCGAGACGGATCGCAAGACCGCCCTCCGCGTCCTCGACCTGATGCGAGCCATTCTTGACGATCCATTCGACGGCATCGGCAAACCGGAAGCGCTGAAGTTCGATTTTGCCGGCTGCTGGAGCCGCCGCATCACGCAGGAACATCGCCTCGTCTATCGCGTCACCGCAGAGCGGATCGAGTTTCACTTGGCGCGGTATCACTAAGAGTAGGGGATGGAAGATTCATTCCAATTTCAGGCAGACAGGAGATGCCCTCGTAAATGGTTGAAGTTGAGCGCTTCCAGCCCGGATTCGTTCATCTTCTTCACCAGTCGCGCATCGTCGGTGACGATCAGATATTGGTGGGAGACATGAGCCAGGCCGCTGTCGGTCAGGCCCAGAAAAGGAAACTCCGCCCTTTGCGCCGCCACCATGCTGGCGATGGGCAGCTCTTCGATCTCGACAAAGGTCGCATGGAACTTCTTGAAAATCTCCTTCCTGGTCGGTTCGGGAAGGTCGTTGGTCAGATTGCTGACCTCGGTTAAAACATGCGGTGTAGTAACGGCCTTGCGGAAGATCTTTTTGAGGCGGAGTAGAAGCCGGTAATCCTCTGCGGTGTAATTCGATAGCTTATTGAACTTGCCGTCGCCGACGAGGCGCAGGTCGCAGGAACCGACCAGATATAGGAGAGCCAGATTTGCGTCGATGAGTATTCCCTTCAATCTATGTCTTTCGATCAGTAACTCTTCGTACGTGCTCATTGTCTCCAGGTCCTTATTGAGCGCGTCGCACCAGTTTCAGGTTCAACGAGAATCTCCCTGAAAAGACGTGGATCCCCACCCATAACCTCTGACAATGTTCCGGGTTCCCCGAGTTTAAAAGAAAGAACTACTCTCCACAACGGATCCTTTTTGTATATTCGGTCAGGCGCGGTTTCAGGCCTAATGGACTCGTAGTAGCCTGGCCTCATCTCGACCTCTTCAAGCAGAATCTCCTTTGCTCCCACAAAGAATTCTTCAATGTAGGCCCTAGCTGCTTTTACTGCACCCTTCATGTCAATTGCGCTTGTTTTCGACGATTCTGGCGCTGAGAGCACAGTCGCTGTCCCTTCATTGCCGTTTACCTCGGAATCAGCTTAATCATAGCGCAATGTCTGACCCCCCGGGAGCATCGCGTTTGGCCGATTCGCAACCGGTCTATGCCGAGCGCCGCTTGTCTTCTTCCAGGGTGGAGATGCGCTTGTCGAAGCCGAAGGACTGCTGGATCTGTTCCAGACGCTGAACGATGCTCTCGAAGCGGGCGCGGTTGACTTCTTCCATGGCGTCGAGGCGTTTGTCGATCACTGCAAATTGGCCGCGGATCTCCCGCAACTCGGGGGCGAGGAAATCCTGAAAAACCTGGCGAACTTCTTCAATCACACCCATGGCGGCGCTCCTGTACGGAATTCTACACCGGAATCTTTCCCTGCTCAGGGAAATGGATCCTTGCGAATACCTTTACATCCCGCCCGCCTGCCTGCAAGACTGGAGTGTGGCCACTCAAACAATTGTCATTCTCGATTTCGGTTCGCAGTATACGCAGCTCATCGCCCGGCGTATCCGCGAGCAGAACGTCTTTTCCGTGGTGCTGCCCTGTACGGCTCCGCTCAGCGAGATTCAGGCGCATCAGCCGCTGGGCGTGATCCTCAGCGGCGGGCCCTCTTCGGTCTACGACCCCGAGGCCCCCGCCGCCGATCCCCATGTGCTCGAACTGGGCGTGCCCATCCTCGGCATCTGCTACGGCCTGCATTTCATCGTCCATCACCTGGGCGGCATGGTGCTCTCCGCGCCCAAGCGCGAGTATGGACATGCAGAAGTCATTCTGGAAGACCGCGCAACGAAGTTGTTTGCCGGACTGCCGGACACCATGGCCGTGTGGATGAGCCACGGCGACGAGACCGCCCGCCTGCCCACGGGTTTTCACCGCATCGCCGTCAGTAGCAACGCGCTGGCCGGCATCGCCAACGAAGAGCGCAAGATCTGGGCGGTGCAGTTCCATCCCGAGGTGCACCACACCCCGCTGGGTCCGCAACTGATCCGCAACTTCGTCTTTGCGATCTGCGGCGCCGCCGGCGACTGGACCCCGGCCCACTTCATCGAAAGCACTGTCGCGTCCATTCGCGCCAAGGTCGGCAGCGGCCACGTGATCTGCGGCCTGTCGGGCGGCGTGGACTCCTCGGTGGCCGCCATGCTGGTGCACAAGGCCATCGGCAGCCAGTTGACCTGCATCTTCGTCAACAACGGCGTGCTGCGCAAGAACGAATTCCAGAAGGTGCAGGAGAACCTGCGCGACAAGCTGGGCCTGAACATCGTCGCCGTCGATGCCAGCGAGCGCTTTCTCAATTTGCTGGCCGGCGTTACCGACCCCGAGAAGAAGAGAAAAATCATTGGCGGCGAGTTCATCGCGGTCTTCGACGACGAGGCCACGCGCATCGCCAAGGTCACCGGCGGCGTGGACTGGCTGGTGCAGGGAACACTCTACCCGGACGTGATCGAATCCAGCAGCGTCAAGGGCCCCAGCCAGACCATCAAGAGCCACCACAATGTGGGCGGCTTGCCAGAGCTGATGAAGCTCAAGCTCATCGAGCCCCTGCGCGATCTCTTCAAGGACGAGGTCCGGCGTATCGGCCGCGATATGGGCATGCCGGAAGACGTTTTGGGCCGCCAGCCCTTCCCTGGACCGGGCCTGGCCGTGCGCATCATCGGCGAAGTGACTCCGGAGCGCGTGGCCCTCTTGCAGGAGGCCGACGAGATCGTCGTTGCCGAGATCAAGGCCGCCGGGCTCTACTCCAAGATCTGGCAGAGCTTTGCCGTGCTCTTGCCGGTAATGAGCGTGGGCGTGATGGGCGACCAGCGAACCTACGCCTACACCTGCGCCGTGCGCGCCGTGCACTCGGAAGACGGCATGACCGCCGACTGGACCCCGCTGCCCTACGAGGTGCTCAAGAGCATCAGCAGCCGCATCGTCAACGAGGTCCGGGGCATCAACCGCGTCGTCTACGACATCACCAGCAAACCGCCGGGAACGATTGAGTGGGAATAGTATCGTCCTCTTCCGCCGCGATGATCGTACCTGACGGTAGAGGATGTGCCAACTCTCTTCCAGCATCCAAGTTTGGCGCAGCGATGAATCGGTTTCTCGGGATTATACCCCCAGAATCAAGACCTGTTTGGCATATTCTCCGGCAAGATGGCCTATGCGCTTGTCGAATGTGGCGAGGATCAAATCGTCTGCAATCGCCATGCCCAGCAGGTATGCATCCGTGACTTGCTTGTGCCCGTGCAGACGCCGGAAAAAGGGCTTGGTCAAGGTGCGCCAGTTGGCTGCGCTGGTGTGGTAGTGGTAGCCCGGATGGAGTTCCATCTGCTCCAACAGCCCCGTGGCTTCGCTCATGCTGAGCCTCTCTGGCCGCGTGGCAAAACGCAGGAATCCTGCTTCCACCCACGGGCACAGCGCCCATTGCAGGCCCGGAGTATGGAACCACTCCGTGGCTAGCTCGTGATGCTCATGGCCCTCGAAGAGGCGGGCGATTAGCACATTGACATCGACCAGATAAAGAGTTTCAGTCAAGATCGTCCTCGGACTCTTCTCTCACCATTTCAGAAGTGAGGCCCGGCCCGGCAGCTTTCACGACGAGTATGCCGTGGCGATCCCGCTTGAGTTTGGGCGATGCGCCGAGGGGCAATTCCGGAGCTTGCGCGGCGCGGCGGATGAGTTCGCTGATGGCCGCGCCCAATGCGATTCCCCTGGCGTCGGCAAACGCGGTTGCGTCGCTGTAGGCGTCGTTGTCGAGGTTGATGTTTGCCCTGGTTCTCATCTCCCTATTATGCTCTGGGCCGTATTTGGGTGCAAGAAAATCAGCTCGGTGCATAGAAGTGCTGTCAGTTCGAAAATGGGTCTCATGGCGTAAAGCTGCCGTCTTCTTCCGGCGCGACGATCGTGCCCTGGTGGTAGAGAATGAACCACCGATTCTCCACCTTGCGCCAGATGCTCGAAGGCCGCGTGCGCCGGCCGGCCTGATCGAGGGTGTAGGTGAAGAGATAGGTGTCTGGCCCCAGGCGGCGCAGGCCCATCTAGGTTGTCTGCCAGCCTGCCGCCGCGGCGTCCCCATACGGCACGCTAACGGTCAGCTCGCGCAAAATGAACTCCTGGCTATAGCGGCGGTCCGAGGCGCTCACCTCCCAGTAATCGGCAGCGGTGGTGCGTTCTAATTCTGCCGTGGTGGCGTCAAATTCGGGGGTATGAAAGATCGGCTCACGCCGCTGTGGAACTCGAAGACCCATACGGCGCTCATAGGATGGCGAGGTAGCGGCGAGAGGGAGAGGGCGAAGAGGCAGTGCGGGATATTCTTATTGGAAAGCGCAGGAGGATGCAGTAGAGTGGTCGGCGATGGACACCAACCTTTCTAGCCGCTTGGAAACGCAGGTAGGGGAGTTGACGGCGCGGGTGTGGCGCCTGGAAGAGGCGCTGCGCCGGCAGGGGATCGTGTTGGCGGAGGCTCGGCCTTTCAGCGCGTCTCACGAACAGCTACGAAATGAAGCTATCACAGCCCAACTCCCAGAAGCGGGTGTTGAGGCGCCTGCGGCGATGGCGACGAGTGGCAGCGCAGGGGATGCGGCTGGGGAGGACGAAGCGCCGCCGCTCTTTGCGGAGATGGTTGCTGCCAGCCCGGAAGCCTCCGGATCGCTGGAGAACCGCATCGGCTCGCAGTGGTTCAACCGTATCGGCATCCTGGCGGTGTTGATTGCCATGGCCTGGTTCCTGAAGATGGCTATCGACAACCACTGGATTGGCCCGCTGGGGCGGGTGCTGATCGGCCTGCTGGCCGGGACGGGTTTCATCGCCTGGTCGGAGCGCTTCCGCCTGCACGGCTATGCCGCCTTTTCCTATTCGCTGAAGGCGCTGGGCAGCAGCACGCTCTATCTTTCTCTTTGGGCGGCCTTCTCACTCTATCAACTGCTGCCGGCGGAGGCAGCCTTCGCGGCCATGATCGCGGTCACCGCCTTCAACGGCTTCATGGCCTGGAGGCAGGATGCGGAGTTGCTGGCGGCCTATGCCATTGCCGGGGGACTAAGCACCCCGCTGCTGCTGTCGACCGGCGAGAATCACGAGGCCGCGCTCTTCAGCTATCTCTTGTTGCTGGACGTGGCGGTGTTGGTGCTGGTGGCGCTGCGCCCCTGGTCGCGGCTGCTCTTTGGGGCCTTTGCCGGGACGGTGTTTTTCTTTCTGGGCTGGAGTTTCAGCTTCTACCGCGGCGAGGCGCTGGCGCAGACCGCATCCTATATGGGCTGCTTCTTCCTGCTTTTCGCGCTGGCGCCGCGTCTGGCGCTGGCGCAGGGCGAGACGGAAGGCAGCCTCTGGGATCGCCTGACCCAGGTGGCGCTGCCGACGCTGAACGCGGCCTTCGGCTTTCTGACATTTTTGGGGATTTTCTGGGATGCGGGCTACCATCAGGCCGGTCCCTGGCTGGCGGTGGTCTTTGCCGCGTTCTATCTATTGATGCTCAATCTGCCGGCACGGGGGCCGTGGCGGGAGAGCCCGGCGCTGCTTTCGGCGCTGCACCTGGCCACGGCGGTGACGTTTTTGACCATCGCCATTCCGCTGAAGGCCCACGGGCACTGGGTGACGATCGGCTGGCTGGCGGAGGGCACAGCGCTGTTCTGGGTGGAGAGCAAGATGGGCTCGAAGCTGCTGCAAGTGCTGGCGCTGATCTGCCTGGGGCTGGGATTGGCGACCCTCCTGATGACCAATCTCCAAAGTTCTTACACGCCGATCTTCAATGCGCGTTTTGGCTGCTATCTGACGGCGATGGCGGCGCTGGCGCTGGTGGCGCGATGGGCTTTGCACAGAACAGATGAGGAGAGCGCCGTGCTGCCGGGTCCGTCGCTGGCCGCGGCGGCGGTGCTGGGGATCAACCTGCTGATTTTGATTGCCGCGGGGTTGGAGATCGACAGCTTCTGGTGGCAGCGGCAGTGGCGCGGCGAAATCGTCCTGCTGCACAGCTACCAGATGTACGCGCAATTCACCTACTCGGCCTTCTTCATGCTCTTCGGCGCGGTGCTGCTGGGGCTGGGATTCTGGCGGCGCAAGGGCTTTTTGCGCTGGCAGGCGCTGGTGCTGCTGGCAGCCACCATCGCCAAGGTTTTTTTAGGGGATATGAGCAGGCTGAGCGAGGGCTACCGCATCCTGAGCTTCCTGGGACTGGGCGGTTTGCTGCTGGCGGTCA
>Ga0326728_10025265_pt1 | contig 10653 bp, 8 predicted proteins | sample MB3enrmetagenome_FD_207602 | JGI IMG/M metagenome (GOLD analysis project Ga0326728, IMG submission 207602) | Lab enriched peat soil microbial communities from McLean, Ithaca, NY, United States - MB31MN | ecosystem: Environmental > Terrestrial > Soil > Wetlands > Peat | place: USA: New York...
GATGGCAGCGCGCACAGACCGCCACCCGCGCCTCAGAGGGGCGGTCCCGGTACGATCTTATGCGATGGGGGTTGTGGCAATCGACGCATTGGGCCGCGCCCCTCAACGAATGCGTCGATCGGCCATAGACCTCGGAGACCTCTTCGTGGCACTTCACGCAGACCGTAGAATCGATGGTCCAGCCCTGAGCGGCCTTTCTTTCCGATCCGTGGCAGTCGACGCACGTCACGCCGTTCATCCCGTGCACGGTCTTTTCGAAGTTCTCGTACTTGGGAAGCTCGGGGATGAATACTCGACGGTCAAGGGGTATCTCGTAGCTTGTGGAGCCGGTGACTTTCAGGAGGGCGTTGGAAAAATAGCCTTTTCCCCCGTGGCAGGTGTCGCACGCAGCAGGCTTGGCCGCGATGGTGTGGAGACCGCCGCCGACCATGTATCTCTTCTCGATGGAGTAGTGCCCCCTGAAGGCGTCCTCGAGGAGCCCTTCGAATTGGCGCCACTCGTCCTTGTCGATCAGGTGGTTGCCGTCCTTGTCGACGGCCCCGGCGTCAGGGGTCTTCTTTCCCTTGATAGTTACGCGGATCCTCAGCTCGGTTCCGTCCGGCCTGCCGTGGCAGGCGACACAGGAGAGGCTGCCGAGGTGCCGTTCCCTTGCGGGCAGGCCTGGGTGCTTCGGCGCCCCATGGCAGGAGGCGCACGTCTTCCGTCCCTTTTCCAGGAAGTGCACGTCGTGACATTGGACGCAGCCGAGCCCCTTGGTCCTGTGCACATCCCCCTTGTAGAGCCCGGCCGCTTTCTCATGGCAGCCCGCGCAGTCGGGTTTAGGCAGCTTGTCGCCGTGGGGCAGCTCCGTTATGGACGAATGACAGTCGGTGCAGCCCGCTCCCTTGTGGGAGAAGCCTTTGAGCTTGTCGTGACAGTCGAGGCATTCCTCGTCCTTTACCGCAGCCGTTGCCGGGATCGACAGAAGGAGGATGAGGAAAGCCGCCATCAGGGGGGGATACCGTCTGCTGTTGCCGGGCCGATGCACAGAACAGATGTAATACCCCTCCAATGGGCCTGTCAACTAAAATGAGATGAGCGGCTCGACGCCCTGCCACCGCGCTGCCCTGCCTTTTTTGTGACACCTTCCTTTTTGTGGTAGAAATTGCCTGCTTTTAATGATAATGATTTACCTTAAGGTCTGATGAAATGGGTTTTGCCATCGTCATTTTCGTCCTCTTGGTTGTGTCCGTGCTCATATGGGCGGGCTCACCCGCACGAGGCCACGCAGGCCGCCTTCCCGCGGGCCGGAAAGGGGCCGGCCCTGGACGCCCGGAGGAAGGGACCGTGGCTGAGGGCCCCGATTCTCAGTACCGTTTGGGCCTAACGTTTCTTGAGAAGTCGGAAGATCACGAAGGGTTCGGCTGGCTTCTCATGAGCGCTGAAGGGGGAAACGCGGCAGCCCAGGACGCGATAGGTCTCATGTACGAGTTGGGCAGGGGCGTCGCCAAGAACGAGACCGAGGCCGCCCGATGGTACGAAAAATCGGCTGAACAGGGGTTTGCTGACGGGGAGGTGAATCTCGGCTATCTCCTTGCCCTGGGCAAGGGCGTGAACAGGGACTACGGAAAGGCCGCGGAATGGTTTCGGCACGCGGCGGAAAGAGGCTACCTGGAAGGCAAGAGCAGCCTAGCGTGGCTTCTGGCGACGTGTCCCGACGATAGGGTCCGCGACGGCGCCCGGGCAGTGGAGATCCTGGAACCCGTGGTGAATGGGGGAATGAGACACCCCGTGCTTCTGGACACCCTTGCCGCAGCGTACGCGGAAACCGGGGCGTTCTCGCTGGCCGTCGACTTGGCCAGGGAGGCCCTGTCGAAGACGGATCGTTCTTCGGAGCGCATCCTCTACGGTCAGGTGTACCTGCGCCTTCGCTACTACGAGTCGGGCATGCCCTGGCGGGAGCCGTTGAATGGTGCCTCCGAACCCACAGTCCCCGCGGCAGACCTCGACACTGCAGTGTACGGAGCGCCCGGACATGCGGAGCCTGCCCCGGATTCACCGGCACCGGCGGGGGGTCCGATGGACCGGCCGGAAGGAGCGGACGCGCAACGGGTGCATCCTGCGTCGGTCTCGGAAGAGGAGGCCCCTGAGAGGCCGGTCGAGGCAGAAAGGCCGTCTGAGGCCACCTCCCAGTCCCACCTCGATTATATCGTCGAGAAGCTCCTCGTGGTGGAAAACCTCCTTCGCCCCCTGGCCGCGGACAGCGCAGCCCATGGTAGTCACGACGATTCCGCTTCCCTCGAACACAAGGAGGCCTCCGATTTCAGCCGCTCTTTGGTGGACGCCATGATAAGCGACGACTATCGGGGAGTCTACAATAAGATGGAGAGGGCCTTTCAGAGCGCGGTGCCGGAAGACCAGATGAGGCCGATGCTCGACGAGATGTACGCGACATACGGAGGCCGTCCGCTCGAGGCGGAGCTGAAGGCCGAAGAAACGGGCTACAGGCTCTACGCGGGTGAAAGGAAACGGGTTCACAAGTTCTGGTACTCCCTGCGTACCTCAGAGCGGGCTAAGGGCGTCTATTCGCTTTTCGTAGAGGTATACCCCGAGGAGGGCCGGCTGGCATGCTCTACGTTCTTCATAGTCCCGCCCGGGGCAGGACCCAAGTAGGAGAGACCGCCTCCGTTGAATAATGTAGGGCTCACTCGCCCTTCGCCTTCCCCTTGTGGTAGCATATTCTCCCCATGGTCTCCGTGATTATCACCACGTACAATAGACGCGCCTTCCTGCGGGAAGCCGTTCTTTCGGCGCTCGGCCAGTCTTACGGGGACACGGAGGTCACAGTTATCGACGACGGCTCACAGGATGGCTCTTTTGACGTCGTTCGTGATCTGCCGATCAGATACGAGTGGAAAGAAAACGGGGGCGTGAGCTCCGCGAGAAACCTGGGCATCGCCCTCGCGCGGGGCGAGTATCTCTCGTTCCTCGATGTGGATGACCTATGGAAGCCGGAAAAACTGGCAGTCCAGCTGGCGCAGATGGAGGCCGAAGGCTACGCCGTCAGCTATACCGATGAAATATGGCTGAAAGATGGTCGATGGCTCAACCAGAAGAAGAGGCACCGGAAGTACTCCGGCTCCATCTACGAGCGATGCCTTCCCCTGTGCATCATCAGCCCCTCGTCGGCAATGATTGAGAAAAAGGTGTTCGATGAGGTGGGCCTCTTCGATGAGTCTCTGCCTGTATGCGAAGACTATGATATGTGGCTCCGCATCAGCAGCCAATACCCGGTGCTCTTTGTTTCCCTACCCCTCATCGTGAAGCGTGGCGGCCACGCCGACCAGTTGTCGCGCGCCTTTGAGGCCATGGACAAGTACCGGATCAAGGCCCTTCTGAAGATTCTCGACTCCGGAGTCCTGAATGACCTCCGGAGCCGAAGGACCCGCGCCGAGCTGCGGAAGAAGTGCATGATCGTGGGCAGAGGGGCACAGAAGAGGGGAAAGACCGAGGAGGCAGCCTACTACCTCTCCTTCACCCATGGCCCCGATGAATGAGGCCCGAGCCGTACCTTGAGCCTTTCAGGGTCTCTTTCGGAATCCGGCGAGGAGGGCAGACGAGCAGATGCTCCCAGGGGCGCTGTTCCGCTTCTTGCTCTTCGAGACGTTCTTTTAAGCTCCTCGACAACCTGACCGTCCGTGAAGCACCATTTCTTCGCGTTTGTGGATAGTGAATTTGTGAAATAATGCACAAATTTGGGTACAATATCGTGCGTGTTCGTTTGGAAATGAAGCACAACGTCTGATCCACAGAATCGTCTAATATTGTGAAATAGTGCACAATTATGCGCCAAGAAGATTCTCCTGGTATGAGGATGCGCGTACGATTCACATTGACAAAATATTCCATTATCTTATAATAGATCGTATCCAAACTTGTGTACAATTTCCGAGGAGGTCACCCATGGCGTACGACGCGACGAAGATGGCAGACTGGCAAATTGCTGAAGCGGCTGAAGAGCACATGAAATCCATCTGGCAGCTGGGCGAGGAGATGGGGTTGAAGAAAGATGAGGTGATCGGATATGGCCGGATAGGCCGGGTCGACTTCATGAAGGTCATCGACCGGCTGAAAGACAAGCCGGACGGCAAATACATCGAGGTCACCGCTATCACGCCGACCCCCCTCGGTGAAGGCAAGACAACCGTGTCCATGGGTCTTGTGGAGGGCCTGGGCAAACGGGGATGGAACGTTTGCGGCGCGATCCGGCAGCCTTCTGGCGGCCCCACCATGAACGTCAAGGGCAGCGCGGCGGGTGGGGGCAATGCCCAGGCAATCCCCCTGACTGAGTTCTCTCTCGGGCTCGCGGGGGACATCAACAACATAATGAACGCGCACAATCTCGCAATGGTCGCCCTCACCGCCCGCATGCAGCACGAGAGGAACTATTCCGATGCTGAGCTCGCCAAGAGGAAGCTGAAGCGCCTCGATGTGGACTCGAGGAATGTCCAGATGGGCTGGATCATGGACTTCTGCGCCCAGTCCCTGCGGAACATGGTCATCGGCCTCGGCGGAAAGATGGACGGCTTTCTCATGCAGTCCCGCTTCGACATTGCCGTAAGCTCCGAGGTCATGGCGATCCTCGCCATCGTGAGGGACCTCGCAGACCTTCGTGAGAGACTCGGGAAGATCACCGTGGCCTATGACAAATCGGGCAAAGCCATTACCACGGAGGACCTCGAGGTGGCCGGCGCCATGACCGCCTGGATGAGGGAGAGCATCAACCCTGTCCTGCTGCAGACGGTGGAGGGGCAGCCGGTTTTTGTCCATGCGGGACCCTTTGCGAATATCGCGGTGGGCCAGTCTTCGATCATCGCCGACCGCGTGGCCCTGAAGCTCTTCGACTATAATGTCACGGAGAGCGGATTTGCCGCGGACATCGGCTTCGAGAAGTTCTGGAACGTGAAGTCGAGGATCAGCGGGCTCAAGCCGAATGTCTCCGTGCTCACGACCACGATCCGCGCCCTCAAGATGCACGGCGGCGGCCCGAGGGTGGCGCCCGGTCTTCCCCTTCCCGAAGAGTACAAGAAGGAGAACCTCGGCCTCCTCGAAAAAGGCGCGGCCAACATGATCCATCACATCAAGACAATAAAGCAGTCGGGGATGAAGCCCGTCGTCTGCATCAACTGGTTCCACACGGACACGAAGGAGGAGATAGCCCTGCTTCGCAGGCTCGCGGAAGGCGAAGGGGCGCGCGTGGCCGTGTCGACGCACTGGCTGAACGGGGGAGACGGGGCTCTCGAGCTCGCCGACGCAGTGCACGACGCTTGCGAGGAAAAGGCCGATTTCAAGTTCCTCTATCCCCTCGAAATGCCCCTCCGCCAGAGGGTCGAGCTGGTGGCGAAGAACGTCTACGGGGCTGACGGCGTATCCTGGACGCCGGAGGCGGAGGCCAAGGCAAAGGCCTTTGAAGCAGATCCCGAGAAGAAGGATTACTTTACCATGATGGTGAAAACCCATCTCAGTCTCACCCACGACCCCGAAAAGAAAGGCGTGCCCAAAGGCTGGGTACTGCCGGTGAGGGACGTCCTCGTCTTCTCCGGGGCTAAGTTCCTCTGCCCCGTAACCGGGGCCATAAGTCTCATGCCGGGCACCAGCTCCGACCCGGCATACAGAAGGGTCGACGTAGACGTAAAGACGGGCAAGGTCACGGGATTGTTCTAGGTTGTCGAGAAGACGCGCAAAAGGCGGGTCCCGGGGGCGGCTTGTCTCGAAGCCGCTCCCTACCTCTCCCTTGCGGCTTTATCGGATACAAAGGGTGAGAGTCTTGTGCTGATCTGTTCTGCGGTAGCTTTCAGGTGGCTGATTACGTCCGGTAGTTTTTCGTCGCCCATGGAACTGGTGAATCCGACCACCCAGACGGCGGCGATGGGAAAATGGCCGGAGTAGATGAGGGCAGCAACGGCCGTCACCCCTTTGAGATACTCTTCACGGTCTATCGCATACCCCTGCGCTCGCGTCCTTTCGAGCTCCTCGAGGTATCGGTCGGGGTCGACAATGCTGTTCTCCGTGTATTGGTGGAGGCCCTTGTGTTCGAGCAAATTGAGAACCTCCTCATTATCCATGGACGAGAGAAACACCTTGCCGACCACGCCCGCGGTCAATTCCATGCGGGTCCCAACCTGGGAGGATATCTTAAAATCCTTGTGGACTTCGAGTATGTCGACGAGCCTCACCTTGTCTTCCTCCCTGATGCCGAGCAAGACCGTTTCATCCACTGCCTCGATGAGGCGCACCAGAAAGGGCCGGGCAACGACCGCCACGTCCGTCGATCTCACGATTTTTTTTGCAAGCTCGAAGAGGGTGTTTCCCGTGTTGAATTTCTTGCTCAAAGGGTCCTTGACCAGGATGCCCTCCTCTTCGAGCGATTTGAGTATGCCGAACGTCGTGCTCTTGCTCAAGGCCAGGGAGCGGGCGATGTCGGTCGTGCCCATGGGCCGGCCCTCTCTCACGATGAGCTTGAGGACTTCGACGGCTTTCTTTAGAATGGGGGCGTCATACATGGTCTACTATGCTGAACCTGCGCACCCATTCTATTGGCCTTCCGGCGGCTTTGTCAATAGAAATACCGGTTTAGGGGAAGCAATTCTCGAAGAAAATGGGATTTGACAGGATTAACGGCGGCAGAGTGGATTGGAGAAAATGGTCTACCATGGTGAACAGACGTGAGCGGGAGCATGAATGGCTGACGCGTATAAGGTGAGGTTTCTGCCCAGAGACAGGGTGTTCCCCGCGGAAAGCGACGAGACGCTCCTCGATACGGCCATGAGGTCCGGGGTCCACATCAACGCGAGCTGCGGAGGGAACGGCGCCTGCGGCAAATGCAGGATACGGATAAAGGAAGGGCAGGTAGACTCGAGCCCGAGTCCCGGGATATCGGAGGCCGATTATGATGCGGGGGTGCGCCTCGCGTGCAGGACCCGGCCATTGGGCGACGTCACAATCGAAATCCCCTTCGAATCGCAGGTAGACAGGGTCTCGCTGAAACGGCGGGAGACATCGCCCCGTATTCTGTCCGCGGCCGACCTGGACCGCCTCGTGACGGATTGGTCGGTGAACCCCTCGGTTTTCAAGGAGTATGTGGAGCTGCCGCCCCCTTGCGCGGAGGACAACCTGAACGACCTGGGAAGGCTCGTCCGTGAATTGAGGAAGACCTTTCCTGAAGGCCAGGTATCGCCCGATCTCCGGGTGATCAAGAAGCTCGCTTCCACGTTGAGAAATGGTGATTGGCGCGTTACCGCCACCCTGGACGCCACCGACGGAGACCTGGGTCTTATCAACCTCGAGCCCGGCAACACGGTGGAGAAGCACTATTCGATCGCCATCGACATCGGAACGACAACGGTGTGGGGACAGATCCTCGACCTCTCCCACTGCCGCGACGTGAGGCAAGCGCGGATTCGCGACGGGAGCATCCAGTCCTGCGTCCTCGGGGAGGCCGCCGACTACAACGCCCAGATAAGCTACGGCGAGGACGTCATATCGAGGATCATGTATGCCCAGAAGGAGGGGGGGCTCGACCGCCTGAGGGAAGTGATTTGTTCCACAATTAACGGTATAATAAGGGAGTTGCTCCGGACCGGGGGCATCGAGGCTGAGTTCGTCTCCCACGTGGTTCTCGCCGGCAACACAACCATGACCCATCTGATATGTGGTGTTGACCCGAAGTATCTGATGCTGAGCCCCTACGTGCCGGCCTTCAATGCCATACCGCCCGTGAGCGCGCGAGACCTCGGGCTGGAGGTGGGTGATCATGTCCTCGCCTACGTTGCCCCGTGCGTCGCTTCTTACGTGGGGGGAGACATCGTGGCCGGGGTTCTCGCATCCGGAATCTTTCAGAGGGATGAGATAGCGCTATTCATGGACATAGGGACGAACGGGGAGATCGTCATAGGGAACAAGGACTGGCTCACGTGCACCTCCTGCTCCGCGGGACCGGCCTTCGAAGGTGGGGGCATCAGGTTCGGCATGAGGGCGGGTGCCGGCGCCATCGAGCAGGTAAGCATCGATCCGTCCACGTACGAGCCCATGATTCTTACCATAGGGAGGACGAAGCCGGCGGGGATCTGCGGCTCCGGGCTCATCGACGCCGCTGCGGAGTTTTTCGAGGCCGGCATCATCGACCGGAACGGCCGCATCAGGCGAGACCTGGCCACAAACCGGGTAAGGGAGGGGGAAGTCGGCTGGGAGTACGTCCTCGCCTGGGCCGAGGAGACCCAGATCGGGAGAGACATAGCCCTCTCCGAAGCCGATCTCGACAACCTGATCCGGGCGAAGGCCGCGGTCTACGCCGGGTGCCGCACGCTCCTCGGAAGCGTCGGTCTCACCTTCGACGCCGTGGACAAGGTGATCATCGCAGGCGGGTTCGGCCGCTACCTTAACGTCGGGAGGGCCCAGACCATCGGTCTTTTGCCCGATGTGCACCCTGAGAAGTTTGTCTTCATCGGCAACGGCTCCCTTCTCGGGGCAAGGCTCATGACCTTTTCGAGAGAGCTTCTCAAGGAGGCCGGGCAGATAGCCAGGTCCATGACGAACATCGAGCTTTCGAGCAACCCCTCGTTCATGAATGAGTTCGTGGCGGCCCTCTTCCTCCCCCACACGGATGACCGCCAATTCCCCCGTGTCATGGAGCTTGAGGCCAATTCGAGGGAAAGGAATGGAATGCATGCCTGAGATATTCGCCTTTGCGGGAAAAGGAGGGGTGGGGAAGACGACCCTGGGGGGTCTCCTTATCCGCTATCTGACGGAAGTGAAGAAGGGGGGTCCTGTTCTTGCCGTGGACGCCGATCCCAACTCGAACCTCAACGAGGTCCTCGGGATGGAGGCCTACGTCACCATCGGCGACGCCAGGGAGACGATGAAGACGGAAGTTCCTATTGGCATGACCAAGGAGACCTGGATGGAGCTGAAGGTGCACGAGTCCGTGGCAGAAGGGCGGGGTTTCGACCTCCTCGTCATGGGAAGGCCCGAGGGACAGGGCTGCTACTGCGCCGCCAACAGCCTTGTGAAAAAACACATCGACATCCTCAAGGAGAACTACTCATTCGTCGTCGTGGACAATGAGGCGGGCATGGAGCACATGAGCAGGCTCGTCACGACCGATGTGGATCATCTCTTCGTGGTCTCAGACGGAACGGCACGGGGAATCATGACAGCAGGAAGGATCCTCGACCTAGTGGGGGAGCTCAAGTTGAACATAGGCCGCTCCCACGTGGTCGTAAATCGTGTACAAGTGGAGCGGGCGGACGAAGTGAAGCGGCTCGTCAAGGAGAGGGGTTTGGAGATAGGAGGCATCGTCCACGACGATTCCTCCCTATTCGCCCTCGATGCGGAAGGGGGGAGCATCTTCTCCCTTCCGCAAGAGAGCCGGGCTCTGTCGGAGGCGTACGACATCTTCAACAAAACTACCTGAAGAAAGGAGCAGCGATGGCGGCAAAAATCATAAGCGGAACGCAGATAGCAGCGGAGATCAGGGAAGAGATCAAACAGGACGTAGCAAAGCTCAAGGAGAAACACGGGGTGACCCCGGGGCTTGTCACGATTCTCGTGGGAGAGAATCCTGCGTCCGTGAGCTATGTCACGGGCAAGCAGAAGACCGCCCACGAGCTCGGCTTCTTTTCGATCCAGGACAACCAGCCTGCCGACATCACCGAGGACGGGCTCCTCGCCCTCATCGAGAAGTACAACAAGGACCCCAAGATCCACGGCATCCTGGTGCAGCTTCCCCTGCCAAAGCACGTGAACGAGACCAAGGTCCTCTATGCCATCAATCCGGACAAGGACGTAGACGCCTTCCACCCGGTGAACGTGGGCAGGCTCGTCATAGGGGAGGCGAACTACTACCCCTGCACTCCCTACGGCATCCAGCAGCTCCTCGTGAGAAGCGGCGTCAAGACCGACGGGGCTGAGGTAGTGGTAGTGGGTAGGAGCAACATCGTGGGCAAGCCCATCGCCAACATGATGCTCCAGAAAGCAAAAGGTGCGAACTCGACGGTGACCGTCTGCCACACGGCGACGAAAGACATGGCGTTTCACACGAAGAGGGCCGACATCCTCATCGTGGCAGCAGGACGGCCCAAGGCCATAACAGCCGATATGGTCAAGGATGGGGCGGTCGTCATCGACGTGGGCGTCAACCGGATCGGCATGACCCCCGAGGGGAAGGCCAAGCTCGCGGGGGACGTCGATTTCGACGCTGTCAAGGAGAAGGCATCGGCCATCACCCCCGTGCCGGGCGGGGTCGGTCCGATGACCATCACCATGCTCATGCTCAACACGGTGAAGGCGGCCCGGGTTGCCGCCGGGGTTTAGGAATATTTCAAAAGAGAGGAGGGGCGCATGGCTGATTACAACTACGAGGAAAAGGAGAACTTCGAAGGCAAGAAGGTGAAGGTGCTGGGGCCCACGTACGAGCCCGGGAAGCCGGAGGGCCCGGCGGACTGGAAAGAGAAGCTGCCGACGAACGAGGAGAGGATGGCATACCTGCGCACGGCCTTGCGCTACTGGTACAGCAGCGACTGGTTCGGCTCCGAGAAGAGAAAGCAGGAGGCCTAAAGGAGATCGTCTTTTTTTGGGTCACGAGGATTCGTCCCACGGGCGCCTCTTTAGGCAACC
>Ga0326728_10025267_pt1 | contig 10652 bp, 8 predicted proteins | sample MB3enrmetagenome_FD_207602 | JGI IMG/M metagenome (GOLD analysis project Ga0326728, IMG submission 207602) | Lab enriched peat soil microbial communities from McLean, Ithaca, NY, United States - MB31MN | ecosystem: Environmental > Terrestrial > Soil > Wetlands > Peat | place: USA: New York...
AAAGCGGCCTATAACGGCGACGACATCCGGGTTTGCGCGGTAGCAGGCATCCGTTCCGATGACAAACATACCTGGCAAGTAGCGATGAGAAACCGGTAATCAATATCCAGTGCTTGTTAATGCAGGTACAATGAGCTAGAATTACCTTGAAATTCCTGATTACCTCTGGAGACGTGAAATGAGAGGTTCGTGGCGTATCGGGCGAATTGCCGGTATTGAAGTAGGCATTCATTATACCTGGCTGCTGGCATTGTTTATTTTTACGTGGCTGCTGGGGCAGGGATTCAGCACCACCTATCCCGGCTGGTACACTTATTTTTACTGGATTGCCGGTTTCCTGGCGACTTTCACGCTGTTTCTTTCGGTGCTGGTCCACGAACTGGCGCATTCACTGGTGGCGCGGTCGCGCGGGCTGGCGGTTTCCAGCATCACGCTATTTATCCTCGGTGGTGTCAGTAACCTGGCGCAGGAACCCGAAAATCCCGGTGTCGAATTTTATATGGCGATTGTTGGCCCGCTAACCAGTCTGGTACTGGGCTTTATATTCTGGGTAATCTGGTACTTCATTACCAAAACATGGGTGCTGCCGATATTCAGTGTAAATATCCCTGCCAATAAACAGTCGTTGGGATTAGCGGTTACCGGTTTCCTGGCCTACACCAATATTGCGCTGGCGATTTTCAATTTGCTGCCCGGTTTCCCGCTGGACGGCGGGCGGGTTTTCCGTTCAATCCTGTGGCGCGCAACCGGCAACCTTTACCGGGCGACGAATATCGCTTCAGTAATCGGGCGGGTATTCGGCTGGGGATTTATCGCGCTGGGCGTCGTGCTGGCGATATTTACCCAATTCGGGTTCCTCAATGGGCTATGGTTTGTTTTCCTGGGCTGGTTCCTAAACAGCGCCGCCGATAACAGCAGTCTGGAAGTGACATTGAAAGAGCATTTATCCGGCGTCCCGGTCGAGCAGATTATGGAAAAAGATATTGAATCGGTCCGGCCCGATACCACCATTGATTATCTGGTGCAAACGATTTTTGTGCAAAAGCGCAAAAGGGCGGTGCCGGTGGCGGAAGGGGATAATCTGGTAGGTGTGGTGACCATCAGCGATATTAAAGCACTGCCGCAGGAAAAATGGACGTTGACGCCGGTTTTGCAGGTGATGCACCGCGAGCCCATCCATACGGTGAAGCCGGAAGATGACCTGAACACGGCAATGAAACTGATGGCGCAGTATGACCTCAACCAGATACCGGTGCTCAACCAAGGAAAGCTCGTGGGAATGCTGACACGGGCGGACGTCATTAATTATCTGCAATTAAGCCAGGAACTCCATATAAAAGGTAAGCACAAAACAAATTTCCCCGGCGCGGCCGCAAAATCTTAGAAAAATCAGTATAAATTGAGCCCTGCAAATGTGTAATATATGAGACAATAATAAACATTTGTTAGTAGTATTGATTTTCATTTGACACGATTACCGATAGTTTGCTAGAATCTTGAATTGTCGTGATATTCAGCTCTTCGAGTTATCATTCCTAAAGTGGTGCGCCATGGGATGATGACCGGTGTCCCGATTCAACCGGGACCAAGGGTACAGGCGAAAACGCCTGCACCTCCCATGTTCGGAAAGGAGAGAAGGCTCAGTTACTTTATTGTTTGGGCACTTCTTTTCGAAGTGCCTTTTTTATTTGGGAAAAAGTTATTGGTCCATGAACACGAAAGGAGTCACGGAATGAAAAGTTTACTTAAAAAAGTTTTATTACCTGTTAGCATTATGCTGATATTGGTAATAGCTCTCTCAGGATTAACCGGCTGCGGTTCGACAACAACGGTTACGGTTACACCCACGACCACAAACACTGCGAATGCGGTCGCGCTTACAATCGTTAATGGCACCCAGACTAAAACAATGACCATGGCGGATATTCAGGCCTTGACGCCGGTGACCGGGTCGACGGGTTTTATTGAAAGCAGCGGTACGATTGACTACCCTTATAATTTACAAGGCGCGGCTTTAAGCGATATCCTGAACACGGTGGGCGGTATAACCGCCAACGATGCGGTAAAAATCTCAGCGAAAGACGGTTATTCGATGACTTTGTCCTACAATCAGGTAATGAACGGTACCGAGTTTCCTATCTATAACGCTACCACCGGCAAAGAAGAGCCCGCCGCAGGAAAAGTCGTTGTTTTCATCGCCTATGAACAGGACGGACAGGCCATCGGCACCGATATCGGCCCGTTAAGAATGTGCATTATGGCGCCGGGACAGCTTACCGACGGGCAGTGGTGGGTAAAATGGGTGCAGACAATCACCGTTGTTCCCTTGCAGGCAACATGGACACTGAACGACGTGGGCACGATAACCGAAAACATCGCGAAATCCGACTTCGAGGCAGGGACGGCCCCGAATTGCCACGGAGTCAGTTGGACAGATGCTCAGGGACATGTTTGGTCGGGTGAAGCGCTCTGGCTGCTGGCGGCTTATGTCACACCGACTGACCCATCTAACCCGATGGGGCAATTGAATACTGCGCTCTGGAACCAGGGTTTTCAGGTAGAAGTAATTTCGTCTGACGGAACCATGGTGACGTATAATTCGTCTGATATTAACAATAACAATAATATTATTGTGGCCAACCAGGAAGACGGCCAGCCGCTAACGGGAAAGCAGTGGCCGCTGGCCCTGGCGGGAAGCGGCGTTGATGCGCAGCATCAAATCAGTGCCATCACCAGTATCAAAGTGATATTACCGACGACGACCACCGCACAGTAATGTTGCTTTTACCGAAATAAAAAATGCGTTTTAAAAATTAACCTGAGTATGAAAACAAAAAATGGAGGAAAGATGAACAAAAAAGTTATTTGGTCAGGTTTAGGTTTATTGTTAGCGGTGGCGGTGCTGCTGGCATCCTGCGGCTCAACAACTTCGACGACGACAACAACGACTACACCTGTAACAACAAGTGCGGTTGTAACAACAACAGACACCGGCGCGACCGTATTGACGGTGACCGAAGGAAGTCAGTCCAAGACCTACACAATGGCTGCTTTACAGGCATTACCGTCGGTATCCGGCAACGGCGGGTATATGGGCAAAGGCGGGGCGATTACCGGTCCATTCCCATATCAGGGCGTAGCATTGACAACCCTGCTCAACGCTGTAGGTGGTATTTCCGAGGGAGAGATTGTAACTTTAACATCTTCGGATAATTATACGCAACAGTTGACCTATGACGAGATTACTAGCGGCAGCATGTTAAATTACTATGATACCACCGGTAACCCGATTACTCCTTCACCTCTACCGACTCTTACGATAATTTATTCGGAGAACGGTGCAGCCCTGGACAGCACGCATGGACCCACTGAATTAGGTGCCCTGGCGCTTTCATCACCGAATGTGCTGACTGATGGCTCGCTATGGGCTAAAATGGTTGTTTCCATCAGTGTTACTTCCGGTACGGCCACGACCACCACGATGTCAATGTCTACTACTACAACGGCAGTCACGCCAACAACAACTACTACAACTACGCCTGTTATGACCACTACTGTACCTGTAGTTGTTTCCACCACCCCGGTAGCGACCACGCCAGTGATACTGACCGTTGTAAACGGCAGCCAGAAGACAACTTTTTCATTGGCACAATTGCAGCAATTACAAGTGATGTTCACACAATCAGCCAGCATCGGCAAATCGAACACTATTTCCGGTCCTGATTCCTATGTGGGCGTGCAAGTGTCAACATTACTGGCGGCAGTTGGCGGATTTACATCCAGTAATACAGCAACTTTCACCGGGTCTGACGGTTATTCAAAAACGTTCTCCTATGCAGCGGTTGAAAACGGTACGGGGATTACCGTTGAGGATAATAACGGTAACGTGATAGCTTCACCTGTTGCACCCATTATGTTTCTGGCTTATTCAAAAGACGGTGCCGCACTCGATAGTTCTACCGGACCGTTAGAATTATGTTTTGCATCCAGTATCCCGCTGAATCAATATACAACGAGTTCAAACTGGGTGAAACTGATAGTAACTATTACCATCAATTAGCAATTGAATCTAAATTAAAGGGCATAGATGAGACGAATCCGCCAGGGCATAATCGCGCTGTTGCTGACAGGCGCAATAATTTTGAGCGGCTGCAGCGGTACCAGTACGAAAAAATCAACGCTGGTGGTGCTCGAGGCGGATAGTCTCATGGTTCCTTTCGCGCAAATTCAAACGGCATTCGAACAAGCCAATCCCGATATTAATGTTGAGCTGCAGCCCTACGGCAGTATTCAGGCCATCCGACAAGTCACCGAACTCGGTCAGCAGGCCGACCTCGTGGCAGTGGCGGATGAGACACTCGTACCGATGATGATGTACCAGACCAAGATGGCGAACGGCCAACCCTATGCCGGCTGGGATATCGAATCCAATACTAACGAATTAGTTTTAGCTTATACAGCAACCAGCAAATATGCCGATGAAATCAATTCTTCTAACTGGTACCAGATAATTTCCCGTCCGGATGTTGTCTTCGGTCTGACAGACCCGCGGATCGATGCCGTCGGGTACCGCACGCTGATGACGCTGGGGTTGGCCGCAACATATTACGATGACCCCACACTAGTTCAAGACGCAGTGGGCAGCCATTTCTCCATGCCGATTACTGCCGATACGGTAAACGGCACTACCACTGTTTCCGTGCCGGAGCTGCTGGAACCGATAGACAGCCATCTGGTGCTGCGCAACGCGGACATGGAACTGCTGGCTTTGCTGCAGTCCGGTAATGTGGACTATACCATTGATTACAAGAGCGTGGTGATGCAGGACGGGTTGAATTATATTGAATTACCGGCGGAAATAAACCTCGGCGATATCAACGAAGCCCAGACCTATCAAAAAGTCACAGTAAATATGGATTACCAGCGTTTTGCGACTGTCAACCCTGTATTCGGCGGGACTCCGATTATTTACGGGATGACTATCCCGAATAATGCGCAAAACCCCTCCGATGCCATCAAGTTTATCCAATTTGTGCTGGGAACTAAAGGACAGGAAATCTTTAACAATTGCAGCCAACCGGAAATGGTGCCTCCAATATGCGATAATGTTAGTGCATTACCGAATGCGCTGAAAACGCTGTTCCACTAGGAGAAAAGGTTGGAAGTTTGGCGGAAATTCGCCCGCACGGCAGGCAGTTATTTCAAACGGCATCGTCTGTTGATTGTCTTCAGTGTCTTCAGTCTGGTGATTCTGCTCTTTATTCTCATTCCATTGTTTAAAATGGTTTTTTTATCGAATAAAGAAGCAATATGGCAAGCGGTCCGGGATACCACCGTCCTGGAATCAATCTGGCTGACACTTTATGCCGCGTTGATAACCGCCGCAATCGGGTTCGTGCTGGGTGTGCCGCTGGCTTATATCCTGGCCAGACATAATTTCCCGCTGAAGGGTGTCGTTGAAGGGCTTATCGACCTGCCGATTGTCGTGCCACATACCGCGGCCGGCATCGCGCTGCTATTTGTCTTCGGGCGCAATTATTTGCTGGGAAAATGGTTCAACGCCATCGGCATTAATTTTGTGGACTCTTTGGCCGGCATCATTATCGCGATGCTTTTTGTCAGCGTGCCTTTTCTGATTAACTCCGCCAAAGACGGATTCCGCAAGGTGGATGTGCGGCTGGAAAATGTCGCCCGGACGCTGGGTGCTTCGCCGTGGCAGGTTTTCCGGCGGGTTACATTCCCGCTGGCGCGGCGCAGCATCTTTACCGGCACTTTAATGATGTGGGCGCGCGGAATTAGCGAATTCGGCGCGGTGATAATCCTAACTTATTTCCCGATGGTAACCTCGATATTGATTTACCAGCGGTTTGAAAGCTATGGATTGACCCAGGCAGTGCCGGTGGCGGCAATACTGGTGGTCGTATGCGCGCTGATTTTCATCGGTTTCCGGTATATTTTGCAGCGGGAAAAGAAACGTGATTGAGTTAAAAAACGTTCAGGTGAAGGTGGCAGATTTTAGTCTACAACAGATTAACTTTTCTGTAGCCAAAGGTACATATACCGTCATCCTCGGTCCGACCGGGGCGGGCAAGACCGTTTTACTGGAATCGATTGCCGGTCTGCACGCTGTCCATGAAGGCGAAGTTTTGCTGGACGGGAAGGATGTTACCAATACGGTGCCGGAGGCGCGCGGGGTGAGCATTGTCTATCAGGATTACACACTATTTCCGCATCTCTCCGTGAAAGAAAATATTATTTTCGGATTGAACGTAAGACACATATCTAAATCCAAGATTGCCGAGGAACTGGAGTGGATTTGCGGGATATTCGATGTTGAACCGCTTCTAAACCGGCAGCCGGCGACACTGAGCGGCGGGGAACGGCAGCGGGCGGCGCTGGCGCGGGCGTTAATCACAAAACCGGAAATACTGCTGCTGGATGAGCCTTTAAGCGCGCTTGATGCGGAAAGCCGGGAAGAAATGCACAAGCAGCTGCAGGATACGCACCGGAAGTTAAATATTACGACTTTACATGTAACCCATGATTTTGAAGAAGCGATGTCGCTGGCGGATAATATCGCAGTGCTGAATCAGGGAAAAATCGTGCAGGTGGGCAAACCCGCTGACATTTTTTATCGACCCGCTTCAGATTTTGTGGCGCGTTTTACGATGGCGCGCAACATATTCGCAGGCAAAATTAACGGACAGGTCAGGAACGAGAAAATATTTCAAACCGACAGTTTGGAAATTTGTGCCGTTTCGGAGAAAAAAACTGCGCAATACGCGGTAATCCGGGCTGAAATGGTCAATTTGACGGCGGAGCAACCGGTTTCTCAGGCAAATGTATTTCGCGGTACGGTAAAATCGATTACCGATAAAGGCGCGAACATCTTGATTACACTGGATTGCCCGCCGCAGTTCGAATGCCAGGTGCCGCGGCAGCAGTTCGAAAAAATGATGCTGAGTACCGGACAACAGGTTTACCTCAGTTTTCTGCCTAAAGCGGTGCATTTGATATAAAACAGGATTCGCTTCTTTTGAATAGTTTCATTTTTGATATGATTGACAACCCGGGTTGTGACAGGTAAACTGAAATTACTTATGACAGATTTACAGAACATCGGCCAGCAGCTGGCGGAAATCCTCAAGAAGCAAAACGTGGATTACATAGAAGCCCATCTTGAAGAGAATCAGTTCAGCAGCATTGCTTACCGGGGCAAACAGCTTGAATCCATCAGTAAAACCACTTCCGTCGGGGGAAATGTCCGCGCGCTGGTGAAAGGCGGTTGGGGCTTTGTCAGTTTTAACGACCTGACCGGGCTGCAGGAAAAAGTGGCGACGGCGGTAAAACAGGCGCGTTTTATCGGAAAAGAAAAGAGCCTATTCTATGAATCCAAACCGGTGGTGGAAAATGTCGTCGCGAAAATCAAGGAAAATCCGGCGCTGATTCCACTTTCTGAAAAGAAGCAGCTTTTAGATGAATATAACGAAGCGATCTGGAGCACATCCGGCATCCAGACTTCTAACCTAGGTTACGGTGACGCGAACAAAAAAACCATCTTCCTGAATTCTGCCGGCAGTTTTATTACGCAGGAAAGGGCGGACGTTACTGTCCGGGCAGTGGCGATCGCATCCAAAGACGGCGAAGTCCAACAGGCCGGTTTGAGCGAGGGTAGTCGGGATGATTTCCGGCCTATCCGGAAACTCCACAAAGACATTAAACAACTGGCGCAGCGCGCCGTTGAGATGCTGACAGTGCCGACATTAAAAGGCGGCGAATATACGGTGGTACTCGACCCGATACTGGCCGGGGTCTTTGTGCATGAGGCCTTCGGTCATCTGTCCGAATCCGATTTTGTCTACGAAAACGCGCAATTGAAGGAACTGATGACCCTCGGCAAGGTATTCGGCGGGCCGCACTTGAACATCATTGATTCGGCTTCTAAACCGGGCTTGCGCGGCAGCTTTAAGTATGATGACGAGGGCACCCGTTCCACGAAAACCTATCTTATCCGGGAAGGCAAGCTGACCGGACGTCTGCATTCCCGCGAAACCGCGGCGAAAATGAATGAGAAGCCCACCGGCAATGCCCGGGCGATTAATTACCGGCACCCGCCGATTGTGCGCATGACCAATACCTACATCGAGCCCGGGGAATGTTCCTTTGAAGATATGATTGCCGATATCAAAGACGGCGTTTATGCTAAAAACTGGTACGGCGGTCAGACCAGCATGGAGATGTTCACTTTTTCTTCCGGTGAAACCTACCGTATCCGCAACGGCAAAATCGCGGAAATGGTGCGGCCCGTAATGCTCAGCGGGAATGTCTTTAATACCCTGATGAACATTGATGTCATCGGCGACGACCTGGACATGAACCAGGGCGGCGGCTGCGGCAAGGGCGGACAATCACCGCTGCCGGTGAGCAACGGCAGTCCACATATCAGAATCCGGAAATGCCTGGTGGGAGGTAAGTAATTTGGAAGAAATTCTTGCTCTCGCCAAAAAAGTGGCGGAAGAAGCCGAAGTTTACATGGTCACCAGCGAAGAAACGCCGGTCCATTTTGAATCCAACCGGTTGAAAAATATTCAGTATAAACAAAGCCAGAGCCTGGCGCTGCGGGTGATTAAAAACGGTAAAATCGGATACGCTACTTCGACCACAATGGACAATGCGCAGCAGCTGGTGGATGCCGCCGTGGCGACTGCTGAGTTCGGCATGAAGGCGGAATTCGAGTTTCCGACTGCCAGAACTTTCCCTGAAGTCGCGGTCTACGACCCGGCAGTGGAAAAAGTCAGTCTGGAAAAGATGACGCAGATTGGTAAAGAACTAATCGCGAAAATCAACGGCTATTCATCCGAAGTAATCTGCGAAGGCGGCGTTACAAAAGCATCTTCCGTTTTAAGGATAATTAATTCCCGCGGCGGGCAAGCCGGGTTTAAAGAGAGTGTATTCGGTCTCGGCATCGAAGGGCAGCGCATCCGCGGCACAGATATGCTGTTTGTCGGCGATTACGAAAGTTCCTGCCATCCGGTATTGAAAACCGATACTGTGGTAAAAATGACCATTCGACAGCTGGAGCTGGCCAAAAATACGGCCAAAGTTACCTCCAAACCGATGAGCGTGATTTTTACGCCGGACGGCGTCACCGGTTCGCTGGTTTTGCCTTTGATTTCTGCCTTTAACGGTAAAACCGTACTGGAAGGCGCATCGCCCCTCGGAAAAAAACTGGGGGAAAAGGTCTTTGACAAAAATCTGACACTCAGCGATAACCCGCTGATTCCATATAATACCGGCAGCCGTCCCTGTGACGATGAAGGCGTACCATGTCAGGTAACAGCGCTGGTTACCAACGGGATTATCCGGAACTTTTTATATGATTTACAGACGGCGGCCCGGGCCAAGACAAAAAGCACCGGTCACGGACAGCGCCAGGGCGGATTGCCTGCGCCTTCTCCTCACTCATTTATGATTACTCCCGGCAACGTCAGTTTCGAAGAAATGGTAAAAAGTATTGACGAAGGGATAATTGTCGAACAGCTGCTGGGTGCCGGACAAGGAAACATGCTCGGCGGCGATTTCAGCGGCAACGTGCTGCTGGGTTATAAAATTGAAAAAGGCGAAATCGTCGGCCGGGTCAAAGACACCATGATTGCCGGCAACGTGTATCAATTGCTGAAAGAAATTTCTGCCATCGGCAGTGACGCCAAATGGGTGAACGGCTTCCTGAATACACCGTCAATTTGCTGCGCCAATGTTTCCGTGTCCAGCCGTTAACTTTTTTAGCAGTAAATTATTTCAATTTTCCTTTGCCAACAGCCGCCGGTACTTTCGTGATTTCCGAATTTGTATTAGAATTAATCTGGAGCAGGGTAATTCGGAATCAGGGTAGAGAACAATGAAAAAACTCGTAAAAATTTCCGCTAAACCAAAACTGAAATCACCGGTAATGCTGGCTGCCTGGCCCGGTGTCGGGAATGTGGCGATGCTGGTAGCCAACTATTTGCTGGATAAATTCGATTTTAAAGACCTGGCAGAAATTGACGCGAATGAGTTTTTTGACCCTATCGGGGTTTTATCCCGGCAACATCTCATCGAGGCGCCCCAGTTCCCGCAGAGTCATTTTTACTACTGGAAAAATAAAAACGGGGAACATGATATCATCCTTTTCATCGGAGACGACCAACCGGATTTTAAAATTTACGATTTTGCCGGCTGTGTCCTGGATTTTGCGCAATCTTACGGCGTGGAACGGGTTTATACCTGCGCCGCGGCCATGACTAACATTCACTTTACGGAACAACCCAAGGTCTGGGCGGTAGCGACCAGCAAACCGCTGATTGAAGAATTAAGAAAATTCGACCTGCTGCAGAACGGCAGCATCCAGATTGCCGGATTGAACGGCTTACTGTTGGGGCTCGCCAAAGAAAGGAATTTTGACGGTGTGTGCGTAATGACTGAAGTACCCTCACAGACTTCCCGTATGGAAAACCCGATGGCCGCGCTGGCAATTTTAAAAACATTTATGAGATTACTGGATGTCGATGTCGATACTAAGGATTTAGCTGAAAATGCGAAAGAGGTCGCCGAACAGATTAAACAGGCGATGACCCTGGCGATGGGCGAATACATCGAACATTTTACCCAGCCTA
>Ga0326728_10025269_pt1 | contig 10651 bp, 7 predicted proteins | sample MB3enrmetagenome_FD_207602 | JGI IMG/M metagenome (GOLD analysis project Ga0326728, IMG submission 207602) | Lab enriched peat soil microbial communities from McLean, Ithaca, NY, United States - MB31MN | ecosystem: Environmental > Terrestrial > Soil > Wetlands > Peat | place: USA: New York...
AAACTGGCGTTGGTCAGAGTGGAAAATATCTCATGGTAATTGGTCATCACGCGAAAACGGTCCACCAACAACAGCCTCGGCAACGCGCCTTCAACCATCAGATGGGCATTCCTGCTCTCCGAAATCAGATAACGGCACCGCAGCATCCGCCAGGACTGGGGGTTGTAATAACTCTGCCGCGCAAATAAGGGCGCCAGATCGTAATCGAACCCCAAGGTAAAATCCAGGTAGCGTACATATCTCAACAGCCCCGATGGATCAGCCCCTCCAATGTCGAAAGCTCCGGCCGTCATGGCGCGATTGGGATTATCGGTTCTGATTCGATAATCCCCGGGACGTTCCGCCAGGCCCTGGAGAATGTCGGGTGGATAGGCCGGGCCAATTTTGAATGTCATCAGCGAGGTCCGGGCAAAAATGGCCAATTCGATCACGGCCATCATAACCATTCCGACACACGCGATCCGGCGGCGCGTTTTGGCCAGGGTGAGAAGGCCCGCTCCCAAGAACAAACAAACGGCCCCGTGGATCAAGCTCTGGATGCTTCGGGCGCTGGCCTGCGCCACGAAGCCCGGGCTGGCAATATCCGGGGCCGGCGACAAGATCAATGTGGTCGCCTCGAGCTTCTTCATCACCCCGCCCCACCAGTCCAACTGGCGCGGCAAAATGGAGAGGCCGCATAACGTGATTCCCGCGGCAGCCACTCCCCAAATCAGCCACCACGGCACATCCCGGCCCCGCAGCATTTGGTCCAGCCCCACTCCCGCGAGCATCGAGAGAAAAAGAGCCGCCAGCCACAGGAACTTATCCATGCCCCGGAACAGGTTGAAGCCCGGCGCATAATTATACAGCAAATGAAACACCGGCGTATAACGCCCCAGCGCCAGCACCAGCACAATGATCAGCATGCTGATTGCATACCGCCGCGTCGCCCGCGCGCCCCGCGCCATCCCATACGCCGCCAGCACCAACCCCATCACACTGACATACAGCGAAACCTCTGTCACATAACACTGGCCCCAGTACGCGACTTTGTTCCCGTCGCCAAATATCCCCGGCGCCACCAGCGTCAGAAAATTTTCAGGTGGGAAGGAATAGGACGACGCGGACCTGTATGGCACGCCCACGTTGCGCATACTCTCGCGCCCTTCGTCCAGGCCGGTGAATAATTGAACGGCGCCAAGGCAAATTCCCCCAACCACGATCCCGGCCAGCCCCAGCATCACTTTCCCGCGCTGCCGGGCGCGCGCCAGATTTAAAACCGCGTAAATCCCCGCCGCCACGCCCATGTAAAATACATACTGCGGATGCCCCGCCAGAATCGACATGGCCACCGCGAACATCCCCAACAGGCACGGGGCCGGCGCCGGCCGGTCTGTCAACTGATCGATGGCCAGGAACAAAAGCGGCGCCCAAATCAGAGTGCAAAGGTTGGGCAAATGCCCGGCTTGAATTTGCAGAAAATGCGGCCCGCAAAACATGAACATCATCCCCGACAGCAGGCAGGCCGGGGAGTGCAGCCCGCGCTGCCGCGCCCAATAAAATGTGAAAGCGCCGCCCAGGAATACATGCAACGCAATCGTCCAGTTTATGGCCGCCTCCAGCGGCGCCAGCAAATAGAGAAAATTCAGCGGGTAGAGCAGGGCCGGCTGAAAACCGCCAAAGAATGGCGCGCCGCAGTAAAGGTGCGGATTCCATAGCGCCAGATTTCCCGACTTCAATTCATGGAAACCGAAATAACGCCAATGGACAAAATAGTAAGCCAGGTCCATCCGCCCGTCCGACAGCACTTCGCGGGGACTGACAAACAAGACCTTTCCCAACACGACCAGGGGAAACGCGGCCAGCAGGCACAGACAAAGCCAATTGGGGATTTCCAGCAAAAGCGGCATGGAAGGTCCAGCCTTGTTTTGGTCTGTCGTCATCTGATGCGCGCAACAGACTAGCAGCGCGGCCTGGAACGAAAAGCAGAAAGGGGCTTCTTTTAAAACCCCTCACGGCAGGAAGCCCGGAAGCGGCTCATTGCATGGGCGACATCTCATTGAGCGTTGTATGCGTTTGAACGGAGGCCGCGCAGGCTTGCTGATACCGCTGCAAACAGGTCAATTCGCCGCCGATCGACACGCCGCGCGCCGATTCGCGTTCGTTGGCCAGCATTTCCGTCACCGCCTGGCTGCTGCTCAAATCGTCGCTGACCTTCGACAGGGCGCCGCCCAGATTGGAAACGGTTTGGGCATAGCCTTGGCCGAAGGTCTCCAGGGCTGGCGCCGCCGCGCCTCCGGCCTGCAACTGTGACGGATCATCGGTCACAATGCTGTTGACACCGATGTCCGACGCGTCAGTCCCGGTAAAAAAATCCCGGCCGGTCCCGCCGTTCAAGTCCCGGCCGGATCTGTAAATGGAATTGAACCGTGTGATCAATTGCGAAGCCAGGTTGTTCAGCCCGCTTTGCAAGCCGGCCAATCCGCCGTCGCGAGCGGTGATTTTCCCCGCAATGCTGCCGCCGGACGGCTTCAGCCGCGTGCCGGTGTTTTGCGCCTGGAGGCGCAAATTTTCATTATTGTCAGGATACGTTGCCAGGCTGTCAGGCGTCTTTGCCCCGCACACCATGGCGACGCCGCCGATGCTCACGTTGACGCCGCCGTCGGCCCGGGCCGTGGCAATGATGTTGACGCAGCCGGACAGCGTTTCCAGGCATTGTTCGCGCTGTTCGGCCAGGGTGCCGGCCCTCCCGCCCGAAGCTCGCGCCTCGATAATCTGCTGGTTCAAGCCCGCAATATCATTCAGGTTCTGATTGGCCCGGACCACGTCCTTATGAATTGAAGCATTCAAATCATTTCTCAAACAGTTCAACCGGGAAGAGGCGCGGTTGAATTTCGCGGCGACGTCCTGCGCGCTTCGCACAATGCCGCGCCGCAGCGGGAAGTTGTCCGGGTCGCGGTACAGGGTTTCAAAGGAGCTGAACAAATTCGACAGGTCCGCATCCAGTCCGGTGAGACTATTGGGCGCGGCGCTGAAATTGATGAGCTCGTCCAGACAGGTCCCGGCGTTTTGCAGGTTCGTTTGCTGGGCGGCCAGCGAGCCGGTCACACTGGCCTCGGCCTGGAGCTGTGCGTCCAGCAGAGGATCGCGCGTTTCGGCAATGACGGCGGCTTCGACTCCCCTCCCGTCCCATCCCGCCTGCGCCAGCACGGGGGCGGCGGCCTGAATGGCCCGTTGTTGGCGGGCGCGCTTTTTGACATCGGTGTCAAGAAATGCAATCATAATTTCGAATGGTCAGTTTACCTCCTCCTGCAGTTGTCGCGTCACCCGCGAGAGAGTCGGCAACCTGCCCTGGCCGTTGCAAACGGACGTCTGGACCGGGGGGCAAAGTGAAGTCAAAAGTTGCTGCATCAATTCGACCGAGCGTTTCAGCATCAAATGATTCTGGCGCGCCCGGCGGCGCACACGAAACAAAAGTTCGTTGTTTTCATCCACCAGCGCCTTCAACAGCGGCCGGTAATCCGCCGGCAACAAGGGAATCAGCTTCTTAAATGGCGTATTCTCCGCCTCGCCCGCCGCCCCGGCCACGGCGCGGCGGCAATCCTCCCGCCGCTTCCGGGCTTCCTGGATGGCCAGGCCTTGCGCCTGGACCAGGCTGACGGACTGGGACACTTCATTCGCGGCGCGGGTCATGAGGGACTCCTGCTGCCGGTCCAACAGGGCGAGCATTTCGCCATAATTTTTCAACTCGTCACGAAGGGCCTCGATTAATTCTTTAATGTTTTCCATCATGGATAATTCACGGCTTCCTGCTCACACTTATTTAGGGGGCGTATTCACGGTCTTCGATGTCGCCGCCTGCGGTAAAACCCGGGGGCCAAACACCTCTGGTGCTTGAGCCGCCTGGCAATCCGCTTCATAATCTCTCTGGGCGTCGATCATTTCACTCCCCCTGAAGCATCCGCTGTGCCATGACACAAAACCCTTGTTTTATAGGGGTTTTGTGAAGTCATGGCCCGAAACGAGGAAAAACATGCCACGCCAGACAGGATGAATTTGCCACCGGCCCCGCTCCTCCCGGTTCAAGCAATTAAAGGGTTGCCAGCGCCGCCCAAAAACGCTATCAATCCTGTTTATGCCAACAGTCGGCGAACAACTGCGCAAGGCGCGCGAATCGCAGAATCTGGAAATTCACCAGGTGGCGGATTGGACCAAAATCCGCAGCGACCATATTCGCGCCCTGGAGCAAGGCAATTACAGTGTCTTTTCCGCCCCGGTTTACATTCGCGGTTTTGTGCGCACTTATGCCACTCTCTTGAAGCTCGACGCCCCGCTAATCCTTCAGCAACTCAACCATGAACTGGCCGATTCCGGACAGCAGGAGCCTGCTTTGTCCCAGCCCGCCAGTGGCGCGCTGGATGACGCCATGTTCCATTTTTCTAAGTTCGTCCGGCGGCTGGCCTTGCCCGCGGTGGGGGCGCTTCTTGTCGCGGCGGTGGTCGTCGTCTCTTATTTCATCTGGCTTCGTTACCAACACAAGGATCCGTTGCAGGGTTTGGGACCGGGTCTTTATCAAGCGTCGCCAACCAGCGAAACCCTGCCCCTGCCCAAACCCAATTGATGATTTCAAATTTGAAATTTCAAATTTGAGATCATCCATCGTAAGTTGTCCCCGTGACGAAATCTCCAATAACAACGCCCGTGCGTGTTGGTCTCATTTCCCTCGGTTGCGCCAAAAACCTGGCCGACGCGGAAATCATGCTCGGCTCCCTCCTCAAGGCCGGATTGGAAATCACCAACGAACCCAGCCAGGCCGATGTTGTCATTGTCAACACCTGTTCCTTTATTGACGCCGCCCAGGAAGAAAGCGTCGATGCCATTTTGCAATCCGACGCCGTGCGCGCGCAGACCCGGCCCGGCCAGGGCCTGATCGTCTCCGGCTGCCTGCCCCAACGCTATCGCGACCAATTGCCCGCTCTCCTGCCGGAAGTCGATGCCTTCATGGGCATCGATCAAGTCGCGCAGGCGGCGGACATTGTCCGCCAAGCCCTGGCGCGGCGCCGGGAAAAATTGGCCCAACCTGCCAAGGTTCCCGGCGCATTCTTCCCATCCATCCCATGCCTCCCATCCGTGCGGGAGAAACCGGCCCCGGTCAAAGCACCACCCGCCGCTCCGCTCATCCAGGTCAACCTTCGGCCCGCTTACATTCCCGATTTTGCCACCCCGCGCTTCCGGCTGACGCCCGGACATTTTGCCTACGTGAAGATAGCCGAGGGCTGCAATCATCCGTGCAGCTTTTGCATCATACCCCGTATGAGAGGCTCCCATCGCAGCCGCGGGCAGGCCGACATCGTCCAGGAAGCCCGTCAACTCATCGCCGGCGGCGTCAAGGAACTGAACCTCATTTCGCAAGACTCGACCTACTACGGCCTGGACCTGCGGCCCAACGCCAGCCGCGCCATATCCTCTCCCGAAAGATTTTCCGCCATCGCCAAGTCCCTCACCGCCGGGGCCACGACCCTTTGCACCCTCCTGCGCGAACTCAACGCATTGCCCGGCCATTTCTGGGTGCGTCTGCTCTACACCCACCCCGCCCACTGGACCGATGAGCTGATTGAAACCATTGCCCAATGCCCGAAAGTGGCGCGCTACGTGGACATGCCCCTGCAACACATTCATCCAAACATGCTCGAACGCATGCGCCGCGAAACCACGTCGCAGTACATCAAAGATTTGATAGCCAAAATCCGGGCCGGCATACCCGGCATAGCCATTCGGACCACGTTCATCGTCGGTTTCCCCGGCGAAACCGAAGCCTGCTTCCAAGCGTTGCTCGATTTCATCGCCGAAACCCGATTCGAGCGAATGGGCGTCTTCACCTATTCCCGGCAAGACGGCACACGCGCCGGCAAAATGGAAGCCCAAATTCCCGACGCCATCAAAAAGCGCCGTCAAAAGCTGGCCATGACCGCACAATTGAAAATAGCGCGCAGCATTTCGGCCTCATTTGTTGGCCGTGAGATGGAAGTCCTCGTCGAACGCCAAGCCCACTGGCGGGACATGCCCAAAGACAACATCAGTTCATGGGAACACGGTTTGATCCGTTCCACCGCCGCGGCAGGCAAGGCTGGCCCGGAACCCGCCCGGCGCGGCCCATTTCTGATCGCGCGCGGCCAGGCCGACGCGCCGGACATAGATGGGCGGGTATATATACGCGGCAAGCTGGAAGCGGGCCAATTTGCCCGCGTCAAAATCACCGCCCACACCGATTACGACCTGATCGCCGAACCCACCCGGTAGGGTGAGACTCCGTCGAACCCAATGAGAATGACATCAGTTTTCGCCAGGCGGTTAACCTCGTAAACGAGTCATTAAGAATTGCGAGCACGTCAACATTGTGTCTGCCGCGCCTCGCCCGCTTTGTCCACCAACAAATAGGGCAACGCCAAGAACCCCTTGATGAATCAGAACAGTTCCGTTTGACGCCTCTTCTTCGGATAGCAGCAGCCCAGAATCATAAAGCTGCGGCGCATGGCGGGGTGGGCGAGGTTGCCCGCGAACAGAATCAGATCGTTCTCGGCGTTGGCAATGGTCTCCAGTTTCTTGCGGACTTGTTCGGCGGCCTTTTCTTCGCTGCGTAAACGGTCGCGTTCCTTGCGCCAGAGTTGAAAGAATTCCCAATCAATCACGGAAAGCCAGTGCTCTTTGCCGTGTTCATCTTCAAAGCCGAGGCGGAATCGGTAAGGAACTTTTTCGAGCGGCTCTTTGGCGGAGAAAAGGTCGGTTTGGTTGATGGCGGCGACTTGGGCGTCTGTCCATTCACTTTCCTCCGGGGTAATTTCGACGCCGAGAATTTTGTTCGGGCGGAATGTGCCGAGGGATTTGTTTTCGCTTGCCTGAAGTTCGGCGAGTTCGTCGAAGCCGCGCAACAAAGTTGGTTCGATCCATTTCAACCGTTCGCTCCAATTTCCGCGCGCAACATCGAGATGACTGGTGATGCGCATGGTGTCGAGCCGTGGACACCAGCTTTCGGGACGATTGTCCTTGTGTGCTTCTCGCCGGTCGCAAATCACTTCCACAACGTCGTATTTTTGAAACTGGGTGTGGTTGGGCAGGTCGCGATAGGGAACTGGATACAGGCGCACCCATTTCCGGTCTTCGGTGATTCCGGCACAGCAGACAAGTTCGTTGTATTTGGTGCTGACTGAGGGGTAAGCCTTGACCGTGACAAGGAGGCGAAGCGGGGCTGTGTCAGGAGCGGACATCAATAACGGATGTGTTCGACCTGAACAGGCGAATCCTTGCCACGCTGCTCCATTTCTTGGGCAACAAGGCTGCGGTGACATTCAGCGGGATTGCGCTCGAAGCACAGAAGACAAATGCGCTTTTCACGGGCGAGTTTGATAAGCGCGTCAATCTCCGCCGCCTGGTTGCGCAACACACGCTCATAGCCTTTGATGTAATCCCACCATGAGCCGCCCGCACGGAGAGGATCGCGGATTTCTTTGGGCGCACCGAGCGGTTTGATGTGCAAATATTCGATGTCCGCTTCGGCCAGCAGAGCTTGAAGCTGATTCTTAGAGAAGCCACGCTTGCGGCTCAATGGCATGTCGCGCACGTCCACGATCATTTCAACGCCGCTGGCTTGTAAGCGGCGCAAGAAAGCTTCCGGCTCGCTTTGCTCGTAGCCAACCGTAAAAAACGTTGTGGCCAGTGCGGAAGCGGACTTTCCAACCGTCGTTCTTGTCGCGGCGATGCTCATGCTGTCCTTTTTTATCCTGATTTAGAAAAACGGTCAAACTATTTGCATAAAAAATATAGACAGTCTGGATGCAATATTGCAAATTAATTATTACAAATCTGCAATGCACCATCAAAAGATAAATGTCGAAAAGCTTGTCCGGAGGTTGAAAAGAGCTGCGGGCGCGACGCCCCCAGCGGATATCGCGAGGTCGGCGAAGATCGATGCATCGCGAGTAAGCCGTTTTTTAAACGGGGATTTTAAGAGGTTGACGCCGGTACTCAGGCGTTTGTGCGCCAGCCTCGAGATTCCGGTGGACGAATTTGTGTTGGATTCTCCGGCTTCGGGTTTTTCGGCGGAGATGCTCGGCCCTTTGCGCAGGATAGTGGGCCGCGACCCGAAGAAGATCCTTGCGGCGAGCCGGTTACTGCGCAGCCTGGAGGTGCTCGCCTTTGGTGAACGCCGCCGCGGAGAAAGCTGTGGGTGCAGGAGATCAGCTGGCGGAGGCCGGGCTGGTGGCACGATGAGGAGCGTAAACGGTAACTAATAGAATTGTCATGTTCCAAGCGCTTTGCCCTGCCGATACAGCAGCCAAGTCAAATAACGCCGGCTGCCCAGGCCCGGCAATTCCTGTTTCTTCCATTTCCAGTCCAAGCCAATCAACTGTCCTGCAACATGACGGAGTGGTGATCCGCCGTCACTCCATTAGGCGGAGCTTCCACCTTTGCCGGCTTGTCCGCCCATAGCTGTTGCGGCGGAGGAAGCGGCTACTGCGGACAGGATTGCGGACGAGATGGCGGAAAGGCGGCGGACCAATTTGTTCTTCATCTGAATGTGGCTTCAGACCAGTGACCATTGTCCACTATCCATTGCCTGTCCCCACGGCCAAAACCAGCGCGTTCCGCCTTTTCCCCGTCGGTTTCAACTTTAGCCTTCAGCCTCTTGTCGCGCCATAGCGCAGCGACGGCGGATCAGCCTTCAGCCTTTGGTCTTTTACGGGTTGGACTTTCGTAAGTGCCTGATTGACAACAGTTGTGATCCACCTTCGCCGGCTTGTCCGCCCGTAGCCGGGGCGGCGAAGGAGGAAGCGGCTTTGGCGCAACGAGTCCGCTTGCGCTGCGGCAGAGCTTCCGCCGTCGCCCCGAAAGCTTTCGCGGCTATGGCCGACAAGACGGCGCGACGGAACCGCGCGCTTTGATGCGCCGGCGGATTTCAGCCGGCAATTTCCGACCCCGGGCCGGATCGCCCCGCTTCTGGCGGTTTAAAAATCGGGCTACTTTCAGTGTTCGCGTATTTCGGGTATTTCGTGGTTGACTCCGTTTTCCCCTATCAGCCACATCCCTGAAATCTGTGGTCAAATTCTTATCACACCGATGGTCATTAAACCGTCCAACCAGTCCAAGCCGGCTTTATCGTTAATGGAACGGGCTTGTTGCTGGTCTGTTGCCGATTTTCCTACATATCAATCTGGCGTTTCTTGGGCTTCTTAATCGTAATCCTAATCCTGATCTTAATCTCGAAACTGGAAATCTTGCGTGTCGTGCGCTTCTTCGCGGCAAATCAGTTTTATTCAACCGAAGGCTGCGGTTTGGTTCTTCACTTCCGAATTTCTTCCAAGGCTTTGCGGCAATACCATTTTACCGCGTTGGACATGGCGGGTTGGAGGGCATCCAGCTCGGCCGACGTACACCATCGGATGTCGTGATGTTCCTTGGATGCCATTGTAACGGAACCGTGCCTGGGCCGCGCCCAATAGACCATGCCGATGTGTTTGTGAGTGTCGCTGATGCGATGGATATCCATAAAACGCGGCGCGATCAGGGCGCGCGTGCCGGGTTCGGTGGTGGGCGGCCGTTCTCCAAGCAGTTCCACCTCCAAGCCGCTTTCTTCCTTCGCTTCGCGGAGTGCGGCCATTTCCGGGTCTTCATCCAGCTCAATATGTCCTCCCAGCGGCAGCCATTTGTCGAGTGCGCGATGATGGATGACCAGGACTTTGCCGTCGCGGACGACGAAGATCGCCACGGCGAAATCAATGCCTTCGTGAATGTGCGCCATAAGGCTGGGTGAGTCTGCCGTGATGACGGCCCCGCGTCAACTCGGCCTGACTACGGGTGCTTCTGGAAGCAACCGGTCCGAAAGCTGATCCGTGCGCCACAAGAAGCCTGTTGCCGATTTTCCAGACCTATCATCCACATCTTGCTCTTCGCGGCACTTTTATGTTTTTGCCCCCATTTTTTTGCTTTTCCCTTTTCAGATGGCTCATTTTATACAGCTTCTGAGGCACCGAGCCACGAAAACCAGCCACATGTTGCCACCTGTTGCCGCTGTGTTGCCAGCCGAAAAGCTCAACGAAACCCTTGTAAAATGGGGTTTGTTGCCGTGTTGCCGATTTTCCGGACCTCTATCTACCAATATGACCTTTCTGGCGATTTTTGACCACCTATCAATGCGGCCGTCAGGTTTGAAGGGGCGCTCTCCTTTGCGCGAGGCAAATCCATTCCACCGAAAACAGCGAAGAACCCTTTGAGCTTTCGTAAATCGCTTGCTGACAATATGTTGTGACTATTTAACGGTTAAAATGCGGAATTTTTTACTGTTCTTTTCGGGTCATTATGCTTCAGCGCAAGTTGCTTGAGAAAATCAAAGCCTTTCAAACTGAAGGGCCTTTTGCAGAGAGTCTCAAACCGCAATGCATTGCAATTGCAAAGGTCGTTGCTCCTTGCTTCGCGTCTGACGAACCCGCTTCCCTGCCGCGAAAGGGACTATTCCTTCTCCCCGCCGCCGTGGGTGTCCTCGCCGACGTGTTCCATCAAATCGATGAGGGGCAGGAACATCGCTATAACGATGCTGCCGACGATGACGGCCAGACAGACAATCATGATCGGTTCGAGCAGGGAAGTCATGGCGGCGACGGCGTTATCGACTTCTTCG
>Ga0326728_10025271_pt1 | contig 10650 bp, 11 predicted proteins | sample MB3enrmetagenome_FD_207602 | JGI IMG/M metagenome (GOLD analysis project Ga0326728, IMG submission 207602) | Lab enriched peat soil microbial communities from McLean, Ithaca, NY, United States - MB31MN | ecosystem: Environmental > Terrestrial > Soil > Wetlands > Peat | place: USA: New York...
GATCCTCTGATGCTGGTGATGCCGTTCCTCATCACGGCGCGCGCCGTGAGCCACGCCATCCAGATGCACGAGCGCTACTACGAAGAATTCGCCAACTCGGGGTGGTACAAGCGGCGCGCCATCGTCGCCGCCTTCGCCCAGCTCTTCGTGCCGACCTTGTCCGGCATCACCACCGATGCCTTCGCGGTCTTGGTCATCCTGCTCGTCCCCGTGGTCATGCTGCAGAAGCTGGCGATCACGGCGTCGTGGTGGATCCTGGCGATCACCATCTCCGAGATGCTGCTCAACCCGATCGTCTACTACTACCTGAAGGCACCCGTGCCGGAGCTGGTGGTCATGCGCGAACACGGCGGCTTCCGGCGCGCCATCGAGCGCTTTGTCAGCGCGGTCCTGACGCGCACCGGCAAGGTCGTGACCATCGCCGCCTGGCTCGGCGTCACACTGATTGCCCTCTACTTTGTGCGCGGCCTCACCGTCGGCGACCCGAGTTCGGCCTCGCCGCTGGTCTGGAGCGACTCGCCCTACAACGTCTCGCACCAGAAAATCCAGAACAAATTCGGTGGCGTCGAACCGCTCATCGTGGTGAACGAGGGCTACGACAAGAACGCCATGAAGGATCCCGAGACCTTGCGGGCGATGGAACGCTTCCAGCGTTACCTCGAGCGCGATCCGTCAGTCGGCTACAGCTTCTCGCTGGCCGACATCATCCGGGCCGTCAACATGGTGTTCCATGAACTGGAGCCGAAGTGGGGCGTCATCCCGGACAACTGGGTGGATGTCGGCGGTCTGTTCTTCATCTACTTCTCGGGCTCCCCGCCGAGCGAGACCGCGAAATACGTGACGCCGGATTACACCACCGCCCACGTGACCTTCTTCTGTAAGGATCACAAGGGCGAGAACATCCGGCGCATCATCAAGGAGTGCAAGGATTTCATTTCCGGCACCGAGATCGACGATCTCGGCATCACGTTGGGCTCAGAGGGCGACAACGTCGTGGTCAAGCAAGTCCTGCCGGACCCCATTTGGGAAAAGGCGGGCCCGTCGTGGGTGGTGGGCAGCGTGGCCTCGGCTGAGACGCCATTCAAAGTCGGCGACCGCATCGTCGCCGTCGGTAAGCAGCCGGTGCGCACGGAGGCGGAGCTCCGCAAGGCCCTGATGCACGAGGCGGACTACTCGACTCTCCTGGACTTCACGGTTGAGCGCGCCGGCCAGCAGACCATGACGACCGTGAGCGCGCCGTGGAAAGCCGTCTTCAAGCTGGCCGGCGGCTTGATCGGAACGCTGGCGGCCGCCAACGAGGAACTCGTCCGCAACGACGCCCTGATGAACTTCCTCGGCTTCTTCACCATGTACATGATCATGCTCTTCACCTACCGCTCCTTCGCCGCGGGCCTGTACCTGCTGGCGCCGCTGGCGCTGGCGAACATCATGGTCAACGCGTACATGGCCGTGAACCACATCGGGGTGAACATCCACACCCTGCCGCTGGTCACCGTGGGCTTGGGCTTCGGCATCGATTACGGCCTGTATATCGTCAGCCGCACCATTGAGGAAATCCGTGTGCGCGGCGACCTGCAGGATTCGGTGCGCGAGGCGCTGGTCACTTCGGGCAAGGCGGTCAGCTTCACCGCCATCATCATGGTCGTCAGCACGGTCTTCTGGACGTCGTCGAACATTCGTTTCAACGCCGAGATGGGATGGCTGCTCGCGATCTGGATGGCCATCAGCTACGTCGGATCGCAGACGCTGACGCCGGTGCTCATCATCCTGTTGCGGCCGAGGTTCATCATGAAGGAATCCAATCGTGCCCCGGCTCTGACCAGGATGTTGAAGCGGCGCGCCGCGAGGTAAATTATGGAACTGAACATGTATATTTCGATCGCCATCATGCTCGGCTTCAGCCTTCTGGTGGTGTTCCTCGACGAGTACGTGGTGAGGCGCTGGCGCGAAAAGAAGTGGGAGCGGGAAGCCGCCTCCGGCGACAAGCGCGCGCAGGAGCTGCTGAAGATGGCCCGCTCCGCCAAGGTCAGCGACGAGTGAGATCGTGAGTCGTGCTCGTGAATGGTGATTCGTAATCCGAAACTCCGAGAGGCCCTCTGGATCTGATTCTCCGCCGAGCACGACTCACGAGCACGGCTCACGATAATGATTCTCCTCCGTTTCCTGCGCATCATCGCCATCGCGCTCGGTTTCGCCTTCGTGTTTGCGTTTTCGCGCTACGCCACGCTGGAACGAGGCGGGCAAGATCTCCCGGGCATTTCCTGGGCGCTTGGGGTGCTGTCGGCCATCTTCACCGCCAGCGCCATCGTCAGCGAGCGGACCCGCGGCCCCGAGGCGAGTCTGCAGAAGGACTTCCTCTGGGGCCTCGCGGCCGGCTGCATCGTCACCATCGTTGCCAGGCTCTAAACACTCGCCTCCAGCAGATTGGACCCACAGGTGGTCCCGGGGTTTTGGATCGAGGCCTCCCGGCTATCGCAAGGCGAGTTGGCGGCGACGCTGAAGTGCCTGCGCGAGATCATGCGCTGAAGTGAGCCCGCAGCGCACCCGCAGCGGCCCGCGGATCAACCGCCTCCAAAATCGCCGACACCACCGCCACTCCCCGTGCGCCGTGCCGGCGCGCAACGTCGACCCGCTCCGCGGTCAGGCCCCCGATCGCCAACACCGGCAGCGAAACGCTTCGCGTCACCTCGGCCAGCGCACTCAATCCTACCGGCGGGCCAAATGGGCGCTTCGATGGCGTGTCGAAAACCGGCCCGAAGACGATGAAGTCGGCGCCGCCATCTGCAGCGGCGCGCGCTTCCTCGAGCGAGTGGGTGGAGCAGCCGATGAGCCCCGCCGGCCCGAGCAGACGACGCGCGTCGGGAGGCGTGAAGGAGTTGACCGGCAAGTGCACGCCGCCGGCCCTTGCCATAGTCGCGACATCGACGCGATCGTTGATCAAAAGGCGCGCACCGTAGTGCCGGCACAGCTCACCCAGCTTGCAGGCGAGAGCGAACAGCTCTGCCACGGGCAGATCCTTCTCTCGGAGCTGTACCGCATCGACGCCGCCTTGCAACGCCGCCTCGACGACGTCGAGTAGCGGGCGCCTGCGTGTGTGCTTGCGGTCGGTGACGAGGTAGAGAGAGATGGAGCGTCCTGCCATAGCGCCAGCACCGCCGCGGGCTCAAGCCCCCGGCTCAGTAAAAGCGAGCCCGATGAATCGGGCTGCATCGACCAGCCGGCTTTCTTTCATTCAGCCCGGGGCTTCAGTCGCGGGCGAGGCGACGGAATTTTCCTATCCCAGCAGCCCCTCGATTGGGCTCGACGCCGTCGCGTAGAGCTTGCGTGGGATACGGCCGGCAAGAAAGGCCTTGCGGCCTGCTTCCACCGCCAGGCGCATGGCCTCGGCCATCAAGATCGGATCCTTGGCGCCGGCGATGGCGGTGTTCATCAGCACGCCATCGCAGCCGAGTTCCATGGCCACCGCGGCGTCTGACGCCGTCCCCACACCGGCATCGACAATCACCGGGATCCAGGCCTGCTCGAGGATGATGCGGATGTTGTATGGGTTGCGAATGCCGAGACCGGACCCGATCGGCGCGGCCAACGGCATCACCGCCGCGCAGCCGGTCTCTTCCAGCTTCTTCGCCGCGATCGGATCATCGTTGATGTACGGCAGAACCAGGAATCCCTCACGCACCAAGACCTTGGCCGCCTCGAGAGTCGCCGGCACATCGGGGAAGAGCGTCTTCTGATCGCCGATGACCTCCAGCTTCACCAGGTTTCCGATGCCGGCCTCGCGCGCGAGCCGCGCCGTACGAATGGCCTCGTCGGCGGTGTAACAGCCCGCCGTGTTCGGCAGGATCGTGTACTGCGACGGAGAGAGGAAATCGAGCAGGTTCTCCTTGCCGGTGTCGGTGATGTTCACACGCCGCACGGCGACGGTGACAATCTCCGCGCCGGAAACCTCAACCGCGCGCTTAGTCTCGGCAAAATCGCGGTACTTGCCGGTGCCGACGATCAGCCGCGAGCGAAAGCTCTTTCCTGCCAGTTCGAATGGATCGGCCATGGTTCTTTGCTATCCTCCACCAACGAAATGCACGATCTCGATCTGATCGCCTTCGCTCAGCGCGCGCTCGCCGTAGCGCTCCCGCGCGACGATTTCGCGATTCAATTCCACGGCGACGCGGCGTTGGTTGAGTCCGAGCTGGCCAATCAAATCCGCGACGGTCAGGCCCGCCGTGAGCGTCTGTGCCTCGCCGTTGATGATCACGTGCACACGAAAACCATACTGATTTCAGGTTACCTTTACAACTTCGGTACCATTTGGTAAGCGGGGCGCGCTTGCCTGCTCCATGACCACGCCAGCAGCTGGACGTCCAACCTTTGCCGCCATTGATGCCGCCGGTTTGCGCGCCAATCTCGGCGCCGTGCGCGCCGCGCTGCCGGCACACGTGGCCGTGCTGGCAGTGGTCAAAGCCAACGCCTACGGGCACGGCGCCGCACTGGTCGCCCCCATCTTCGAAGCCGCAGGCGCTGACTATCTCGGCGTCGCCACCATCGAGGAGGCAGTGGAGTTGCGCTCTGCCGGCGTGCGCAAACCAACCTTGGTGTTAACGGGCGCCACGGCCGGCGACGTCGATGCCTGCCACGAACATCAACTCTCCATCGCCCTGCTGCATCGCGAGATGGTGCCCGAGTTGGCCGGAGCTCCGGGCTCAACCCCACTCCACGTCCATATCAAGATCGACACCGGCATGGGCCGCATCGGCGTCCTCCCCGCCGACCTGCCGGCGCTGCTCGACGACGTGCGCCGGACCGGGCGCTTTCACATCGACGGCATCTTCTCGCACTTCGCCAACGCCGACAGCGTCGACCGGCAGTACTCCGACTATCAGCTGAAGGTGTTCCGGCAGGCACTGGAGACTGCGGCGGCGGCGGGTGCACGGCCGCGATGGGTACACATCGCCAACAGCGCCGCGACGCTGTCGCATCCGGATGCCCACTTCACCATGGTGCGCCCGGGGATCATCCTGTATGGAATACCGCCGGGGCCCCGCTTCACCGGTGATGGATTCCGTCCGGCGATGCGTCTGGTGACACACATCCTGGAGCTCAAGGTGGTGCCGTCCGGGTTCCCCGTCAGCTACGGGCAGACTTTCGTGACCCGGCGTCCCAGCCTGATCGCCACCTTGCCCATCGGTTACGCCGACGGCTATAGCCGCAGGCTGTCGAATCGCGCCGCGGTCCTCATCCGCGGCCAGCGCGCCCCGGTGGTCGGCGCGGTGTGCATGGATCTCACGATGGTGGACGTTACCGAGGTCAGCGGCGTAGAACTCGGCGACGAGGTGGTGCTGTGGGGCTGGCAGAACGGCGCCGAGATCAGCGTGACCGAGGTGGCGGCCTGGCAGGAAACGATTGCCTATGAGGTGCTGACCGGCGTGGGCCAACGGGTGCCGCGTATTCTGCAGTAAGGAGGAGAGGTTGGGATGGCGAAGATCACACGCGCATTAGTGAGTGTCAGCGACAAGAGCGGCCTCGTCGATTTCGCCAAGGCGCTGCGCGAGTTCAACGTTGAAATCCTTTCGACCGGCGGGACGGCGAAGCTGCTCACCGAGGCCGGCATCCCGGTGGTGCCGGTGAGCGAGCATACCGGCTCGCCCGAAATCCTCGACGGCCGCGTCAAGACGCTGCATCCGAAGATCCACGGCGGCATTCTCGGCCGGCGCGATGACCCGCGCCATCAAGAGCAGATGGCGGCGCACCAGATCGCGCCCATCGACATGGTGATCGTCAACCTGTACCCGTTCGAAACCACCGTCGCCCGTCCGAACTGCAGCCTGGAGGACGCCATCGAGAACATCGACATCGGCGGACCCTCGATGGTGCGCTCGGCGGCCAAGAACCACCACGACGTCACCGTCGTCGTTGATCCCGCCGACTACCCGGCGATCATTGAAGAGATGCGCGGCGGTTGCGGCTCGCTTTCGGTCGCCACCAACGCCCGCCTGGCGCGCAAGGCGTTCGCCACCACCGCGCATTACGACGGCGCCATCGCCGATTACCTCGGCAGCCTCGAGGACGGCGACCGCAAGGCCTTCAGCGACACGGTTCACATCGGGCTGCGCAAGGCGCAAGACGTGCGTTACGGCGAGAACCCGCACCAGCAGGGCGCCCTCTACGGCGAGTTCTTCCGCGCCGTCGAGCAGCTGCACGGTAAGGAGCTGTCGTACAACAACATCGTCGACATCAACGCGGCCCTGTTTCTGATGCTCGAGTTCATCGACGACGCTGGCGCGGCGGTCGCCATCCTCAAGCACAATACCCCGTGCGGCGTCGGGACGGCCTCCAGCGTTTTGGAGGCGTATCGCCGCGCCTTCTCCACCGATCCCGACTCACCGTTCGGTGGTATCATCGTCACCAACAAGACCTGGACGCTCGATCTGGCACGCGAGGTCGATGAGATCTTCACCGAGGTAATGATCGCGCCGGAGTTCGCACCCGAGGCTCTCGAGTTTTTGCGCAAGAAGAAGAACCGGCGCTTGATGCGCTGGTATCCAAACGCAATGCGGCGGCACCGGCGCGAGATGCGCGGCGTGTTTGGCGGACTGCTGGTTCAGGACGCGGACCGCGCCATGGAAGATGTGCGCGCCGCCCGGGTCGCGACCAAGCGCCAGCCGACCGCCGACGAGTACGCTGGCCTGGCGTTCGGGCTCAAAGTGGTGAAGCACGTGAAGTCGAACGCCATCGCCTTCGTCGCAGCGCACCGGACCTTGGCGCTCGGCGGCGGCGCGACCTCGCGCGTCGATCCCGTTCACGCCGCGCGGGAGAAGGCGGCGCGCGTCGGCATTTCGTTGCAGGGTTCAGTACTGGCGAGCGACGCCTTCTTCCCGTTTCCCGACGGCGTCGAGGAAGCCGCCAAGGCCGGCGCCACCGCCATCGTACAACCCGGCGGCAGTATGCGCGACGACGAGGTCATCGCCGCCGCCGACCGGCTCAACCTCGCGATGGTGTTTACCGGCGTGCGGCACTTCCGGCACTAAGACGAAAGCAATGCAAAACCGGGAACGGGAAGCCGGGAGTTTGAAACCGGTCAATGATCCACCAGCATGTCAGTCCGCCGCCATTTGCCGGTTCCCGGTTGCTAATTTCCTGTTCCCGGTTTTTCATTCTCTGATCTTGTCATGAACATCCTCATCATCGGTAGCGGCGGACGCGAACATGCGCTGGCGTGGAAGATCCGCCAGTCGCCGCGTGTGAAGCGCGTCTTTTGCGCGCCCGGCAACGCCGGCATTGCCCAGGTGGCGGAGCTCGTACCGCTGGCGGTAGACGACGTCGCCGCCTTCGTGCGCTTCGGGCGTGACGAACGCATCGACCTGACGGTCGTCGGACCCGAGCTGCCGCTGACGCTGGGCATCGCAGACGAGTTCCAGCGCCACGGGCTGCGCATCTTCGGCCCCACGCGCGCAGGGGCACGCATCGAAGGCAGCAAGGCCTTCACCAAGGAGCTGCTGCGGCGTTACAACGTGCCGACCGGATTCTTCAGTACCTTCTCGGAGGCCGATGAGGCATCCCGTTACGTGGCGGAGGTCGGCGCGCCCATCGTCGTCAAGGCCGACGGCCTCGCCGCCGGCAAAGGCGTCGTGATCTGCCAGACGGTCAAGGAGGCCCAGGACGCCATCGATGAGATCATGCGCACGCGCATCTACGGCGACGCCGGCGAGCGTGTCGTCATCGAAGAGTTTCTCCAAGGCGAGGAGGTCTCCTTCATCGGGCTGAGCGACGGCCACACGGTCCTGCCGCTGGCGTCGTCACAGGATCACAAACGCGCCTTCGACGGCGAGACCGGGCCGAACACCGGCGGTATGGGCGCTTACTCACCGGCGCCGATCGTCACCCCGGCGCTGCACGACCGCATCATGCGCGAGATCATGGAACCAGTGGTGAGGGGCCTGAACGAATTGAAGCTGGACTATCGCGGCGTGCTCTACGCCGGCTTGATCATCACCGAGAGTGGCCCCAAGGTGCTGGAGTTCAACGCCCGCTTCGGCGATCCGGAATGCCAGCCGTTGATGTTGCGTCTCAGAAGTGATTTGGTGGAACTGATGGAGGCGTGCATCGACGGCCGCCTGGCCGAGGTTACGGTGGAGTGGGACGCGCGCGCCGCCGCCTGCGTCGTCCTCGCCGCCGCCGGCTATCCCGGCACCTATGAAAAGGGCAAGGTCATCCGCGGTCTCGACGCGTTGCGCGCCTGGCAAAACGGCGTGGTGTTCCATGCCGGCACGGTGCAGCGCGACGACACCATCATCACCAACGGCGGCCGCGTGTTGGGCGTCACCGCGCTTGGCGCCACGGTCCGTGATGCCGTCACCGAGGCCTATCGTGGCGTGGAACAGGTCCACTGGGACGGTATCTACTATCGCCGTGACATCGGTTACCACGCCCTGGAACAATAGCCATGACCACGCTCAACCCGACTTCATCGCGCCGGCGCCGGGATGGAGCGGCGCAGCCCGCTACGCCGCGCGTCGGCATTCTCATGGGCAGCAACAGTGACTGGGAAGTCATGCGCGCCGCGGCGCAACGACTGGATGCGTTCGGCGTGCCGTACGAAGTCACGGTGACGTCGGCCCACCGCGCCCCGGAACGGACCGCGGCGTACGCCAGCTCGGCGCGCGCGCGCGGCCTGCACGTGCTGATCGCTGGCGCCGGATTGGCGGCGCATCTCGCCGGCGTGGTGGCGGCGCGCACAACACTGCCGGTGATCGGTGTGCCGCTGGAATCTGGCAGCTTGCACGGGCTCGACGCGTTGCTGGCGACGGTGCAGATGCCGCTGGGGGTCCCGGTGGCGACCGTGGCGGTCGGCAAGGCCGGGGCGGAGAACGCGGCGATCCTGGCCGCGGAAATCCTGGCGCTGCACGATGGCGGCCTGGCGGCGCGCTTGGCCGCGTTCAAAACCGAGCTGGCCCGCCAGGTCGAGGAGAAGGATGCCCGCCTCAAGCGACAACAGCGACGGCCGTAGGGATGAGACCGTCGCGCGCGCGGCGCGCGTGCTGGCCGATGGCGGTATCGTCGTCTATCCGACCGAGACGCTCTATGCCCTCGGCGCTGACGCCTGCAACGCGGCGGCATTGCGGCGACTCATCGAGTTGAAAGTGCGCGCGGCCGGGAAACCCGTCGCCGTCCTGATCGACGGCCCCGACATGCTGCGTGGCCTCGCCGCCGAGATTTCGCCAGAAGCAGAAGCGCTGATGCGCCGGTTCTGGCCTGGCCCGCTGACCTTGGTGCTGCGCGCCCGCTCGTCCGTGTCGCCGGTGCTGACGGGCGCCGGTGACGGGATCGGCGTGCGGCGGTCGAGTCATCCGTTGGCGACGGCGTTGGTGCGGGCATTGGGCCGGCCCGTGACCGCCCCGAGCGCCAACCCGGCCGGGATGCCACCCCCGGTCCGCGTCGAGCAAGCGCAGGCGTATTTCGACACCCATGTCGATTACTACATCAACGGTGGGCGGCTCAGCGGTGAACCGGCCTCGACCGTCGTTGATGTCCGGGCCGGTCTAGAGGTGATTCGGCCAGGGGCTGTGCCCACGGAGGAACTCTATGCGGCGTTGAGGCCCGACCGCTGTATGGCTTCCCTCTCCCTCCGGGAGAGGGTTGGGGGGAGGGAATCAGATGATTCTTCGTCGGTGTAACTCATGGTAATGCTGCGTCCGTTTCGTCCTTTACGGTACGATGCGGCGGTGGTCGGGGATCTGGCCTCCGTGGTGGCGCCGCCCTACGACGTGATTTCCGCGGCGCATCGTGAGGCGCTGCACCAGCGCAGCGAGCGCAACGTCATCCGGCTCATTCTCAACCGTGCCCCCGATCCCTATGGCACGGCAGCGCAGCTGCTGCGGGAGTGGCGGCGTGACGGCGTGCTGGTGCGCGACAGCGCTGCGGCGCTGTGTTTCTACGTCGAGGACTTCGCGCTCCCCGGCGGCGCGGCCCGCCAGCGCCAGGGCATCATCGGCGTCGTCCGTCTGGAACCGTTTGCGTCCGGTCAGATCCGCCCGCACGAGCGTACCCTGGCGCGGCCGAAAGAAGACCGCATGCGCCTACTGCGCGCCTGCCGCACCAACCTGAGCCCGCTGTTCGCGCTGTTCGCCGACAACCTGCACGTGCTCGATCCGGCGAAAGAGATCGCGGGCGCACGGCCGCCGGACATCGAGGTGCGAGACGACGCCGACGTCCGCCACCGCCTATGGCTGCTCACCCAGCCCAGCGTGATCGAAAGCATCGCCGCGCCGCTGGCCCAGGAATCGATCGTCATCGCCGACGGTCATCACCGGTACGAAACGGCGCTGGAGTATGCCGAGGAGCGCCGCGGCGAAGCCGGCAACCCGGATGCACCTTACAACTTCGTGCTCATGTACCTCACCAGCATGGGCCACCCCGGGCTGGTGATTCTGCCGACGCACCGCGTGCTCTCGACGGCGGCGAGCCTTGATGTACCGCAGTTTGTCGCGCAGCTACAGCAGCACTTCCGCTTGCAACGCTTTCCGCGGTCGGCGCAGGCGCAGTTCCTCGCCGGGCTGCGTGCGTCACCTCGGCTGGGCCGGTTCGGTGTGGTGTTGGCCGGTGAGGGCGATCTGCTGCTTGCAACCCTCGAGGCCCCGACGGTGGTTGAACAATACG
>Ga0326728_10025273_pt1 | contig 10649 bp, 11 predicted proteins | sample MB3enrmetagenome_FD_207602 | JGI IMG/M metagenome (GOLD analysis project Ga0326728, IMG submission 207602) | Lab enriched peat soil microbial communities from McLean, Ithaca, NY, United States - MB31MN | ecosystem: Environmental > Terrestrial > Soil > Wetlands > Peat | place: USA: New York...
TGTCCATCGGCGCGATTGATTTCGGGATCATCGTGGACGGCTCGGTGGTGATGGTGGAGAACATCTTCCGGGAGCTGGCGGCGCGTTACCGCCAGAGCTACAACCTGCTGGATGTGATCCGGGCGGCGGCGCGCGATGTGGAGCGTCCCATCTTCTACGCCATCGCGGTAATCATCGCCGGATACATCCCGATCTACGTTTTGACGGGGCCTTCGGGGCGCCTCTTCCAGCCCATGGCCGACACCATGTCGTTCGCGCTGCTCGGCTCCCTGCTGTGCGCTTTGACCCTGCTGCCCGTGCTGTGCGCCTTTTTTCTGCGCAAACACGTGCACGAACCCAAGGTGCCGATCTTCGAATGGGTCCGCAGGAACCTGTACGGCAGAGTGCTGGGATGGTGCCTGCGCAACCGGCTGGTCACGGTGGCCCTGGTCCTGACGGTCTTCGGCGCCTCCCTGACATTGATTCCCTATATCGGCGCCGAATTCATGCCGCACCTCGATGAAGGCGCGCTGTGGGTGCGCGCCACCGCGCCGTACACTATCTCATTCGAGGAAGCGTCCAAGCTTTCGCCCCAAATCCGCGACATCCTGATGAGCTTTCCGCAGGTGACCACGGTGGCCAACGAGTTGGGCCGGCCCGACGACGCCACGGACCCGACCGGGTTTTTCAACAACGAGTTCTACGTGGGGTTGAGACCATACGACGACCAGGCGTGGAGCGGGCAGATTCACACCAAGCCCGAGCTGATCGAGGCGGTGCAGAAGAAACTGGAGGTGTTTCCGGGCGTCATTTTCAATTACACCCAGCCCGCCGAGGACGCCGTGGATGAAGCCGAAACCGGCCTGAAGAGCGCGCTGGCCGTCAAGATATTCGGTTCCGACCTGGCGACGCTCGAGGACAAGGCACGGCAGGCCCGGGAAATCCTGGCGAAAGTTCCCGGCATTACCGAGATCACGGTGGTGCGGGAACTGGGGCAGCCCAGCCTGATTATCACTCCGGACCGGGCCAAACTGGCGCGCTACGGATTGAATGTGGACGACGTCAACACCCTCATCGGGACCGCCATGGGGGGCCAGGCCGCCACCCAGGTGATTCAAGGCGAGCGGCAGTTCGACCTGGTGGTGCGCATGCAGGAGCAGTTCCGCAGCAGCGAAGACGCCATCCGCAATCTGCTCATCGCCACGCCCGACGGCCAGCACCTCCCTTTGAGCCAGTTCGCCGATGTGCGCGTGGAGAGCGGCGCGGCGTTCGTCTACCGCGAGTCGAATGCGCGCTACATCGGCGTCCAGTTCAGCGTGGAAGGCCGGGACCTGGCCAGCGCCGTGGGCGAGGCCCGCGCCAAGGTGGATGCGGCGGTCAAGCTTCCCATAGGCTATAAGTTCGATTGGGGCGGAGAGTATAAAGAGTATCTGGCATCGCGGCAACAGATGAAGGTGATCCTTCCGCTGACTGTGGTCCTGATCCTCATGATCCTGTTCGCGCTGTACGGGAACCTGAAGTTCCCGCTGATCATATTCTTCAGCGTCCTGGTGACGGAGCCGGTGGGCGGGTTGCTGGCCCTGCGGCTGACCCACACCAATTTCAGCGTGTCCTCCATGCTGGGCTTCGTGTGCCTGATGGGGGTCGCGGTGCAGACCAGCGTGATTCTGTATTCCTTCATCAACAAGCTGCGTCTGGAAGGAAAAGACATCATGACGGCGACGTTTGAGGCCTCGCTGCTCCGCCTGCGCCCCATTATGATGACGGCCTTGGTGGCCTGTTTCGGCCTGCTGCCGGCGGCCATGTCCACGGGAATCGGCAGCGACTCGCAGAAGCCGTTCGCCATCGTAATCGTGGCCGGCTTGGTTTCGCGCCTGCTGCTGTCGGTTTTCCTGGCGCCGGTGCTCTACGCGCTGACCGCGCGGGAAGGCGATACGTTGCAGGTGTAAGGTGGGGCATGCTTGCCCAGACATTCAGGAGGTAAAATGCGACCCATATTGTGGCGCTGTTGGTGGGTTTTTGTCGCGGGCGCGCTGGCCCATGCCGTTTTTGCGCAGCAGGCCCTGACCTGGCCCCAAGTGCGGGCCAAATTCGAGGCGTCCAACCCGACCCTGCGCGCCGGCCAGATCGGCATCGATGAATCCAAGGCGGAGGAGGTCACCGCCTACCTGCGGCCCAATCCCGATATGACCGCCGGCGTCGATCAGCTCGATCCCTTCACCGGCAACCCGTACCGCCCCCTCGGTTTCACCTTTCCGTACGCCTCCGCCAACTATCTGCACGAGCGGGCGCACAAGCGCGAGCTGCGCCTGGAAAGCGCGCAGAAGGGCACCACCGTGGCCGTCTCGCAATTGGCCGACCAGGAGCGCAACCTGCTCTTCACCCTGCGCAACACCTTCGTCTCGGCGCTCCAGGCCAAGGCGGTGCTGGGAGTGGCCCGCGAGAGCCTGGCCTACTACGACCGCCTGTTGGCGGTGAGCAGCAGCCGTTTCCAGGCCGGCGACATCGCCCGCGTGGACCTGGACCGCCTGGAGTTGCAGCGCGTTCAGTTCGCTTCCGACGTCCAGACCGCGGAAACCGGCGTGCGCACGGCCAAAATCCAGCTTCTGATGCTGCTCGACGACCGTACCCCGGTGGAGCAGTTCGACGTCACCGGGCCGTTCGATTTCAGCGAGCCGCTCACCACCCTCGAGGAGCTGCGCCAGACCGCCCTGGCCGCCCGGCCGGACCTGCTGGCGGCGGTGCAATCGGTGGACAAGGCCCGCACCGATTACCACCTGGCGGTGGCCAACGGCTCCACCGATCCGACGTTCGGCGTGGATTTCGCGCGCAATCCGCCCATCCCGTTGTACGTGGGGTTCAGCGTCAACATCCCGCTGCGCATCTTCGACCGCAACCAGGGCGAAAAAGCCCGCACCGAGCTCGACATCCAGCGCAATCAACGATTGCGGGAGGCCGCCGAGGCGCAGGTCTATAGCGACGTGGATTCGGCCTGGACCACGCTCAACGGCAACCTCGCGCTGTTGCGGCCGTACAAGGCGAAATACCTGGCGCAGGCGGCCCGCGTGCGCGAAACCATTTCGATCGCCTACCAGCGCGGCGGAGCTTCGCTGCTGGATTTCCTGAGCGCGCAGAGCGATTACCGCGCCCTGCAGGTCACCTACCTCAACCTGGTGGGATCTTATCTCGCCGCCGCCGCCCAGTTGAATCTCGCGGTGGGCCGGGAGGTCATACAGTAGCGCCGGCGACGGAACGTCAGACTTTCAAGACGTCTTCGGCCTGCAATCCTTTGGGGCCTTGCTTGACCACGAACTCCACCTCCGAGCCTTCCTCCAGGGTTTTGTAACCGTTTGCCTGGATGGCGGAAAAGTGAACGAACACGTCGTCGCCGCTCGCTCTCTGGATGAATCCATAGCCTTTGGCGGCGTTAAACCATTTCACGGTGCCTTTTTCTTTCACTCCACGTTCTCCCGACTGAGTAAGGTATTCTCTCAGATAGCACCAATATGGTCAAGCACGAAAAGGCGGTGAACAGCGAACTGGAGGCGATCGAGCGAATCCGGAGACGGGTGGCTCTGCCGCCGGCGGGCGGGCTGGTGTTGGGAATCGGCGACGACTGCGCGATTTTCCGGCCCCGCGGCTCCTCCGAGGACCTGCTGTTCACCACCGATATGCTGATCGAGGACGTGCATTTCCGCCGTGAAACGCATGGCGCCGGGGATGTGGGCTGGAAAGCGCTGGCTCGCGGTTTGAGCGACATCGCGGCCATGGGCGGCGAGCCGCGGTTCTGCCTGCTCTCGCTGGCGCTGGCGCCGTGGGTGGAGACGCGCTGGCTGGATGGCTTCTATGGCGGCCTGCTCCGGCTGGCCGCGCGCACCCGGACGCCTTTGATGGGCGGCGACCTGGCGCACGCGGAGAAGGCGATGTGCGACATCGTAGTGTGCGGAGCGGCGCCGCGCGGCACGGCGTTGCGGCGCGACGGCGCGCGCGCGGGCGATGCCATCTACGTGTCGGGCGCGCTGGGGGCGTCGGCCCTGGGACTTTCCACAGGCGGCGGCAGGGCGTGGCGGCGGCATCTGCGGCCCCAGCCCCGCCTGGCGCTGGGACGCTTTCTGCGCGCGCGCTTACGGGCCACCGCCGCCATGGATTTGAGCGACGGACTGTCGCTCGACCTGCATCGGCTGTCGCTGGCTTCCGGACTGAGCGCGGAGATCGGGGCGCCCCCGCGGTTTCCCGGCGCGACACTGGAACAGGCGCTCCACGGCGGCGAGGACTACGAACTGCTGTTCACGGCGCCGGCGCGGGCCCGCGTGCCGCCCGATTTTGAGGGCCTGCCGCTCACGCGCATCGGGACCATGCGCCAAGGGCGTCCGGGCGCGGTCGAGTTGGAGGGCGCTCCGCTGGCTCCGCTGGGCTACGACCACTTCAGGGCCACGGTAGAATAGTGGTTTGATCGTCACACTCACCATCAATCCGGCCATCGACCGGATCGTCAGTATCGACCGGCTGGCGTTCGAGGATCGCGCCTACATCAATTCCAGCCGCGAGTCGGCGGGGGGCCGCGGAATCAATGCCTCCTCGGTGATTCACTCCTTCGGCGGCGAGACACTGGCCGTGCTCATCTCCGGCGGCGATTCGGGGAAGCGGCTGGAGGGGCTGTTGGGGAAATGCGGGTACCGGATCGCGGTCGTGCCGGTTCAAAACGAGATCCGGACGAATCTCACCATCACCGACAAGCACGGGCTGACGGTGAACCTCAACGAAACCGGGCCACAGCTCGCGAAGGCGGAGGTGGCGCGCGTGGAGCGTGTGGTGCGCGACACGCTGGACCATGCGTCGTGGCTGATGATGTGCGGCAGCATTCCGCCGGGAGTGCCGCCGGCGTTTTACGGAAAGCTGATCTCCATGGCGCGCCACAAGAAGGTGAAGACGCTGCTGCACGCCGATGGCGACGCCCTGCGCGAAGGCATTGCCGCCCGGCCCACGGTGGTGTCGCCGAACCAGCAGGAGGCCGGGCGCCTGTTGGGCCAGACGCTGCTCACGCGCACGCACTATCTGGAGGCGGCCGAACGGATTCGCCAGTTGGGCGCGGAGTCGGTGGTGCTCACGCTGGGCAGCCGCGGCGCCGTGGGCGCATTTGCGGATGGCCTGACGGAAGCGCTGCCGCCGCGCATCGACGCGGTGTGTCCCATCGGCGCCGGGGATGCGCTGATGGCTGCCTTCGCCTGGGCCAGGGAGCGGAGAAGCAGTATGGCGGACGCGCTGCGCTGGGGCGTGGCCGCGGGAACGGCCAAGGCCCGCCTGCCGGGCATGAACTTCGCCGGCCTGGAGCAGACCCGCGAAATCTACCGCCAGGTGGAAGTGCGGCGCGTGGAATAGCCCCGGGAGCCGCATGTTACACTGCGATAAGCAATGCTCTCCGACCTGAAGTTGGTGATCCGTCTGCAGGAGATTGATAACCGTCTTGCGGAGCTCGCGCGCGAGATCGCCTCTCTGCCCAAACACATCGCCGAAATCGAGAAGAAGCTGCTCTCGCACGAGCGCAAGCTGGAGGCCGACCGCGCGGCGGTGGCCGCCAATCAGAAAGAGCGGAAAAGGTGCGAAAGCGAGATCCAGGTGCAGGAGCAGAAGATCTCCAAGCTGAAGGACCAGATGCTCCAGGCCAAGACCAACGAAGTGTACCGGGCCTTTCAGAACGAGATCGAGTTCTGCCAGAAGGAGATCCGCAAGTTCGAGGACCGCATCCTGGAAACGATGGGCGAATCCGAGCCGCTGGAGAAGAACGTGAAGACGGCGGAAGCGGCGCTCAAGACCGAGAAGGCGCAGGTGGAGGCGGAAAAAGAGCAGGCGCGCGAGCGCACCGCGGTTGACGAGGCGTCCGCGCGCGAGTTCCGCAAGGAACGCGCCGGGATCGTCGCGGCCATCGCGCCCGCCACTTACCAGCGATACGAGCGGGCGCGCAAGGCGCGCAAGGGCATCGGCGTGGCGGAGGCGGTGGATGGCCGCTGCACCGGCTGCAACCTGTCGATGCGGCTGCAGTTCTACCAGGATCTGAAGAAGGGCGACGAGATTCTGGCATGCGAGTGCTGCCAGCGCATTCTGTATTACAACCCGCCGGCGTCACTCGAGGACCTGGCGGGAGCGCCGCCGCCGGCCGCTTAGCGGTCGCCCCAGCTATATCCCAGCCACACCATCTCGCTCGTCACCACGCTGCTTCCGAACTCCGTCAGATTGCGAACGTAGTGGACATCGAACTGCGGGCGGATGAAGATGTGGTCGGTGACGTAGATCTGCACGCCCACGCCGCCGTGTACCTGAAAGTGGTTGGCACTTTCGATATACTGCGATGAGCTCTGGCTGCCCAGCACGGAGCTGGAGGAGCCACTCTCATAGAACTTGAGATTCGCGCCGCCGATGCCGCCTTCCAGCTTGAGGGTGACCTTCTTGGTGTTGACCGGCTCGAAAATCCCGTTGACATCGAACAGCGTCATGCGGGACGTCACGGCTAAGGAATTCAGCCCGTTTGCCGCAGCCGACGCGCTCAGGTTTACGTAGGTCTCCTTGGCGGGCTGGAAAGCGACCTGGGCGCCCATACCGAATCTCTTCCACAGCATCAGGTCGCCGCCAAAGCCGATGGTGGCGCCGCTGAGCGCGGGGGTCGACACACAAGGCCCATAAAGATCGCCTGTCGTGCACTGATTCAAGTTTTGATCGACTTGGCCGGAAGCGGCTTTATCCTGGACGGCGCCGACTCCCAGGTTCAAGTCGAAGGCGCTTTGGGCGCTGGCCAATTGAATGCCACAGAACAGCACGGACAGCAGGGGAAGGTAGCGGGAAATGCGTCTCACGTCAGAAGTCTCCTCTACTTTTGCGGAATGCGGTCACTCCTATTTCAACACATACGACGCGGCGGGCGCGCGCCAAGTTTCAGGAGTATTTCACTCAACGTTTCTGGCATTGGGGGCAGAAATGCGACGAGCGTTGCGCCACCAGCAGGCGGCGGATGGGTGTCCCGCAGACCAGGCAGGGCTGGCCGGTGCGCTGGTAAACGCGGTGGCTGAACTGGAAAAAGCCCTTGCGGCCGTGGGCATCCACGTAATCGGAGATGGAAGACCCGCCGGCTGCGATGGCTTCCGTCAGCACCGCAATAATGGCCTCATGGAGCCGCCGCGCGTGGTCCTTTCGCAGGTGCGCAGCCACCCCCAGCGGGTGTATTCCGGCGCGGAAGAGGGCCTCGTCCGCGTAAATGTTGCCCAATCCGCGGAGGAAGCTCTGGTTCAATAGCAGCGCCTTGACGCGCGTCTTGCGGCGCTTGAGAGCGGCGGCGAAATCCTCGAAGGAGACCTCCAGCGGCTCGGGTCCGAGTTTGGCGACCCGCTCGGGGAATACCTCGCTGAATTGGATGCAGCCGAACTGGCGGCTGTCGTCGTACAGCAGGACGCCGCAGTCGAGCGTCAAGATGGCGTGGGTGTGCTTGCCCGCCGGGCCGCCGAGCAGGAGGCGGCCGGTCATGCCCAGATGAACGGCCAGGTATCCGCCGCCATCGAGAGACACCAGGATGAACTTTCCATAGCGCCGGACGCCCGCGATCTTGCGGCCCCGGATGCGCGCCGCGAGGGCATGCGGATCGGCGCCGCGCAACACGCGCCGGCAGCGGAATTCGGCGGAGACGATACGGCGCCCCACCAGCGGCGCAAGGGAGCGCACGACGGTTTCGACTTCGGGAAGCTCGGGCACCGGCGAACCGGCTACTTCTCGTCCCTTACTTGTTGGCTGAGGTACCGCTCGTACCCGATCTCCTTGATCTGGTGGAGCTGCGCTTCGAGCCAATCCACGTGGGTGTCCTCGATCTTCAGGAGGCGTTCGAACAGCTCGCGGGAACCGTTGTCGGCCTCTTCCCCGGACACCCGGATGGCGCGATTGTACAGGGCCACGGCGCCGATCTCCAGCTTCAGATCGCTCTCAATCTGGGCCTGCACGTTCTGTCCCACGGTAAGTTGCATCGGTTCCGTCATGCTGGGGGTGGCGTCCAGGAAGAGAAGACGCTCGATCAACGCCTCGGCGTGCTTCATTTCTTCGATGGACGTTTTCTTGATATGCTCGCCCAGCCGGTCATAGCGCCAGTTGTCGCACATCTCGGCATGGACAAAGTACTGGTTGATGGCGGTCAGCTCCTCGTGGAGCGCCTCATTCAACAAAGCGATTACTTTCGGGTTGCCTTGCATATACACCGATTCTATCAGGGTGGGAATCCAGCGTCCAGATACGTGGTAAACTGATGGGAGATATGGCAATTCCGAATGTGAAACGTTTCCGTGCTTTCTGCCCCACCTGCAACGATAATTTCACGCTGATGGCGGTCCTGCCCAAGGACGCCAGCGTGGATCAGTACCTGGCGGATGCCGTGGCGCGCCACGATCACAAGGCGTTCCAGGAGTCCAAGGTGGCCCACTTCAAGATCCGCGTCGGCCAGCAGAAGCAGAGAAAAGCGAAGTAACCTAGAACCTGGCCTGCAAGGTCCGCAATGCTCGCAAACCTTCCTGCGCCACATCCGTGTCCGGATCGTTGCTGAGCTTCCGGAGATACGGGATGCTCTCCTGGTCGCCGCTGCGGGCCAGCACGCCCGCCAGGCCTATCTTCTCGTCTTTCGTGCCCGTTCCGAGCGGGCCGTAGAGCGTCTTGCGGACTTGGCCGTCGCGCGCCAGTTCCACCAGGAAAGGAAACGCTTCGCCCTTGTAATCGGCGGAATTCAACGTGTCGATCAAGTATTGCAACGGGCTGAATTCGGAGATTTCGGTTTTTCCGAGCATCACCTGGGCAAAGGCCAGGGAAAGCCGGGGCGGGGTTTTCCCCTCGTCCTGCCACGCTTTTTCGAGCATGGGCAGATCGGCCGGGTTCCGCAGCCGGGCATAGCCTTCCGCCGCCGCCGCCCGCATCCGGTCGTCCTTGTCGCGCAAATACTGCGCGTACAAGTCGCGGCTTTTCTCCGATGGCAGCATGGCGATGGCGGTGAGCGCCGCGCGTTTCACCTTGGCGTCGCGCGCGTGTTTGAGCACGCCGGCCAGCTCCGGAACGGCGTCCATGTCCCGCAACAGCCCGGTAGTTTCGATGGCGGCGATTTGCACCTTTTGGTCGAGGTCGTGCAGCAGGAAGGTGACGCGCGGCCCGGCCGATTCCTCGCCGATCTTCTGCAATGCCACCAGCGATTCGTAGATCACTTCGCTGTTCTTGGAGTGGAGGGCTTCCACCAGGTCGGAAGTGTCCTGTCTGCTGCGCAGAATGCCGAGCGCGCGCGCGGCGTTGGCCCGCACATCCATGTTCCCGCCGCCGCTCGCCAGTCTGCCGAGCGCGTAGATTACCTCGGGCCGCACCGCGACGTAGGGGTCGATCACCTGGTCGTTGGTGTCGGTGAATCGACCCTTGATGCCGGTGCCGACACGCCGCAGCGACGCCCCGATACCGGTCTTGACATAGCCGGGAAGGTAGAAGTTCACCAGGCCGTCGGTCGCGTGGATCTGCACTTCGGGATCGTTATCGCGGGTGGCCAGAATCAGCGCATCGAGGCTCGCCGCCGTGCCGATTTCCGTAATCTGCTTGACGGCTTCGATGCGCACCCCGGCATCCGGGTTTTTGAGCAGCTCCTGGAGTTGGGGGATGGCGCTGGAGCCGGCCTTGGCCATCTCGCGGACATCCTTGGGACGCACATCCTGGGCCGGCAGAAGCGCCGCCGAAATAAGCAGCAGAACCACGCGATAGGACCGCATATCGGCTACCTCACGAATTCCACTTCCACGCGGTGCGGCACCAGGCCGGCTTCGAAGCCCAGGTCGAGCAGCTTCTGCGCGGCCCGCGGGACAATTTCGCCGGCGTCGAGGGTGTAGTGGTTGACGTACATGCCGACGAACTTTTCCGCCAGGCCCGGTTCCATGTCGCCGGCGAACTGGAGCGCATACTCGAGCGCTTCGTCGTGGTTGTCCAGCGCGTATTGAATGCTCTCGCGCATCAGCCGGCAGCACTCGCTCTGGATTTCCGGGTCGAGCGACCGCAGCAGCACGTTGGCGCCCAGCGGCAGCGGCAGGCCGAAGCTGGTCTTGAACCACCGCCCCAGATCCACGATGCGATGAAAACCATCGCGGTCGAAGGTCAATTGCGCCTCGTGAATGATGAGGCCCGCGTCGACAGCGTGCTCTTTGACGGCGTCGGTGATCTTGTCGAAGGGCGTGACCACGGCTTCGAAATCCGGCTGGAACAGCTTCGACGCCAGGTACGCCGTGGTCAGCGTGCCGGGCACGGCGATGCGCTTGCCCTTCAGCTCTTCCGGTTCCATGGGGTGGGTCGAAATGATCATGGGACCGTAGCCATCGCCGACGCTCGAGCCGCTGGCCATGAGCACGTATTTTTCGGAAACGTACGGATAGGCGTGATAGGAAATGGCGCTCAGCTCGTACAGCCCCTCGAGGGCCTTCCGGTTCAGCGTCTCAATGTCTTCCAGCACGTGGCGGAAGGAAACCCTGGGCGAGCGGACCTTCTTGGTTGCCAGGCCGTAGAACATGAAAGCGTCATCGGAATCCGGACTGTGCGCGCTGACGATCTCCAGAGAAGCAACCGAATTCATATGTGGGATAACTTATCCAGTTTACAACAGCGCCAAGGGCGGTCATTTTGCAGGG
>Ga0326728_10025274_pt1 | contig 10649 bp, 7 predicted proteins | sample MB3enrmetagenome_FD_207602 | JGI IMG/M metagenome (GOLD analysis project Ga0326728, IMG submission 207602) | Lab enriched peat soil microbial communities from McLean, Ithaca, NY, United States - MB31MN | ecosystem: Environmental > Terrestrial > Soil > Wetlands > Peat | place: USA: New York...
TGTTTACGAAGCCTCGTCCCACATACCCGTATGTCCAGAGGCTGACAAACGGCCCAAGGCGACACTCAAGCTTCACAGAATGATTTAATCAAACCTTTTCATGCGGTCAAAGACCTAGCGACAATCGCAGTTCCTTGGTCGGAAACTGGATCTGGCCGTAAATGGCTTATTCCTGGGCATTTAGTACCGCCTAAACCCACGGCCTCGGGCCGTGCGACCTCGGCAGGCTAAGCCGTTCCGGCGTGCCGTTTGTCGGGATACGCTCTCCCTCCGGGGAAAGCCCTGATGGGCAGGAGGAAGAACGTCTGAAAAGCCTTGTGATTTTGATGCATGTCCCGGGAGACCGCAAGCGAAAGGTCGTGCTGAGATTGAGTAGCACCGTCGGAAATACGGGTGGTCGGATTAAAACGCGCGTAAACAACCGCACAGGCCCCTATGGACCTTCCGATATGTGCTCCGCCCCGCCGTAGGGGCAGTCCAAAGCCACGCCTGCGAGGCGTGGTCGGTTACATGCGTATTCCGAGGGAATGCGTAATTCTGCGAAGTTATTCCAACGGTAGGCTGTCCAAAACTGAATCCAAGGAGGGCAAAATGCTTTTAGATTATTTTCGCTCTCTCGAAACGCTTGATAGGCTTCACAACGGCCGGTGATTGTGTGGCCCTCCTTCTGCCGATCGGGGGATGCATGGGCTGGAGTGCGTCTGTTTCCATCATTTAGGATATCCTGCTTCCGGGCCTGGCGATATCAGCACATCCGCGCCGTTCGAGCACCAACACTTCATAAGCCTGAGCAAGTCTTCAGCCGAATCTGGATGTGCCGGCGGGGATGGGGATGAGCGTTGCTATCGGGTCCGCCCTGAATCTAAGATCTCCACTCCGCTGCCCGTAGCCTAAAGGGTATCCTTCCCGAAATAGAATGGTTGGACTCAAATAAATTCAAGCAGGAGTGTTATCTATTCAAGGCCGTGGAATGCAAGGGTTTCGCGATTTGCCTGATCCGCACCACTGAGAGAAAGTATCGTGCAAACTACTTTAGTGCTCGTGTTTGCAAATACGGATACGAGTACTAATCACTGAAGAACTGTACTTTTTTGAGGTTGTCGCTTTCCTGCGTTGTGGGGTCGAATACGTTTCTTGGGCGTTTGAGCCTCTCGCCGGTACCCCCACAAAACCGCATGCATTCCAAGTGGTTGTTGGGACGCTGCTTCCAATGGATTTCTTATCTTCAAATTCTGGAATGGCGGAGCTGGTCCTTTAATGCCGCAGGACAAAAAGTATTCGATATCCGGCATCTGGTTTTGGGTGGAACCAAGACACTGTTTCCCGCTGAAACCTGACACCGATTTAGTGTCACAGCACAAGCTCTCGCCTTTTCGAATTTGAGCCAAATCCTCGATCGTGCAATGCTGGGTAAAGATTCTGAAGAGCTTTGCCAGCTCCGGGTTATCCGAATCATAAAACGCAATCGGCAACGCGACCTTGGGAAAATATTTGTACCACCGTTCCATAAACTGCTGGTTCAGTCCGGTTCTCATTCTTCCCTCCGTCTCCTGATTAACTAGTTGGGATCACGATAAAACTGCAAAAGGCATAGTGAAAGGTAATGCGAAGTCGGGGGATAGATCCGCAGGAATTCCCATTTTCGATGGCGTTTGTTGGGAGTTTGAAGTCAGGTCGCTTCTCCAGATAGCCGACAGATTGAGCACTAGACTGACTGCCTTCCGAACCGCTGTCTTTTCCCTCTGCACCTTGTGAAGGTAGTCTGACGAATTCCTTAATTGACCCATATTCAGCCAGTTCAGATAGGGAGTTAGAGGCTTTTGTTCTTTGCAGGCTTTGACAAATTTGTCTGGCGCCAGCAGGTTCCACGCACCACGTGGGCAAAGTCACGGGGCGTCATCCGATCAACGTTGTAAGAAGGCATTTGGCCAAGTTCGGTCCAACCGGAAGTCGGACCCTTGACACATCTGGTACTATTCTGTGCTCACTTCGGATTTCAAGAAAGAGGTTACGGCTTTGACCAGGGACCTGCGACGCGTAAGAAACATAGGAATCAGCGCACACATCGATTCCGGCAAAACCACGCTGACTGAGCGCATCCTTTTCTACACCCAGCGAATTCGGATCATGCACGATGTCAAGGGCAAGGACGGCGTCGGAGCTACAATGGATTCCATGGATCTGGAGCGCGAGCGCGGAATAACCATCGCTTCGGCAGCCACATATTGTGAGTGGGCCGGCCATTTTATCAATATCATCGACACGCCAGGCCACGTAGATTTCACGATCGAGGTGGAACGCTCGCTCCGAGTGCTGGACGGCGCAGTGCTGGTACTCTGCGGAGTTGCAGGCGTCCAGTCGCAATCACTTACGGTAGATCGGCAAATGCGCCGCTATAATGTGCCGCGATTGGCCTTCATCAACAAGCTCGATCGATCGGGAGCCAACCCTTTCCGGGCAGTCGAGCAACTGCGAGACAAGCTGAAACTCAACGCCGTGATGATGCAGATTCCGATTGGACTCGAAGCCCAGTTCGAAGGGGTTGTGGATTTGGCCACGATGAGGGCCCATTACTTTGACGGCGCCCACGGCGAGATTCGCCGAACCGAAGCGATACCTGACTCCCTCCTCATCCAGGCAGAGGAGAAACGCCAAGAAATGCTGGATGCTCTCTCGATGTTCTCCGATGAACTTCTGGAGGCAATTTTGGAGGAAAGGGTCACTCCGGAAATAATCCAGGCGGCGGCACGAAAAGGGACCACCGCGCTGAAGCTGATTCCCGTGTTCATGGGTTCGGCCTATAAGAACACCGCCATTCAGCCGCTTCTGGACGCAATAACTTTTTACTTACCCGATCCTACCGAGGTCAACAACGAAGCCCTGGACGTCTCGCAGGATGAAGCAAAGGTTATTCTCAAAGCGGGTCCTGCGGACCCCTTCGTTGCGCTTGCGTTCAAGCTCGAGGAAACAAGATTCGGGCAACTGACTTACATTCGAATCTACCAGGGCACGCTCAAGAGGGGCGATACGATTGTCAACCGGCGCACCGGGAAGGATGTGCGCGTCGGCAGACTCGTGCGGATGCACTCGAGTGAGATGGAGGATATTGGGGAGTCTCATGGTGGCGATATCGTTGCTCTATTCGGAATCGACTGTGCGTCTGGCGACACCTTTACTTCCGAAAAGGTGAATTTCACCATGACGTCAATGCATGTGCCTGATCCGGTCATTCATTTGACTATCAAGCCCAAGGACCGGAAGATGGCCGGCAACATGGCCAAGGCTTTGAATCGATTCACCAAGGAGGATCCAACCTTCAGAACCCGTGTTGACGAGGAATCGGGGGAGACGATCATTTCTGGGATGGGAGAACTACACCTCGACGTTTATGTTGAGCGGATGAAACGGGAATACAGTGCAGAGGTCGAAACAGGAGCTCCGCAGGTGGCGTATCGAGAGGCGATCAGCCAGCGGGCGGAATTCGACTACACTCATAAGAAGCAGACAGGTGGGTCCGGACAGTACGGGCGCATCGGTGGCTATTTTGAGCCGCTGGAAACGGGAGACTTCGAGTTCGTGGATGAAATCGTCGGGGGAGCAATTCCCCGAGAGTTCGTTCCTTCCGTGGAGAAAGGTTTCCGCTCCATGCTGAAAAAAGGACGATTGATCGGCTTTCCGGTGACAGGGCTTCGCGTTGTCATCAACGACGGGGCTGCACACTCGGTCGATTCGTCCGACAACGCATTTCAAGCGGCCGCGCGCGGAGCTTTCCGGGAGGTGTACCATCGTGCCAAACCCCATATTCTCGAACCACTCATGAAGGTTTCCGTCGAAGGTCCCATCGAATTTCAGGGCGCATTCGTGCGCACGATCATGCAACGACGGGGCATCATCGTTGGAACAACTGAATCCGAGGGATTCGCCCAAGTGGATGCGGACGTGCCGCTTTCGGAGATGTTTGGATATTCCACGGATCTCAGGTCCTCGAGCCAGGGCAAGGCGGAGTTTACGATGGAGTTCAATCGATACGTTCCGGTGCCGTCTGAGGTCTCAAAGGATTTGATCAAGGAATTCGGGACCGGCCTGGACAAGGATGAAGAGTAGAAGAGGGTTGGTGGAGGAAATATCATGCATCGAAAAGATCTGAATGAGCGCAGCCCTCTGAGGCTCCTGGAGAAGTCTATTCACGGCGGTCTCGGCCGCGGCAACATCGGAGTTGTGGCAGCCCGGCACGGTTTGGGCAAGAGCGCCGTCCTGGTCGGCATCGCGTTGGATGATCTAATGCGCGGCCGAAAGGTGTTGCATGTGGCCCTGGACGAGCGGTTTGAGAAGATCCGTGACTATTACGATGAAATATTCATGGATTTGGCAAGAACAGGGAATCTGCAAGACATCGGCACCGAGCGTCGTGAAGTTGAACGATACCGGAATATTCACACATACGTCGGCAACAGTTTTTCTATCACCAAATTGCGTGAAGCCATCACATTCCTCAATACGTACATGGATTTCTACCCCACGGCTCTGATCCTCGAAGGCTACAGATTCGAACAGGCGACGAAGGAGAACATGGACGAACTGCGCCAAATCGCCCGCGAGATCGACGGAGAGCTCTGGATGTCCGCCGTTACGCATCGCGAATCCAAGAAGAATGAGCACGGAATCCCTGAACCCGTGGGTCATCTGGAAGATTCGATCGACGTGATCCTCGCGCTGGAGCAAGGAGACAAGTCCGTCACTTTGCGACTGCTTAAAGACCACAACAACCCCGATGTCAGCCCGAGCCACGTGGCCTTGGATCCAACCACCCTATTGCTCATCCAGGAATAGGAGTTTCCCCAGCGTGAATGGAGACGGACACGGCCTCAAGTCCGAATCCATCGACAAAATACGTGACGCGGCCTTTGTCGGGTTTCGTGGCCCCGTTGTCAAACTGCGGCTTATTCCGACTTTATGTAACGATGAGTGGGATGGTACTCACAATCCCGGATCGTTGGTGTATCGGCATCCTAAAGTGAGACGCAGTATGCGGCTGGAGGCTGGCGGCGACCACGAAAACAGTTTTCGCAGCGTGTATCTTCGTGCAATATTGAAATCTGACAGCATCGCGGAGCATAGACGAAGGTCCACAAGCTTCGGTCTTCTGCGATGAGGAGGGGATATGATAGTGAAGAAGCGTGTGTTCGGACGGTCAGGGCTGGCGGTATCTCCGCTTTGCCTGGGTGGCAACGTTTTTGGCTGGACAGCGGACGAAGCAACATCTTTCCGTTTGCTAGATGGATTTGTGGACGCCGGACTGGAGTTCATTGACACAGCCGATGTGTATTCGTCCTGGGTGCCGGGTCATGTGGGCGGCGAGTCGGAGACGGTGATCGGTAACTGGCTGAAAAAGTCGGGCAAGCGGGACAAGGTAGTGCTTGCGACGAAGGTGGGGATAGCGGGGAAAGACGCCGTGTCGCTGAAAAAACAGTATATCCTCGACTCGGCGGATAAATCGCTGAAACGGCTTCGGACGGATGTAATCGACGTGTACTGGGCCCATAGAGATGATCTAGAGACACCGCTTGAAGAGTCTCTGAGTGCATTCAGCAGCCTGATTGCTGCGGGTAAGGTGCGAGCCATTGGTGCCTCAAACTATTCAGGCGCACGGCTGCGCGAGGCGCTGAGCGTGAGTTCGAAGCTAGGTCTGGCGCGATACGAAGGGCTGCAACCGCATTACAACCTGGTGAAACGGAAGGACTACGAGACCGATCTCGAACCTGTAGCACTGGCCGAAGGCCTGGCCGTGACCCCGTATTTCTCTTTGGCGATGGGCTTTTTGACCGGCAAATATCACACAGAGGCGGACCTTGGGAAGAGCCCCCGCGGTGGCGGAGTGAAGCAGTTTCTGACGCCTCAGGGGTTGGGTGTGCTTGCGCGGCTGGAGGAGATTGCCGAGGAGAGGCATTCGAAGCCTGGGGCCGTGGCCATCGCGTGGTTGGCGGCGCGGAAGAGCATTACGGCTCCGATTGCAAGTGCGACCAACGCAGAGCAACTCGCTGACTTGGTGCAGGCGGCCCAGTTGGAACTTAGGGCGGAGGAGATCTCTCGACTCGATGCGGCAAGCGAGGGGCTCTAGCAGAAAGGAACAAGCTGGGGCGGGGCCAGGAGACTGAAATCGTGGATAGACCGCCCTCGACTCTTTCTTGCCACGGGAGGGCGCGGGCAGATGCATTTGCTATCGCTCGAGTTTGAACACCCTCAAGATACTGCAGTGCGGCGTAAAGGTGTGAAGGGGGGACGACGATGATGGAACCATGGAGGATCAAATCTATCCAAGGAGGGTGGGGGATGACCGGATTGAACGCAAAGGGAAGCAGCTCGTCGTTTGCTCGAAAGTGGATATGGATGAATGGCAGATCCAGCAAAATCGAAAAACAGCGATCTATATAAGGGATGAAGCGTGGTGCCTGGTGGGGAAACAGTATACGGCCGCGAAAGAAGTGCGGTATCTGCTGGATCCCTGGCCGGAGCCACTAAAGGAAATACCGGGGCGAAGAATACGCTATGACGAAGAGTATGTGAAGGCCCGCAACGAAACCGGGAAAAAAAGAAAAGCCGAAGTTGTGGCGAGTCCTGTTTTCTATCATTTAAGAGCTCTCATCGGTTTTCTACCGTCGCGCGTCAAATCCAAGATTGAAGCCAACTTTGGGGTTCCGGCAAGGAATGCCACGTTTATTTCTATCATCGTTGAGATGTTGCTATTTTTTGTATCGGGAGCTTTCCTGCAGATATTCACATATGGCGCCATGAGGCTGCCGGGATTGGTAGTCTTTATTCCCGTGTTTGTTGTGCCAGTCCCGGTCTTATTTGTCGATTTGGTGATGAGGTACAACAGCTATTTACGGGAAGATGCGAGCCCTCTGGGGGCATTCGAATGGGTGATAAGGCGAAAGGGAGTCAACCTTGAAAACTCAAAAACTCCGACCTTAGAGTCTTCGGACAGGCCGAATACACTGCATCATCGGTGATCCCTCGCCCCCGCCCTTCTATCAAGAAGCCTTTCGTTTCCTGCAAACCCTGTGTGTTGTCCAAACCCTGGAAAGCAGCAGCTCCAAGAATTGATTTGGGTGCGCAACGGATGCTTTTGTTCTAAACTGTGGCTTCATGTGTGAATCCCTGCTCGGAATTGTTTGGGATTCCCCGGCGATCTGTCGCTTCCACCTGGGAGGATTCATACGAGGCAAAGGCAACATGATTTCCTGCAACAGCTGAAATTCGAGGAGGACCGTACTCCAAATCCGGCAGCCGACCGTTTCGATGCCCCACGACGAGGCGACGTTCATGTCCTTGAGTCGGAGTGGCTCCTTCTCAGTTTCCTGCGCTCAACTACAAAATTTATCTCCGCCCTCGCCTGCGTTGTTTTGATTGGCGTTGTGCTAATAACCCGCCGCGTGGGATGGTTTTCCGCGTTGGTCGTTGTATTGAGCAATGCATATTCCCCGATGAGCTAAATGGTTTCGCAAGGATCGGTGCCGGCCAGACGCCTTATTGGGACGTATTCCGATTGATGGCATTCGTGATGTCCGGCCAGCCGATCCCGCGAGGACTTTCGAGGCTGCATCCGTGTATTCGGCAATGGCGGCCTATCCGGCTATTGCGGCCTGTACAGCACATCGAAGCTCGGGACTTGCAGTTGGTACGTGACGAATCGTGGCAATACTGTCGTTCGTATCACTGGCACAAAGACGACGGTCTTTAGTCCAGATGACGTGAATGGCTTCGTGGTGGCGATTCGCTCAGTCACTCCAAACCCGGACGCCGCCCGGGACGACCAGGATTCCTGCAGCACGCAATCCAGTTATAGGGGAGCATTGATCGAGAAGTCGATTGGCGTTGTGATTGGAATGCTGATGATTTTGCCCGTTGCCGGGTCCTCCGCGATACACATTGCCTTCAGGAGGATTGACCATTCACGACAGGTTTGATCCGATCACGGTGAGAGCCGCGGACGTTGATGTCGAACGCATTCAATTTGCCGATTTCGGCTATGACACGCCCTTGCGGCCAATCCTGCGCACGAGTGTGCGGCTTTGCCAACGCACACTATCATTCGGAGTGGTTCAAGGTTGCAGGTGGCGAGAAGGTTCGAGTGTATTGGGCCGACGGCCGGTTTTTGGTGCCCATTCCGCCTAAGGCTAAGGGAGCTCCCGTTCTGATGGAGGTGAATCAGCCTGAAAGCTTTATCCAGATGGCGTGGCAGGCTTGGGCATAGAGAGATGAGGATTCAGCCGGGATTTTCCTTGACCGATCAGCCAAAGGATAAAACCGAGAGGGTATTTCGATTCCAATCTCCCTGCGACATTTCCCGTTGCTGCAGCTGGAGATCTGAGGTAAGGTGCGGCATACGGTTAGGCTGCACGCTAGGAGAGCCAACGGATATTCTATAACCACAAAAAATAGGAGGTTCTGTGAGCCTCGATACGTCAAGAAGGCAATTTCTGCAAGCAGGCCTTGCCCTGCCGGCCGCCAGCCTTGTTTCATCGACCGGGCTGGATGCAGCATTTCATTCGTCTCCTGAGGTTGTCTATAGAACGCTAGGGAAAACGGGATTAACCGTAAGCGGCGTCGGCTTTGGGATTGGGTTCGTTCCGATTCCCGAAGTCGTTGCACGCGCCCTTGATATGGGCGTTAATTATTACGATACCTCGCGTGATTACGGCGACAGCGAGAAGATCTTCTCCGGGGTAATTAAAGGAAGGCGGCGGGACAAGATTGTCATTGCCACAAAATCCCCCTCAAAAACAAAAGACGCGATAGTCAAAGATCTGGAAACAAGCCTTAACGCGCTTGGCACAGATTACGTTGATATATGGCACCTGCACGGCAGGGACAATCCGGCCCAGATTCCGGACGAGGCCATTGAAGGTTTGGAGGCGTGCAAGAAATCAGGGAAGACCCGCTTCATCGGTTTCAGCTGTCACGATCCGAACAACATGGTCGATTTCGCTATTAAGGCCGGGAAATTCGACGTCATTCAAACGACCTATAGCTTCCCGATCGGGGGCATTTACAGAGATCGGGCGATCAAAAAGCTGCATGAAGCCGGGATCGGCGTAATCGCCATGAAGGTCGTGGTGGCGTTGTCCGGCTTTAATTTAAAGACCGTAGACAATCCGCCTGCGACAAAAGGGGAGGGGCCGCTGGCAGGCATCAAATGGGTTTTACAGAATCCGGCGATAGGGACGTCGGTTCCGCATATGAGGACCATTCCTCAACTCGAAATGAATTTCCGGGCAATGTCGGAACCATATACACCGAATGATGAGAGGCTGTTGTTCTCAATGAATGAACGGATCCGGCCGGACTACTGCCGTATGTGCTACGAATGCAAGGGGCAATGTCCAAAAGGCATGCCCGTGACGGAGGTGCTGCGTTTCCTAGCGTATCATGACTTTTGCGGTAACTACCATCAGGCCCTCGTGAATTTCAGAGATCTCGCGAAAGAAGTTCGTGATGTGCGCTGCAGCGATTGTTCAGCCTGTGCCATCAAGTGCCCTAATGGAGTCCATGTGCAGGACAGGCTTGTCCGCGCTCAGGATCTTCTGGCATAGCCGTTCTTTGGATAGGGGCACACTGTAACGTGCCCCTAAGATTATGTTCATCTTCCTATCCATCGCGGATCTGGGTTGAGAAGAGCAGCCTGGATTGATCTGAGGCGCATCGACGGCTTTGCAATCTCAATAGGTCTGCTTCTCAACTGGACGCCCGTCTCGTTGCAGCTGGAGGCAAGGTCTTTATCCCTGTATTTGAATTGATCGATCTTTCTATCAATTTTCACAGTAACAATTGAAATTCAAAAAAACCAATGCCTCGAGGACGCCTATTGGGAAGAGTGGAATCTATGCCCTTCCCAATCTTTTAGGCTCTGTTTTTTCAGTTGCGGCAGCGGTGAATGCGAGTGTTCAAAAGAAAATCAAGACACCTCGAAATGCCGATGTTGGATGGGAACGTATCCGCAAATCAAAATAAAATACGGATATAAGGCTAATCAGGCCAACGGAAAGAGTCTGAGGGGCGCATTGGTCGAAGCAGCCGCAAACGGAATGCCGCTAGGCCTCAAAAACACAAAATGCTAAACATCTCCAGATGGGAGATTGTACGCATCACTCGGCATTGGCGCCGGAGCCGTGCTTCTATTTATCGCCGATTCCAAGGATAAGCAAGTCGCGGCGGCAGAAGGCACATTTCCGGGAGCTCTTTTGGGCCCGATCGTGAGCCGAACGATAGGGCTCAACGATATGATTTATCGTAGTTTGGCAGCACCGGCTTCCAAATAGACTTGCGGTACGCGCGCGGTGATCCCGCACAGAACCTCGCACAGGATAGTCTCCAGTTTTCCCCAAACAGGTGTTAATGCGTGCCCGTGGACTAAAGGCATAGAGCGATTGAATCAAGAAGTCGATGATGTCCTCGGTGGGATGTATCTTGGCCGTCTGAAGCATTTTTCGAAAGTGAGACACTTTGTCAGATTGCGCCGGATGCTCGATTCTGCTGCCATCCGGTTTTAAGCGGTGAGTCGGACATTTGCCGTCAACCTCGAGAAACGCAAACCACAGCAGCCCCTGTTCCTTGTCGGTGAAACGCCTTTCTGTGTCGCACCGAGACCG
>Ga0326728_10025276_pt1 | contig 10649 bp, 9 predicted proteins | sample MB3enrmetagenome_FD_207602 | JGI IMG/M metagenome (GOLD analysis project Ga0326728, IMG submission 207602) | Lab enriched peat soil microbial communities from McLean, Ithaca, NY, United States - MB31MN | ecosystem: Environmental > Terrestrial > Soil > Wetlands > Peat | place: USA: New York...
AGGATCACCGGCAGGGCGGTGCCCAGGCCGTAAACGCCCGGCAGCATCAGGCTGGAGTGGAGCTTGACCGCCAACGGGATCAACCCGCCGAAGAACCAGGCGGCCGAGATCGGGCAAAAGGCCAGCGCGAACAGGACGCCCAGCAACCCCGCGCCCCAGACTCCCAGAGTATCGACCCGCCGCTGGAGTTTCTCGCCAACACCCGGACCGGGAACGCCGACACGGACGAGCCCCAGCAGGAACACGGCCACGATGATCAGGATTGGGCCCAGAAGCTGGTTCATGTACGTTTGCAGAAATATCGACAGCCCCGGGGCGGCGAGCAATCCGGCCACGATGCCCATCCCCAGCGTCAGGTAGACCAGAGTGCGGCCGAGGGTGTACAGCAGGCCCGCCAGGAAAACCTGCCGCGGTCTGCCTACGCGGCGGCCGACGTAGGAGAGCGCCGCGATGTTGCCGGCCAGCGGGCAGGGGCTCAATGAGGTCTGGATGCCCAGCACCAGCGCCGCAGCAACTGCCGCGAGGTATTCCGTCATGGCCTGTTCCGGGCGGAGTCGAGAAACTGGCGGACGCCCTTGCGGACGCACGCGATCGTCGCCGGTTTGTCGCCCAGGTGGTTCCAAACCTCGGGCAGGCTCTTCCAATCCGCCGGCTGGCCGTCGCGGACCGCCACGAGCAGCACGCCGGGGGCCAGCAGTTTGTAGTCCGCGGCGAAGTGCTCGTTGCCCGGCTGCTCGTAATTGATCGATCGCCACTCCAGGCGTCCGTTTTCGAGGTCTTCGGGGAAGCCGGTTTGCACGGCTTCTCGGGCATAGGACTCGATGCTGTCGCAGACCGGGCAGCGATTCTTGCCGTAGAAGTAGCAGACGACCACTTTCGTGCCGGGGCCGAAGGCCGGCGTGGCGTCGGTGCCGGCCGGGGGGTTCTGCATGCGGCGCACGGCCAGGACCACCCCGCCCGCCAGGACGAAGAGCCCCAGTGCCGCGAGAATGGTCTTTCTTGTCATGGCAACCACCGCCCTCTCAAACTCGTTACGACGCTCTGCGTCGTAACGCACTGAGCGGACGCTCTGCGTCCACGTTGCCGACGTTCGCCGCGGTGTCGTCGGCAGTGATTCTGGGCCGCGGAGCGGCCGCTCAGTGCGTACCCACGCGGAGCGTGGGCACGAGGTACAGCTCCAAACTGGCGCGTCGTTCTTCTTGTCATGGTGATTGGGCAGGTTTCGCCGCAAGGAGCAGGCTTTTCAGCTCGTCGAGGCCCGGGACGCGCCCGGCGACTTTGACGGCGCCGTCGATCACTAAGCCCGGCGTCATCAGGATGTCGTAGGACAGGATTTCCTGGAGGTCCTGGACGCGCTCGACCCGGGCCTCCACGCCGCTTTCCCGCACGGCCTGGTTGGCGAGCTTGAAGAGCTTATTGCACTTGCTGCAGCCGGTGCCCAGAACGCGGACGATCACGGGGATCGCTTCTCGAGCGGGGTTTCGGGGCCTGCCGCGCGCCCGGAGGGGTGCGCGCGAACCCTTACACCTATGATAACACACGGCCCGCCGTTTGCGAGCGAAGCCCGTAGCGGCCCCTGTTTGGGCACGGTCTCACGACCGTGCCCTAGCAGGTCCTCCTCACGCTCCGCGTGAGCGACTTCCTCACGCCGACCATGCCACGCATGGTGCGCGGTGAGGAGTACGAAGTGTCGCTCACGGCCCGCAGCCCACGCCGCACTCCACCGCCAACAGCCCCTGGGCCTCTTTCAGCTTGGCCTGGGCGATCCGCCAAGCGATGACCTGGTGGACCAGATCGCTCTGCCGCTCGATCAGGTGCAGTTCCGCCGCGCCGACGTCCAGGACGGTGACGCCCCCGTCCGGCCTGGTCCGCCGCAACCGCAAGGTATCGAGCTCTTCCTGGGCGCGGCCCAGCTTCAGTTTGGCGATGGCGATCTGCTGCAGGCGGATCTCGATGGTGCGGACCGCCAGGCGGATTTCTTCGGTGGCGGCCTGCTGCCGGCCGGCGTAAAGCTGGTTGAGCTGCGAGCGGCGGGATTCGGCCTCGCCGCTGCGGCGGCCGGAGCCGCCCGACATGCCGGTGATCAGCCCCATGCCCGCCCGCACTCCGCCCACATTGTCGTCGTCGACCGACTGGGCCATCATGGCCACCATGCCGAGGTCGGCGCGGTGGCGGAGCCCCTCGTCGATGGCCGCCTGCTCGTCCAGCGGCTCGGCGACGACTTTCCAGTCGGTCACCGGCCAGATGGGCTGCGAATCGTCGGGGGAAAGCCCGACGAGCTGCCGCAAGTGGCTGTTGAGTTGTTCGACGGACAGGCGGACTTGGGCCTCGCGGTCCAAGGCATCGGGCCATTGCCGGCGGAGGTCCGCCAGGCCCTTCTCCACGCGTATGCCCTGTTTCTCCAGGCGGCCGACGTCGTCCAGCATCGCGGCGGTTTCTTCCTTGCTGCGGCGAACCAGGTCGCGGTCGGCTTCAGCCTCGGCCAGCAGGTAGAAGGCTTCCAGCGCCTGGCCGGCGGCCTTGTTCCGCTCTTCACTGGCGCGGTAGGCCAGGATCTGGCTCTTGATCTCGTCGGAAGATCGCGCCGCCTTGCGGCGCTTCGACGAGCAGGCCAGCGCCGCACTTTCGCCGGCCAGGGCGTTGGCCAGCGGGCAAGTCACCGCGGCGCGGCACTGCACCTCGCCGGGTTGAAATATGCGATACGGCGTGGGCGCCGCCACGGCCGGCTGCTGGAGGGACGTGAGCACGGAGGCGGACAGGCCCGACACGTCCGGCGTCGGCGTCGGCGGCCGCTCCAGTTGAAGGCTGCCCGGCGGGGGGCAGGCGGGCGGCGTGGCGGAGTTGTCGCACACGCCCCGCCCGGCGCTGCAGCCGCTGAGCGCCGCGGCCGCGACGAGCACCGCCACCAGCCGGGAAAGCTGCCACCATGCGGGGGCCCGGAAATCAGGCCGGCCAGGGCGGACGGCCGCCCCGCCGGTCCGGTCTTCCCACCCCCTCCGCCCCGGAACTCGACCGGCAGGCATGGGCCCCATCGCAAATCCCCGATAAACGGTGTAAACGGTACGTCTGGGAGATTATCGGGTTGCGAATATGCAGCTTGTAACCAACTCCTTGAATGATCGGGTGGTAGGGGCTGGGTAAAGTTTACCGCCCGTTCTGCCGGCCCGCGAAACAGCAAGGTAGTAGAGAAAATGGTTGGACCAGTCGCTCGCGTAGAGCGTGGATTATCCTAAAGGGTGGTGTTTGAAACCCCTTTACGACAGAGCCACATACGGGAGGACTGGTCCAATGAGAAAGAGTTTAATTTACGTCGGTCTGGATGTCCACAAGGATTCGATCGTGGTGGCAATGGCGGTCGGGAAGGATCGGGCGGTCGTGGTTCGCACGATTCCCAATGACTGGATGATGCTGGCGGCGTTGCTCGGTAAGCTAGGCAGTCACCAGAGGCTTCGCATCTGCTACGAGGCGGGGCCCACGGGCTACGGCCTGGCCCGGCGGCTGAGCGATTCCGGGCTCTACTGCATCGTGGTCGCCCCCTCGCGGATTCCCAGGGAGCCAGGACAGCGGGTGAAGACGGATCGCCGGGATGCCCGCAAGTTGGCCGATCTGCTGCGCGCGGGGCTTCTGACGGAGGTGAAGATCCCCGCGGCGGAAACCGAGGCGATGCGAGACGTGGAGCGGGCCCGCGACGACGCCAAGAACGCCGAGCGGACGGTGCGACATCAGCTCGACAAGTTTCTTCTGCGGCACGGGCGGATCTGGTCGCGGACAAAGTGGACGCGGCTGCACTGGTCGTGGATCAAGGAGCAGGCGTTTCCAGCGGAGGCATCGCGTCGGGTGATGGCCGACAACATCCGCGCAGTCGAGGAAGCCACCGCGCGGGTGCAACGTCTGGAGAAGGACATCGAGGAATTGGTGGAGACGTGGTCGTTGGCGCCCCTGGTGCGGGCCTTGCAGGCATTGCGGGGCATACGGCTGATCGCGGCGGTGATCCTGGCGGCAGAGGTCGGCGACTTCGCCCGATTTGTCGCACCCCGGCGGTTCATGGCCTATCTGGGGCAGGTTCCCAGCGAGGACTCCAGCGGTCAGCGACGGCATCAGGGGCGAATCACGCGGACCGGCAACGGACACGCGCGGCGGATTCTGACCGAGGCAGCCTGGAATTACCGCTTCCGTCCCCGGCCCTCGCGGGCGATCCGTAAACGACGTGAGCTGCTGCCGGCGGAGATTGTGGCGATCGCGGAGAAGGCCGAACAGCGACTGTCGCGCCGCTATCAACACTTGGTGAACAGGGGCAAGTCGTCGCCCAAGGTGGTGACCGCAGTGGCCAGGGAATTGTCCGGATTCGTGTGGGCGATTGCCCGGGAGGTGCGGTCTCAGGCGGCGTGACGTGGATTCTGGGGGAGGGACCAGAGGCCCCAGTTCCCTCCCCCAGACCCCCACCCCCTTCCCTCTTCTCTGTGTGTTCCGGAAACAAAAGCAAAAGACCCTAGCACTTGAAGGAGGCGAACAACTGGCCGCAGGCGCGGCGGAGTGCGACCTAAAGGGGAATCCTCGACCCACCCTTGTGCATGACTCTCGCCGCGAGGCCTGGGCCACACGCACGCCCGTAGAGCGAGACAGCCCCCGACGGATAACCCCATGCCGGTAACCAACCCGCGGATATCAGACTGATCAACCGTCGCGTTGCCCCCTCCCCGCGCCGCCCAGTTGCCTCTCAACCCGATGGAAACCGAAAACCCTGGATAGCCCTTGACTGGTCCAACCATATCAGGGTGGGTCGAGCAAGCCGAAAACTGGCGGGTCTTCGGTTGCGGCTACGCAGGCAGAACGCAACTCCGCTTCGACCGGCTTGCGAGCCCCACCATCCGTTTTCGACCTCGACCCGCCCTACAAATTCGGCGGCAGCAGCTTGCGGAACTCGGCGAACAGGTAATTGCTGTCGTGCGGGCCGGCGGAAGCCTCGGGGTGATACTGTACGCTGAAGGCCGGCACGCGGCGATGCCGGACGCCCTCGATCGTGTTGTCGTTGAGGTTCAGGTGCGTCACCTCCAGCTCGTCGGGCAACGAGTCGGCGGCTACCGCGAAGCCGTGGTTCTGCGTGGTGATCTCGATGCGGCCGGTGGCCAGGCAGAGCACCGGCTGGTTCGCGCCGCGGTGGCCGAACTTCAGCTTGTAGGTCTTCGCCCCGCAAGCCAACCCCAGGAGCTGGTGGCCCAGGCAGATGCCGAACACGGGCTTGCGGCCCAGCAGGCCGCGGATCGTCTGTTGGGCATAATCCAGCGGCTCGGGGTCGCCCGGACCGTTCGAGAGGAACACGCCGTCCGGCTCATGCCGTAGCACTTCCTCGGCCGTGGCCGTGCCCGGCAGGATCGTCACGCGGCAGCCCAGGTCCAGCAGGTGCCGGGCGATGTTCCACTTCATGCCGTAATCCAGTGCAACAACGTGCGGGGCGGCGGGACCCGGCTCCGCAACGGGGGACTTGCCTGGGCAGAGCCGCGTCCAAGGACTCAGGGCCTCGTGCCATTGGACGGCCCGCTCGGGAATCACCTCGCGCACCAGGTCGCGGCCGACCAGGCCCGGGCTGGCCTGCGCCTTGGCCACCAGCCGGGCGTCGTCCAGATCGACGCTCGACAGGAAGCCCTTCATGGCCCCCCGCGTGCGGATGCGGCGCACGAGCGCCCGCGTATCGATCCCCTCCATGCCCACGATGCCATACCCCAGCAGGTATTCGTGGAGTTGGCCCTCGGCGCGGAAGTTGCTCGCCAGGCGGCTCCGTTGGCGGACGATGAACCCGGCCAGGTGCGGCTTGTGGCTCTCCACGTCCTCGCGGTTGGTGCCGTAGTTGCCGATCTCCGGGTACGTCATCGTGACGATCTGCCCGCGGTAGCTGGGATCGGTCAGGATCTCCTGGTAGCCGGTCATCGAGGTATTGAAACAGACCTCGCCGTCTACCTCGCCGACGGCGCCGAAGGCGGCACCGAGGAAGACCGTGCCGTCTTCGAGGGCAAGTTTTGCGGGTTGCGTCATGCGGGTGTTTCCCACGATCAATAAAGTCCCGCCCCGCCGCGGCCCGATAGCACATATAAAGGCCGTGGGTCAACGGACCGGTGGATGTTCGCGTCTGCCGCGTCCTGCCGGCCTCAGGTGAGGGTTCCTGTACCGGCGAGCAGGAGCCCTCATTTTTTGCGCCGGTTGCTGCTCAATGAATTGTACCCGCCCTCGCTGCCGGCCGGTAGTTGGCGGTCCTTGTCCCGCGGGCAGCAGGCCGTTATGCGGCGGCTGCCCCGACCAGGCGAATGCCGTGGAAGACGAGGAAGAGGATGCCGATGGCGGCCAAACTGGTCTTGATCTGTTCCCCGCGGCTGGGCTGGAGCGATTGTGGCTGGCCAGCGGGCTCACCGGGGGTACAAGAGGCGGCCACCGAGGGGGCTGGCTGCTGGCTAGTCGCGGGGGTAGGCGTCTGCGCATAGGCCCGCGGTGGTCCCGTCGCCACCTCAACCCGCGAGGGGCTGGTCGCGGCGGCCCCTGCCGGATACCCGTTGGGTGGTGGGCTATCACCGGCAGGTGAAGACCCCGCAGGCACGTTGCCGGCCGCCGCTGGCCCAGCGGTTATCGCGATGAGGGGGGCAGGCCGGTAAGGCGGTGGGGCTTGGGCAACCATTGTCGGGTTGCTTGGGAGCCGCTGGAAGTCGCTGCCCACTGAAACCAAGAAGGTCCTCACGCGGCCGCAATAGCTACCCATGGTCTTGCCAAAGCCCGTGCCAAAGAGGATTCCGGCCAGTTCGCCGCGGCCGTTGAGGATAGGTCCGCCCGAGTCGCCCAAGCGGGCGCTGGCCTCCAATTCGACCATCTCGTTGGGGAGGTTCCCGCCGGGGGACAGGTATTCGGTGCAACGGCCAGCCGCTGCCCGGTATGAGCCCGAGCCATAGCCGGCAATCCACAGCCACTCGCCCGGTTGCGGCGATTGGGTAGCCAGCGGGATGGGCTGCACGCCGGGCTTCCAAATGGCCAGCGCCGCCAAGTCCCAGTCCCGGTCGGTCCGCAGCAGCACGGCGCCGGAGCGAAAACCATCGGGAAACTCGACGCTGATCGGGCCCACCGCATCCCGCACCACATGCCAGTTGGTGAGCACCAGGCCGTGGCTGGCGTCCAGGGCCACCAGCGCGCCAGAGCCCATTGAAAAACCATCGCGGTCCTGCGCAACCACCCGTACCACGGCAGGATGCGGCGGTTGGGGCGGCTGCGGCGCAAACAGCGACGGCCAACCCAGCGCAGGGCTCGCCGAGCAGAGTACGACCCATATCGCCAACAGGCGATTCACAACAGCTAGACGGAGTTGCACGGTCCTGGGAGTTTGCGCACTTGGTGAGCCCCGGGCGTCAGCCCGGGGATCGTGGGAATTCTTCACAAGACGGCGGTCATCCTGACACCGCCCCCCGGGCTCACGCCCGGGGCTCCACGGGGCTGGTGCCCGGGGCTCCACGGCCAGCCCCTCCCCGGGAAGGAGGAACACGGTGCCGTCTTCTCCTTCTCTTCGGACATCGCCGCGAGGGCAATCAGGATGCTGTGCGGGGCTGCTACGCCCGGAGAACCGGGAATCGCCGGCGCATCCGGCAGGCCACCACTTGACCTCACCTCCGGCCTTAATACAATGTATTAAAATCATGGCCGGCCGAAAGAAACAGGACATCATCACCTTCAAAGCGGACGAAGCCCTCCGCCGCGCGATGGAGGGCGTCGAAAACCGCTCGGAGTTCATCCGCTCGGCCATTTTGGCCGCCTTGGACAGCGTCTGTCCCTTGTGCAAGGGCTCCGGCATCCTCACGCCCGACCAACGGCGGCACTGGGAGACATTCGCCAAGAACCACTCTTTCGAGGAGTGCGAGGACTGCCACGCCGTCCACTTGGTCTGTGCGGCCGATCCTGCCCTGGAGGCCCCCAATGACTCAACCTGACGCCTCCACCTCCGAGCCGGCCGGAAAGGCAGACTCCGCGATCGTGTGCCGGCCCCCGGTCTGGCCGGCTGGAACTTCATCGGTAGCCGTGTGGCTGGGGATTGGGCTGGCCGTCGCCATCGCCTGCACTGCCATTGCCCTGGTTCACGATTGGGGCCAGAAGGCGCACGCGGTCGCAAGCGGGGCCACCGCACGCATCCCAGTCTTCGCCGGCATCCCGCCGCTGGCCTGGCTGGTCGAGCGGGTCGGCGGCAGCCAGGTCGAGGTCGGCGTGCTGGTCCAGCCCGGCCAAGACCCCCACATCTTCGAGCCGACGCCGCGGCAGGTGATGGCCCTGGGCCGTGCCCGGCTGTTCTTCAAGGTCGGCATGCCATTCGAGAATGGGTTGGTCCAGCGGATCGCCGCGAACCACGCCGGGCTGACCGTGGTCGATGCGACCCAAGGCATCGTGAAGCGGACGGCAACCGACGAGGACGCGGCGGGCCAGGCCGATCCGCACGTCTGGCTCGCGCCGCCGCTCATGCGGATCTTGGCGGGCAACGTGGCGGAGGCGCTGGTGCGGGCGGATCCGGACCATGCGGCCGACTACCGCCGCCGCGCGGCGGCCGTCGCGGTGGAACTCGATGCCCTGGACGCCCGCATTGCCCGCCGCCTGGCCCCTCTTCGCGGACAGCGATTCTACGTCTTTCATCCGGCCTTCGGCTATTTCGCCGGCACCTACGGGCTGGTCCAGGAGTCGGTCGAGATCGAGGGCAAATCGCCGACACCCAGACAGCTTCAGGCCCTGGTCCGTCAGGCCCGCGCCGACGGCGTGCGGATCATCTTCCTCCAGCCGCAGTTCGACCCCCACGCCGCCGAGGCGGTGGCCCGGGCCATCGGGGGCGCGGTCGTGCCGATGGACGATTTGGCCAGGGACGTGCCGCGGAACCTCGACGACGTGGCGGAGAAGATCGCCGCCGCGCTGGGGAGAAAGGAAAAACGATGAAAGGTTCGAGGTTTAGTGGAACCCCGGGCGTCAGCCCGGGGATCGGTGCTAGCGTAACCATCGTCTTGCGAAGAGTTCACGCCATCCCCCGGCTGACGCCGAGGGCTCACCATGTACGCAGACTCCCAAGATCGTACCAGCCGATTCAGCCGAAAGGGCCAGCTTGGTGGCGTCCCTGGAACCGGTGATTGAATTCCGCGACGTGGGTTTCGCCTACGACGGCACGCCGGTGCTGGAGGGCGTGAATCTCGTGGTGCGGCGGAACGAGTCGCTCTCGATCGTCGGGCCCAACGGCGGCGGCAAGACCACGCTCTTGCGGCTGGTGCTGGGGCAATTGCAGCCGTCGTCGGGCGAGGTGCGGGTGTTCGGCCGGCCGCCGGCCTACGCCCGGCTGCGGATCGGCTACATGCCGCAGCACGCCAACTACGACCCGCTGTTTCCCGCCACCGCGATGGACGTGGTGCTGATGGGCCGCCTGGGGCGCGGTGGGCTGCGCGGCCGCTTGGGCTGGTTCAGCCGCGGCGATCGCCGCGCCGCCACCGAGGCCCTCGCCCAGGTCCGCCTCGACCCGCTGGCCCGCCGGCCCTTCGCCGCGCTGTCCGGCGGACAGCGGCAGCGGGTGCTGGTGGCCCGGGCCCTGTGCTGCCAGCCGGAGCTGCTGCTCTTGGACGAACCCACGGCCAGCGTCGATAGCCTGGTCGAGGCCCGCCTGTTCGACATCCTCCGCGAGTTGGGCCGCAGCATGACGCTGCTGGTGGTCTCGCACGACCTGGGCTTCGTCGCCGACCTGGTCGAAAAGGTGGTCTGTGTCAACCGGCAGGTGGTCGTCCATCCCACCAGCCAGATCACCGGCGAGCTGATTCGCGCGATCTACGGCGGCGATGTCCGCATGGTCCGCCACAGCGACGTCCTCTGCCAGCGGGAGCACGTCCATGAGTGAGTTTCTCGACGCGCTCGGCGATCCGGACATCCCCATCCTCCGCGACGCCCTCTTGACCGGCCTGTTGGCCGGCGTGGCGCTGGGCATCATCGGCACCTACGTGGTCACGCGGCGGATCACCTCGATCGCCGGCGCGATCTCGCACAGCGTGCTGGGCGGCATCGGCGCCGCCCTGTACCTGCAAACCGTCGCCGGCTGGCGGTGGTGCGACCCGACCTACGGCGCCGTGGCCGCCGCCCTGCTGGCCGCCGTGATCATCGGCCTGGTGAGCCTCTACGCCAAGCAGCGCGAAGATACGGTCATCGGGGCCCTGTGGGCCGTGGGCATGGCGGTGGGCCTGCTCTTTTTTGCCAAGACCCCCGGCTACACCGACCCGATGAGCTACCTGTTCGGAAACATCCTCACGATCACCCGCGCGGACCTGTGGCGCGTGATCGGGCTGGACGTGCTGGTCGTCGGCTGCGCCGTAGTCCTGTACAACAAGTTCTTTGCCGTCTGCTTCGACCAAGAGTTCGCCGAGCTCCGCGGCGTGCGCGTCAAGGTCTACTACCTGCTGCTCTTGTGCCTGACGGCCCTGACCGTGGTGCTGTTGGTCCGCGTGGTGGGCATCGTGCTGGTCATCGCCATGCTCACGCTGCCGGCCGCGATCGCCGGGCATTTTTCCCGCCAGTTGTGGCAGATGATGATCCTGGCCGCGGCGGGCTGCATGCTGTTTACGACGGTCGGGCTGGGCATCAGCTATCGCTTCGACGCCCCCAGCGGTCCG
>Ga0326728_10025277_pt1 | contig 10649 bp, 9 predicted proteins | sample MB3enrmetagenome_FD_207602 | JGI IMG/M metagenome (GOLD analysis project Ga0326728, IMG submission 207602) | Lab enriched peat soil microbial communities from McLean, Ithaca, NY, United States - MB31MN | ecosystem: Environmental > Terrestrial > Soil > Wetlands > Peat | place: USA: New York...
CCCTTGAGATCCCTCTCCACCTTCAGGGAGGCCACAGCCTCTCTGTCGAAGAGGTCGAGCGGGCTCAGCACGGAGAACCTGTTGTCTCCGTTCGCCTCCTTCAAGTTCCTCATGCACGCGGGACAGGGAGCGACGATATCCCTGCACACTCCTTCCGCCTTCCTCAGGTTCTCAGCGGAAAGGGCGACGAGCTCCTTCCGGTCGCCATACTCCAAGGCCCCGCAACAGTTCCACTCGGGGATCTCTTTCAACGTGTGGCCCATCTTCCTGAAGATCGCCCGCACGTCCCGGTCGAGCCTGCGGGCCGAACCGGTCAGGGAGCATCCCGGGTAGTAACCGTACTCCATCTAACCCCTCTCCTCGTGCCTTGGCGCTCCCGCGTCCCTTATCCTGCGCACCCTGTGGGGCAGATGGACGCTCATGTATTCCATCCACCGTGTCATGTGCTTCAGGTATCCCTCCCTCACGAGAAAGGGCACGGCCATGAGAAAGACATACGGCTCGTAGACCCTTCCCCATATGCCCAATGAACCCTTGAACGCCTTCTCGAAGGGAGAGGCGACCCCCATCTCCTCCCTCAGGGCCCTCACGACCTCGGGTATGCGTATGTTCCAGGGGCATTCGCTCGTGCACCGGTAACAGCTCGTACAGTTCCTGACGAGGGCATCCGATTCTTCCACTGCCTGCCCTAGGAAGAGACTGGTGAGCAGCCCTTGAGGGTTCGAGTCGATCCCGAGGTCATTCACCGTGCAGACGGATGCGCAGATCTTGCACCCGAGGCAGACCGAGAAGTCTTCCCGGCGATAGCCTGCAAGGGCAAAGACCCTCTGGTGCCGTTCCTCGATCATCGGCTGTGGTAAGCCCCCTTTAGTCTTCCGCATCTTTCAGCTCGTCCTCGAGGAATGTGACGTAGGGCACTGCCTCGTCGAGACTCCTGCCCGACACGTAGGAAAAGAGGGATTGGAGCCTCTCGGATACGCCCTTGAAGTAGCGCGTCAGAGGGATGCCCTGCGGGCACGCCTCTTCACAGGCGCCGCAGCCCACGCACGTCTGGGACACATGGAACATGCGGATGAGATGGAAAAGCTCCTTTCCCTGGGGCAAGTCCGTCGAGCCCCCACGAAAGACCTTGTTGAGAAGTGCGTCCCCCTTGGGTAGGTAATCGTCTCCGTTGAAGACGCAGTCGATGCAGTAGCATACGGGGCACATTGCCTTGCAGTTCTTACAGAGGATGCACTTAGAGAAATCCCGCCCGAATGCTGCCATGTCCGTACGGAAGGGCTCCGTTTTCCCATCCGGTGTGCCTCCGATGAGCATCTCATCGGCCGCCTCCTCGACCTCGCCTTCCAGCAGGGATACGAAACCTTCCCCCCTCTCGGTGTAGGCAAATGCCCAGAGGCCGCCATCTGCGCCCATGCGCAGCCCTGCGTCCCCCACGACCCCCCGCTTCTCCCTGCACGTTGTACAGGCCAAGCGCGCGTCGGTGAGGTTCTCGAGGTACTGCCTCAGCTGTTCGGCGTCCGAAGGGATATCCTCTGTCTGGCTTTTCGAAGAGACTGCGCCGAAACAGTCCATCGAGACGGCGATGATATCCTCCCTTTCTATCTGGGAGAGCTTCTGCAGCTCTACGTACGCCCTGATCTCGCACGGCCTGAGGAGGAGAATGATCCTGGTGCCCTTGGCGAACAACCTGCGCAGGTAGAGGGCGCTGTTCAGTGAGAAGACGGGGTTGAGCAGGGTTAGGCCCTCGACCTTCCCCTTGAACACCCGAAGGGCCACTCCCTGATCGCCCTTCTCGAAGCCGAGGACGAGGTGCAGGTCGTCCTCGAGGAATCGGTTGAGGCCGTTTTCGATAGTCTCCCTGCTAGCGCGTTTTCCCCGCATGCTATCTTTCCTTTATCTCGTTATACATGGCCGTCACCTTGTCGACGAATCGGCGCGCTTCGGCCGCGCTGACCCAGAAGAGCCGCAGGCGGTCCTTCATTGCGAAGGCATCGAACATCTCCTTCAGAGCAGCCACCTTTCGCCTCGTGAAATAGTTGCCCTTGATGAAGTGGCAGTCGCCCGGATGGCACCCTGCCACGAAGACCGCATCCGCGCCCTCCGTGATCGCCTTGATGATGAAAGCCGGGTCCACCCTGCTCGAGCAGGGCACCTGAACGAGCTTCACCCCCTCCGGATATTTCATCCTCAGGCTCCCCGCCATCTCGGACGCCTTGAACGTGCAGTAGGAGCAGGCAAATCCGATGATCTCGGGGTTTCGGTCGACCTTTTCCCCCGCCATTTATCCTTCCTCCTTCACATCGCCTCCAGGAGCGCGCTGATCTCGTCGCCGATCACGCTGTCCCCGTGTCCCTTCAGGGTTATCGCGGATGACGGGCATGTGCTCACGCAGAGGCCGCAGCCCATGCACGCCGCCTCTTCCGTCCTGACCACTCTGCGCTCCTCGTCATACTTGATCGCGGACGCCACGCAGGCCTGCTCGCACATGCGGCAGCCGCTGCACCTCTTCTCGTTCACCACTGAGATGAAAGGGTCCACGAAGGCGTATCCCAGGTTGAGGAGGCCGAAAAGCTTGATTGCCGAGGCCCTGCCGTGGTTGATCGAGTCCTCGATGTCCTTGGGCCCTGAGCAGGCCCCCGCGATGAAGATGCCCTTCAGGGCAGTATCATAGGGCCTGAGCTTCACGTGGGCTTCGAGGAAGAATCCGTCCTTATCGAGGCTTATCTTGAGGAGCGACGAGATGTGCCGGTTGTCCGCCGCGGGAGACATGCCCACGGAGAGCACGGCAAGGTCGAACTCCCTCTCGAAGGACTCGCCGAAGAGCGTATCCTCACCCCTCACCAGAAGACCTTGAGGTTCCGGGATGATCTCAGCCACGTTCGCCCGGGTGAAGAGGACGCCCTTCTCCTGGGTGTCCTCATAGAATTCCTCCCCGCCCCGGGGATGGGCCCTCACGTCCATGTAGAAGGATTCCACGTAGGCGTCCGCGTACCGCTCCTTGACGGCGTCCGCCACCCTCAGGGCATTGATGCAGCAGACCCTGGAGCAGTAAGGCTTTCCGATCTGCTCGTCCCTCGAGCCCACGCAGTGGAGAATGGCCACCCTCGGTTTTTCAGGCATGGAAAGGCTCGCACCGCTTCTTTCGAAATCGAGGGTGGTGATGATGCGCTCGTCCCTGCCGTAGCCCAGCTCCGGCTTCACGTGGGGATCGAAGGCCGAGAACCCTATGGCCACGATCACCCCTCCCGCCACGATGCGCCGCTCCCCCGCAGGTGTATCGAGGGTAGCCGCGTAGCTCCCGAAAGACCCCTCGAAAGCACGAATGGTCGCGGACAAGAGAATCTCGACGTTCGGCCGCCCGGCAAGCTCTTCTTTCATGGCCTCCACGACGGCCGCCCCGTCCTTTCGCGCGGGCCAGAAGTCCTTGAGGGCCTTCACGTGTCCCCCGAGCACTGCCTCTTTCTCCACGAGAAAGACCTGCATACCCATTGTGGACAGGAACAGGGCTGCGCTCAGGCCGGAGACGCCGCCGCCGATGACAAGGGCCGACTTGGCGACGTCCACGCGCTTCTCTTCGAGGGGGACGTAGTGGGAAGCGGAAGATAGGCCGGCCAGGATGAGCTTCCGCGCCTTCTCCGTGTTGCCCGCGATATCGTCCCCCACCCAGGAGCAGTGCTCCCTTATGCCGACCCTTCGGAGCAGGAAGGGGTTGAGGTTCGACTTCTTCAGAAGGTCCTTGAAAAGCTCCTGGTGGAGCGACGGGGTGCAGGAAGCGATGATCACGCGGTCGAGGCCGTGCTTTTCGATGCTCTCGGCGATCATGTCCTGGCCCGGCTCCGAGCAGACAAAGGGGTAATCCTCTGCCACGGCCACGGTCGTATATTTCTTGAAATAGGCGCTCAGATGCTTTACATCGACCGTGTGCTTGATATTGTGGCCGCAGTGGCAGATGAAGATGCCCGTTTTCATCGGTTAAGATACTCCATGCACCTCGACGCTGCCTCTCCTCCGGAAGCTACGGTATCGGGCACGTCCTTGGGTCCCGATGCCATGCCGCAGACGAAGATGCCTTCCACGTTCGTCTCCGAGGGCGCGGTCGTTGGCCCACTCTTTATGAATCCGTAGTCGTCTCTCTCCACGGACATGATTTCGCACAGCTCAGCCGTCCCCTTGCGGGGCCGAACGCCGGTGGCGAGGACCACCAGATCTACCTCCTTCTCGCACAGCTCTCCGCTGAGCATGTCCTCCACCCGGACAAGGAGCCCGTTCTCTCCCCGGACCACCTCTCCGGGGATGCCCCTGATGTAGAAGACTCCCGCCTCCTGCGTGCTCTTGTAGAATTCCTCGTAGCTCTTGCTGTAGGCGCGCACATCGATATAGGAGACGTAGATCTCGGCGTCGGGCACCCTGTCCTTCACGATGCTCGCGTGTTTCGCCGTGTACATGCAGCACACCCTGGAGCAGAAGCGCGCCCCGCTCTGCCTGTCCCGGGAGCCGACGCATTGAATGAAATAGAAGCGCTTCGGCCTCTTTCCCTTCCAGATGATCTCCCCGCCCGTCGGGCCCGTCACCGAGCAGATCCTCTCGAACTCGATGCCCGTGCAGACTTCGTCCAGTCTGCCGTAGCCGAACTCCGCCTTTTCCGTGGGGTCGTACAAATCGAAGCCCGGGGCGAGGACGATACTGTCAAAACGGCGCTCCACGACTTCATCTTCCATGGAGTAGTCGATGGCCCGGACGTCGCACCTCCTCGCACACTCACCGCATTCGATGCATCCCTCGATCCGGCTGGCCAGGCACCGGCCGGCCTCGCTGCGGGCATCGGCCTCTCCGTATCCGAGGGCCACCTCCCGGAAATCGGCGATCCTCGCCTCCGTGGGCTCCTCCGGCGCCCCCATCCTGGGAGACGGGGCAATGCTTCCTTTGAGGCCCTCCACCTCGGATGCGCTCAATCGCTCCGGGCCTTTGCGCCAACTTTCCGCTTCCTCGATCGGCTCTCCCTTGAGGTACTGGTTGATGGCGCGGGCGGCGCGCTTGCCCGCGGCGATGGCATCGATCACGTATGCGGGCCCGGTGCACACGTCTCCCCCGCCAAAGACGCCCTCCACATTAGTTGCGCCGGTGGCGGGATCGACCTCGATGGTACCATCCCTTCTTAGAGAGAGGCCCAGCCCGGCCGCGAACTCGGTCACAACAGCCTGCCCGAGGGCGCAGATAGCCGTATCGACGGGCACAATGGCCTGTGAGCCCTCGATCGGTGTGGGACGCCTTCGACCGCTTGCATCGGCCTCACCAAGCTCCATGCGCACGCATTCCATGCTGGTGAGCCTTCCGTCCTCGCCGAGGAAGCGTATCGGCTGGGTGAGGAAGAGCACCTCTATCCCCTCCTCCGAGAGGGCTTCCTTTTCGTCGTCTGCTGCGGGCATCTCCGCCCTGGTGCGGCGATAGAGGAGCATCACCTTTGGCGCGCCGAGACGGCGGACAGTCCTGGCGCAGTCGACGGCCGTGTTGCCCCCGCCGATCACTGCCACGGTGTTGCCCATGGCCATCTCCTCTCCGTCGGCGACCTTCCGAAGGAAGGCAAGGCCGTCCATCACGCCGGAGAGGCCCTCCCCCTCCACGCCGAGCGAGACTCCTGCGGCTGCGCCAACCGCGATGAAGAGGGCGTCATGCTCCTGCCTTACCGCCTCTATGGCGATGCCTTTGCCCACCTCGACCCCGCATCTGATAGCCACGCCGAGCTTCTCGATGTAGGCGATCTCCCTGGCAAGCTCCCCCTTGGGGAGCCGGTATTCCGGGATGGCGTAGCGAAGCATCCCGCCCGGCTCCGCGGAGGACTCGAAGACCGTGACATCGTGGCCTTCCAGGGCAAGGTCGTGAGCCGCTGCGAGACCCGCCGGCCCTGCGCCTATAACGGCTACCTTCTTCCCCGTCTTCTGAACCTGGGTCACCTCGAGCCCGTCGAGATCGAACCGATCGACCGCAAAGCGCTTGAGGAGGCGGATGGCCACAGCCTCGTCCACCTGGCCCCGGTTGCAGGCTTCTTCACAGGGAGCATAACAGACCCTGCCGCAGACGGAAGGGAAAGGGTTCGTCGCCCTTATGAGGTCATAGGCTTCGGCAAACCTCCCTTCCTTTATATGCCTCAGATAGCCCAGCACGTTCGTGTGAACCGGACACGCATCGACGCAGGCGGCCCTACATGGCCGATCCTCGCGCTTGTCGATGCTCGCCTTGTTCGGTATCGCCTGGGGGAAGGGGATGTAGATGGCCTTTCTCTCGCCCGTCCCCATGTTGAACTCACTCTTCATCACCACGGGGCAGCCGGGAAAGCACGTGCCGCAGGCCGTACACTTCTTCATATCCACGAAGCGGGCCCTTTTCAGGATGGCGACGTCGAAGCCATCGCCTGCTCGCCTCACAGACAGAGGCCTCGCCCAGGATAGAAGCTCGACACGGGGGCTTAAGGAAACCTCCACCATCTTGGGGGAGAGGGTGCATGTGGAGCAGTCCAGGGTGGGGAAGGTCTTGTCGAGCTGGATCATGCGGCCGCCGATGGACGGCCCTTCCTCGACCATGGTGACATCACAGCCGCAGGATGCGAGCTCAAGGGCGCACGTGATGCCCCCAATGCCCCCGCCCACAACTAAGACTCTCTTTTCCGTGGGCTCCGCTTCCTGCAATACCTTCTCTTGCGCCCCGCTGTCGATCATGCTCTTGGTTTCAGTCCCCTAGGACCGGTTGCGACCTATGGGACCTATGAAGATCCTTATCCTTTCAGAATTTCCCGGAACTTGTCCCGCAACTTGTTCGCGTCCCCGACGATGCCGTAGTGGGCGTGCTGAAATATAGGGGCCTCGGCGTTTTTGTTCACGGCGATGATGCAATCGGAGTCCTTCATACCCGCGATATGCTGGAAAGCACCGCTGATCGCCATGGCAAGGTAGACCTTGGGCTTGACGGTCTTGCCGGACGTGCCCACCTGGCGCGCCTTGGGAAGCCACTGCTTGTCGATGACCGGCCGGGAGCCGGATATGACGGCCTTCAGGAGTTCCGCAAGGGCCTCGTACGCCGGTATCTCATCCTTGCTGCCGATGCCCCTTCCAACGGAAAGAAGGAAATCCGCCTTCGTTATGTCGATCTCGCCCTTCTCCTCCTCAACGTACCCCATGAAAGCCCTCCCCTCGGCGAGGGCAAGGCCGTCCATGGTCTCCACACTCGCGGCCGCAGGCTTCTCAAGGGCGTGCTCCTTGAAGCTGCCGCTCCGCACGGTGACCACGTATGGCCCCCCGGCCGCAGGGCGGAACTCGCCGAAGATCTTGTCGGAATAGTAGCTCTTGTAGAAGAGGAACCGTTCTTTGTCGAAGCCGCTGACGTCGGTGATGATGGGCAGGTTGAAATGGCCGGCCGTATAGGCCGCGAGTTCGCTCCCTGAGGAGGACGACGTGAAGACGATGACGTCGGGCTTCCCTCGGGTCTCGAACTCCCTGCCGATTATGCGGATCACGTTGAGGGGATTGAGGAAGAGGGCCTCTTCCACGGCTACCCTGACCACGGTATCGACAACGCGCTCTTCTATTGCATACCCGCCGACGGGCGCGAGGAGCACGGCCTGCTTTGCGAGGAGACTGCAAAAACCGATGCTGTCGAGGTTCCTCTCCTCGAACTGCCCCTGTCTCACCTCGGCGACAATCAAAGCGTGGCTCATTGGAAGACCCCCTTTTCCTTCAGGATTCCGAGAAGCTCTTTGCAGATGCTATCTGCGTCCCCCTGGATCATGGTTGCCCCTCCCCGTGTCGGCGGATAGGTCCATCGCTCCACTTCGATCATGTTCTGCACCCCCTCCTGGTACTCGGCCGCCTTGAAGACCTTGCGCTCCACCTTCGACGCCTTTCTTATGCCCATGATGGAGACGTACCTCGGCTCGTTGATGCCGCTCTGGATGGCGAGCACGCAGGGGAGGGATACCTTCACACGCTCCTGGAGTCCGCCCTCGAGCTCCCTGCGGACGATGACGTGCTCCTTCTCGAAGGCGTCGATGCCGATGACCATGGAAGCATAGGGAAGGCCCAGCTTGCCTGCCAGGATGCCGCCCATCGATCCGAACTGGTCATCCTCGGCCTGCACGCCCGTGAAAATGGCGTCGAAGGGAAGGGCCTCCTTCCGAAGGAAGTTGAGGGCGAGAGTGGCCCGCGCATTCGGGTCCTGCCTGTCAATGCCGGCCTCGATGAGGAAGCCGTCGGAAGCGCCCATGGCAATGGCCCTTCTCAGGACTTCGTCCGATTCTGCATCTCCCATGGAGACGGCGCTGACTGACCCTCCGGTCTTCTCCGCGAGCCTCACTGCCTCTTCGACCGCGTAGTTGTCCCAATCGTTCAGCTTGAAAGGCACCTTCGAAAGATCGACTTTCTTCCCGTCGTCGACGACGCGTATCTCTTCCTCCTGCGTCGCAGGCACCCTCTTGGTAAAGACCAGAATGTTCATCCCAGAACCTCCATGAGTATCTCCGAGACCTCTCTCACCGCGAGGCCTTTCTCGGTCGCCGGGTCCTCGAGGGTCATGACGCAGAAGGGGCAGCTCGTGGCAATGACGTCAGCCCCCCGTTCGATCGCCTCGTTGACCCGTACCACGCTATTTCTTTCGTATGACCCTTCCGCCTCGTAGAACATCCTCCCGCCGCCCCCTTCACAGCAGAGGGACGTCTCCCTCGACCGCGAGAATTCAAGCATTTCAAGGCCGGGAATTGCTTTCAGAATGCTTCTCGGCTCGTCGAAGATATTGTTCTGCTTGCCCAGGAAGCAGGGGTCGTGATAGATCACTTTCTTGTCGTAGGACGCATGGGCCTTGAGAGACCCGTCCGCGATCATGGCCGCCACGGTCTCCGAATAATGGGACACCTTGATGCCCAAGGAGCCGTACTCCTTGCGGAGCGTGTTCATGCAGTGAGGCGACAGGGCAATGATCTCCCGGACGCCGTGTTCGCGGAAGGTAGCGATATTCTCTTCCATCAGCTCTTCGAAGAGGCCTGTCTCCCCTATCCTGCGGATCTCGTTGCCGCAGCATGCTTCCTCTTCCCCGAGCACGCCGAACTCAAGGCCGCCCTTGCGCAGGATTCGCGCCACGTTAGCGGGTATGACCATGCACCTGGGATCGTAGGCCTGAATGCAGCATGTGAGAAGAAGCCTCTTCGATTGGGTCTCGCTCACGTGGGGTATCTCTATGTCGAGCTTTTCACTCCATTCTCCCCTTTTCGCCCGGGAGCGGCCCCAGGGGTTCTTCTGAACGAACGTGTTCTCCAGGGCCTTCTGGATGGAATTAGGGACTTGCCCGTCCTCGACAAGGGCCGATCTCACGTCGATGATCACTTCCGAAGGCTTCACATCCCTCGGGCACCTCAAGGTGCAGGCCCCGCACGACGTACAGTACCACGGTATGGCCTCCTCCACGGCCCGTCCGAACTGCCTCTTGCGCATGATGATTCTTACGTTGAAGGCAGTCTTCCCCGATTCCGGGCAGCTCCCCGTGCATTTTCCGCACTGTATGCAGGTCAGCACTTTCGCGCTATTCAGGCTCATTGAGACCCCCATGTTACCTAGCTGAACGTTTAGTTTACCGAAAAAATCACCAAGGGTCAACAACATTTTTGCGATTAATGTTGACATTTTCTTATCGACTGATAATATGTATGTAACTAGCCGTATGGTATGGCGGAGCGTGAGAACGACGAGACCCTCTCCGAACGACAAACCAATTGCAAATATGCGAGATCTCATCGTGATGAAGAGCATTGAGCTCTTCTTGAGGACGAGCTACAAGGCGACTTCCATTCGCCACATCACCGATGCCCTCGGCATCACGAAGGGAGCCTTCTATTGGCATTTCAAGAGCAAGGATGAGCTTCTCCTCACCGTCATAGACAAGTACCATAACGAACTTCTCGAGAGGCTCTACGCGCACATGGAGGCCTTCGAAGGCACGTTCATGAAGAAGTTCAGGGAATACCACAAGTACATCAATGAGTATGCCCGCGAGCACGGCGAGCTTTGCGTGCTTTTCGTCACCCTGGCCGCGGAGATGGCAGGGAGCAGAACCTTGGCTGAGCGAAGGATCAAGGGGGTCCAGGAGCAATACCGCTCCTTCATCGAGTCTCTCCTCATCCTGGGAAAAAGCGAGGGCCTCTTCGAGACCGAATACGACGTGACCCTTAACGCGCACATTATCATTGCCGTCCACAGCGGCATACTCCTGCAATGGTACATGAACAAGCGGGAGATCGACGGCCCTTCCATCGCACGGGCGTACCGGGACATGATCCTCTACGGCATGGTGGCGAAGGGTACCTCATGAAATCCGACGAAATCCACCACCAAATACTACGTGCAGAGGAAACAGAGAAGAACTAGCACCACATCGGTTTCGTAAAGCCGTCTGGGTTTTGTCCAAGCGAAGAAAAATTTGATTTGTTCACAGACTAAGGCAGCGTCTGATAGTCCTTTTCCCATACCGGCAGGCGGTCTCATCCTTACCTCGTGCGTGCTCGCCGCAGTTATGGGGGGGCAGCGCCCCCCCCCCCCGGCCACACGGGGCGGGGGGCCCCCCCCCCCCCCCCCCCGGGGCGGGCATGGGGCGGCAATAAAGGACAAGCA
>Ga0326728_10025279_pt1 | contig 10648 bp, 6 predicted proteins | sample MB3enrmetagenome_FD_207602 | JGI IMG/M metagenome (GOLD analysis project Ga0326728, IMG submission 207602) | Lab enriched peat soil microbial communities from McLean, Ithaca, NY, United States - MB31MN | ecosystem: Environmental > Terrestrial > Soil > Wetlands > Peat | place: USA: New York...
GATCGCCTGGGATCTGAATTATTTCAAGTATTACTTTCTTCGCCTGGCCGGCGTCGGGTTCAACGAGCAGACGCTGGAGGTCGATTTCGGGCGCCTGACGAAGTTCCTGTTGACCGCCGATCGCGATCATTTCCTTTACCGGGACTTTCAGTCGCGCAATGTCCTGCTACGCGACGGCCGGCCGTTCTTTGTGGATTATCAAGGCGGCCGGCGGGGCGCGCTGCAATACGATATCGCCTCCCTGTTGTACGACGCCAAAGCCGATCTGCCGCCGGCATTACGGCAACAATTGCTCGATCACTATCTCGACCGGCTTGCCGGTTTCCTGGCACTGGACCGCGACCGTTTCCTGCAGCATTACTACGCCTATGTATACGTCCGCATCATGCAGGCATTGGGCGCGTATGGCTTTCGCGGCTACTATGAGCGCAAGACGCATTTTCTGCAGAGTGTGCCGTATGCCATGAAAAACTTGCGGTGGCTGCTGCGCAACGTCGAACTGCCCATCGCGCTGCCGGCCCTGATGGACGCGTTCAAGAGTATGGCAGCCGCGGAGAGGTGGCACAGCCTGGCTCCCGAGGCGGAAAACCTGACGGTGCAGGTTTTCAGCTTTTCCTTCCACCGGGGCGGTCCGCCGCCGGACGAGACGGGTCATGGCGGAGGATTCGTCTTTGACGCCCGCGGCCTGCCGAATCCCGGCCGCGAAGAACGCTTCAAGCCGCTCACCGGCAAAGACACCCCGGTGAACGACTATCTGAACCAGGAAGAGAGCGTGCGGCAATATCTGGCCGGCGTCTGGTCGCTAGTGGAAATCACTGTAAACGATTATCAGAGCCGCGGCTTCAAGAACCTGATGGTGTCGTTCGGATGCACCGGCGGCCAACATCGCTCGGTATTTCTGGCGGAGCAGGTAGCCGCGCGTTTACGCGGCCGGAGCGGAGTGGACGTGGTTTTGCGGCATCTGGCCTTGGAGAAACTGGGCAAATGAAAGCCATGGTTATGGCCGCCGGCCTGGGCACGCGCTTGCGGCCACTCACTGACGATCGTCCCAAAGCGCTGGTGGAAGTGGCCGGCCGCACGCTGCTGGAGATTACCCTCGCGCGCTTGCGCGCCTTTGGCGTTCACGAGGTGATTATCAATGTGCATCACTTCGCGGATATGGTTGTCGCGTATCTGCGAGCCAATGATTCCTTCGGCATGCGGATCGAAATCTCTCGCGAAGAAATCCTGCTCGATACCGGCGGGGGGTTGAAGAAGGCGGCAAATTTTTTCCTCCACGCGGCCACCGGTTCGGACGAGCCCTTCCTCCTGCACAATGTCGATGTGATCAGCACTATTGATCTCCGGCGTATGGTGCAGTTTCATATCGGCCATCAGGCCCTGGCCACCCTGGCGGTACAGGACCGGATAACTTCCCGTCACCTGCTATTTGATGAGCAGATGCAACTTTGCGGCCGGCGCACCGGGAGCGAACAGAAGGCGGAGCTGGTGCGATCTTCCGGGCGGATGCAGGCGCTGGCTTTTTCCGGCATTCACGTGGTCTCGCCTCGTATTTTTACCTTGATGCCAGGAGACGGCGTATTCTCCATCATCCCTTCTTACCTGCAGCTCGCTGGCCAGGGAGAACGCATTCTCGCCTTTCGAGCCGATGAATATTATTGGCGCGATCTCGGTAAACCAGAACAGGTGGCCCAGGCGACGCGAGATTTCGAAAATAAGATTCTTGAGTAAAAAGATTGGAACGCAAAGGACGCAGAGGACGCAGAGAAGGGCACGGGAACTTCAATTCGCAAATTGCGACTCTTCCATTACACGGATAGGCCGTGGTTTCCTTTAGGCAACACGTCCTCATGAATTGTCATCCTGAGCCCGCTTTGCTCCGCAGTAGAAGGATTCTTACGCCGCCGACGGCGCCGCCCGTTCGGCCATGGCCTGGCGGAGCTGATCGGCAAGCGACAAGGGATCGTCCACGGGCGGCTGACAGGCGAACCCCGCGCAGACTACAGCCATACTCTTCCCTTCCCTTATCCCCGGCAGATGGGGAATGGTTTCCGCCAATGCGGCCGGAAGATATTGCGGAGCCGCTTCGTTGTCGGTGAGATGCAGCACCGACTGCGTAATCAGGAAAGCAGCGGACGCGGTACGATACAAACGCTCCGCCAGTTCATCGTTGCCTACCACCACCACCTGCGTATGCGGACGGGAGTAAGCCAGCACCGCAATCCCGTAAGTTGCGGCAAAAATTCCATGTTGTGCCGCGATCCCGGCGAATACCTCCAGCGTTTCCCGGGCCGCGTCGCGGTAGCGTGGCAGGTTGGTATAGGCGTGCAACCGCAGCAGCGCGAGGGCGGCCGCGGAATTGCCGGCCGGAGTGGGCAAATCCTGAAAAGGCTTGCGGTGCGCCGCCAGCGCGCCGAAGTTCTCCGGCGCGGTGACCTCGCGATCGAAGAACCCTCCGCCCTCAGCGTCGGAGAACCGCTCCATCATGGCCTCGGCGACGCTTCGGGCGAAATTGAAGTAGGTCAAATCCGCCGTGGTTTCGTAAGCGTCCAGACAAGCCAGCGTCAGGAACGCGTAGTCATCCAACATGCCGGAACCGGGCCGCGCGGGCATGGGCCCGCCGGAATACGCAATCGCGTGCCTGAGTTCGCCCGTAGCCGACCAGCCTTGCGCCAGAATGCGGTCCAGGGAACGCAACGCAAAGTGCCGGGCATCTTCCAGAGAAAGCACCCGCGCCGCCTGCAGGTAAGCGGAAATGCACAACGCATTCCACCCGGTGTAGACCGTGCGATCCACATAGGGCGTAAGACGCCGGCAGCGCGCATCATAAAGCTTGTGCTGGGCGCTGCGCAGCAGTTCGGTTACGCGTTCGGCGGAAAGCGAAAGGCGGCGCGAAATCTCCGGTACCCCCGCGCGCTGATACAGCACATTTTTGAAGTGATTGTGCTGCATTTCGCCAACTTCATTGATGTCATAGTGCAGCGATGCCACCGGCAACTCCTCGGCGTCGAGCACTTCCCGCGCCTCCGCCAGGGTCCAGGTGAAATAATCGCCATCATCGTCCAACGAGATGTCGGCATCCTGGGAGGCATAGAAGCCGCCGTGTTCGCGGTCGCTCAACCAGGAATCCATCCAACGAATGATGCCGCGGGCGACTTCAGCAAAGAAGGCGATCCCGGTCGCCTGCCAGGCGTGCACATAGTTTTTCAGCAGCTCCGAGTTGTCATAGGACATCTTCTCGAAGTGCGGCACCACCCAGCGTTCATCGGTGGAGTAACGGTGGAAACCGCCGCCCAGCTGGTCGCAAACTCCGCCGCGCGCCATGCGGTCCAGGGTGAGGACAAAGAGGTCGCGGACCTCCGCATCGCCGGTGCGGACGTAGTGGTCGATCAGCAGATCGATGACCGCGGGATGCGGGAACTTGGGCGCCGTCCCAAAGCCGCCGTGTTCGGCGTCAAACATCGATTGGGCTGCGGCAAGAATATGCTTCACGATGGCGGGGTGGATCTGCCCGGAGTGCCCCGCCAGCGATTCGGCGTCAATCGCCGCCATCACCGACTGCGCCGAAGCCAGCGCTTCCTGCCGTTTCTCGCGGTAGGCCTGCGCCACCGCCTGTAACACACGCTGGAAGCCGGGACGACCGAAGTGATCTTCCGGCGGAAAATACGTTCCCCCGTAAAAGGGCCAGCCGTCGGGCGTAAGGAATGCGGTCAGCGGCCATCCACCCTGGCCACCGATGGCTTGCACCGCCGCCTGATACCGCGCATCCACGTCGGGGCGCTCGTCGCGATCCACTTTCACGGGAATGAACAATTGGTTGATCAGGCGCGCCAGCCCGGCGTTCTCGTAAGATTCCCGGTCCATGACGTGACACCAATGACACCAGACCGCGCCAATATCCAGCAGGATGGGCTTATCCTCGCGGCGGGCAGCGGCGAATGCCTCCTCCCCCCATTCGTGCCATTGCACCGGTTGATGCATCGCGGATCGCAGGTAGGCGGAGGCGGCGCCGGCTAAGGCGTTGGTTTCTTCTGACATATTTATTTAGATGCAAAATCGCTGAAGATTCGAAGGTCTCGGAGGCAGGTTTGGCGGGAAACTGCCCACTTAAAACTTCAGAGTTTCAAGGTTTCAAAGTCGTAAGTCTTCCGGTTTACTCGCCGTTGCGAGGTATTTCGCTGCTGAACAATTGCTGTGTTGCGGCCTCGCAGCGGCTTTACCAACCTTGCAACCTCCGCTACTTCACTTCTACCGTCTGCGCGATCATCACGTTCTGCTTGAACTGATCGACCATGTTCGGTTCCAGCCGGACCTGGGTGGGGCGCTTGGCGATCGACATCTGGTCGATTTTGTCCTGGAGCTTCAGCAGGGCGTAGAACAGGTTCTCCGGACGCGGCGGGCAGCCGATGACGTATACATCCACGGGCACGATACGATCGACTCCCTGCAGGGTGGCGTAAGTGTTGAACGGGCCGCCCACGGACGAACAGGCGCCCATGGAAATCACCCACTTCGGCTCCGGCATCTGGGCATAAATCCGCTGGATGACCGGAGACATCTTCAGGGTCACCGTTCCCGCCACAATCATCAGATCGCTCTGCCTCGGACTGGGACGGAAGACTTCGGACCCGAAACGCGCGATATCGAAGCGCGAGGTCGAGGAGGCAATCATCTCAATGGCGCAACAGGCCAACCCGAAAGTCATGGGCCAGATGGCCGACTTGCGGGCCCAGTTAAAGACATAGTCCACCGTTGTGGTGATAAAGCTTTTTTCAAACCTGTTCTCAATCCAGGACATACGCCCCTCATTCCCTTCCTGGCCGCACGGTTTTGGAAGGATTATCACAAGTTTATCAGTTTACGCGATCCCGGTTTCTCTTTTCCAAGCATGGTTTACAGGCAAAAAAAGCCTCTGGCTCCCCCTCCCGCCGCGGGGAAGCGTTCGCCCAGGGAGGGCGTGACGAAAACCCGGAGTTTCAACCCTGGAAGACTGTAGTTTTTCTAAGATTTGCCGATGAGGTTAGTTGGACGGCTGTATTATGGCGGCGGAGCAATGACGATTCGTACAACCTCAGACAGTCCTTCGGAACTCCATCAGGTCGAATGGGCGCCCCTGCTTTGTCTGGGCGCACAGGAGGTCTTCGACTTGATGGTTGGAGCCCCACTGAAGCGCTTCTCCGCTTCCGGACCGACCGGCTTTCTCGAATACACGGCCATAGTAGGCTTGGCGGGGCCGATTTGCGGCGTTTTCAGTATCCGCTGCACCAGCCATGCGGCTGTCTTGATTGCTTCGGGTATGCTAGGCGCCACCGCCGAAGCCGCCAGTCCCCAAACACGCGACGCTTTGGGCGAGGTATGCAACATGGTGGCGGGACACTTCAAGTCCAAGCTTGGTCCCATAGGCGAAAACTCCATGCTGTCGATTCCCACGGTCATCCGGGGCACCGATTACCATATGCGCTCGTTGCTGGAAGGCAGGTTCGTGGAATCGCCGATGCAGTTTTCCGGAGAACTCGTTCTGCTCCGGCTCGATTACAAATTGGGATAGGAAGTGCAGTTTCCAGTTTCGAGTTTCAAGAACCGAGACTTACTCACAGCACTGATTCAGCCTCCATTTGCCAGAGCAAATGTACCCTCGCCAAGCCGGCTCTCAGGCGCCGCAATTGAAAATTGAAGGCGCAATTGGGTTTAACTTGAAACTTGAAATTCGAAACTGCCTCAATCCCCGCAGCGGAAAGCCCGCACGTATGAATTGGCCAGCAGGGGCGGGCGCGTCCACACCCAGCTCTCCGGTTGTTTCCAGACGGGATCGGTATCCACCGCCAAAATGACGTCAATTCCATAGGCTCGGCAAACGCTATCCGGAGGCGCCGCTCTCCCGGGCGAAGGATGGAACAAGCTTTCGACCGCAGCCGCCCGCGGCTCACACAGGGAGGCCCGACCGCCGAAAACCACCCCACAACGGGGCATGCCTACGGCGGCGCCGTGTCCCGAATAAAAAAGGTGGGACTCCTGCATATCCGTTTCCGGGTTGTATTGGACAATGGCATCCCGGGGGAGCTGGGTGGCAAGCCGCTCGTATGCGGCGCGCAAGGCATATATACGCTTACCCGCAAGGCCGTCAGCATCCACCCATTCAACGGGGTACAGGCGCAGCGTGACCACCTGATACGCGGTGCCCAGCACACCCACCAACAGCATCACGCTAGCCACCCGCCAGCAGCGTGGAGTCAAACTGGTGGGACGTGCCCATCCGCGGTCGAGCAATACGGCACCCCACAACAGCAACACAAACTGCGCCTGCAGGAAACAGCGCCAACCAATGTCGTTGGTTGCCAGAGTATTGGAACGAACAAAAGAGCCGATCAGGAAACTGGTCGCAACCATGATCCAGGCCGCCGTTTCCTCGCGGGTAAGACGAAGCTTTCCGGCGCGAATGGCCCTCAGCCGCAGCCCAGCCACCAGGAGATAGAATCCCAGCTCAAGAAAATAGTTCAGCGGCAGCAGCAGCAGGTTCGCAATCCAGAGATGCTTTCTCCAGCCAAAATGTCTGGTGAGCATGCGCATCGCCAGGGGAAACTGGCGCACCGCCAGGCCGAAAAACCCGTGGTACCCACTCTCGCTGCCGCCCGGCCCCAAAAGCATTCGCAGGGTGGGCAGGGAAATCAGGAGGGCCAGCGCACCGGCCACCAAAAAAGGCGGCCATTCGTCCCACCAGCCTCGGCCCGCCGCCACCGCCAGCCAAAGGAAAAGAAACACCGCGAACGTCAGGGTCACCAGGGTGGAAAGGCCACAAGCACTGGCAAACGCCAGAGCGGCAAACCCCACGTTGATCGCGCGTTGCCATCGTGAACGCGTGGCCTGGCGCAACACCAGAAAGCCCATGACGCAGGCGATCAAGGCCAGCACATGGTGGGGGGTCCATAGCAACACGTCCACCCACGAGGTAATCTGCACATTCCACCACTCCATGTCGGCATACACCGGCGCCTGGAAATGGGAAATGTAGAGCACGGGCAATAGATCAAGGCCGGTCACGGTCAGCAACGCAAAGCCGGTCAGGGTAACGCGGCCCAATCCCTCCCGGACGCCGGCCAGATAACGCAAGCCGATGGGGATCAGCGAGAGCAGCGCGATCCCGCCCCAGACCGTGCTACCCAGCATCCCCAGCCGCGGAGTGATCCCGCTGAGGCGTGTCACCAGGCTGCACACCATCATCCAGAAGTAGTGATAGCGCAGCATGACGGGGGGCTGGCCGGCAAAAAACGGATTAGTGGGCGGAATGCCACGCACGGCCGCCGCAGTCATGGCGGAGCGCACGCTGTGATCGAATGCCGTGACGCTGGAGTAGAGCCGGTGACCGAGTTGCAGATCGGCTACTGAGAAAATCGCCAGCATCGCCCAGCCCAGGGCAATCGCCAGCCCGATCTGAACCCGGGATCGCGGGCGCTCGCCCCGGCTGGCCGTGGGGCCAGCCCGCATTTCTCTGCTGGTTGCCAGCCCGCGTTCCCAGACCAGCAGGACGGCGAAGGCGATCCATACTGCGCCAAACAACAGCCACAGCACCCGCGGATAACGGCCGAGAAGAAAAATCAGGATGGGAACGACAGCCACGCCCAGCGGGGTGCTCAACAGCACTCGCATCGCCGGCCGTTCCCGGCGGAACTCCAAGATATTGGTCGACCAGCCCGCCACATATCCCGGCACAAACACGAACGGCGCCAGCAGCAAGGCCGCTGCTGTGCCGCCAAACACGTCGATCACGGTGAAGTTGTGAAGCATTTCTCGAGGTCAATTCAGTATAGCGTTCCCGGGCACTGGGGCAGAATTGGGGAACTGCCCCAACGGACCAGCATGGTGGGCAGGCCCTCCGCATCGGGTTCCAGCACCCACACCTGCCGGTTAGCGTAGTGGTGAATCAGTTGGCAATCCTCACTGGTGCTCATCGACCGGGCCAAAATTACCGGCTGGCCATCGATGTCGGGACCGTTATACACCCATTCCTCATGAATCGGGTGATCGGAAGCGTACCTTACTAAAACCAGGTACTGGCCGCCACGCCCCTCCAGGTCGTGAATGATGCTATCCCGCTCCAGATTCCACGCCATTGGGAATTCGACGCTGTGCCGTAAGCCGCGGAGGGTGTTGGAAATCATCAGGCCCAGAGCCAACAGCAGCATGCCGGCCACAATGCCGCGCGTCCAGCAGAGTGCAAGAACACGCTTCGACCGCAAAATCGCCCGCAGATAGCGGATACCCAGCACGCTGAGACCGAAGAAGCTGACCAGCAACGGCGCCGGATAGGCGCTCAGTGGCCGCCATACCACCGAGAATAACCCCAGCACGACCAACAAAAATGTTTGGGCTAGCAATCGCCGGCGCGAACGCAGCGCGGCAAACGTCCCCCATAACGCCAAAAGCAACAAAGGAGAAAAGTGCTGCTTGTAATAGAAGCTGAATTTCTGTTTCGTCAAAACCCATATGCCAGCCGCCGAGCGGGAAAGCCGGCCCGGCTTCCCTTCCCATTCCTCATACATTCTCGCCATGCTGGCATGGCGGTAGGGCGGCGGCGGCAAAATTCTGGCCCCGAGAAACGGGCGCACAAAATGGTACTGCTGGAAGTTGGCCAGGTACGGCATTTCCGTCACGTGTCCGGTCCCGCGCAGGTTGTAATAGCCCATGGCGGCAAACAACACCGCCAGCAGGGCCACGGCCAAGGCAAAGGCTCGGAAACGCCGCCGCGTCACCATCCAGACCGCGGTCGCCAAGCCGACGGGAATGGCGAATAGCAGTCCCTCAAAGATCCGGCTATTGGCCAGCAGCGCCACTCCGAAGATCAGCGGCACAACGTGCCGCAGGCGTCCATCCAACCGCAGGCGGACACAGGCCCCCAGCGCCAGCGCAGCCCCCAGAGCACAGACCGATCCGCCCCAATAGGAATCGCTAAAGGAGGTATAGACCCCGTATTTGAGCGCACAGAACAACCCCGCCAACAGGGCGTAGCGCGGCCGGACTATCGGCTGCAGCGCCCAGCAGATGGCGCCGCACATCAGTCCCGTGCTAAGCCACACCCCCCACCACGGATTCCCACCCACCACGATTCCCAGGGCGTAGAACAAGCTCGGCGCCGGTTGATACATGCTCTGGTACGTCGGCACCAGGTTGATATGAAAGCTCTCGAAATGCTGCCAAAGCGCAGGTGTGGGATTGGTAAGCCGCTCGGCGGCCAGCGTCTGCGCGCCCAAGATGTAACTGAATTCGTCCTGGATAGCCGGCGCCGGAAACGTCAGCCAGGGCAATAAGGCCAGCCGCGGGAGCATGGCCACGCCGGCGCAGAGCAGGACCGCGGCCGTTCTCCGGTTGGCCAGGCGATTGAAACGGCTGGCGGCGCGCGTCCTCATAGGGAATTGCCGGAGCAACAGCCCGATCAGCAAGCCGCCCACCAGCAGGGCCAGATCAGGCATTGCGCCCGCCTCCGTGGTTCGCCGTCCTGTTGCCGGTGCAGAGCTTCATGGATAAGAGATTCCGACCTCGGAATTGTACACTGTGGTCAGACATGGCAGGTCTCGAGATTCCGCAGCGCTCGGCTTCATGCGATCGGTGAGGAGCAGATGCGTTACGATAGATTCTTGCAAATCCAGATGGGAAATTTTGCCTGATGCAGTCTGAAACCTTGACGGCAATCTCCGCCACGCCCACGCCGGCGCGCCCACAGAACAATTTTCCCCTGCGCGAGTCCGGCGCGGTGGGCGCCGTAATCTGTGGGTTTTTGCTGCGGTTGGCGGCGATTGTGGTGCTGCATACTTATAAGTTTCATGGCGTCGACCCGGGGTTTGCCTTCGGCTATGAGACCGGACACATTGGCGCGGCGCTCGCTTCGGGACAGGGCTTCAGCAATCCCTTTCATGGCATCACCGGCCCGACGGCCTGGGAAGCGCCACTTTATCCGCTTCTGGTGGGTTGCGTCTTCAAGGTGGCGGGGCTATACAGCCATCTTTCCGCCTTTCTGCTGTTGACCTTGAACAGCGTGTTCTCAGCGTTGACGGCCGCGCCGATTTACTGGATTGCCAAAGACCGGTTTGGCGCGCGGGTAGCCAAGTGGTCGGCCTGGATTTGGGCATTGCTGCCCTACACCATGTACTGGGCCACGCGGTGGGTCTGGGAAACCAGCCTGACCGCGTTCCTGCTGACCACTGCGTTCTGGCTGGCGCTTTCGCTGCATCGCGCCCAAGGGCGGCGGGTCTGGAAGATTTGGGCCTGGTTCGGACTCGTGTGGGGCATCCTCGCGCTGACGAACCCTACGTGTTTATCGTTCCTGCCGTTTGCCGGGGGATGGGCTTGTTACCGGCTGGCCCGGAACAAGCAACCTTGGTTTTTGCCCGCCGTTGTTTCCGCCTTGATTTTTGCGGCGGCAATCACGCCGTGGGAAGTGCGCAATTACCGGGTGTTCCATCAGGTGCTTCCCATTCGCAGCAATGGCGGCGCCGAGTTGCGCATGGGGAATGGCCCGGATGCGACCGGTATCTGGATGGTATGGCTGCATCCGACGCAGAACGTCCTGCAGTACCAGAAGTACCGGGAAATGGGTGAGGTGGCCTACGCGCGCAGCCGGGGCCGGGAAGCCCTGGCATTCATGCGCCAGCATCCC
>Ga0326728_10025281_pt1 | contig 10648 bp, 6 predicted proteins | sample MB3enrmetagenome_FD_207602 | JGI IMG/M metagenome (GOLD analysis project Ga0326728, IMG submission 207602) | Lab enriched peat soil microbial communities from McLean, Ithaca, NY, United States - MB31MN | ecosystem: Environmental > Terrestrial > Soil > Wetlands > Peat | place: USA: New York...
GACTTTATCGGACGCGACATCCTTGCCGGACAGAAAGCGAACGGAGTTGAACGCCAACTTGTGGCGTTCAGAATGACGGAGAAATCGCCTCCACCGAGGTCGCATTATCCGATTGTCTCCGCTGGCCAGCCGATTGGCGACATCACCAGCGGCACCCATTCGCCGACGCTGGGCGTCGGGATCGGCATGGGTTACGTGGAGTCGAAGGCGGCGGTGATTGGTTCGCCGATCGGCATTGAAATTCGCGGCCGGACATTTGCTGCGGTTATTGGAAAGAAACCCTTGTTGAAATGGCATCCATAAACAATTCGCAGGATCCGACGGACGGCGATTGTTCCCGCCGGATTGGTTCGTAAATGCAACAGAAACATGTTTCGATTTTGCCGGACGCTGCCTTCGCGCGGCGGCATATCGGCCCGAGTCCCGAAGAAACCAGGCAGATGCTGTCTTTGTTGGGTGTTCCTTCACTCGATGCGCTGGTGGATCGCGCGATTCCCGCGGAAATCCGGCTCCGCCAACCGCTCCAGCTTCCGCCGGCGCGCAGCGAATACGAACTGCTCGCCGAACTGAAAGGGATTCTGTCGAAGAACAAGGTCTGCCGGTCTTACATCGGCCTGGGCTATTCCGATTGCATCACGCCGCCCGTCATCCAGCGCAATATTCTGGAAAACCCCGGGTGGTACACGGCGTACACGCCGTATCAGGCGGAGATTTCGCAAGGCCGTCTCGAAGCATTGCTGAATTTCCAGACGATGATCATGGACCTGACTGGAATGGAAATCGCCAATGCTTCGCTGCTCGATGAAGCCACCGCGGCGGCCGAAGCGATGACCTTGTGTTATCGCCTTCAAGGAAACGAGCAAAGAAACGTCTTCTTCGTCTCTGAGAAATGCCATCCGCAGACGATTGAGGTGGTGAAGACGCGCGCCGAACCGCTGGCGATTCAAATTGTCGTCGGCGATCACCTCAAGTTCCGGTTTGATGTGGGCGTGTTCGGCTGTTTGCTCCAGTATCCAGCGACGGATGGGGCGATACTCGATTACGAATCGTTCATCCGCCAAGCGCACGAACTCAAGGCGCTGGCGGTTGTCGCTGCGGATATCCTGAGCCTGACCTTGTTGAAGCCACCCGGAGAATTCGGCGCGGATGTTGTCGTCGGCAGCGCACAACGGTTTGGCGTGCCGCTGGGTTACGGCGGACCTCACGCGGCGTTTTTCGCCACCCGCGATGCCTTCAAACGCTACATGCCGGGACGATTGGTGGGAGTTTCCAGGGATGCCGAAGGACAGCCCGCCTTGCGGCTGGCGTTACAGACCCGCGAACAGCATATCCGGCGCGAGAAAGCCACAAGCAACATCTGCACGGCCCAGGTGCTGCCCGCCGTCATGGCCTCGATGTACGCCGTTTGGCACGGGCCGGAAGGTCTGCGCCAGATTGCCCGCCGCATCCACGAATGCGCCCGCAAACTGGCCCGGCACGTTGACCGCGTCGGTAATACGCCATTCTTCGACACGCTCCGGTTACGCATGCCTTCCGGGGAACGCGGCTCCCATCGCGCCGCGGTGCTGACGCTTGCACTCGGCGCTGGCGGAGCCGCGCCCGCCCACGTTAACGTCCGTGATTTCGGCGACGGCACCATCGGGATCAGCCTCGACGAAACGACAACGAACGCGGACGTGGACGCTTTGATCCGAGTGGTGGGCGACAAATCCGGTTCGCCTGCGACGTCTTTGAGTGCATTTGAACGCAAATCCACTTTCCTGACCGCTGCGGTTTTCAACCGCCATCACACTGAACACGAGATGTTGCGGTACATCAAACGGCTGGAGGCGAAAGACCTGTCGTTGACGACCTCGATGATTCCGCTCGGCTCGTGCACGATGAAATTGAATGCCACCGCCGAGATGATGCCGTTGAGCTGGCCCGAAGTGAGCCGACTGCATCCGTTCGCGCCGCCCGAACAGGCCGAAGGCTATCAAATTATTTTCCAGCAGCTGGAAGCATGGCTGGCCGAAGTTACCGGGTTCGCGGCAGTTTCGTTGCAGCCCAACGCCGGTTCACAGGGCGAGTTCACCGGGTTGCTGGCGATTCGCGGATATCATCAGCAGCGCGGCGAACCACACCGCAACGTCTGTTTGATTCCGGTGTCCGCCCACGGCACGAACCCTGCCAGCGCGGTAATGGCCGGGATGAAGGTCGTCGTCGTCGCCTGCGACTCCCGCGGCAACATTGACGTTGCCGACTTGCGGGCCAAAGCCGAAGCGCACAGCCGCGGCCTGGCGGCGTTGATGGTCACCTATCCGTCCACACACGGCGTCTTCGAGGAAGGCATCAAGGAAATTTGCCAGGTTGTTCACCGTCACGGCGGCCAGGTGTACATGGACGGCGCCAACCTGAACGCGCAGGTTGGCCTGTGCCGCCCGGCCGACATCGGCGCGGACGTGTGCCACCTGAATCTGCACAAGACTTTTTGCATTCCGCACGGCGGCGGCGGCCCGGCCATGGGACCGATTGCCGTTGCCGACCATCTCGCGGCGTTTCTTCCCGGACACCCGATTATCAATGTGGGGCGTTCTGCCGGGGCGGTCTCCGCCGCACCGTGGGGCAGTGCCAGCATTCTGACAATTTCTTGGATGTACATTGCGTTGATGGGTCCGGACGGCCTCGCCGAAGCAACCAAGACCGCCATCTTGAACGCGAACTACATCGCGCGCCGGCTTGCCCCGTATTTCCCGGTGCTTTACCAGGGACGCAACAACCTCGTCGCGCATGAATGCATTCTGGACCTGCGCGACTGGAAAAGCCGCACGGGGATTGACGTGGAGGACGTGGCGAAACGGCTGATGGATTATGGTTTTCATGCGCCGACCATGTCCTGGCCGGTGCCGGGCACGTTGATGGTCGAGCCGACCGAGAGCGAATCGAAAGCCGAACTCGACCGTTTCTGCGAGGCGATGATATCCATTCACGCCGAACTGAAAGCCATCGAAGCCGGCGAGATGGATCGGGCGAACAATCCTTTGCGGAACGCGCCCCACACGGCGCGCGCGTTGATTTCCGGCAAGTGGGGCCGCCCGTACCCACGTGAACAGGCGGCGTTTCCCGCGCCGTGGACGCGCGAGCACAAATTCTGGCCTGCTGTGGGCCGGGTTGACAACGTGCAGGGTGACCGGCATCTGGTGTGTTCCTGTTTGCCACTGGAGGCCTACGCTGACAACCAACAGCCGGTCGCCGCCGGTTGATGGAATTTCCGCATTACCCTACGGAGGGTCGGAAAAGAGCCAGACAGCGTGTGCTCCACTCTACAACTCCAGCCCGGCTGGTAAGCTGTTATTCGTAGCGCAACGATTCAATCGGATCCAGGTTAGCCGCTTTGTGGGCCGGGTAGGTTCCAAAAACAATTCCGACCACCGAACAAATTAATAGCCCCAGCACAATCCAGTCAACCGGGATCGCGGGCGGGACTTTCATGGACCAGGCAAGGACGTTACCACCGACAATGCCCAACACGACGCCGATCACGCCGCCGATTTCGCAAAGCACCACGGCTTCCATGATGAATTGCCCCATGATATTTCGTCGTTTGGCGCCGACCGCCCGGCGGACGCCGATTTCGCGCGTCCGTTCCGTCACCGAGACGAGCATAATGTTCATAATGCCGACACCCGCCGCCAGTAATGCGATGGAGCTGACAACGACCACGCCGATGCGCACGGCACGGGTGAATTTATTAAATTGCTCGATGAGCGAATCGTTGGAAAACAACTCAAAATCGTCGGCCTCGCCGGGTCGGACTTTGCGCGCCGCGCGCAGGATGCCACGGACTTGCTCCTCGCAATCGGCATATACGGCGGGACTGCGCGCCTGGACCAGAATGCTCAAACCGCTCCAGCGCAATCCGTAGCGATTGAGCGCCGTCGTGAGAGGCACGACCACAAAATTATCCTGATTACCACCCATGGAAGTGCCTTTGGATGCCAGGACGCCAATGACATTGTAATTGATGCCGTTGATTTTGACTTCCTGGCCAACGGCGGAACCAAAGGGAAAGACCGTTTTCGCCAGCACACTGCCGAGTACGCAAACATCCCGGGCATCATCCACATCGTTGTCCGAAAATGTGCGTCCCTCATCAATCGTCCAATTGCGCGCGTTGAAACTGCCCGAGGTTTCGCCCAGCAGTTGCACCGTCGGCGCCGTTTTGGCGTAACGGGTCTGAACCTGGCCGTTCCAAAAAGTACCCTCGATACCGACGGCGGAAGCGAGCGTGGCTTTTTTTTCAACCATTTGTCCCAGCTCGAGTGTGATGTTCTTACGCCGCCAGTATTTTTCCCAGTCGCTTCGGTTGCCGAACTGGACCTGCGGCCATTTTTGGACGGCAAACGTCTGGCTGCCAAGCTGGCTGAGATTGGTTTCAACATCCTTTTCCAGCACGCGCATGGCGGTCATCACGACAATGATGGAAAATACCCCGATCAACACGCCCAGCAGCGTCAGCGCCGAGCGCAGCTTGTGCGTCGCCAGCGCGGTGAGCGCCATCGAAATGCTCTCGCGCAGTTCACCGAGCAACCGGGTTGGACGTCGTATCATCACAAAGGGCGGAGTGGATTGTTGAATTGATGGATTATTGGGTAAATGGTTTTTGGGAATACGCGGTGGCGCAACGTCAATTCCCCAATCCGTTCATCCATCAATCCAACAATCCGTCTCTCTGTTTTCATTCGCTTCTCAACGCTTCCACCGGGTCCATTCGCGCCGCGCGCCAGGCCGGCAGGAACCCGGAAATCACTCCGGTTAATAGCGATACGATCACTGAAATGATGACAATGCCGGGAGACAGGCGGGCCGGGAACAGCCATTGGGTGACCGCCGCCGTGGCGATCCACGCCAAGCCGATACCTATCAAACCGCCGAAGAAACAGATGCAGGCCGCTTCAGTCAAAAACTGCAATAGAATGGTACGGCGCTTGGCGCCGATGGCCTTCCGCACGCCAATTTCGCGGGTTCGTTCAACCACGGACACAAACATAATGTTCATGATGCCGATGCCGCCCACAAAAAGCGCCAGACTGGTGATGAACAGGCCGATGACGGCGATGGTGCCGGCTTGTTCGTGAAACCATTTCACAAATTGTTCCTGTTGGTTGATGGAAAAATTATCCGGCTCGCCCGGCTTCAGATGACGGATATGCCGCATCGTCTGGTGCAGTTCTTCGCGCGCATCATCGAATTGTGACGGCGAACTGGCTTTCACCTGAATATCAATGTCCGGTCGGCTCCAAATTTCCTCTAAGAATTTCCGGAGGGGAATGATGACACGGTTGTCCAGACTCCAGCCCAGCAAAGCCCCCTGCTTTTGCAATACACCGACCACTTGGAAGGACTGACCTTCAATTTTGATGCGTTTGCCGATCGGGATTTCGCCGCGAAACAAGTTGGAAGCCACTTCGCTGCCGAGGACACAAACCGGCTGGCCGCCTTGGCTGTCTGCCGCGGTCAGAAACCGGCCCTGGGCCACGCTGACACCGGTGGTGATCAGGTTTTTTTCATTGGTGCCAAGGATCGTCACGTCATTGGCGCTGCGGTTCTTGTATTCCACCGGATCTTCGTCGTACGCAGTTGGAGCGACCGCTTCGGCGAGGGTCAACTGCCGGGCCAAGGCTTCCGATTCCTCGGGCGTGACCCGGGGACGCTTGCGCATATTAAGCCAGTCTTCTTCCGAAAAATTTAACCAGGAAGTGCGCGACACAAAAAGAACGTCGCCGCCCATGGCGGAAACACTGTCCAAGAACGCCTGGTTGAGACCATTAATGGCCGCGCCCATGAGCGTGACGGTGACAATGCCGATAACGATGCCGAGCGTGGCCAGCGCCGAGCGCAGCTTGTTCGCGCGCAGGGCATTCCAGGAAATGCCCAGGCCTTCGCGAATTTCGGCAAGAAAGTTCATGTTTGGTCGAGGGTCGAGGGTCGAGGGCCGAGAGCCGGATTGATTTTGCCCTCGTCTTTCGACGCTCGTCCCTCGACTTGTTTTTCATCGCTGGCAACCAATCCGTCATGCAACCGGATGATGCGGCGGGCATGTTTGGCAATGTCCTCCTCGTGGGTGACGACAATGATGGTGTTGCCTTTCCGGGAAAGCTCGTCAAACAACGCCATGATTTCCGCGCCGGTTTTGGAATCGAGATTGCCCGTCGGCTCGTCCGCCAGCAAAAGGGACGGCTTGTTGACGAGGGCGCGGGCGACAGCGACACGCTGGCGCTGGCCGCCGGAAAGTTCGTTGGGCTTGTGATGAACCCGGTCCGCCAGGCCGACCTGCGCGAGGGCCTCGCGCGCAATCTGACGGCGCTGTTCCCTCGGCATTCCATTGTAAATGAGCGGCAACTCAACGTTATGCAAAGCGTTCGAGCGCGCCAGCAGATTGAAAGTCTGGAAGACGAAACCGATTTCGCGATTGCGAATTTCCGCGAGCTGATTGTCGTCCATCTCACTCACGTTGGCGCCATTCAGTTCATAATGGCCGGCGGTGGGTGTGTCGAGGCAGCCGATCAAATTCATGAGCGTGGATTTGCCGGAACCGGACGGCCCCATGACGGCGACGTATTCACCGCGCTGAATTTCCACTGAAACGTCGCGCAGGGCGTGGATGGTTTCCGCGCCCATTTGGTAACAGCGGGAAATGTTTTGCAGATGAATCAGACTCATGGCAAACGGATTATTGGTGAAATGAATTATTGGATTGGTGGATTGGTACGACCGCGTTGCTGGCAATCCATTTATCCAACAATCCATTCATCCGGTTGATCATTTCTTTTCCGCCTCGGCTTCCGCTTCGGCAGGGCCGACGCGAATTTTTGAACCGTCTTGAAGGTCGCGGCCAACCGCGCGGTAACCGCCCGAAACAATCTCCTCGCCGTTGGTGAGACCGTCGGTGATTTCCCAGTAGTTATCGTCGCAAAAGCCAATTTTCACCGGTACGGCCTTCACGTGGTCGTTTTTTACCACGAAGACCACATCCACGGGCTTGGAGGATTCCTTGGCCTTCGTGGCAGATGCCATGGCGTTCGTGCCGGTGACCGTGTTCGTGCTCGAAGTAGCTGATACCATGGTATTGGTTCCGTCCTTTTTCGATGGATCGGCCTTCAACTCAGGTTTCATGGGGCGGGTGGTGACACTGGCCAAGGGGACCGTCAGGGCGTTGGTGCGATATTCGGTTTCGATTTCCGCCGTCACCGACATGCCGGGCCGGAAGGCCGGCTCCTTTTCGCCGACGCGGATGCGGACTTGAAATTGCGTGGCCTGTTGCGACTGGCTGCTGCTACTGCTGCCACTGCTGAGCAGACTGCTGGTACCGGAACCCAAGGCGGAATTGGCGACATCGGTCACTAAGCCGGTAAATTTGCGGTCCTTGAAGGCATCCACCTCCAGCCGCGCTTTCTGCCCGGGCGCAATACCCACCACATCCATTTCCCCCACGTTGATGCGCGCTTCAATCCGGTTCAAATCCGAAATGGTCATGATGGAAGTTCCCTCGGTATAACCCGTGCCCAACACGCGTTCGCCCAACTCGGAATTCAAAGTGGTCACAGTACCGGTCAGCGGCGAAACAATCGTCGTTTTACTCAATGAATCTTCCGCGCTGTCCACTGCCGCCTTGGCCACATTTACCTGGTCATCGGCGCTGTCGAGTTGGGCTTTGGCTACGTCACGCGCGGCCTTGAATCCGACAAAGTCCGACTCCGAAAGCAGTTTACTGTTGAACAACTCCAAATTGCGTTTGTAGTCCGCCTCGGCTTTTTCCAGATTTGCCACGGCGGAGGCCTTGGTCGCCAGCGCAGCTTCGTAATTGGCCTTGGCCTGATTGACCGCCGCCAGATACACGTCCGGGTTGATTTTCACCAGCAAGTCGCCCTTTTTAACCCGCTGACCTTCTTTGACCGGCAGTTCAATGATTTCACCGCTGACCTCGGGGTTGATAGTGACCTGCACGACGGGCTGGATTTGGCCGTTGGCCACGACAATGTTGGTCATACTGTGGCGCGCGACCTTTTCCGTTTGCACCGTGATGACCGGCCCGCGCTTTTTGAAAATCGCCACCAGCGCCAGTGCGACGAGGACCAAGCCGATGGCCGAAAGGATGATGATCTTCCGGCGTTTTTTGGGTTTTGCCATGTTACTTATGTATTAAGACAACGCTTAATGGACTTTGTTTCGCTCAATTCAAACAAATCAGCCGCCAAATACCGCCCGCATCGCCGCCCCAAAGCCAATCATCGCACCCGTCAGGACAATCCAAATTCCGAAAACCCACGCCGCCGCTTTTCCCACCGATGCGCCGGTCAATCTGGCCAAGCCAATGGAACGGACCGCCAACAACCAAAATGTCATTATGTTCACCATGGCGAGCAATGAGTGGACGGAGTTTTGCGGATCAAAATCTTTTACCACGAGCGCCAGGCTCAGCGTCGCAAACAAATTGCCCGTGATCAAAATGAGCGAGGTTCGTACGACCACGTCCAAGATCAGAATCATATTTGCCAGACCGGCGATTTCCACCGCTTTCAGGTAGGGAAAAGGCGCCTTAAAGGCAAAGGAACCGACCAGCCAGAGAATCAAGCCGCCCCAGAAAGGCGTGATGAAAGCCGTCAAAACCGGAACGACCACTCCTCCGATTTTGTAACTGATAGGCCCGAATTTTTCCGCTACCGCCCGGGCCTGGTCAGCCTGGCTGCTGGATAACTTTCCTTTTTCAACCTGCCGGTCAATGGCCCTGTTCATAATGTCGCTAATCTGCTGCTGAACGGATGCTTGGGAAAAAATCAGCCAACCACTCACCCAGCTCAGGACAATCAGCAGCAGGGCCGGCGTCAGCCAGTTGGCGGAACGATGCGGCGCAGTTTTGATTTCGTCGAAAACCTCGCCCGGCGCGGCGAAGACGTTTATCAACCTTCCGGGCAACGACATCGTAGGCGCTGACGGTTCGACAGATTGCGGTCCAGGGCTTGGCGGGGTGGGTTCCATATTATCAAAGGGCTTATCCATTACTTAGGCAAAAAACAGCCAAAGTTACAAGCAAAGTCGGTGATTTTTTTCGCGACTTAAAATTGCCCGCTGACCGAGGGCATCTGCCAACGATGAAGGGAAGGTTCATTGACCGGATAGGGAATGTTTCCTAATCTTCGCTCATGGTAAAAGCCGCCGTCATCGTCCCGCTCATTGTGAAGGAAATGGTTATCAATTTTCCACCAACATCAGCGCCGTAGGCGCGCTATCTTTGTAGAACCACAACCCAAAAACAAATCCAGCCCCGTCGGGGCGGCATATTCCGATGATGTCGCTCCTGACGGAGCTTGGGATTTTTTATTTCGGTTTTCTACAAATATGCCAGCCCTAACGGGCTTTGGAATTCGTGTTAATTCGTGCAATCCGTGTCAAAAAATTTGTTTTCAATCGTTATCGTCCACCGTTTTCACCGCCCAGGCTGGGTACGGCGTCTGCGAACCTTTCGCCGCGCGCCACAAAATGTGGTTGAACACATCCTCCGGGCATTGATCTTCCTTTTTGAGCGGTAATCGCGCGGAAACGTAAGCATCCTTGCGTAGCCGTAAGTCGGAAATTTCCTTGGGATTCGGATTCATTTGATCGAGCGGAACCTGATTGGTTACGGCGGTGAACGGCGTGAAATCCGGCGTGTTGGTGAAACAATCAAACATCGGCGTGGCGGTGGCGTCCATCTGGTTCATCGGCGGCAGGCCGAGCATGAGTTCCATCGTGCGCAGCAGGCTGGTCTGGTTGTATTGCGTGTTCATGACCGCGCCGCGTTTGGTGTAGGCGCTGACGACATAGGCCGTCGTGCGGTAGCCGCTCACGTGGTCCCAACCGTCTTGGGGATCATCTTCCACGGCAAAAATACATGTGTTCGTCCAAAACCGGCTGTGGCTGACGGCGTCAACAACCTGGCCGACGGCGAGGTCATTGTCGGCCACCTGCGCGGCGGGCGTGGGCGAGCCGAACCGGGTGGCGCTGGTGTGGTCGTTCGGCAGCCAGAGGATGACCAGGTTCGGCAAATTGTCCGCCGCTTCAAATCGTTTCAGGTCCTTGATGAATTGCGCGGCGCGCCACATATCCGGCACGTCCAAATCCCAGCCAATCGTGTTCGTCACGATATAAGGTCGCAGCGCTTCAATGTCCGGTTCGCACGAATAGACAATAGCGTTCGAGCCGCTCAAGAAATCGTGATAACAGTCGAGAAATTTCGGTTCGCCTTTGTTCGCGGGATTTCTCCAAGCCTTGTGATCCGAGGTGAATTCGCCGAAATCGCACACCGTTTTGCCGTGCGCGAGCGCGTCGTTCCAGATGAAACCCGCCGGCGAATAGGCCAGCGCGTCCGACCCGCCCAAGCCGCCGCCGCCGTCTGGATAACTGCGCGGCCAGCCGGCGAACTCGCGTTCCACATAATCCGTCGCCACGGCGCTGTCGGCCCATTGATGGCCGTCGGCGCTCACGATGCTACAGCAATAGGTGTTGTCCAGTAGTGTGAAATCGCGGACGAGCTTGTGTTCGTTCGGCGTGACGTGTTCGCCAAAGACGCACAAGTTCGTGTTGCCATCACCATTCGTCACGTCGCCGAGCACCTGATCGTAGGTGCGGT
>Ga0326728_10025282_pt1 | contig 10648 bp, 8 predicted proteins | sample MB3enrmetagenome_FD_207602 | JGI IMG/M metagenome (GOLD analysis project Ga0326728, IMG submission 207602) | Lab enriched peat soil microbial communities from McLean, Ithaca, NY, United States - MB31MN | ecosystem: Environmental > Terrestrial > Soil > Wetlands > Peat | place: USA: New York...
CCCAGCCCATGAGGTACGAGCCAAAGTCAAGATACACCCAACCTTGAAACAGTCGGGCTTTGATACCTGCTTCCGCCAGGGCGGCCGCATTTTCTTCAACCAGTTCTTGATTTCCCCAGCCGGTGACTTCAGCATTATCGAAGTTGACTTCGACAAGATAGGTGCCGATGTCATCGTACACCATTTCAACGAGCGTCCCGAGATCAAACGGAACGGCGACGTCATTGTACATCGTGAAGTCATCGATGTTGATCTGGGGTTGCGTGTAAGGGGGCTGCGCGCCTCTGTGAGCGACGATCCACTTACCGACTGCATCAGCACCTTGGAGTAGCTGTGCACGCGCTACAAAGCCTTGTAGCGAGTCTTCTTTGTTGATGGCGATCTGGGTCATTTTTTCACCTGCTCCTTGGCAGCATCCATGCTGGCTACGATTTCAGTCAGCCGCCCGATGAATTTCAGGATATCTTCTTTTTCCCAGATGGCGTATAGCCGAGTATCATCTTCAAAGAGACCATCTCGGCCTGCGCAGTCAAAATCCATAGGTAAGGAGATAGACGGGTCAGCCTCAGCCGCCTCCAACTTGTCCATGAAGTCGTCGCTGCCATCACATTCGATAGCGTCCGAAATACTCTGGACGACAAAATCGTTGGGGAAGTCGTCTCCGCCACAAAAGATCTCGACCTCATCAATGACGCGAGGTGTGTAACTGGAGAACAGCGTTTGATGCGGCAGTGCTCGAAGCTCTCTTCGGGTAATGATGCGCACAGTTAGATCCCTTCTTAGAGATTTGTTAAGATAGCTCAGGTATGTGATATAGGTTTGAAATATTCTACATTCGGGCATAAAGACCAGCCCGTAGGCTGGTCTGGGGTTACGCGATGTTCAAACCTTCGACGCCCCGTTCGAGACGTTTCTTGGTTCTCGATTCAAAAGCCGCCAGAGCCGCTTCCATGTAGGCAATCGCCAGTGCGTTTTCCTCACATGGGAATCTCGAATCCAGTACCTTGGTCCGATCGATCAGAACAGCCAGCAAACTTTCACTGGTCAATCCGTTTACACCGGCTTCTTTTACCGGACCCTTCTGGAAATCGATATACGTCGTCGATTTACCTGCCGTGATCTGATACCGGTGACCCGATACATCCTCGCCATCTGCCGTCTTACGGAAGGCGTTCACAGCAACGCCGTTTAAGTCCGTGTGAATTCGTGACACGTGATCCTCCTGTTTACCTGTAATATCTTCTCTTCCCATTTCGTAGATAATCCACGCCATAAAGAAGAAAGCGATCCCGCCAAGAGAGTGAGCGTTTTGATGCACCCAATTCCAAATGGGATGGTAATGCATACGCTTACCAGCGCGCCCAACCCGGCTTCTGTTCTTCGGACATTTGCCAATTCATGGCATTGAAGAGTTCAGCACCCGTGAGGAGCGCCGATTCCATTCCGAGACCCAGGGATTGCTTTTCCTGAGCCGAGCAGACAGCACGCTGAATTTCACCGCGAGAAAGCAGAGCATCATCCAGCGATTCGAGAGCTGGCGATTTCCACTTGTTGGCAAAAGCGATCCCGGGTTCCGTTACCCGGTCAAAGGTCACGACCGTACGAAGAATCCGGTTCATGGTGCCGCGCACCCAGACATCTTCCGTGAAGGAACGAATCGAGAAGCAAACGTTCTCGCCTGGGTTTTGCAGAGAGCGCTCAAAGGCCGCACCATGGGGTCCCGATGGGCAGACTCGACTCATGATCGCAATGACTTTGCGACCTTCGTCATCTTTGATGCGATCGAAGTCGAGCCAGAGCTCTTTGTGCAAGCAGCAGACACGATCTTCATAGATCGACATCACCCGTTCGATGAATTGCTCTTTCGTCATTCCAGGCAACCACTTCGGGTGACCTTCTTCACCTTTCAGAGACCCCCGAGATACCCGACGCTGGAGTTGAGCCGAGGATTCAAAGATGCTTCGTGCCTCCTCGTAAGGGTAGTACTGACCGACGGAGTTGTAGACGTTCAAGCCGCCAACGACCATTTCGTAACAACCGTCAGCATCCGGTTTCAAGATCCCTTGTTTACCTGTCGGGAGTGCGATACACCCGAAGCGAATTTGATTTGCCATGTTACGTCCTTAGCAGAGCTTCAATACGTTCAGTTCGATCAGCAGGATCCACCAATGCACTAATGACACCCGCCCCGTAATAACTCCCGGCCAGCTTGTTCGTCGTATTGGTAGCGCCATATTGCACACTTCTCAGCGGAATAAAGGCTGGCGGACTCGACAGCACTTCATCCATCTTCTTGATGACCGTCCGGTAATACTTCGTACGATCTTTTTCTTCACGAGCCAGAATTGACACGATCAACTCCGTGACCTCCTGCTCGGTCCCGATGTTAGCACCCGCATGATAGCGAGCACTATCGAAAATGCGACCAAAGTCGATGTAGTTCATGTACCAAGGTACTCGACCTTTCGACATGAGTTCATCGTAAATCCGATACGTGATCACGTCGTGTTTGACGAGATTGACGCTCTTCATGATGGTACTGCCGGCCGGGAAGAAGAATTCGTAGTACTCTTCATCCCCGATCAAAATCTTTACCGTCGACGTAGGGTCGATGTGAATCATAGCGTTCACAAGCGAGGTTCCGTAGTAGAGTTCCTCCACTACGATACCGTAGACACCCACGATATACGTTTCAATCCCGACTTCCGCCAAGCCACGCTCTGCAAATCGGACAGGGATATAGATCTTGACATCTTTCTTTGCAACCAGTCGTTCATCAGGCAACTCGATTAGAGCCGCGTGAACGCGCTCTGGCGCTCTCAATAGTTTCCGAGGGTCCATCGTACTCACCTAGAGATTAAAAGTCACCAGGGGCCACCTGGAAGCAAGGAATGCCTAATTCTCGCCACATCTTGACGACCTTGTCTCGATCTTCGAAGACGCAGAGCACGGTGTCATGATTAATCTTCCCATCAAAGACCCACTGACGCTTCATGACGTCGTCAGGTGTGGTGTCATCTTCCTTGGGGCGCATCAGGAGTTGATACGTCAGGTCATTCCCTTTTCCAATGTGTTTCTCGATCCATTCCCGGGTCTCGTCTTCAACCTCATCACTACGACATGTCGCAATGAGAATCTTAAAACCTGCCGCTTGCATGTGTACAAGGATCTGAATGACCGCATCAACAGGCTTGTCATCCACACAGGCTTTATAGAAGGAAGCGTAATCCTCTTGTCCTTCATTTTCGATGAAGTGCAAACGATGCGTGATGTCAGCCAGTGTTCCATCAAGATCAAAGACCACCAACGGCGTTTGACCTGGGTTCAATTGCTCGAGAGCCAATTGTAAAAGAGACATAATGAAATCCTAGAGACCCAGCACCGAAGTGCTGGGTCGAGGTCAGGTTACTCCACACGCATCATGCTGGCGACCCAGGCACAAATGTACTCGAGCGTGGCCATGGCTGCCGCTTCACGAGGATTGATCCCGGGTACGGTTTCCAGATACTTGTTGATGCCGAACAAGATCTTGTCAGCAGACGTGTACGGGAAACGAGCACCATGCACCAACTTGAGGCAGACATTGCTGAAGCTGGTATCAATCTCTGCTTCACGAATCGTTTCGAGGAGTTCATCGAATCGTTTCATGATGACATCGACGTTGCCTGCCACGGCGGCTTCACCTTCCACCATGTCACGCAGTTGCTGACGGAAAGTGAAATGCAGCGCATCCTTGATACGAGCGAAGCGACGTGCTTTTTCCACCGAGGCTTGCAGGACAGCAAACCGATTCCAGTCCAGCTTCAGTTCCGCAGCATGTTCGTTGATGGTTTGGATGGACGTGTACACCGGCGTATTCAGCAGGTTACCAAACAGCATCTCGTTTTCACCGCCTTCGGCGATCCACTTACGATAGAGTTCATCGTTGACCGTGATCTTGTTCCGAGTGCTGGAAACGACCATGTTGCCGTTTTTCATCATGCTGTCGTAACGGCCGATTTCCCGCATGACTCGCTTAGCGGCCTGGTTGCGATACTGGATGACCAGGTCTTCATAGACCTCGAGCGTCATTTCGACGCCCGGCATCGGTTCGCTTTGTTCGAACAACGTCCGCGTGATCAGATACACAGCCAGTGCGTATTCGGCACCGTTAGTGCGATCTTCCAGAATGTCATTGAACGTCAACGAATCCGTAACATCGTCAAGCGCGTTGACTTGGAACACCATTTCCCAGAGACGGATAAAGAAATCCGCTCCTTTCGAAGCCGCCCACATCTCGATGTCCGTGTCGACATTGCCAGCGCCCGTCTTCATCAACCCGATGATTTCCGATACCGGGATCGTCGGTAGCTTCATCGCACGAGCCGGAGTCAAGAACGGACCTTCAGCAAAGCGTTCTACCGATTGCGTAAAGGAAGCGTTCAAGAAAGGCTTCGGCGTTTCTTTGATGATGACTTCCATGCCAAGCAACGATGCCGGTGTCAACGAAGCAATGGACAACTTCGTTTTCTCGATCAGTTCTTCCACGACCGGCACGACGACAGTCCGAGCAAACGTCAGGTGGTTCCGTACCGCTTTTGCGATAATCGGCACCGCCGAATCAAGAGCGATGTCGTGTTCCGAGAACTTCACTTCATCACTGACAGGGGCGTTGGCCAGGACTTCGATAAAGTCCAGATCGAGTTCGGCTTGACCCGTCTGCGTTTTGAAGTGTTCTGCGGTGCGAGTGGCGATGACGAGTTCAGCCAGAGGCGTCCCTTCGATCGGCATCACGGTCATCCCAGCAGCTTCGACGATGCTGGAGAGAGGAATAGCGCTTTGAATGGCTTCAGATGTCAGCATCTTAATTCCCCAGTCGGCGTGCCAGGGCTTCCTGGAACTTGGTTTGAGAGAGATCGTAAAGGACCGATCGTGTCAGTTCAGACCCGTTGAAGGTATCGGCGACTTCGTTACCGAGGACCTCCTGAGCCACCAGGCGCACGAGTTCACTCCCATTTGCGAGTGTCGTCACCGTCATGATGCTTTCCATTTTATTCATCGCCGAATCCTCAGCAGCCTGTTAAAAATCAGTGGAGCCCCGATAAGGGCTCCACCCGTGTTACGAAATATATACTGCAAATGCATTCTTCCCGATCACATCGAGCAAGACATTCGTCGTCCCGATAGCTTCAGGGGACGTCACAATCCGTGCCGCAATACTTCGATAACCGAAATAGGCATCGACGATCTTGCCGGATGCTGTCCGAACTTCTCGAGTCATGACTTCACCGAAGACCGATTTCATCTGGTTAGCGAAAACGGCTTTCCTTCTGTCCACTTGATCCGTTGTGTCTCCCGACACGCTCTATCAAGCCGGTGCGCTTATTGGCACCCGCCCTATGTCACCATAGGGAGCAGACTATATCTTCACCCTCTTATTCAAAGTAGGGTGTTCCCTGTTTCCACGAGAGCTATTGCTCTCCGTGCACCTAAGCACTGACCCACTCGGGCTGTACACCGTGGTAAGCGGTTAGTCGTTGAACGTTCTCCATGCCCTCACGGGTGTAGGAGCTTCGCTGCTAAAGAGATCCTTAGGATCTACGGTTGTCTCTACCCTAGTCTTTTCAAACCTACTCAGAGAGCACGTCTATGCTTTCGCATTCCGCTTTGGTGTCTAGGATGTAACGAGAGTTTCCAGCAATTAAGGGAAATACATTCAGTCATTTCTGACTAAACGGACTATGATGTTTACAGCACTTCAATAACCCAGTTTCCATACGGTTGTTTTGTATCTATGCGGTTCTTGAGAGTTTTCTTATCTAAACCAAGAAAACTCCGCAACTGGCGAGAACTCTTAAATATCTTGAATTCTCTGGTCATTTGATTCAGAACCCTAAAGCACTTGGCTTCGTTAAACGCTACAAAACCAAATTCTAAAGGCCAGTCCTCCAACATGAACTTTCTGAAATAATAACCACCGACCGTTTTTGGTGTTTCGGATCGCATGACAGTATAAATCCTATCGATCGTCACGCCTGTGAGAACAGACAGAGATGAGAGGGTTTTTGCCATGATTTCCTTACCAGTTTCCACGTGTAAAGCTTGAAAAGGTCCGCGCTCAATTCTCGGAGCGGAGATTCTTTCAAACGACGTATAGTACCAGTCGCTCTTACCGTCAGTGCGGAATTCGTAAAGACCTAAAAACAGATTTGGCACTACTGTTCCGTTGAGCACACGTTTGATCGGCTTTATTGCTCCCTTTAAACCGATATCTCGCATACCTTCCGAAATAGACGAATAGTTTTTCACAGCGCCAGTCTTAACATTCCTAACTTCACAAGGGATGTTATCGGGTCTCAGATTCGCATTGACAGCGTGAATGACATTTTCTCTAGACGTCACCCATTCAAGATTACTTAAATCAAGGTTGAGTTTATCGCCGTCCCTGTGATTTACGTAGATTTTATTAATTGGATCATCGTTTACGACAAAGGCTCTGGCTAACAGAAGATGGACGAGAACTTGCCGCCAACGTTTTTTGTCTGGATCGAGAATGCTAACGACCGGATACCCGTAGGGTCCTATGCGTTCCGACAAGATCTTTCCAGAAAACATTGATTTGACTTTCCCGACATTATTGACCGAGAATCTCGGAAATCCAGGAATTATCCTAAATCCACCACCCGCCTCGATCGGGGAATCAAAAGTCATTAGATGTCCGCATTTGAATTTGAGAACTTTTGACGCTACAGGAACGAAAGCAATTTTCCTGAGGTCCTCTATTCCAAAACACAAAACATCGTAATGGCCTAAAAGCTCCTCCCAATGTTCACCAGATACGATTTTTCCATTTAATACGGCCGTGTTGCTTGGAACAACCGAGCTTACCGTACTTCTTTCCCTGAGTAATCGAATTGCGCAAGTCGAGTTTGAAGACATCCCCTATACTCCTAGAATAGGTATCACAGGAGAATAGTAAAATATCAAAAAACCCTTACATCTTTAATCACCGACCCCAGCTGCCACGATGCCGGTGATGTAGACCTCGATGACCAGCGTGTTGAATTGTAGCGGATTACCATCGACACGGTAACTTTCATCCACTGCCCCCGTAAAGGCAGGCCGACCGAGTTCTTTGTTACGTTTCAGCAACTCTCGATCAGTGGCGTTTGTCAGCGTTCTGAGCGACTCAGACATATCCTCTTCATCGCCATGGTAAAACACATCAATCCGTTCGACAGTGCCTTTGGCATGCGCCTCGGGTGTCATGGCTCCGAGCTTTCGGAGAGTCTCGATGGATTCTTCATCAAAGAGCTGGTTATTTGCCGTAACCGCCTCCTCGATGATGCATAAAATATCCTCAGCCTCGACGTGTTGCCCGACTTTTATCAGCTTCCTGACACTCTGATCGAACGACACCACGATCTTTTTGACCTTGGTTGTTTTCGTCTTTAAGAGTTCTGCCAACCGTTGAGAGATGGCCGACGAGTCTTCGTGAGTGACAGGTGCTTCAAGTAGTGCGATTTTCGCTGTGACCCCAGCTTTCCAGATAACATTGTTGGGGTCGAGAATATCCTTTTCGAAGAAACCGTCATTGTAACAAAGAAGTGTGCCTTCCTTGAACTTCTGACCTTGTTTCAGATCCGATACGACCGAGTGCGGAATAATCAAGCCTGCTGCATGGCCATAACGACGGCCCAGTTCAAAACCTTTGCGCTCACCATCCTCGTATTCGACCAACAACGATGTTTCCGTCATTGAAAGAACCATACCCGGCTTACGAGCCGTGAATGCAAAGAGATCACTCGTTCGTTTTGTCAGAACCTGCTCATAACCCGTTCTGACAGCACTTTGGTGATAACCGTCACAAGCCAAGCCGTGGCTATGCTGGATCCCGATAAAGTTGGTTCTTTTTGCGTCATCTTGATCGGCGGCAACAGAAACCAAACTGGCGGTCGAGAACAAACTCGATGGCCCGGTTTTCTCCTTGTCATACGGGGCTGTCGTTCCATACACTGTCGTGAACTGAGGGTTAGCACTGGTGTAGATGTTGATCCCCACATCAGAGCTGTCCACCGTCGATTCACTAATCGTGCCTTTATTGCTGTTGTGATACGCTCGAGTGCGCTTCGTCATCGACCGACTATTACGACCACCGGTCCCGGCGTACGTCACCGCTTCTTGTTCCTTCAGGTTCTGAATCGGGTTGATGTCCGACACTAGAGCGATCGATGGATCCTGAGCGATGTTTGTCCAAACGGCGTAGGGATTCAAATCAATCGGGTGCTTTGACTTACCCGATCTGCCACCATGCATCCGTATCGCTTTCACGAGTTCAGAATACACGGCGCCTGCCATCCGATCATAGCCACGAATCCGTTGATACCTAGAATCGCCTTCATCGGGATGGTGATCCACTAGGAGCATCCGACACGCTCGCATGAGCAAAGCACGAAACTCCACCGGCTCTTTCATTTGGACAAGGAGTCGGCGAGTAATCGGGTCAATGAACATGGCGTAAAGCAGATCAATTTCCCTCAGAAACCGAACACCGATGCCAGCCGTCTCAAGAACATTCAGGTATACGCCCTTACGATCAAAGTCGTAGACACCAAAATCTCGAATAGCGCGATGGTATTCGTTGAACCCTGCCAACACCATCGTCGCCAGACGATCATCCCGAGAGAAGACAAGCGTCTCATCCGAGAACACCAGAGAGAACTCATGAGGTTGCAGATTCGCGCGCTCGCCACTAGCAACACGCCGCGGTTCAACTTTCAGGAATGTCATCAGGTTTTCCAACCCAAGTTCATACCCGAGCAAGAGTCCTAACGGAATTGCTTTGCCGAGCACCTTGACTTCAACGAATTCGGTCGGTGCCTTGGAAACAGCAATGTCTAGCATGTCTTCGATGGATGGGAGCTCTTGTAAGTCCCCATTGACACCTCTGTACAGAGCACCATTCTTGTCCATGACGAGGACATCGCCCTTGCTAGATTTACCGACGCAGACCGATCCGTCTTTCTCGTAATGATCCAGCGTATCCGCATGGAAAATATCGAGACGCTTAGAGCGATCAAAGTTCCAATCAAATCCAGCTAGCGTGAACCCCCGGAAATTCATTGCAAGACCACTGTACAGACGTGGTGCGGGGAAAAGATTGTCAAACACATTAGAAGGATGGAGGCTCGTCACGGTTTGATCCGTGTCATCCAGCCCCTTCAGCATGATAGCGTTAGCGAGCCACGCCACATAGTTGTTGACTTTCTTCTCACTGCGAGAAACAATGAGTTTTCCGTAATAACTGTTCAGAGCGACACGATCTGGACCGATCTTACGAATCGGGAGATCCCCAATTTGACGACGCATCCGGTACTTGATACCACCAGACAAATAGGTGCCGTCCTCATCCACAGCGGGGAGCTTGAATCGTAACGTGGAGTTACTGCCTTCTACAGGTGCCGCCTTGATAGTAAACGAATCAAAGGACCCGGTGATGGCATCGACACGTTCGACTTTATAGTCCGTGACACAAATGCCCATATTCTGGACATTCATCACCATCGCTGCGACATCTCTCGGCATTACATGTTTGACGTACTGTGCATCCAGCGATTGAAGCGTGGAATGCAACATGGATTTGTCAAGGATGGTGTCCTTGTCTTCCATGATCTGCGTCGGTGCAATGTTGAGGATGGTTTCAGGCGGTGCGATGAACTCCTTCATGGGAGTTTTCCCGTCAGGAGCCGTCATCGTCTTGTACGATTCAGCCAACTCCTGATAGCGACGATATTCTGCCGCAGAGAGAAGACCATCGTCCGCCAACTTATCGCAGAGTGCCTTCACGCCGTCGTGAAGTTCCAGAGGCGGGAGTTGGAAGTCTTCCGCTTTCTTAGCTGCTGCTTGACTTTCAGCGGCCTGACGCATCAGCGAGTCGAAGTATTCCATTTCACGTTCGAGGTGTTCTTCGTACGCAGGGTCGACTTTAATGTCACTACCCTTTTCAGTCGGAATATCCATTTGCTGATTGTTGGTTTCAGTGTCCGCTTCAATGACGACCTTCTTGATCGTCACCGACGTCACGCCTTTCTCGACGTCCGTCTTCGGAACAGCAACATCAATCTTCACGATGTTGGGTTCGGTCTCATTGTTCTTTTGAACAATAGCGACGTTCCCTGGGGTTCCGGCTTCGCTCGGGTCTGTGTATTGCTCGTCCAGGTTCCCCAGTGTGACAGTGTGTTGCAGTGCCATCAGGTACCGCATGAAGCGCAGCTGGAGCTGCTTGGGTGGGAGACCTTCCTTATTGGCTTCAGGATTCTTCTGGAGTTCCTCGTCTGTCGCGATACGCCAGCTATTGACGATACCGAGATTCATCACCGACCATCGTCCTGCAACGGTAAAGATCAAATTGACACGATCCAACCGCTTATCAGAAACATGGTTCAGAAGCGATTCCGAACGATCCTCACCCAGCCACTTCCAAACTTCCAGAAGGAACATCGCATCTTGAGAATTGAAGATCTTCAAGATGGTCTGGTTGAGCGCCAAACTAGCCCGACGAAAATCCGAGAGCGTCGGGACGCGATCAGGCAGCTTTACGGAAATGAATTGATGTCGATCCGTTTCTTCAGCCGCTTCACCGATGTTTTTCCAGACGCTGCTCGCCACG
>Ga0326728_10025283_pt1 | contig 10648 bp, 5 predicted proteins | sample MB3enrmetagenome_FD_207602 | JGI IMG/M metagenome (GOLD analysis project Ga0326728, IMG submission 207602) | Lab enriched peat soil microbial communities from McLean, Ithaca, NY, United States - MB31MN | ecosystem: Environmental > Terrestrial > Soil > Wetlands > Peat | place: USA: New York...
TTCAGGACTGCTTCGTGGTGGTCAACTACGACCTGCCCTGGGCCATCATTCGCTTGATCCAGCGTGCGGGCCGAGTGGACCGGATTGGTCAGCAATCCGACAAGATCCTCTGCTACTCATTCCTCCCGGCTGATGGCGTGGAGCGGATCATTCGGCTGCGCTCCCGGGTGCAGCAGCGGCTCCGTCAGAACTCAGAAGTTGTGGGCAGTGATGAGGCGTTTTTCGAGGGAGACGCGCAGAACCAAGCTGTCTTTGATCTCTATAACGAGAAGGCCGGATTGCTGGACGGGGATGAGGACACCGAGATCGACCTGGCTTCGTATGCTTATCAAATCTGGAAGAACGCTATCGAGCGGGACCCTACCCTCCAGAAGACGATTCCGGAGATGCCGAATGTTGTGTACTCCTCCCAGGCTCTCGCGACCGCCGATGAACGAAAGGAAGGGGTGCTGGTCTATCTGAAGACCGGCACCGACAACGATGCCCTCTCCTGGGTGGATCTAGCCGGCAAGCGAATCACGGATTCCCAGTTCGCCATCCTTAAGGCGGCCGCCTGCCCGCTCGAGGCACCCGCGGCGCCGCGTCACCCCAACCATCATGATCTGGTTCAGAAAGCAGTCGAAGATCTCGCGCAAGAAGAGAAAACGTTGGGCGGCAGCCTCGGGCGACCGTCTGGTGCCCGCTTTCGAACCTACGAGAAGCTCAAGCGTTACGCGCAGCGGGTGAAAGGCACGCTTTTTGACACGCAGCAGCTCCAGCGGACGATGGAGGACGTCTACCGCTACCCCCTCCGCGAATCGGCTGCAGATGCGTTGAACCGGCAGCTCCGGACCCGCGCGGAGGACGATGTGATCGCGAATCTCGCGATGACTCTTCGCGAGGAAGGCCGTCTCTCCGTGGTTGAGGAGGATGGCGACGAGGCGCCCAAGGCCCAGATCATCTGCTCCATGGGGTTGGTTCGCGTGAAACCCGGGGAGTGAAGGATGCCAATTGATCGAGAACGCGCGCGGCAGTGCCTCAGGGCCTTCGATTTCCGGCGACTGTTCCTCGATGAACTTGGCTGGGACAAGTACTCGGCGGCGCTTCCCGTCTCCCTGGGAGGAGCCCCGTTGACCTTGACGGGCGCGGCGGAAAAACGCGGCGTCGTCGCCTTTGTCTGCGAGGAGATTCCCGACTACTCCTCACGGCTGAAGATCGAAAAACAGGTCGCCAAGTCCCACTTCGAGCACTTCATCATCTTCGCCGACAAGGCTCGCGGGCGGCAGGTCTGGCAGTGGGTTCGCCGCGAACCCGGGCGTCCGCTTCGTGCCAGGGAACACCGGTATGAAACCTCGCAATCTGGCGAGCTGCTCATCCAGAAGCTCGAAAACGTCCTGGTCACCCTGGACCAGGAAGAGTCCTTCACTCTATCCGCCGTGACGCACGGGCTGAGAGCCGCGTTCGATGTCGAAACCGTCACCAAGAAATTCTACGAGCGATTCAAGGCCGAGCACGAGCGGTTCCTGAAGTTCATCGAAGGCATCCCGGACGAGCACATGGAGAGCTGGTACGCCTCCGTCATGATGAACCGGCTGATGTTCCTCTACTTCATCCAGGCCAAGACCTTCCTAGATGGTAATGTGGACTACCTCCGAACCAAACTCGCCGAGAGCAAGGGGCGCGGCAGCAACCGCTACTACCGGGACTTCCTCTGCACGCTGTTCTTCGAAGGCTTTGCGAAAAGGAAGGAAGAGCGAGCGCCGGCAGTGAACAGACTGCTCGGCACGGTGCCGTATCTGAACGGTGGTCTGTTCCAGCGGCACCAGATTGAGGAGTTGCACGGCAGGAGGATTCAGATTCCGGATGCTGCCTTCGATCGGCTTTTCGACTTCTTCAAGGAATACCAGTGGCACCTTGATGAACGGCCCAACAGGGACGACCGTGAGATCGATCCCGATGTCCTGGGGTACATCTTTGAGAAGTACATCAACCAGAAGCAGATGGGCGCGTACTACACGAAGGAGGACATCACTGAGTACATCGGCAAGAACACCATCGTTCCGTTTCTTTTCGATGCCGCCAAGAAACGGTGCGCCGTGGCGTTCGAGCCCGATGGATACGTGTGGCGTCTCGTTCGCGAAAATCCTGACCGCTACATCTACGAGGCAGTCCGGAGGGGGAAGGATCGGACCCTGCCGGCCGAGATTTCCGCTGGACTGGCCAACGTTGCGAAGCGTGAAGAGTGGAACCAGAGCACGCCCTACGAGGAAGAGCCTGAGAACTTCCTGCGCACCGAAACATGGCGGGAGTTCGTGGAGCGGCGACAGCGTTATCAGGAAGTCCGCCAGAAACAAACCTCCGGCCAGGTGGCGTCGATCAACGACTTCATCACGTTGAACCTCGACATCCGGCAGTTTGCTGAGGATGTGATCCAGTACTCGGAGGGTCCCGAGTTGGTCCGAGCGTTCTACAAAGCGATCTCCGCCGTTTCGGTTCTGGACCCGACCTGTGGCTCTGGTGCGTTCCTCTTCGCCGCCTTGAATATCCTCAAACCTCTGTATGAAGCGTGCCTGAAGCGAATGGATGCGTTCGTCGAGGAATGGGAAGCCAAGCCCGGCAAACCATCGCCCGAGAAGTTCAAGGACTTCCGGGAGATCCTTCAGGAGTGCCGCAAGCACCCGAACCAGGACTACTTCGTCCTCAAGTCCGTCATCGTCAATAACTTGTACGGGGTGGACATCATGGAAGAGGCGATCGAGATCTGCAAACTGCGCCTCTTTCTGAAGCTGGTGGCCCAGGTGGAGACGCAGGACCGTATCGAGCCGCTCCCCGACATCGACTTTAACATCCGCGCTGGCAACACCCTTGTCGGATATGCCCGCTACGAACATGTGCAACAGGCGGTAGCCAGCAAGCTGGATTTCGGCGGCGCGATGGAGAGAATCGAGGACAAGGCCAAGATCCTCGACAGCGCCGTCGAGATGTTCCGCCACCAGCAGACCAGGCTCAATGGCACGGTCACCGCCGAAGACAAGCAGGACTTACGCCGCCGTTTCAGCGAGCTGGCGGACGAATTGAACGATCACCTCGCCGGCGATTACAACAAGAACACCAAGAAAGACATTGTGGCTTGGAAGGAATCGCATAAGCCATTTCACTGGTTCAGCGAGTTCCATCGCATCATGCTATCCGGCGGCTTCGATGTGGTTATCGGTAACCCCCCATATCTCGAGAAGTCAAAGCTGAATCAGCCGATCCCAAAGGGCCCCCTCAAGACACTGCCTTGTCCTGATGTTTATGCGTGGGTAGTCGAGAGATCCGTCGCTCTCCAAAAGTCAGGCGGCCGCGCCGGACTGATCGTACCAGTTTCGATCGCAGCAGCCGATGCCTTCCGCCCACTACGAGACGTACTCTGGGAGCAGAGGCCAACAATGTGGCTGTCTCACTTTGCGAATCGGCCTGGACAACTTTTCACCGGAGGACAGAACAGGTTAACAATTCTCATAGTGGAAGCGAATTCTGCAGTAGTAGAGGCGCATAGTACCCGTTATCACCGCTGGAACGCCAAAGAAGGTGAACGAGATTGCCTTCTACAGAAACTTTGCTATTCGGAGGTCACTTCATTTCTAGACCGGTTAGATCGGACGATCCCGAAGATCGGCTCTGCAGTGTGCTCTTCGGTCATGCAAAAGATCCTGAGGGACAAGGCGCTGGGCCATCAACTGGTGAAAAGCTCTGAGTTCCCTGTTTACTGGGTTCGCGTGCCTGGCTATTTCTGTCAGTACTATCTTGATCCGCCAATGGCGCGACCAGAGAAAGGTGGTGCGCCTCGTCGACGCGGCGAGTTGCTCGCCGTCTATTCTTCAGATCAAAACGAGCAGCGGATCGCTCACGCAGTGCTGAACAGCTCAACATTCTACTTGTACTTTTGTGCCACGACCGACGGACGTCACATTAACCCGTCCGACGTGAGGCTTTTTCCGTTTGATGCGTCGAGGGCAGATGCGAAGGTTCGGCACGGGTTGGAGGAGGCATCAAAGCGTGTGGCAGAGAGCTTCAAGCGACACACGTCGTATGTCCGAAAGAGTGGACTACTGATCGACTCGGTTGCAGTTGAGAAAGCCAAGCCAACTATAGACATCGTGGATTCGGTGATCGCCCAACACTACGGGTTCACCGACGAAGAGCTGGATTTTGTTGTTCACTACGACATCAAGTACCGCGTGGGAGAGGACGGGGGAGAGGAGTAGATGGGCGGAGTCTTGAACCTGCTTGGCGAAGTCTCAACTGGAACCCAGACTCGGCCGTTCCGAGTGATCGGCATCGACCTCGGGACCACGAATTCCACAGTCGCCGAGATCGTGTGGGAGCCAGGTCAGGCCGTGCCGCCGCCACCGCGATGCCTTAACGTCGATCAGGCGACGACCCAGGGCCGCTACACGCACGTGCTGGTGCCGTCAGTCGTTGCCCTCTACCGTGACCAGGTGTGGGTCGGAGAGGGCGCGAAACGCCTCCGGGCATCGCGCGGGACTGGCCTCGAGGAGTACAAGTCCTGGTTCGCGGAAACCAAGAATGACATGGGGGTGCGGCGCACCTACCATCGAGCTCCGGTCGGTTTTGGGTCTGCCCGCGGGGTGGCGGCTGAAGTTTTGAAGTTCCTTAACAAGGCCGCGGTTGGGGAAAGTGACATCCCCATCGCACGGACCGTGGTCACCGTGCCTGCGAGCTTCCAGGCTGCGCAGCGTCACGATACTGTCGCCGCGGCGCAACGTGCCGGAATTCCGCTGGGCGACGGCGAACTCCTGGATGAGCCGATTGCCGCGTTCCTCGATTACGTGGGCGAGGGATTGGAACAGGGTGCGGACTTCCTTCCCGTAGCCGAAGGCACGAAGAACCTGGTCGTGTTCGACTTCGGTGGTGGCACTTGCGATGTGGCCGTTCTGCGCCTTGGCCGCCAGTCCGAGAGCCGTCTGACAATCACCCCCAGCGCTGTCTCACGCTACCACCGGCTGGGCGGTGGCGATGTCGACCGCGCCATCATCCACGAGGTGCTGATACCCCAGTTGCTCGCACAGAACGGATTGGACCAGTTCACGTTGGGCTTCGAGGAAAAGCGGCAGCGAATTCAACCCGCCCTGTTGGCGGTGGCTGAGGCGCTGAAGCAGAAGCTGTCCATCGAGGTCGTAAGACTGAAGAAACTGGGGCGCTGGGAGAAGATTGACAAGGCGGCTTTGGTCCAGACGCAGCCGGGCGCGTACCCTGTCGAACTGAAAGACCGGACTCTGACGCTCCAATCCCCGACGCTGTCCGCGGCCGAGTTTGACCGAGTGCTGGCCCCGTTCTTTGATCGTGATTTGCTGTTGGCGAGGGAGGACGAATACCGAGTGAGTTGCTCGATCTTCGCACCCTTGGAAGATGCCCTCCTGCGAGGACGTCTTGACCGAACCGAGATTGACCTATGCCTGCTGGCTGGCGGCAGCAGTCTGATCCCGCAGATCGCGGAAGCGGTCGGGGATTACTTCTCGAACGCCCGCATGCTGACCTTTCCCAGCCGGGACGACACCCAGACTGCGATCGCGAAGGGTGCCGCGCTCCATGCCCTAAGCCTGGCGTTCAACGGAAAGGCGATGTTCCAGCCGGTCTGCCACGACGATGTCTGCTTCCAGACGCGCCGTGGCCCCGTCGTATTAGTCCCTGGTGGCGCCGAACTGCCATACCCGCCTGAGGGCGGCTTTGAGCGGCGCAATGATTTCAAGGCACCCGAACCCGTCAAGGCTGGAACGGAGGGCAGGATTCGGGTACAGATCGTGGCTGGCGACGAGCAGCGATCGCTCTTTGAGGAGGTCTGGAAGATCACAGGTCCGGTAAGGAAGGGCGCAGGACTGTGGCTGGATTTCCGCTTTAACGAAAACCAGGTGTTGGAACTGCGCATGGGGAGGGCCGGGGATGAGGCCGCGTTTGAAGCGACGCTCGAAAAACCGTTGACCCATGTGGTGAACCCCAATGCGACGAAAGCCCTCATCGAGGACCTGGAGGAGGAACTGCGAACGCGCAAAGTGACGCGCGAGGAGATGCCAGCGAAGTTTGAACAGCTGGCGGACCTCTACCGCAAACTCCGGCAATATGAGAAGGCCTTGGCCTACTACGGGCGGGCGCTCCAACTGCTGGCCGACCCACCGGCTTATTTGCTGAATCGCATGGCATTCTGCGCACGGGATCTCGGAGATCGGCAGCGGGCCGAACGATTCTTCGCGGAGGCTGACCGCGTGGAACCGTGGTCAGGGACATGGTTCAACTGGGCGATGGCGAAAGAACAATGGGGCAGTCCGGCTGAAGCGCTGGACTTGGTCGAGAAGGCCATCGCCATGGAAGATGACCCTCCTTATGCGGTGCTAAAGGCCCGCCTGATCCACAAGGGCGGAGATGTCGATGGCGGCGTTCGACTGGCCGGCGAAGCCCTGAAGAGGTTCGTCCCCCTCTCGGCCCAGGACGAGTTCCAACTGCACTGGTTCCGAGTTGCTGCACGGATTAGAGGCGACGACGCTCTCTGGCAGGAGGCCGACACCGTGGCCCGCAAGCGCGCGACGCACCCAAAGGGACAAGCCCCGCCCGGCGGTGAGCTTCCCGATATGGAACGAATGCCAGGCGAGGACGGATAATGGGCTGGCTAGTCCCTTTTGACGAGCTTACCCCAGATCAGATTCGGGCCATCCAGCTGAGCCGCGATCAGCACCACGCCATCCTGGGGGCCCCCGGCTCCGGCAAGACCCAGATTCTGCTGCACCGGGCTCGGCACCTGAGCGACGAGTACGATATCAGCCCGGAGCGCTTCCATGTCTTCGTCTTCACGAATGTCTTGAAGAACTACATCCGTGCAGGACTGACCGACCTGGGCCTGCCGGAAGACTGCGTGACGACGCTCGACGACTGGTGTATTCAGGTCTACAAACGGGAGATTAGTGCGAGGTTGCCCTGGAACGAGCGAGACCGCTGCTACGACTACGCCGCGATCCGAGAAGCCGTGCATCAAGCAGTGAAGGACGAGAAACCGTTCGACTTCATTCTCGTTGATGAAGGCCAGGATTTGGATGAAGACGCTTTCGCACTGCTGAAAGATCTGGCGCCACACGTGACAGTTGCCATGGACCACAAGCAGCAGATCTACGATGAGGGCTCAGATGAAGCGGCGATTGTCCGTGCTCTCGGGCTTAAACGCAGCGACCTCACTCTGCTCGATGCGTTCCGAGTTCATCGAGGCCACCGCCGAGAGAGAAGCATTCCTCAATCAAAGCCGGACCTCCCAGACCGACATCCAGACTCCGCTCTTGTATGCGGCTGACGGCTGGGAGGACGAACTGGAGAGACTGGCGGAGGTCCTCAGAACGCGGCAGCTCGCCGGCGATCGGAGCATAGGGATCCTGGTCACACAGCGATACTGGGCCAGGCGAACGGGCGAGTACCTGAAGAAGTGCGGCTTTGATGTCGAGATCCAGGCAGGTAAAGGCCGGGCGGAACAGACTCACCTGGATTTTAGCACTTCGCTTCCGAAGGTCCTTACCATCCACAGTGCCAAGGGTCTGACCTTCGACTCCGTCCTCATGCCCAAGCTGACGACGCGGATGTTTCCCGGCAATCTGGGCACCTTGGCCGCGCGCCTCCTGTATGTCGGAATCACGCGCGCGATCAGGTGGGTATACCTGAGTACAGAGCGAGGGAACGCGATCCCCGAGTTGGACCGGGTGCGTCGCTTGGCAGAACTGAAGCCACCCGTCGTCACGCTCGGCTATCGAATAGCAGGCACGTCAGCTAAGCCTATTACTGGCAATCGTTTGTACGATGACGACCCGCTGAGTATTTTGTGAAAGAGTGGGCGCCAGAGGTTGTGTTCCAGCGTGTTCCAGAAAACTATTGACAGGCCGATGATGTTGCGATATGCTTCTCTTGTGTTCCAGAGTGTTCCGGAACATGGAAAGAGGCATGATGATGGGCGATCCCAAGTACCGAGCGACTTTGAGTCTCGGCGGCCAGAAGCGTTCAGTATGGTGCGTCATTTTCCGCCATCCCTTTCGGCTCGATCGGGGGAAACCGGGCCGTCGCGTTCGCAGGAGCCTGGGCATCACCGATAGGGAGCAGGCACAGAAACTCGTTGACCAGGCAAACAGCCTCCTTTCGGACAGCAAATGGTGGAGCCCGGCGATGCGCGAGCAGGCCGAACGCATGTTTGCCTCCGAAGTCGTCGCCGCTTTCTACGACGATCTGGCGCCCACGCCACGCGATGGTTGGCAGCTCAGGGACAGCCTCATTCCTGTCCCGCCGGCCGGCGATGGCTACGCTCGGGTTCTATTCCTGGGCACCACAGGCGCAGGCAAGACTACCCTCGTGCGTCAGTTGATCGGGACCGGCACCAAGCACGAGAAGTTCCCGTCGACTTCCACAGCCAAGACGACAACCTGCGACATCGAAATCATTACCACCGAGTCGGACCAATTCGAGGTGGTCGTCTCCTTCCTTCCGAAGGACCTGATCAGACAGTACGTGGAAGAATGCGTGACCGCCGCCGCCATCAGCTTCTTGGAGAAGGAGCGCAGTGAGCTCTCATGCAGGCGGTTCCTGGAGCACGAGGAGCAGCGCTTTCGCCTGAGCTATCTCCTGGGTACTCCGTCGTCCGAAATCGACGAAGAAGAGCAAGAGGAAGCCGAGGAGGAGTTCGACAGAGATGAGGCGGTGACCGCGGAGGACCGCGGCCAATTCGCTGAGGCCATCCGTGGGTACTTGAACCGGATTCAGTCGGTAGCAGATGCGGCATCCAAGAAGCTGGAAGGATCTTTGAACTTTTCGCTCGAAACCGCAAACCAGGACGACCGCGACACATTCGAAGAACTCCTGGAGGACTACCTTCGGGATGAGGATGAGTTCCACGAGTTGGTGGACGACGTCATGGACGATATCGAATTCCGGTTCGATCAGCTTGATCAGGGAGATTGGAGGCGAGGTCCCGGAAAGTGGCCGGAATCGTGGTTCTATCGATGCCCGATCAGCGAGAGACCCGATTTTATCCGTCGCATAAACCGGCTCTCGAGCAACCAGGCCGTGCAGTTTGGAACCTTGCTTACTCCGCTTGTGGAAGGGATCCGCGTGCGGGGGCCATTTGCACCTGTGTGGAACGGGGGGCACACGCCCAAATTGGTCCTGATGGACGGCGAGGGGCTGGGACATGCCGCAAGTGCGACCCTGAGTCTGTCCACCCGAATTACGAAGCGGTACCAGGTCGCCGACGTCATCATGCTCGTCGACAACGCTCAGCAGCCAATGCTTGCCGCGCCGAACTCGGCCCTCCGGAGCCTGGTGTCGAGCGGCCAACAATCGAAACTCGTTCTGGCGTTCACCCATTTCGACCAAATGCGCGGCCCCAACCTGCCAAGTCGTGCCGCCAAGGAGCAGCACGTGCTAGCCTCTTTGGATCAGTCGATCAGTGCGCTTGGAAAAGAACTCGGCCGTGGAGTAGAGAATGCCCTCAAGAAGATCACTCCCGCGCGGAGCTTCTTTCTCTCCAACCTGCAGGACCAGATTCCGAACCCACCAGAAAAGCTGTCCCAGCGCCACACCGCCGAGGCCCTACGGAGTCTCTTGGAAACCGTCGAAACGCTCGGTGCGCCGCCAATCCCAGAATCTGTGACGCCAGTCTATGATGATGCGAATCTGATATTGTCGATCCGGAAGGCTGTGGTTGAATTCCGCGAGCCGTGGCGCGCCCGGTTGCCCGCGGAGCATTGGACCCGAGTGAAGGCACTAACCAGGAGGCTCGGTCACATGGGACGGGACGAGTATGACACGCTTCGCCCGGTGGCTGATCTCATCGACTGTCTTCAGGCGCACGTGCGGCCATTCCTGGAGTCGCCATTGCGTTGGGATCCCGCCACGGGAGCGACCGACGAGATGATGAGCTACGCGATCGACAAGATCGCGCAGGCGGTCTTCGAGCGCTTGCACGAACTCGCCTCCAACCGGATCACGCGAGACCGGGTCATCAGGTGGCAGGAAGCATATGCGCACCGCGGTGTAGGCTCCGGAAAGGAACGCCGGCGTGACGTGGAGATCATCTATACTGAGGCCGCTCCAATACCAGGCGAAGCGGCAGATCCGCCGACTAACGAGTTCCTGAAAGAAATCCGGCTCCTCGTCCATGATGCGGTGGAAAGTGCGGGCGGGGAGCTGGAGGGCCTGTCGAGTCTTGCTGCCCAGCGCACTGGAGGTCACTGATCTTGGCGGCGAGGAGGTTGTCGGCAGTCACAGTGGCACCCGAGTCCGTCGGACTGCCGGCCACGGGACTTCTTCGGGCATCTGGCAACCTGCAGCTTCTCTCGACTCCCAGACTGGGCTTAATCTGTTCGAGCCAGTGTCCCGGCGGCATCGTTCTCCGGGCGTTCGATCTGATCCGCGATCTTCGTGATCGAGGCACCGTGATCGTCGGAGGCTTCCACTCTCCGATGGAGCGGGAATGTCTCCGAATTCTGCTGCGCGGACGGCAGCCCATCGTAATCTGCCCGGCGCGGAGCATCGACGGGATGAGCGTTCCTGCAGAGTGGGAGTCAGCCTACGATTTTGGGCGCATCCTGATCATGTCTGCCTTCGCGCCGGAGGAGCGTCGCATCATCAGACGGTTGGCTCT
>Ga0326728_10025284_pt1 | contig 10647 bp, 9 predicted proteins | sample MB3enrmetagenome_FD_207602 | JGI IMG/M metagenome (GOLD analysis project Ga0326728, IMG submission 207602) | Lab enriched peat soil microbial communities from McLean, Ithaca, NY, United States - MB31MN | ecosystem: Environmental > Terrestrial > Soil > Wetlands > Peat | place: USA: New York...
TTCCTGGTCTCGAGGGAGTTATCGCGCACCGGGGTTGCAGATTCCTGCATATCCCTTTCCTTTCTCGATGAGGTGATCTGTGAAATAGATTTTCGACAGACCGGAGTGTAAAAGAACAGGAAGCCAGAAAGCAATTACGAATTACGAATGACGAATCGGGAATTGAAGCCAACGGCCCGCCTTCACTCCGTCTGAATTTTTCAATTCGCAATTCGCCATTTGTAACTCGCAGTTTCATGTATATTAGGTGCCAATGACCCAAGGAGGATCCCATGATCTCACGGAGACAAGTTCTTGCTATGGCCGGCGCGCTTCCGGTCTTGTCGGCGCTGCAGTCGTCCGCGGAAGTGCAAGCGGCCCCGCAACCCGCACAGGCTCCAGTCGGGGCGAGTAACTTCAGGCGCATGGGAGGCACGCCCACGGCATTTGTTCTGCGAATGCAGGCATCTAAAGGGGGCGCCAAGCCGTTTGACATCGTCGAGCATTGCCACAGCATCCATCTGGCGGGAGTGCAGACCAATCCCCCATCCAACGATCCGGAGGCGGTCAAAGCATTCCGGCAAAGGCTCGAAAACTACAATATGCATTTGATCTGCGACCCCAGATATCCCCGGCAGGAATCCGACGTTCAGGCCTTTGAAGCTCAGATCAAGGCATTCAAAGACGCCGGGGCGGTTGCATGCCATGCCGCGTTGACCGGCCGGCGCTACGAGGACTACACCAGCCTGGAGCCGTTCCGACAGATGTTCGAGCAGTGCAAAAAACAGATCGCGCTGGCGGAGCCGATTTTGCGCAAGTACAAAATGAAACTTGGGATCGAGAATCACAAAGGATGGCGTTCCGCCGAACAGGTCGCATGGCTCAAACAGCTCGGCAGCGAATGGGTCGGCGTCTGTCTCGATTTCGGCAACAACATTTCGCTTTGCGAAGACCCCATGGATACGGTGCGAGCCCTGGCTCCGTATACATTCTTTACGCATATCAAGGATGTCGCCGTCGAGGAATACGAAGATGGATTCCTGCTTTCCGAAGTCCCGATGGGCGAGGGGATCCTGGACCTTAAACAGATGGTCCAGATCCTGCGCCAGAAAGATCCGGACATCATCTTCAACCTCGAGATGATCACTCGGGACCCCTTGAAGATTCCTGTCTTCACAACGAAATACTGGGCCACGTTCGACGATGCCTACAGCCCGCTTCCGGGAAGGGACCTGGCAAAAGTGCTGGCCATGGTGAAGAAGAACCGACCCAGGTCGCCATTGCCGAGGATCACCGGGATGAGCCTGGAGGAGCAGGTCAAGGCGGAAGACGACTACAATGCCCGGTGCATTGCCTACGCACGGCAAAATCTGGACATGTAACGACAACGTCCACGGGTTCGCGGGTTGACGCGTTGACACGCGAGCGCGCCAACCCGTAAACGCTCAAGGAAAGGTCCGATCATGAATATTGGATTCATTGGCCTCGGGATCATGGGGAAACCCATGGCCCGCAATTTGATCAAAGCCGGTCACCAGTTGACCGTTTACGATATTATCCCGAAACTCGTGACGGAAGCCGCGGGATTCGGCGCCGTGCCAGGCAAATCGGCGGCGGAGGTTGCGGCAAACTCCCAAGTGACCTTCACCATGGTGCCGGACGGACCCGAAGTTGAAGCCGCAATCTTGGGATCCGCGGGCGCTCTCGAAGGAGCCGAACCGGGCACCGTCATCGTCGACATGAGTTCAATCAGTCCGCTGGTTGCTCAGAAGGTCGGGGCGGCTTGCGCCGCGAAAGGAATTGAGTTCCTCGATGCGCCCGTGAGCGGCGGCGAGCCGAAAGCAATCGAAGGCACGCTCGCCATCATGGTTGGCGGCAAAAAGGAGACATTCGAAAAAGTTCTCCCGCTATTTCAGGCTCTGGGATCAAGTGCGGCCCTGACCGGAACCGTAGGTGCCGGCAATGTGACCAAGCTGGCAAACCAGATCATGGTCGCGGTCAATATTGCCGCAATGGGAGAGGCTCTCGTCCTCGCCACCAAAGCCGGGCTCGATCCCGAAGTGGTGTTCAATGCCGTCAAGGGAGGGCTCGCGGGGAGTGCGGTGCTGAACGCGAAAGCGCCCATGGTGTTCTCGCGCAACTTCAAGCCCGGCTTCCGCATCCGTCTGCATCAGAAAGATTTGAGGAATGCCCTCCTGGCCGCGGAAGGCATGAAGGTCCCGCTGCCGTTCACAAGCCTGGCGCAACAGGTGTTGATGGCTTTGATGAATGAAGGGCGCGGGGACCTGGACCACGCAGCCATCACGACTTTCATCGAGGACATGGCAGTGGTGCAAGTTCAAAAGCCATAAAAACGCCGCGGACTCACGATTCACATTTTAATCTCCGCGCGAATCCGTGGCGTTTTTTGATGTGAAGGATATTTCCCATGGCCGGTACGTACCTGAACTGGGTGATCGAGAATACCAAGACCGCATGGTGGCACGACTCGGCAGACCCTGCAGAGCTTCAACTGGGTCTTGATCGCGGCGCCAGGGGAGTGACGACGAATCCCTTCCTGTCGAGCGTTGCCCTGGTCAAGAACAGGAGCAGGTGGGCCGCCGAGGTGGATGCAGTCCTGGCCCGGCGGCTCGCTCCCGAGAAACAGGCCGAGGAACTGTTGCGCCATGTCGTCACCCGAGCCGCGGCGATGTGCCGGCCTTTCTATGAACAAGCCAAGGGGACGGCCGGCTATGTGTGCGCGCAGGTCAATCCGTCACGCGCCGGAGAGCGCGAGACCATGATGTCGATGGCCCGCCGTATCCATTCGTGGGCTCCAAACATTGCCGTGAAACTGCCCGCCGTGTCCGCCGGCCTCGACGTTCTTGAAGACTGTATCGCCGAAGGCATTACCGCCGCCGCAACCGTGAGCTTCACAGTGCCTCAAGTCATCGCCATTGCGGAACGGTGCCGCGCTGGCCGAAAAAAGGCAGAACAGAGTGGGATCAAACCGGGAGAGTGTTTCGCGGTCATCATGATCGGCCGGCTGGACGATTACCTCCGTGAAGTTGCCCTGGATAGCAAGGCTCCCGTCACTGAATCCGATATCCGTCAATCGGGACTGGCCGTTGCCAAACGCGCTTACAAGATTTATCGGGAGCACGACTGCGAAGCCGTCTTAATGGTTGCCGCTTTGCGAGGAAGCTATCATCTAACCGAACTGGCGGGCGCAAAGCTGGTCATGTCAATCTCCCCGGAAGCGCAGGAATGGTTTGTCACGATGGATCACTGCAGGGAGGAACGAATCGAGACGGAGATAGAATCCGCAGTCCTCGAGCGGCTTTGTGCGATGCCGGAATTCGTGAAAGCCTATGAACCGGACGGGTTAAAGCAGTCCGAATTCCTTGCCTACGGGGTAACGCAACGCACTCTCGGCCAGTACGTGGAAGCGGGATGGAAGCTTCTGGAGGGACTCCGATAAAGAATTTTTCCCCATGTCCTCTGTTTCGGCATCGGTACCGGTTTTGCGCCGTTCGGTCCGCATTTGATTACCGGATGAATCCCATTGTGTGATAAAAGGACTCCATCAAAGCAGCCACGAAGCTATCGAATTGCGCAGCACCCGATTTTTCGTTAGGACTCTATGGAAGACAACAAGGCCGTTGGGTATTCCTGGGTAGTCTTTACGGTCGTCCTTTGTGCGCAAAGCACCGCACTCGGGCTGGGCATGACCTTCATTCCGCCCTTTTTGACGACCATCGCCAAAGAAATGAACCTCACGTCCACTCAGGTCGGGACGGCTTGGGGCATGATCGGCTTGGGCGCGCTTCTCTTTTCGGTGCTCGGAGGCTTGATCAGCGACCGGTTCGGCGTGCGCTGGACAGGCTTTCTGGGACTGCTGCTTTTGGCCGCGGGCGGCACGATGCGAGGGCTCGCCCACGATTACCACCCGTTCCTCGCCGCCATGTTTCTGTTCGGCGCCGCCATGGGTCTCACGAGGCCGAATTTCCCGCGCGCATTGAGCCAGTGGTTTCCTCGCAACCGACTTGGCATGGTCAACGGTCTTTCGGCCGGAGGATCCGCTCTTGGCGCGGCCATATCGATGGCCTTCAGCGTCAGCATTATCGGTCCCGCCGTAGGCGGCTGGCGCAATATCGCGATCATCCTTGGAGCTCTGACGTTCCTCCTGGCCATCGCCTGGGTTGTTCTGGTGAAGGAAAGAGCCTTTGGTGAGAGACCCGCCCCAAGACTATCAACCGTGATGCAAGGCTTCGGACTTGTGCTGCGCTCTAGACCGGTTTGGATGCTGAGCATTGCCGCTTTTTTGCTCTTTGGCCATTCCTACGCGTGGTCCAGTCATTTCCCCGGATTTTTTGAACACAAGTACGGCATGACCAACGCCATGGCCGGACAGATCGTATCCATTACGTTGTTCTCGGGTGTTTTCGCGGGAATTTTCGGACCAACGCTATCCGATCGGCTCGGATCGCGAAAACCCGCGATCCTGATCGCGTGCGTCGCCGGCGGGCTCTGCAACATGCTCCAGGGGAGCTTTCTCGGACCGGCCTTGACGATTATTCTCTTAATCATGCCCTTTGGGGTCGGAACCATTGCTCCGCTGCTTTTGACCATCCCCTTCGAATTAAAGGAACTGCCCCGCTCAGTGGCCGGCGCCGCGATCGGGATGATTCTCACTTTTCAAAATCTCGGAACCTTCATTTATCCGATTCTATCGGGAAAGCTGATCGATCTGTTCATCCCAAACTACTATCCCTATTTTGGCGCGCAGATGACGGCTTTTGCCCTCACCTTCCTCCTGGTATGGCGGCTGGTTCCTGAAACAGGGCCCGGAGCGGTCAAACCCGCCGCTCAAACCGCCCGCGTCCCAGCCGCCACCGCGTAATCCTGCCTGACGGCAGATTTTCGAGGGTCAAGGCGGGTCGGAGCCATGTGAATACGCGACGAGCCGCGGCTAATGCTCGAGGAGATTCCGAACCTGCCGGGAGCGAGCCTCATAAGCGATCGCCAGCCGGTCGGCCACTTTCTGCACAATCTCGACCGTCCTCTGATCGAAGGCATCAGAGTTGTGACTGTCGATATCGATCTCGGCGTAAATCTTCCCGTTTTTCTGGATCAGGACCACCAACTCCGACTTCGTGAAAATTGAACAAGCCAGGTAATTCGCTTCTTGGGTCACATCGGAAATGACTTTGTTGCGTTTCTCGGCGACGGCGCTTCCGCACACGCCTTGTCCCACCGGTATGGAGACATGCTCGGTCGCCGCACCGAGGAAGGGGCCCAAACGAAGAATGCCGTCGGGAAAAAGTTCGTAAATCCCAGTCCAGTGAAATTTCGGATTGGACTCATGAACGATTCTGACGGTTTCTTCGAGCAGTTGGTCCAACTCGAGGCTTTCGGCTTCGAGTCGGCTCACCTGGCGGTCCACGTGCTCTTCATCCACAGCTCTTCTCTCTGAATGCCTCGACGAAGTCCGTTCTCTCTCAGCGGGAGGCTGCCTGCTGCCCATGAAGGACTTCTTCGAAAGGGAACCAATAGCGCAGTCGAAGCTCATTGCGCATAGTGCACAGTTGCCGTTGAATAACCGGATCCACGGGCGCCCCCTTGGTTGCACGCTCCTTCCAGGCCAGATATTCTTTTTCCCCGCAGGTGAAGATGCGCTCGGCTCCTGGAATTTTTTGGGAGGCGCGCAAATGGCGCAGAATATTCCCTGTGGTTTTTTTGAAGCTTTGGCCATCGGTGAAGCACTCGATGTCGATGGCCAGGAAAAAATGTCCTAAGGCATAAGGGATGGGACGGCCTTGCTCGTCCGCGCCGCTGAGCTGTTTCAGATACGCACCCTGCTGCAAAGCTGCCGACAAGATTTCCACAACCGTGGCAAATCCGTACCCCTTGTGGCCGCCCGTCTCCTCGCTCAAACCGCCAATCGGCGTGAAGGCGCTTCTTCCCTTGATCAGGCCGTCAAGGATCTTTCGAGGATCGGTCTCCGTTCTGCCGTCCCAGTTAATGACCAGTCCCTCCGGACAATCCCTTTGCTCTCGGACATACTGCTCTATTTTTCCCCTCTGGATGATGGAGGTGGCGTAGTCGTTGGTGAAAGGGAACTCTTCGTCCGTGGGGATGCCGAACACCAGTGGATTCGTGCCCATCATGTTTTCCACTCCATTCGTCGGAGCGATCGAAGGCCGGGCGTTGGTTCCGGTGACGCCGATCATGCCGGCGCGAACGGCCATCAGCGCATAGTGAGCCGCGTATCCATAATGGGTGGAATTGCGAGCTACGACCATGCCCAAGCCATGGATGCGCGCCTTTTCGATGGCCAATTCCATGCAGCGCTTGGCAATCACCATTCCCATTCCGTGATGGCCATCCACGACTGCCGTGGCTTTGTGATCGCGAACCACCTCGAATTTTGTGACAGGCTGTTGAATCCCGCCCATAACAATGCGGTCGTAGTATATCGGCTTCAAGCGGCCGACGCCGTGCGAGTCAATCCCGCGCTTATCGGCGCCGATGATCACTTCGGCGCAGGTTCTGGCATCTTCATCAGGCACGCCCAGTCCTTTGAAGACGTCCACTACAAACGCTTCCAGCAGCTCAAACGAAATCCAGGATATAGTTGCGACCACTTCTGTCTCCAATCCGGCGGCGTGACAACCACGAAATAGCGAAAAGGTTCTACGTGATTTTGCACATTTCGTGGTTTTAAGCTTAGCCTGTTTCTGTCGCAAAACTCCTTTTTCCGCGATGAAGGGGGAATAGCCGTGTTGAAAACAAAGAACTTATGCGCCGGCTAGGATACGCATTTCGCTGAAATCGATAGTTTCGCGACAGAAACTAGCTAGTCAATATAGGTCGTTTCGTGCCTGGACCCAAGTGACATCAAAAGGAATCCGAAGGGTTTATCGATCCATCGCGTGACGATCGGATTATGCGGCAAGCCGGCCGGACAAACGACAGCGGTCGGTTTATCGATGATATACCTCTCGTGTTCCGAGCCCATGTCGATTTGAATCTCCGCTCCCAGGTAGTCGATATTGGACGGATCGGTGCCAGCAAATACCAGGACTTCGTCATGGGGATGGACATGCGCGCCACGCCCTGGGCCGCGCAGCCAGATTCCGGGCCGCTTGTGAATGCCCCAGCAGAAATTGACATCCAAGCCCTCCAAGTCCTTGCCGAACATCCAGACGGCATCTTCCGTCATTCCCGGCCCTGGCTGCCGCCCGCCCAAGACCATCTCTCCGTACTGAGCTTGGTCTTCCGCCTTGAGCGACCGCACAGCCATTGTGTTCGGGATCAAAGGCTTGATGTAACGATCATTGACATGACCGTGCGTCACCGTCTCCTCGGAGATATGGACCCTCTTCTGCCCAAAAGAAGAGTTCATCGGAGACTTTATTCCACTCCCGGGCTCAGGCCGCATCCGCTTCATCTGTTCCTCAGATATCCCGTCGCCCAGCCACCGCGTTGTTGGGTCGGCCCCCAGCGAGATAATGAAAAAACTGTAGCCGATCGGACTGGTCACGTCGAGGGTAACCGAGGGACAATGGAAAAATCCAGCGGGGGCAATAACCACCGAGGGTCGGTCAAAGGTATGGATTTCCAGTTCTTTCCCAAGACAGTATTGCATCTTGGCTCCCAGATGTTCAGGCCTATCGGGATCGAGACCGACAAATACCAGGCATTCCGGGTAAGGATGGACGTGGGGATCCATGCCGGGATGCCAGTCGCCCAAACCGGTATAGAATCCCCAGGAGAAATTGAGCGCAACTCCTTCCAGATGATCGCGTCCGTTTAGCCAGCGATTCACATCGGCATTCCCCGTGTTTTTAAAGATCTGGGCCTGTCCTGGCATTTCAGCGATTTTCAGAGGTTTGAACAGATGTTCGTATTTTCCGGTCGCCATTTTTAATGTGCCTCCCTGAATTTTAGTCGAATGTTTTTGTCTCATGTTCGCCGGAAAGGCTGACAGCAAAGAACGCAAAGGGCTTATCAACCCATCTTGTCACTTGCGGGGTGTGGGGCATCCCGGCAGGGCAGATCACAACAGTCGGTTTATCGATAAGGTGCCTCTCGTGTTCCTTTCCCATATCCATCTCGATCTCCGCCCCTAGATACTCGATGCCGGGGTCAGTGCCAAGATAGACCAGGACCTCATCAACAGGATGACTGTGGGAGCCGACTCCGCGGCGCCAGACGCCGGGCTGGCTGCAGAATCCCCAAAAGATACTTGCGTTCATCTTCTCGAGATCTTTGCCGCACATCCAGGTCAGGTGGTCGGGGTTGCCAGGTCCAAATTTTTCCCCAGGGTCGTTGCGCTGCAGTAACGGCTCCTGTGTCAATCGTGAGGGGTTCAATTTCCCGCGTTCGATCAGCAGGCCCGATCTGAGGGACTTCACCAGATACGCATACTTGCCAGTCGCCTGGATGGGCTTGTTCTGCAGAGCTTTCCCTGCCGCGGCGAAGCTCAGGCCCTTCGGAGCGGCTTTCCGCTGTTCGGCCGAAAAAGCTGAAACGCCTTCCCCCAACCAGGTGATTTCAGGCGCCGTATTGAGTTCAACCGCCCAAAAACCAAAACCCTTGGGACTGTATATCCGTTTGGTGGTGATCGGGCCGTGAGGAAGTCCGGCCGGAACAACGATCACGGTCGGCTCGTCAAAGGTATAGGTTTCCTGTTCTGCGCCCAGGCAGCAATCGACTTGAGCTCCCAGGTAATTGACATTGGCTGAATCAAGGCCCACGAACATGAGGCATTCCGGATAGGGATGAACGTGCGGGTCGAGACCGCCATGCCATTCCCCGAGAGTGTTATGGACTCCCCAAGAAAAGTTTAGATCAAGCCCATCAAGGTGGTCCCGGCCGTTCAGCCGGATTTCCCGGATCGCGTTCCCCGGTCCGATCGCCAATGCACCTGGCTGAGAGTCCGTCGTACTAATACTCAGAGGTTTGATGAGATGTTCATATTTGCAAGTTGCCATAGTGCAGGTCCTCCATGGAGTGTCGAACGATTCCGAAGCTGGCATCTTACAACCACGAAACACACGAAAAGAACGAAAAAAGCTCAAGAACATTTTGTGTTGTTTCGGAGGCTTCCCGATCCAGACGATTTTAGGGCAACCTCTTCGTGGGACGGCGTGCCCGTTCAATCGTTATGTATTAGGTCTTTTAATACTAATCACAAAAATATTGCTTTTTCTTATTATTTTCTTTTTATTCGAATGCGATCGTGTTACCCTGACTCCAAAAAGCTTTTATCAGAAAAAGAGGAGCACGATATGTCCTTCGTTCTTGTTCGGGGCGGAGGCGACCTCGCCAGCGGCGTGGCCCTGCGCCTGCATCAGTTGGGTTTGCCTGTAGTCATCAGCGAACTGCCTATGCCTGTGGCAGTGCGTCGAAAGGTTTGCTTTGCCGATGCCGTGTACGCCGGCACCGTTCAGGTCGAAGAGTGCGTAGCTTGCCGGGTCGACGATCCGATCGAAGACCCCATGTCGATCAATCCCATCGTCGCTGGAGGGGCAATCCCTGTCTTGGTCGACCCCTGTGGCGACGCGATAGGCCTTCTTCATCCGAAAGTCGTGGTTGATGGGCGCATGCTGAAGCGGCACGTGGCCTGCCATCCCACTCCGGGGCAGCTGCTGATAGGATTGGGCCCCGGATTCTTTGCCGGCGAAAACTGCGATGCCGTCGTTGAAACGAACCGCGGGAATTCCATGGGTTGTGTGTTATGGGAAGGCGCCGCCCAGCCGAATACCTCCGAGCCTCAAACCATCGAGGGGCGAAAGGGCGAGCGTGTTTTGCGAGCTCCCGCCGATGGACGCGTCAAAACGCATGCCTGTATCGGCGATCACATCGTCGCAGGGCAGACCGTTGCAGAGGTTGAAGGCCATTTCGTATCCGCCGCATTTGACGGCACTTTGCGTGGCCTGATCCATCCGGGAACGAGGGTGAAAAAAGGCATGAGGATCGGGGATCTTGATCCACGAGACGATCCGAGCCTGTGCGTGCATGTTTCGGATAAATCGCAGGCCGTGGCGGAAGGCGTCCTGGAAGCCATCCGGTCAAAATTCGACTTGCAGGAGTTGAAGAGACCCTAGGCTGGCGCCAGGCAAACCAGTTTGGGGGGTATTTGGGCAGGCGTGCAGGAAAAACGGCGGCAGACGGGCAATAATGTTCTGCCGCGCCAATGGCACTGACGGTCGCGCAAATGATAGGTTCACTTCATCCCTCCCCTGTTACACGGCGTGTCTTTCTGGAAAAGAGCGTGAAGGGGACGACAGCACTGGCGCTTTCGGGGCTTGTCCTTTTCACCCCGCAAAGCGCAATGGCGACGGACCGCTTGCTGAATTCTGTTCGTCTTCCCTCCCCTCAGTTCCCGGCGTGGACTCCGGATAAGAAGCTCTTGGTAACATTCATAGCGGAAGACGGAAGCTACGGCCTGCTGCAAAGGAAAGGGGAGGCCGGTCATTCCGACACTCTCCTTTCGGTCGGCACGGCAACCGGGCAGTTCAATTGGCCCCAAGGCATAGCCGTAGACAAATCCACCGCTTATATCGTCGACAGCAACAACGGGCGGATTCAGCGCCTCGACCTGGACACCCAGACATTCCTCGAGCCTTTTGGCGGACTCGGGAAAAAAAGCGGGCTGTTCCTCCGGCCCCGGGGAATTTG
>Ga0326728_10025286_pt1 | contig 10647 bp, 6 predicted proteins | sample MB3enrmetagenome_FD_207602 | JGI IMG/M metagenome (GOLD analysis project Ga0326728, IMG submission 207602) | Lab enriched peat soil microbial communities from McLean, Ithaca, NY, United States - MB31MN | ecosystem: Environmental > Terrestrial > Soil > Wetlands > Peat | place: USA: New York...
TGGAGTGAGTTGGAATTCGGTTGATTCATTGGTCGCGCTGAGTTATTGCGGGATTAGCGTAGCGTGTTTCGCGAACTCATATGGAGCAATGGCTATTGGCCCGAACCTACTTCTGGCTGGTTCGAATGTGCCGAGATCCGCGGATGGATCACTGCTTTGGATGAGCGGATATGTCAGTCTCAACATCGCAGTGCATCCGGGCGCCGCATTCTTCGTAACATCCATCCTAGGAACACGCGAATACAGCGGCAACGCGGAGGTAAGCATTCCACGGGGGATGTTTGCCTATGTATCAGTCTCAGACACGGTCACGAATACTCCCGGTATACTGGGATTGATTGGCGGCCGAGATCAATTTCAGGGATGGTCCGGGGCTGTAAACTCCCGAAATCTTACGGTTCAGCTTCTCATGGACTCAAACAAGACCATCAATGCCAATTGGGAAACGGACGCATACATACCGTTAATTGTCGTCGGTTTCGCATCGATCGCAATTCTCACGTTGGTAATTGGGGCAGCCCGAAGGCGATTACGGGATACGAAGTTGAATGTCTAGCTTCCTACATGACTTTCTTGTCGATGAAGCCCTTAACTCTCGCGCTATTCTCTGCCGACCTGAACACGATTAACCCCACCAGAAGAAAGCCGATGCCGCCGAGCGCAAGGTACTCCATGGAATTTAGGTAGAGCGACCACGAGTGGTAGATTAATGCGGCCCGAGATGCCCCGATGAGGCAGTCGGCAAGGGCGTGTTCGCGCCGCAGGCTGCTACCGTTATGTTTCGAGGGGTCCCGCTGATTGTACAAATTCAGTCAAGCGGTACAATGCTTCAATTGCCGGAGCAGTTCGAATTGTACGTTACAGGGGTCGGTTCAGCGGCATCCAGCACATTGGTCGTCGCGATAGATGGACTGTGGGGAGCCTTTGGGGCGAGCCTACCACTCCTGTTTACATCACGGCGCAGCAATCAGTTGAGTGGATAAGTTCGGGTAACTGAGATTCGTGCATAGATCTTCGAATACAGAGTACTAGTGGGATGTTCGGTCATGAAGGGCGAAAGTGGGCCTTTAATGACTCCTGTGGCCTGCGCAGCAGGCTCTTGATCACACAATTGCCAGGCAGTCGAATTGGGGGATTGCGTCAGCTTTGCGAAAACATGTATACCGCCGCCGAAATCGGATAAGTATCCGCGGTTAAAGGAAATGTAATATCAGTAGGCTATCGGCGGTATACAGTCCGGCTAGTGCGGTCACTAAGGAATGCATCCGAGTAGGGTTGGTATATGAACGAAGAGTCGATGCGTAGGTTTGCAATAGGTAGTAAGAGCTTTGCATTTTGGTTAGTGCTGATACTCTTGTCTCTTCTTCTCTTGATTGAGGAAGGCGATGAGATTTCTGCAATTGTCTGGAGTTCGTGTATGTCGGCTATTTGTGTTCCGTTGCTAACATACCAATGTATAAGGTTCAGAAAGAGACAATTTGACTTCTTCAAGAAGGGCGTTAGCTTGGAGAGTTATGATTACGGGCGACAAATAAGGTTGATAGAAATTATTACGTTCGTGGCCTTTGCTGGGATGGTAGCCCCTCTTATTTTGTCAGGGCTTATTCCTGCTACCGTCTGGTTTGGTGCGTTGATTGGATTGGTGGACGGTTGGGTGCTTTACCTAATCCTCTTCAATGCGACTATCTGGCTATGGGAAAGAAAGCACGACGGGGTTCTTTACCGCTTAGAGTTATGGAACGGATCCCGTGTAACTCACACAGGGTTAAAATTCCAGCAGACGAAGGAGAAGTAGTATGGAAGAAAGTTCCGTGGAACCGCTGCGCGAAAAGCTTCTCAGGGCGTTCTTCCCTAGAATCAAGCGTCGCTCAAAAGAACATGACCTCGCGACGGCGGATCCGTTCGAACGTTTCGAATCGGCTATTATCGAGGAATCTAACCGTCGGCTCAAGGACCGCGAACAGAGAAGCTTATGATGACTTATGATGACTTACGAAATTTAGCTTTGAAATCAGCCGTAGCTTCTTCATAGAAGTGACAGGCCACAAAGTGGTCTCCACCGACGTTTCTGAGGTCAGGCTCGGTCGTTTCGCATATCTCCTTGGCGTAGCCACAGCGTGGGTGAAATCTACATCCTGTCGGGACACTGACAGCGCTGGGTACCTCTCCTGTAGCTAGCACACTCACCTTTCTACCATCCGGATCGGGCACCGGAATGGCCGCGATCAAAGCCTGAGTATATGGGTGTAGAGGTTCGTCAATGACCTCCTCCGACTTACCTACCTCAACGAATTTGCCAAGGTACATAATGGCAAGCCTGTCTGTGATGTGTTTTGCCAAAGCGAGATCGTGAGTTATGAATAGAAATGATAGGTCAAGCTCATCACGTAAAGTAGTCATAACATTGAGAACCTCAGCTCTAATGGATACATCGAGCATGGAAACAGGCTCGTCAGCAACGATGAACTCCGGTTCCATCACTAACGCTCTTGCAATGGCAACTCGCTGCCTCTGCCCTCCCGAAAGCTCATGAGGGTACCTAGTTGTGAACTGATCAGGCGGAACTAACTGCACTAGTCTGAGCGCTTTCTCAACCATGCTGGCAACTTTCTCGTCAGATGACACATCCAATGCTTTGCTGTTAATGTGGACGCCCTCGGCGACGATCTCAAACACGGTCATCCTCGGATTGATTGATTCGTAAGGGTCTTGAAATACGATTTGTATTTTCGGTCGAATCTCTCGCAATTGAGACGCGTGTAAGGCACTGATCTCCTTCCCTCGATAGAAGATTGAACCCGACGTCGGCTCCTCCAGCATAAGCATAGTCCTTCCAAGCGTCGTCTTCCCACACCCGCTTTCTCCAGCGAGGCCGAAGATTTCCTTTCTTCTAATATCACACGAAACGCCGTCGACCGCTCTTATCAAGACCCTTTTGCCCATCAGCGTTTGGATGAACCCCAACCTAGCATTGAAATGTGTTTTCACGTCCTGTATTTCCATTATCACTTCGTCGTGGGTTGTCGCTCTTGGTTCCGTCATAGATGGATATCCCTTGCGTACCAGCACATTGAATAGTGGCCTGGTTCCACTTCCTCAAGAACCGGGTCTTCGGTATTGCATTTTTGTGTAGCGTATTGACACCTCGGGGCAAATCTGCACGCAGGAGGTGGTTTGATCAGGTCTGGTGGTTCTCCTGAAATCGAGATTAGGCGACGCTTCTCACCCTCAATACTGGGGATGGCACGTATTAGACCAATGGTGTAGGGGTGCTTGGGATTGTGGAATATTTTCGAGGCACGCGCGTATTCCACGATCTGTCCACCGTAAATGATGGCCACATCATCGCACATCTCAGCTACCAGTGAGAGATCATGAGTGATTATGATCATTGCCATATGCATTTTACGCTGAATGCTTTTCAGAAGAAGTAAGATTTGCGCCTGAACTATAACATCCAATGCCGTAGTTGGTTCATCTGCAACTACTAGGGGAGGATCGAGTGCAAGCGCCATTGCTATAATGGACCTTTGTTTCATTCCACCCGAAAGCTCATGTGGAAATGCAGAATACCGGTCTTGAGAGATCCCAACCTCCCCCAGCAACCTCTTAACCGCCATCGTCGCCTGTGCATCTGGCAAGCTTGAATGCACGGTTATAGCTTCCTTTATTTGGTCACCAACGCGGAACACAGGGTTGAGCGAGTTCATTGCCGCTTGTGAGATTAGCGAGATCCGTCTCCACCTAATCTCTCTCCTAAACTCTGGTTCAGGTATGGCTAGAATGTCTTCGCCGTCAAGCAGCATATTCCCGTGAATGATCTTCGCGTTTGAAGGAAGAAGTCGGAGGAGAGTCAGGGCAATACTCGACTTGCCGCTTCCAGACTCGCCCGCCAAGCCAAGCACTTTCCCTTTCTCGAGGGAAAAGGATACGCCATCAACAGCCCTCACAACTCCGCCTCGGGTGGAATAGTGCATCGTCAGGTCCTCTACTCCAAGGAGCGTCATATGGACCAACCTGGCCTGCGAACCATCGTCACTTTCAGCGAAATGCTCACGCCTATCTCTTTCTAAGCCTAGGGTTAAGTATTGCGTCCAATGAGAAGCCTACTAGTACAAAGGCCATGGAAAGCAACGCGATTGCCGCCCCCGGTGGAAGAAACCACCACCAGACGAACGCGTGAAGCGAAGTAATAGAACTCGTCGCATTAGAAACGATAGTCCCCCATGATACGATTGAAGGATCACCGAAGCCGAGAAAAGTCAGCGCAGCTTCGGTAAGAATTGCGCCCGGTACCGTCAAAGCCATGTTCGCATAGACCAATCCCATCACGTTCGGCAAGATATGTTTCCGAATTATGTACCCATTACCCGCGCCAAGGGACTTTGATGCCTCAACAAACTGTCGGTGTTTCACAGTGAGCACCTGTGAGCGAATGATTCTAGCGATTCCTTGCCATGAGAACACTGCAATCAAAATAATTATGATGAATTCCGTGCTGATTGCAAGGACAATTCTGCTCACCTGAATGATCGTAAGTATGATCAGAACAAGCGGTAGAAAGGGCAGCGTAAGCATAAAGTCAGTGAAGCGCATGAGGATTTCATCGGTTACTCCTGCCACGTACCCGGCGACCAGACCGACGACAGTTCCTATTACTACTGCAACTATTGCCGCGAGCAGCCCTACTTCAAGGGAAACTCTTGACCCGTAGACAAATTGTGACCACACGTCCCGGCCCAGGTCATCCGTTCCTAGAAGACCATACGCACTCCCTAAAACGTACAAATTGGGATCTGAGATTAGAACCGACGTTGAAACTGAAGACTTTATGACATATGAGATCGTGATGTTTCGAGGGCCGTCAAAAATGGCGTTTGGAAGTCCGCATCCTCCAAGGTTTGTCGGCATCGTCGATCCTGTTGCCAAAAGGTTGACATAGACATTCTTCGAATCGGCATATACATTGTAGGTTTGACCCGTTGTGAAGTTAGAATAGTATTCCGAAGCGTCTCCGGGATTAGCGTAAACGGACGGGTCGAGGATATGGTACGTGTTCCCTCCTGAAGTGATGTAAATGTCAAAGGTTAAGTCGGTTGTTGACAGATTCCGATTGCGGGGCGTTAGGTTTATGCTCGCTATGAATCGGCATGGCGCGGACCACTCGTAAAATAGTGTCTGACTCAGACGGAGGATTGAGGTTGTATCGAATCTCACGAGAAGGCCGGCTGTAGACGTGTCATACGTTCTCGACGAGTTACCTCCCACATTGGCGGAGGTACTGGCGATATTCCAGTATGCTAGGTCGGTGCTGCTTGCAAGGGACGTTCCCTTAAGGAGAAACGCGTTCACAGGCAAGTTTGCATATTGCGGAAAAGCTCGAGCCCACTCCGGAACTGAAAGAGGAGAGGCCAGATTCTGGTCATAGATCGGGTCATGATTAGTCAGGTGGGGCGCGAAGGCGGCTATTAACACAAAACAAAGGATTATTGCTACCCCTGCAACTCCGAGCCTTGATCTTCTATATTCTGATAGAAACTTGCGTGTGGATCTTGCCCATGAAGCCCCGCGAGGCGGCAGCTAGTATGCCACCCTAGGATCAAGTAATCCGTACGAAATGTCGGCGATGAAGTTTGCGATTACAACCATTATTGCGATTATGAAAAACAGACCCTGAAGGACAGGGTAGTCTAATGCGTCGACGTAGTTTAGAGTGGCCCAACCCAGTCCTGTGAAATTGAAGATTGTTTCGGTGATTATGGCACCGCTTAAGATGAAGCCAAATGCAAGTGCAGTGGCAGTGATGAGTGGCAGTATAGCGTTTCTGAAAGCATGCTTGTATAGGACTTGGCTCTCCGGAACCCCCTTCGCCCTAGCCATAGTGATGTAGTCCTCCGTCAACACGTCGTACAACGTGTTTCGCATTATTAGTTGGTAGCCACCGTAGCTGATGAATGTCAGAATCAATATTGGAAGTGTCGCAGCCCATAGGTAGGCGGTAATGTACGCCACGGAGCCCGGGGGAAGGGGCGTGTCACCAGGGCCGAGAGTGGCTGTTCCTAGGCTAAGAGGGAACCATTGGTTCTTAACCGCTAAGAAGTATATTGCTATCAGGCCGATCCAAAACACGGGTACTGAATAAGCGAAGATACTTACAGAGAGTGAACTCACATCAACGAACTTTCCTCGTTTTGAGGCCGATAGCACACCAAGCAGCGCACCGAGAAGGATGGAGATTACCGTCGAAACACCTAGCAGGACGATGCTGTTAGGTGCATAAGTCGATATTATCTCCCAGACAGCTCTATGGCCACTTATGATACTGATCCCGTAGCCGAAGTTACCGGAAAAGATGTTCACGAGATATCTCTCGTACCTTACCGGCCATGGTTGATCGAGACCGAACTGCTTGACAACGGCCTGGTAGATTATCGGACCTTCCATGGCTTGTCGCGGGTTGTGGTATGGGATGAAGAATTCAACTCCCAAGCCGAGAATTGCCTGGGGAAGATATTCGAAAATGAAGAAGTTAAGGTTCGCAATAAGGAAAATAACTATTACGCAATATACACTTCTCTTTACAATGTACCCAAGCAAAGACGAGTCCGACTGACCCCCAAAAAATTATGGCATATTGCGAAATATAAAGAAAAAAGGGGATGGAAAGAGCCAAGCGGCCCTTCATTTGGTCTGCTTGCGCTTGCGTCTCGCGAAGTATGCTACTGCGGCCACAACGATTATGACCACGATGACTACTCCAGCGATCAGCGCCGTATTTTGTGCTACCGGGCCTACCACGGCTGTTGTTGTGGTTTGAACTGCAGAAGTCAGGTTGACTCCCCAGAACTGTAGAGCTTCATGTGCGAGTCCGCTGCTGTCGGTGTAGGTTGCGTTGCCAACTAGCTCGTAGAACCCAGGCTGAAGTCCTGTTGTCGACAGGCTCCCAACCCAGTTAGTACCATTGACCGTCAATGTAGTGCTTCCTACTGACTGACCAGCCTGAAGCAATGTCGCCGTTGCTTGGGCGCTTGATGGGATTGGTTGTCCCTGCTGCGTGAAAGCAAGTGATAGTGGAATCGGACTACCAGGGCTTGCAGCGGGCAAAGTCCAGTCATCAATATCCGTCCTGAAGTATCCTGGGAATCTCGGGCTCGTGATGTATTGACTGGGTACGTAGGTTCCGAAGTAAACTGGCCCCGTTCCTGTGATTAGCTTAATACCGTTTACGCTGTTTGTTGTTGGGTCAATGTCACCGTTAAGCGCTGTAGCGTTGACACTGCTCCACAAGTGCTCTGGAAGAACAGAGACTAGGCCAACGGACTTGTAATCTTCAAAGCCAGTTCCGTTCAAGTAGACAGTTACTGTAGTTGGCGAGGTGACCTGAGAATCGGTGAGATCGGGAATGAGACCGAAAGTGAGAGGCTGATTGCCAACGTATTTCATCCAGCACGGAGGTGAGCATACTCCATTCGACAACGTGGCTCCGTTCAGGTTTTGGTACCATAGGCTGAAGTTGAAGTCGTCGGCGGTTACGCGCACGTTGTCGGAGAAGGTTATGTTATTGTAGAAGTTGTAAGTGATGGTCATACCATTAACTATGTTGTATCCGTGCGGTGTTGTCGTTGTCACCCCGGTAGTCACATTTGGCATGGACGTTACCATCCATGGGATTAGGGTTGTCAGACTCGGGTTAGCCGGATTCGTGTTCATCGGGCTGTCATAGTATGGGCTTATGATGTCGAAGTCGTAAACTGACTCCGCGTTCATCACGTTGAAATCGTCGGGGGCCTCATGCATGTTGACGGTAAGGGTTCCACCCGTGATTGTTTTCCCTGTAGCAGGGTCAAATTGATGAGCATTGAGGATTGTGTAGTAGCCTGTTGTGAATGTCCAGGTTGAAAATGAAGGGACGTTGACGTAGCCGGTCCAATATTGTCCGTTCGCGTTATTCAGTGATGGGATAATGATGGCGTCCCACCACATGTTCAGTATCGGTAATTGCTGAGACGCGATCTGTACCGCCTGCTGTGAGTCCGCCTGAGCCCTTGCGGGGGTCAAAGTCGAGAACATATCATGGAGGATGGATTCGAGCGTGGAATTGTAGAAATGAGTTGGGTTAAGAAACGGACTACTCCATCCCGGACTCTTACTGAACTCTTCCCATAGAGTTAATATCGGGTCGAGCGGCGCCGGGGAGCTTACCCCGTCGAAGTACATGTCCCAATTGTTGCTGTAAGCCTTGTAGACTATTGGGAAGACTGAGCTGAAATGATTTAGCGGTATCATCTTTATGCAGAGACCGATCTTCGAGGCGTCCTTCCACATGGCCTCCGTTTCCGTGAGCCATGTTGGGTGGTCGATTCGTGTGTAGAAGACGGGTTCGAAGTTCGTACCATTCGGAACGTTACTGCCCAAGGCAGTTGCATACTGCCACACACCCGTGCCACCATTGCAAGCTATGCTAGCTGAGGTTGTAGGCTGCGTCGCCGTAGGGTTCCAAGCAATTTGCGGGTCCGTCGCTAAGCTTTGATTAGCCGCCTGCAAAGAATAGGGGTAGGTTGTGATATCGTTTGTTGAGAAGTTTCCATACGCTTGTGGAAGCATTACGTTTGGAGAAGCTACCCCTTGAATCCCGTTAAGCACTGTGCTCTGTACGTAGCCGTAGTCGACAAGATGTGCCATCGCTTGTCTAAATGGCAAGTAGTAGCCCGGCAGACTGGGCGAAAATTCGTTAAATAAAATGAATTCCTCGCCGGACCCTACAGCAACTGTAACGTTGAGGTTCGGAGTGGATAATGCCGTTTGGACATCGCTGAAGGCTGAGGGCGGGTAATCCATTATCTGTCCCTGCCCCGCTATCAAAGCCTCAAGCGAAGCATGGTCTGACGTGAATATCGGGTATCTTACCGTCGACACTCTTGGACCGTGGAGATCAGCGGCACTGCCAGGAATCACGGACGGGTTTTGAACCATAGATGGTTGAGCTGTGGCTGATAATATCCCTGAAACCATTATGATAGTTATCGCGAGCAGAGCGCTGCTTAGAATATGAAACTTAGTCATCCGAAATTTTCACCGCCCCGAAACCGCTTCAAGTTGATTAATAAGCGTTGCCACAAATTTTAGTTCTGAAATCAGTCCGACTCAGTTTTCGAGATTTTGGGATATATCAATCGTCAGATTTGCTCTGCTGGTCTTCCGATCTTATGCTTCAGCTCCGGTATCAAACGCGTCGAGTCCACAAGAGCATATCAATACCTCCCTAGGAGGGGTCCGCACCACAAACGACAGGTTCTTAATTGCATACTCGAACTGATAATCTAGAGCTGAGTCCGTGTCAAAAGCCTTCGTAGCCCTCGTTTTCGTCGCGGTTACGCTAGCTATGGCTCCAGTTCAGGCAAGTTCTGGGAGTTCCTTTGAAATTCCAAGTGCTGCGTCAACGAGCAACCTTCAAACGGAAGTGTTGCAGGACTCAGCAGGAAACCTACACGTCTTGTGGTTCGTTCCTGTGGTCAATGGCTCCTCCACCGGATCTGCAATATGGTACAGCAAGTTCAGCCCAAACGGTACGGACACGGTACCGCCCACCAGGATAACAAACAGCACAACGGCCCAATCTGCTGATTTGTCCGTCGATAATCAGGACAACGCTATCATAGTATGGTCAGATGATATTGTGACGAACACGTCAACGTCGTCGGCGCTATATCTTTTACACTTCAATTCAAGTACCTTTCGGAAAAACCAGATTCTGACTAAGCGAGGCTCGCTTATTCTATGGCCTTCTCTGGGAGGTGACAACAACGGCACTATCTACATGACATGGACCGAATACAACCCCAGCACTGAGCATGCGAAGGTGGAATACGGGACAATCACATCTGCCACATTTGCGCTTGAGAAGACGATCGTGTCGTATGACAAAGTAGCCGCGTTTCCACCTAAGGCGAGAGTGGTCTTCGATAATTCGTCGGAGCCTTTACTGGTTGCGTGGGGAGAGAGCCAAGCCGATGGCCAATCTGCTTCAACGGTTAACTATGCAAAACTTGGATTCAACGGCACGGTCCTCAGTAAACTTCAGGTGGCGGAATTCAATGCAACACTGCGTGACTTATCGATTACTCCGATAATGGGACATGACGGCGCCTTTGTCACATGGCAGACGCAAGCCTCGAACGCGTCAGTCTACGTCTCACAGATATCCGCAGGTGGACAGCCTGTGTATCTGAAGGAACTCAATTACACGACGGGACAATCGAAGAACATTGCCCTCTCCACCAACATGGAAAACAACCTCTATGTTATGTGGTATCAGCCCTCGGTCTTGACTGAACCCACGACGCTCACACAGACCCCTGCTACGAACGTAACCTACATACGGCTGAACCTTAACGGAGCCATCATTCAGACCGGAAGTGACGTCTTCAGGTCGCCCATAATCGGAGTAACAGTTCTGAGTGACGGAAACTTGTACGGAGTCTCCCCGGAGGGTATTGTGAGGACGATAACCGTAACACCCCATCAAGCGAAGAACAACTTGATGTGGGTCGCCACAATTGCATTGGTGAGTTGTATGGGTGTCGCTGGCTCAGTTTGGATTGAAGAAGGGCGCTACAAGTGGCTTTCATTCTTGTCATCAATAACCGC
>Ga0326728_10025287_pt1 | contig 10647 bp, 7 predicted proteins | sample MB3enrmetagenome_FD_207602 | JGI IMG/M metagenome (GOLD analysis project Ga0326728, IMG submission 207602) | Lab enriched peat soil microbial communities from McLean, Ithaca, NY, United States - MB31MN | ecosystem: Environmental > Terrestrial > Soil > Wetlands > Peat | place: USA: New York...
TTGGGCACCCCCGTTTGGTCCAGACGGGGCTAGACCTCTGGGCCTTCCCTGACATTTTCTTCTACGAGACTGGCTATTCCATTTACACCCTGCGACAGGCCAGCCGGCGGTCGTGGAGGATCGGGCAGCGCTCGAATGTCAACGTCAAATTCTTCTACTACGCCGGCACCATGCAGGAAGCGTGTTTGAGGCTAATGGGGAAAAAGCTCCTGGTTTCGCTGGCCATGGAAGGAAAGTTTGCGAGCGACGGCCTGCAAGCGATCGACGAAGGCGATGACATCCTGATGGCGATGGCGCGGGAATTGGTGACAGAGAAGGGCATCGGGGAGAATGCGGATGCGGTCTGGAAGCAGCTTCAAAGGCAGCAGGCAGAAGTGCTCGGAATTCGGGCCGGGGAGACATCGCCATCGGAAATGGAGGCAGGACCTATGGAGACGGATGTACCAGATGTTATCATTCCACCGTCACCGCCGATCCCGGCAGTGGTGACACAGCTTCTGATGTTCGGCAGTTCGCTCGAAAACCCGCGCAAGCGCAAAGCTTCACAGCGCGCGACGGCTGCTTCCACGCCGTCGATCCAACTGGGGCTGTTCTAAATCATCTGACCGCGGGGTCAACATGACTGACGGAGGCTCGCTCGTTATCGCCGACCCGCGGCAGGTCGTCGGCAACTAATCAATTCGAGAGAGCCGCCGAGTCCAACACTCATGCCTTTTGGGTCCCTTTTGCGCTTAAGGTAAGCGCGCCGACCTTCGGTTGGCGCTGCTCACGCAACTGTTCCCACCACTGCCCCGATGCCGGCGGTCACCGCCATGGCCATCGCGCCCCAGAAGGTAACGCGTATTGCGCCCATCGTCACTCCTGCGCCACCGGCGCGTGCGGCCAGCCCGCCGAGAAGTGCCAGGAACAGCAGTGAAGTTATGGAGACAATCGGGATCAAACCCGCCGCCGTGGCCATGGCAGTGGCCATGAGAGGCATGGCTGCTCCAACCGCGAAACTGCCAGCCGAGGCCAATGCCGCCTGAATCGGACGTGCACGGAAAGTGTCAGAGATGCCGAGTTCGTCGCGGGCATGGGCGCCTAGCGCATCGTGGCGCATCAGTTGCTCAGCGACCTGCTTCGCAAGTGAAGGATCGAGTCCGCGAGCGACGTAGATTGCCATCAGTTCCTTCTGCTCGCCCTTGTCGTCTTCTTTAAGTTCCGTGCGCTCAAGATTCAGTTCCGCTTCTTCGGTGTCCGCCTGCGAGTGGACAGACACGTATTCGCCGGCAGCCATGGACATGGATCCCGCCACCAAGCCCGCAATTCCTGCAATCAAGATATTGCTGTGAGATCCATGGGCGGCAGCAACTCCGAGCACCAGGCTGGAGGTAGAAAGGATGCCATCGTTTGCGCCTAATACCGCCGCGCGGATCCAACCGATGCGTCCCGTGTGGTGAAGTTCCGTGCCGATTGGTGACCTCATACAGCCTCCTGGACCTCGGACCTGATGGAACTCAGGGAAACCTCTTGTGATCCATTGCCGAAAACTGTCGAGTTATATCCACTGCTTCCGCAGCAGCAAGACCTTGATAATTTGCGTCAGGCCCATATAGGCGAGCAGCGTGAGCATCAGGATTGGCCAGTACAATAGCGGGAGGTGCGTGAATCCCAGCGCCGAGGCCACGGGAGAATAAGGCAGTAACATCCCAAAGGCCATAATCGATAAAGTCGTGGCGGTCAGCGCCCAACTTGCCCGGCTCTGAAAAAAGGGAATCTTGTTGGTGCGAATGACGTGGATGATCAGCGTCTGCGTCATCAGCGATTCGACAAACCAGCCGGTCTGAAAGAGCGACACCCGGGAAGGAGCCCAGCATTTGAAGATATAGAGCATCACGAAGAAAGTCGTATAGTCAAAAATCGAGCTGATGGGGCCGATAAAGAGAATGAATCGCTTGATTTCCCCGATGTTCCAGGGCCGTGGCCGAGCTACTTGTGCTTCGTCCACGGCGTCCGCGGGGATGGGCACCTGCGAGAAGTCGTACAGGAGATTGTTCGTCAACACCTGAATCGGGGCCATCGGCAGGAAGCGGAGGAAGGCACTTGCACCCAACACGCTGAACATGGTCCCGAAGTTGGAACTCGCTCCCATGCGAATGTACTTCACGATGTTGGCGAAGACCTTACGGCCTTCGATGACGCCTCCATCCAGCACCATCAGGTCCTTCTCAAGCAAAATTAGATCCGCTGACTCCTTGGCAATGTCCGTGGCGGTGTCCACCGAGATGCCGACGTCGGCCGCTCGCAAGGCGGGAGCGTCGTTGATTCCGTCGCCCATGCATCCCACCACGTGCCCCTTGGCGCGGAGGACACGGATCACCCGCTCTTTGTGCGCGGGTGAGAGGCGGGCGAATAGCGCCGTCTTCTCCGCCGCCTCGCCGAGTTCGGCGTCCGACATTTTCTCAATTTCGCCGCCCTCCAGCATGGGGTCAGCCAAGAGGCCAACGTCTTTGCACACCTTGCGGCTGATCAGGTGGTTATCCCCGGTGAGGATTTTTACGGCCACGCCATGGTTGTGCAGGGCCGCGAGGGCGCGGGCAGCCGAGGTCTTGGGCGGGTCCAGGAACGCTACGTACCCCCTGAGGATGAGATCTCGCTCGTCATCCTTTGTGCAAATCTGCTTCCCAGGCAGCTCCTTGGTCGCCACGGCCAGCACACGGAAACCGTCGTTACTGAGGTCATCGTACTCCTGCTTCAGCCCGACCATTTGGTCCGGGGTCATGGGGGAAAGCTTTCCATCGAGTTCAAACTGGGAGCAACGGAGGAAGATCTCTTCCGGAGCTCCCTTGGCCAGCAGGATGGCCTTACCTTCAGCCTCCTCCACCAGGACCGACATAATGCGTCGAGTGAAATCGAACGGGATTTCGTCCAGCTTCTTATACTTCTCCACTGCCGCCTTCGCGTGGAAATCGGTGCTTTCCAAAATTGCCCGATCGAGCAAGTTTCGGAGCCCCGTCTGGAAGTAGCTAATCAGGAACCCGTTCAGCAGCACATCATCGGTTTCACGCCCGGCGACATTGCAATGCCGCATCAGGACGACGCGGTCCTCGGTGAGCGTTCCCGTCTTGTCGGTGCACAACACGTCCATGGCCCCGAAGTTCTGGATGGAGTTAAGCCGCTTGACGATCACCTTCTTGCGGCTCATGCCCAGTGCGCCTTTGGAGAGGCATACGGAGACGATCATGGGCAGCATTTCGGGAGTGAGGCCTACGGCCACCGCCAAGGCGAAGAAGAAGGCCCCCTTCCAATCATGTTTGGTGAAACCGTTGATGAGGAAAACCAGAGGCACCATCACGACCATAAACTGCATCATGAGCCAAGTGAAGCGGTTGAGACCTTGGTCGAAGCTCGTCTGCGGCCGTTCCTCGGTGATCGAGTGGGCCATGCTGCCCAAGTAGGTTTGTAAGCCCGTGGTGACCACGACTGCCGTCGCCGTACCGCTCTCCACGCTCGTCCCCATGAAGCAAGTATTCATGAGCTCAGTGGGTGAACTCTCCTCTTTGGTTTCAGGGTCGTGGGTCTTCTCGACCGGCAGCGATTCACCGGTGAGGCTGCCCTGGCTTACGAAGAGGTCTTTTGATGTCAGCAGCCGCACGTCGCCCGGAATCATATCGCCAGCGGCCAGGTTGATCATGTCCCCAGGCACCAAATCCCGGAGTGGTATCTCCCTTGCTGCACCGTCCCGGACCACCGTGGCGGTCACGTGGATCATGGCCTTGAGCTTCTCAGCGGCGGCATCCGCCCGGGCTTCCTGCCAGAAGCGAAGTCCCACACTCAGCGCCACCATCCCCGCCATCACAAACCCGGCGCGGGCGTCGCCTGTAAGGAAGGAGATTGCAGACAAAGTTGTCAGCAGGATTACCAGCGGGTTGCGGATGATTTTCAGAACGCGGATGGGCCAGCCTTGCTTCTTCTCTTGTGCGACTTCATTCGGACCCGCCGTACGCGCCCGCTCTTCAGCCTCAGCTTGCGTAAGCCCACCTGCAGACGTTCGCAAATCGCGGAGCAGCGCTTCGCCGTCTTTCCGGCCAGCGTCGAGGACGGCAGGCGAAACACGAATATTCTGGTTCTTTGTTTTCGTTGGAATCGGCGGCTTGTCCGGGCGAGCCGGTGGCATCCTGACCTTAGAGCCTGCCGCTCCAGGGTCGCCGACCAAAACCCCTGCCTTGCCATCCGCGACGGTTGTTGCCATCGTTGTTTGACCGCCTTAGGAGATAAGCTCCCACCCGCCCATCTGTATTCCGCGGTGCGACGCTGTGCGAGGGTCAATTTTTAAAATTTAGCTGCTTTAGCGATGACACCCTTACCGGCGTAGTGCCGTTGCGGAGACGGTTGTTACGGGAGCACCAACGAATCCCCGCCCGCCACCATCCTATGCCACCAGTATCCCCCAAAGTTGGCTCGAGGAAGAGAGCTGTTCCGTCACCTATTAGTGTGCTGGTACCTGAGAATTGATTGTGCCCCGAGCCGGCCTGCCTTTTCTGTCCGCCTCTGTGGCATGGATTGGTTCCCCACTCCATCCCGCATTTTTGCCCGCGCGGGAACTGCAGCGCATTGAGGCCCGCCTTACCTCCCTCTGCCCGCATTCAAGCAATTCTCCGAGTCGTCGACGCGCCCTGCACAATTGCGCCTTGGAAGTTCCTACGGCCCAGCCCGTGAATTTAGCAATCTCCGGGTGAGAGTAGCCCTCGCCGTCGTGCAGGAATAAAGCTTTCCTGAAACAGTCGGGCATTTGATCGAACATACGTTCCAAATCCACGAGCGTGATCGAAGCTGCCAGAGCCCGGCCAAAGGTTTTGACTTCCTGGCGGGGGTCGATAGCTCCCTCGTGGGTTTCCAGGATTTCGTCAATTGAGGTTTGCGGCAAGGTCTTCCTCCGCAGCCGCGCCAGGGCAATATTCGTTGCCAGGCGATACAACCAAGTAGAGAAGGCCGATTCCCCTCGATAGGTATTGATCTTGCGACATAAAAGAAGAAAAGCATCCTGGGTCAGGTCTTCTGCGTCTTCCACGTTCCGGGCAATGCGCAGACACCACAAAAACACCCGGTGTCTGTACTGTTCGTAGATAACCCCGATGTCGGTGGCGAGCACGTTTCGGCGCCTTGCCGCGGCCTTGGCTTCATCTATGGCAACACTTAAACGAGGCCGTAATCCCGCTCCTTTCATGGCGATTCGTTCCCCCACTGCGGATCCCCCTTTTGGTGTCATGGTTAGCAATGTCGTCCTTAGCTCCCGTTGTAACCTGAAATCCTTTTTGAACGCTTTAAGAGACCCGTGTGTCGTGAAGTGTCATCGATGCTAACCTCCGCAGGTACAGAAGTCTGGTCAATATTGCTCAGCCTTCAGATGCTTTTTGTATGGTTCCGGGCCTCGGCTCAATCTTAGCGGTGGAACCGTTGGTCGCATTGATCGAGGAAGAGCTAGAGAGTCCGGATGCGGTCGAAAAGGGCGCGTCATGGGAAGAACGACCACCACTCGAGGGGGACATGAAAAACCTCTCTGCTGAGGTCCTCAGACGCTCAGGACCGGGATGTGCGACTCCCGAATGATCCCATAGCCGTTGCCGTTGTCCCCTAAATGGCCGCGAACAGGACTGTGTCCGATGACCAGGACGTCAGCCTTGGTTTGCTCTGCCGCTCGGTTCAACAGCTCAGGGACGTTGCCGCTCTCGATGATGATTTTGGCATTTGTGCCGACGTCCTGCTGAAGCTTGGCGATCTCTTCGGCGGCGAAGCCGACGATCTTTTCCTTCCACGCAGGGTCGACGTAGGATCCGCCGGGGCCGTAGATCTCCACGCCGGCCGTAACGTGGACGAGCGTAAGCGTCGCCCCGACGGCCGCGGCCAACTCGGCGGCCAGCGACGCGGTGTGGTGGCTGTGATGGGTCAAATCCACCGAGCAAAGGATGTGGCAAATCGAGAACTCGTGCGCTGGCGCCTCTTCCAGGTGAGCGCCTGTCCAGACCGGGCATGGGCTTTCGTGCAGTACCTTCGCGGTCACCGAGCCCAGCAGAAAGCGGTAGAACGGCCCATGGCCATGGGTCGACATCACGATCAGGTCGACGGTCCGGTCGCCAGCCGTCTTCACGATTTCGTGGGCCGGGTCGCCTCTGAGCAGCACACGTGTGACTGCGATCCCATCGAGCTCTGGCTGCAACTCCCGATCCAGATCCTTCTGAGCCCGCTGGACGATGTGCGCGTGCAAGTCCCGCGCGGTGATCTCGTACCCGCTCTCCAGCACGCCCGCGGGATAGTTGAGAGGCGTCACGACGTGCAGCAGGACCACCTCCGCATGAAAGCGGCGCGCCAACCACGCCGCCTGGTGCACGACGTACCGGGAAGGTTCTGTGAATACAACGGGAACGAGAATTTTATGAATGCTCAGCATTACGTCACCTCTGAATTGACGGAGCCCATCCGGCAAGACTGACGCAACCAACAGTGCCCCAGGCTGACGAAGCTGACCTTCATGCCGGTCGCCAAACCTCCTGACCGCTCATCAGCCGGGGCAGCTTTGCGATCAAGTAGAGCCGGAAGTACCTACAGTCATCCTCCCCGATTCCGGGCTCAAGCAGCTCTAAGCGCCTTGCTCTTGGACGAGATGCACTCCAGCAGATCGCTCCAGGACTTGACGAACGATCTGGCCCCTTCTTCCTGAAGTTGGTCGCCCAACGCGTCAATGTCAATTCCCGCCTTTGCGAACTGGTCCAAAACCTTCTCTCCATCACCGTCGTCCGGCGCCATGATCGGGCCGATATCGCCGTGATCGGCGAGGGCGTTCAACGTTCGCTCCGGCATCGTGTTCACCGTAAATGGCGCGGCCAGAGTCTTGATGTACAGGGTATCGGCCGCTTTAGGGTCCTTGGTGCCGGTGCTGGCCCAGAGCAGTCGTTGCAGCCGCGCGCCGGCATTGTACACACGCTGCCAACGCGGATTGCTCAACAGCTCGAGGTACACTTTGTAGATTCGTCTGGCCACGGCGATGCCAAGCTGATTGCGCAGCGCTTCGGGTGCTTTGTCCACCACGGCGACGTCCCAGCGGCTGATGAATATTGAAGCTACGGACCCGACATCCGGATTCAGTCCGGCAGTGATGCGCCGCTCGATGCCGCGCAGGTACGCCTCGGCCGCCGCGACATACTGCGCGCGGGAAAACAAGAGTGTCACGTTGATCGGCACGCCCGCGAAGATCGCCTCTTCGATAGCGGGGAGGCCCTCCTTGGTGCCCGGAATTTTGATGAAGAGATTCGGCCGTTCGGCGCGGGCGTGGAGAGCCTTGGCGGCGGTGAGGGTTGCGGAGGTGTCGTGTGCCAGTAGGGGCGAGACCTCCAAGGAAACCCAGCCGTCGACGCCGTTCGTCAGGTCGTGGATCGGCCGAAACAGATCGGCGGCCTGCCGGAGGTCATCCAATGCCAACTCGAAGAACAGCGCCTCGCCCGACTTGCCTTCCTTCAATTTCTGGCGAATGGCGTTGTCGTAGTCGTGACTGTTCTTGATGGCGTGATCGAAGATCGTGGGGTTCGAGGTGAGGCCCGTGACCGATAACTCCTGAATGTAGCGGCGGAGCGTGCCACTGGTCACGAGATCCCGAGTGATGTTGTCGAGCCAGAGGCTCTGGCCGATTTCGTGCAGCTTTTGGGTCGCTTTCATCATTTCCCTCCTGAACCGAACGGTGTGGCGTTGGTATGGCCGGCCATGGCCAATTGCAATCAGGGCGGGTAGAAACACGCCCGCGCCAGGCTCATCCTCCGGATGCCTCCTTGGGTTTGGGGTTGTGCCAACCGCCGTCTGGAGCGATGATCGCGTTAGCCCCTTCCGGCCCCCAGCTACCGCGGTTGTAGGGGCGAGCCCGGTGGTGGTTCTTAAGGACTGGATCGACCACCGCCCAGGCGGCCTCGACCGCACTTTCACGGGTGAAGAGCGCTCCGTCGCCGGCCATGGCGTCGCCCAAAAGCCGTTCGTAGGGCGATTCCGCTGCCGGGTTTTCGTCAAACAGGTAGAGCTCTCGCTGCTCCCCGACGAACTCTTTCCCCAAGAGTTTGACGCGAGCCGCGAGGGCGATGGCCGCGCTGGGGGAAAGCCGGAAGCGCACGTAGTTGGTGCGGCCGGTCTTTGGCGCGGAGTCGGCGAAAAGCCGCTGCGGCGGGGGCTTCAGCTCCACCAGGACCTCGGTCGCGGTGTCAGCCAGGTATTTGCCGGAGCGCAGGTACCAGGGCACGCCCTCCCAGCGCCACGAATCAATGAAAAGCCGCAGAGCGCAGAAAGTCTCGACGTCGGAGTTCTTCGCCACGTCTGGCTCTTTACGGTAGCCAGCGTACTGGCCGCGCATCACATCGTCGGCCTTCAAAGGGCGCATGGCTTGAAAGACCTTGGCTTTCTCGCTGTGCACAGCTCCATAGTCCCTACCTGATGGCGGCTCCATGGCAAGCAGCGCGACGACCTGGAAGAGGTGGTTCTGAATCACGTCGCGCAGGCAACCGGCGGTTTCGTAAAACGCGCCGCGGCCCTCCACGCCGAAATCCTCCGACAGGGTTACCTGGACGCTGGCGACGTAGTTGCGGTTCCAGATCGGCTCCAGGAAGGAATTGGCAAAACGGAAATAGAGGATATTCATGATCGCCTCCTTCCCGAGGAAGTGATCGATGCGGAAGATCGAGTCCTCCGGAAACACCGTGTGCGCGACGCGGTTAAGCTCCCGCGCCGAGGCCAGGTCGCGGCCGAACGGCTTTTCGACAATCACGCGCGCATTTTCAGCCAAGTTCGCGGCGCCAAGCCCTTTGATCACCGTCTCGAAGAGCGAGGGTGGGATGGCCAGATAGTGCGCTGGGCACCGAGCGCTACCCAGCTCCTTTTGTATCGCCGTGAACGTGCCCTGGTCGTGATAATCTCCACTCACGTACCTGAGCAGTGACAAAAGATGGTGGAGGGTACGCTGGTTATCGATCCCCACTGATCGCCTTATGCTGTCCGTCACGCGTTTGCGCAGACGCGCCAGACTCCACTTAGGGAAGGCGACGCCGATCACCGGAACCTCGAGGGCGCCTCGTTTCGCCATCGCGTAGAGTGCCGGGAAGATCATCTTGTGGGCGAGATCGCCCGTCACACCGAAGAGCACCAGCGCGTCGGAACGGGAGGCTGTCATCAGGCATCCACCTTCTTGTTGGTGGCGGCCTTTTCCTTATGGCCGCCGAACTGGAAACGGAGGGCTGACAACATCTTGTCGGCGAAGTCGTCCTGGCCGCGCGAGCTGAAGCGCGCGTACAACGCTGCACTGAGAACAGGGACCGGAACCGCCTCGTCCAGGGCCGCCGCGATGGTCCAACGTCCCTCCCCCGAGTCCGACACCCGGCCGGCAAACTTCGCCAGGTCCCGGCTATCGAGGAGCGCTGTGGCGGCCAGGTCCAGGAGCCACGAAGCGATGACACTGCCGCGCCGCCAGACCTCGGCGATATCGGCCAGATTCAGGTCGTACGGGTAGTGCTCGGGGTGGCGCAACGGCGTGGTTTCGGCATCCACGGTGCGCTGCTGCTTGCCGGCGTTGGCATGGCGAAGGATGTTCAGACCCTCCGCGTAAGCGGCCATGATGCCGTACTCGATGCCGTTGTGGACCATCTTGACGAAGTGGCCCGCGCCGCTCGGACCGCAGTGCAGGTAGCCGTGTTCGGCGGTGCCACCGAGCTTCTCCCGGCCGGGCGTGCGTGGCGCCGCCTCGATGCTTGGGGCCAGGGCGGCGAAAACGGGGTCGATGCGCCGGACGACGGCTTCATCACCGCCGACCATCAGGCAGTAGCCACGCTCTGACCCCCAGACCCCGCCGCTGGTGCCGACGTCCACATAGTGAATGCCCCTCGGTTTCAGTTCGGCAGCGCGGCGGATGTCATCTTGGTAGAAGGAGTTGCCGCCGTCGATGACCACGTCGTCGCGTTGGAAAAGTGGGACAAGGGTCGCCAGCGTTCGGTCAACCTCGCCGGCCGGCACCATCATCCAGACCGTGCGGGGCAATTTCAGTTTTTTCGCGAAGTCTTCAAGCGACGCCGTCCCGACCGCCCCGTCTTTGGCGAGTGCCTGCACAGCTTCCGGCTGGAGGTCGTAAACGACGCACTGGTGGCCGGCCCGCAGAAGGCGCCGCACCATGTTGGTTCCCATCCGTCCCAGTCCGATCATGCCTAGTTCCATATGGTTTTCCTTCATCGATCAAGATGTCTCGAATAGACTCTTTATAGCCCAACTTTCGGGTCCTCCAGTGCCTGGACTTTCGCCAGGCGACGTCGGTGGCGTTGAGCGCCGCTGAAGTGAGCGGTCAGAAAGGTTTCGATCAGTTCCCAGGCAAGCGCAGACCCGATCACTTTGCCCCCCAGACAAAAGACATTCATGTCGTCATCTTGGACGCCCTGATGGGCGGAGAAAACATCGTGGATGAGCCCGGCACGCACACCGGGAATTTTGTTCGCCGCGATGGACGCTCCCACGCCGCTGCCGCAAAGGGCTACTCTACGGTCCACCTCTCCGGCGGCGACGGCCCTGGCGAGGGGGATGATGAAGTCGGGATAGTCATCTTCGGGGTCATTTGGTGTGCGCCGAAATCCACGACCTCGTATCCCGAGCCAC
>Ga0326728_10025290_pt1 | contig 10645 bp, 7 predicted proteins | sample MB3enrmetagenome_FD_207602 | JGI IMG/M metagenome (GOLD analysis project Ga0326728, IMG submission 207602) | Lab enriched peat soil microbial communities from McLean, Ithaca, NY, United States - MB31MN | ecosystem: Environmental > Terrestrial > Soil > Wetlands > Peat | place: USA: New York...
GCGCACCACCAGCACGTTTTCGGCGTCTTTTCTCAAGTAGGGCGTGACATCGATCTCGAATGGCGCGAAGAAACCCTCGTGAGTTCCCACCATGCGCCCGTTCAGGTAGACCTGGCACTTGTAATCCACGGCGCCGAATCTGAGGAAAACCGCTTCCTTTCTCAGGATGCTGGCCGGAACTTGAAGCACCTTCCGGTAATAGCCTGCCCACCAGCCGACCGGACCGCGGTAATCCGGAATGCGCACCGTTTGCCACGCCCCTTCGCCGCGCTGGACGCGACCGATGTCCTGGAGATCTTGCGGTTCTTCCAGGCGGAACTCGAAGGTGTCAAGACCGAGTCTTTCGCGCGTTGCCTGCGCAGGGGGTGTGTAATCCGCAAGGAATGTGGCGTATTTCTTCTTGAGATCTTCGAGTGCGGCCTGGAACTCCTGGTTGGTGCGCATCATGTGGCGCGGCGGAAAATCGAGACCGGGATTATTTCGCGAGGCCTCCAGCTCAATCGCCGGCAAAACAGGCGGCGGATTTTCTTGCAGGTGCGGCCGCTGTGGGGGCGGGGTTTGCAGTGCGATGGCAGCAAAGTTGTCGATGTGCTGGGGCTTATCCTGTTGGGCGAATACCGGGGTCAGGAGCAGCACCAGCAAAACAGCGCTGTAGCGAGCCATAATACCTTTACCCTCCTATCAGATTGCACACGGGTTCGTGATCGCTCCCCGCGCTGGCGTGCTATCAAACCTGCAAAGAATAGCCTGATTTTCCATTTTGGGGGTCAAAGATTTCTGCTGTCGAATCAGCTCTCCCACATCGTCAACTCTCCGCACCGCTATTCCTTCCTTGAGAGCGACAGGTTTAAAGGCTACCATAGCATGCGCTCCGCGACAGCGGCGTGACAAGGCGCAGATTTGGTGCAGAGGCGATTCTACATCGCCATTCGGCGAATTCGACAGAACTCGGCCAGCACTCAAGGATGCGAAAGTTTCGACCATTCTTAAATTGGAGGTGGCATCATGAAACCTATTCAACACATCGGACGGCGGCAATTCCTCCACCGCTCGGCTCTCGGTTTGGGAGCCGCGCCGCTAATTGCCAATGCGGCCTTGTCGGCAAATGGGAAGGCTGCTGCCAATCCGACTTTAGCCCAGAGCGGTCCCGCGTCAAATTCCACTAGCCTGACGTTGCAGGCCAAGTTCGGATCAACAGATACGGTGTGGATCGTGCGCGAGCCCCATTCGGGCTTTCCGGAACAGTTGGCGTCTTGCGAGTTGGCGCGTGGCTTGAGAAACCTGGGGCTCGTGCGCGAACCTGTACAGGCTTTCCTGGGCGAAAGCGCACAGCCGGCGTCTGGCATCGTGTTCTCCCTCTCAGTAAAGAAGGAAGCCTTTAAGCATCCTGAAGCTTACGAAATCTCTCATGAATTCGCAGGCGGCAAAGCTTCTCGTGTCCGATTGACAGCCGCCACACCCCAGGCGGTTCCTTATGCCGTGTTCGACTTCCTGGAGCGTCAGGGGGCCTTCTTCGGGCTTGATGGCGAAGTCTACCCGCTGGACCCCGCACGCGCCCTCAATCTGCCGCCCGCCGGCCATCCCTGGCAGGCGCAGCCACGCTTCGGCGCGCGCGGGCTCGTGCCTTGGCCGGACTTTCTCAATTGCATCACCATCTACAACCGCGAAGACTGGCGCGCCTACCTCGAAGCCATGGTTCGCATGCGATTCAACACGCTGGGTGTCCATGTCTATTCCGGCGCGAACCAGTGGGCCGAGTCGTTCCTTTCCTTTGAATACGCCGGGGCCGGCCACCTAGCTTATACCGACACGAGCGCGACCAACCGCTGGGGCTATCTGCCGGAGCGAACTTCGCGTTACGGCATGGGGGCTCCGGACTTTTTCGCGGACGAAGTCTTCGGTTCGGAAGTCACCACCAAAGCCCGCAGTTGCTGGGAAGCGGAAGAACTGGCGCAGCAGTTGTGGGGAGAGGCGCTTAAGTACGCCAAGCAGCTCGGCATCCGCACCGGCGTTGGGTTCGAGCCTTACCAGGTCCCCGACGAGATTTACCGCGCAACTCCGCCGGAAGCGTACTACAAGTCGGGCGAAGGAAAGATCCCGGGGCCGCGCATCGATCCCGAGTCAGTGGCAGCCAAGGACATCCTGGAAGCGCGCCTGGGGCGGCTTCTCGAGGCTTATCCGACGCTGGATTACGTCTGGTTGTGGGAAGACGAAGGAATGAGCTGGGAGAGCCAAAAGCAAAACGTTCCGCTCTCGGTCACTCCTTTCAAGCAAGCCTACGATTTCCTGAAGCGCCACGCCCCCGAGAAGCGCTTGGTGATTTCCGGCTGGGGCGGCGTGTCCCGGCATTTCGCACAGTTCCACAAAGCGCTGCCGGAGGAGATCATCTTTTCCTCGCTCAGCGACAACCTGGGTTGGGACCCGGTGAGCGAGGAGTATGGAAAGCTCGAAGGTCGGGAGCGCTGGCCGATTCCCTGGCTCGAGGATGATCCGGCCATGTGGCTGCCTCAGTTCCACGTCGCTCGCTTCGTGCGCGATATGGATCTGGCGGAACAATACGGGTGCCAGGGACTGTTGGGCATCCACTGGCGGCATCGCATCATGGATATCGACGGCGGTTTTCAGGCCGGCTACTCCTGGAACAAAGAGCTGACCCCAACCAGATTCTTCCAGGGTTTCGCCTCGGCCCAGGCCCGCGAGCCACGCGCCGCAAAATTGGCAAAGGTCCTGGAGGACACGGACCGCGACCGGCTGGTTCTGTGCTCGTGGACGGGCCAAGTCAAAGACGGACACAGCGAAATCCACGAATACTCGGGTGACTATGATGAGGCCTTCCAGTTCTGGGATGGATACGAACCCCCCGAGAGTGTAAAGCAATCGCAGGCCGAGGTCGCCAAGCAGCTTCGCGCGCTCACCGATTCGGCCTCGAGTCCGGCGGAGCGCGAACGCCTCAATTACCTCACTCGCTTCGTCGAGTTCCTCACTCCCTATTCCGAATCAGCAGGCGAGTGAACTGAAGAAGCAGAACAAAGCGGACGAAGCGCGCAACCTGATGGTGACCGAAGGCGTACCGCTCTGGCTCAAGTTGGCGCCGCTGGTTCGAGAGGCCTTGCTCGATTACCAGGAGATTGTGAGCACCAGGAATGACCTTGGCCAACTGGCTTCGATGCACAACAAGTACGAGCGGCTGGCTTTGTATCGGTTGCGGGCTTCGATGAAGGAGTTCCTGGGCGAGTTGCCACCCGAGACGGAGCGATTGTTTGCGGAAGCGCGGCAGCCCGACGCCAAGGCAAAGCCTCGAGCCTTTGTTCCCACTCGTCCCACGGTCCTGCGTAAGGGCGAGCTCGCGCGCATTTCAGCCGTGGTTCCGGGAGCAGGGCAGGCAGCCCGCGTCACCCTGTTTACTCGCGCCAAAGACTCGGACACTTGGAGTTCGTCACCCATGAGCTTGGTCCGTCGGCGAACCTACGCAGGCGAAATCAGATGGCAAGAAGGTGGCCCCTTGATGGATTACTACGTCCAGGCAGAGATTGAAACGGGCGGGGTCAAGAAGGCGCTCACGTCTCCACCCGAGGCGCCCGGCAGGTTCTATACCGTGACCCTGATCTAAGCTTTGGAGTGGAGCGGCAGAGTATGCGGAGTTGCCGCCCTATGGCGCGAGCGTGTCGCTCGGTGCAGAACGGGCATTATGTCCGTTGGCTCGTACGCCTCCTGACTTCACTCGTTGGAACCAAACGGAACCTGACTTGTATAATAAGCGACTCATTTTCAATAACATAGCTTGGAATAGCTGCTAAGCATACGTGTTTTCATAGACATACCGGATTCATTCCCAAGTTTTTCACAACCGTCCTTTATTTTCATAGACATTCCAGGTTCGTTCGGTGGCTTTTGTAGCGCCGACCTTTAGCTCGGCACTTATTTCTTCGACTTCCGGGCGGTGCCGAACCAAGGGTCAGCGCTACGCGATCCTGTGAATGGGACGAACCATGCCGGTCCTTTGTTTTCAAAGACATTCCCGGTTCGTTCGTTCAACTTTCGGAGTCAGGAAGTCGAGATCCGAGAGTCAAGGAGTTCACAGCCAAGCCCCGGCTGGCCGCTCGGCCCACCTCTCGCATTCGACTCCTCGACTTTTGAACACCTCGACTCCTCTCCTTTGTTTTCATGGACATTCCCGGTTCGTTCGTTCAATTCTTGCAGGTCGAGAAGCCGAAAGTCGAGGCTCAATAAGTGACGGTCGCATCCTGGTGTCCTGTCCCGCTTAATTGCTGACAATGCCACTCGCATACCCTGCCCCATTCCCCCTCGGGGGAGAGGGCGGGTCGCAGCCGGCGCTTTCTTCAGCCGGGGCGCGACGCGCGAGGGGGTCCCTGCCAAGCTCGACGTCGTCATCAATACCGTGGGGCAGGATAGTGGACTGCACTTGACTCGCCCCGCAGCCTGCCCCGGGCCTTTCGTTCCGCTTGCCCAGTTTCGGAAGTTCCTTGGGGCGGGCGGCGAGATTGCCGCCTCATGTTCCAGTTTGGGCATACCCTGCTGTCCCATGTCCACGCACAATTCTAGCCTATGCTTTAGCGCGTGTCAAGAGACAGGATGTCCGTAGCAACATCTGACCCTCCCCGATCGTCCTTCCCCTTGACTATTGACAGGAGAGCGTGTAAAGTTTCTTGTCGATAACTGAGAGGAGTAACTGTGAGCAAACCGACTGACCTTGTACAAGGCACTCTAGACGTGCTGATCCTCAAGACCATTGCTCTCGAGCCCATGCACGGTTGGGGCATCGCGCAGCGCATCAAACAAGTCTCGAAGGAAGTCCTGCAAGTCAACCAAGGAGCCTTATACCCCGCCCTGCACCGCCTGGAACAAAACGGCTGGATCAAGGCCAAGTGGGGCGACTCCGACAACAACCGCCGCGCCAAGTTCTACTCCTTAACCCCGGCAGGGCGCGAGTACTTGGAGCAGGAGCAAGCCCACTGGCAGAGGCTCTCCGCCGCGATTGACCTTGTGTTGGAAGCATCATGAAGCAGGATTCAGGATTCGGGATTCAGGATTCTGGAAAGGGCTGATAGCTGACGGCTGAAAGCTGAGGGCTAAGAACATGCGCTGGCTTTACAAACTTCCGTTGCGATTCCGCTCGTTGTTCAAGCGTGGACGTGTCGAAGAAGAGTTGAGCGACGAACTTCGCTTCCATTTGGAGAAGCTGACTGAGGAGAACGTCGCGCGAGGAATGACGGCAGAGGACGCCCGTTACGCGGCCCTACTCGAGCTGGGCGGAGTGGACCAAATCAAAGAGGAGTGCCGAGATATGCGTCGAGTGAGTTGGATTGAGAACCTGATTCAAGATGTTCGTTACGGCCTTCGCACGCTGGCCAAGAATCCCGGCTTCACCGCCGTCGCGGTGCTGACGCTGGCGCTGGGGATCGGAGCCAACACTGCGATATTTTCGGTGGTTTACGGCATTCTGCTGCAGCCGCTCCCCTTTCGGGATGCCTCGCGCTTGGTCCTGCTCAACGAGACCACGCCGCTGGTCGGCAATATGAGCGTCAACTATCCGAATTTTCTGGATTGGAGGGCGCAGAGCCGCACGTTTTCGGAGATGGCGGCGGTGGGCAGCGTCCATTTCAACATGACTGGCATCAGTCAACCGGAGAACATCGGCGGCCTGGCCGTCTCGCCGAACTTTCTTTCCATGGTGGGCGCACGGCCGGTGATCGGCCGCAGTTTCGCCCCCGACGAGGAAAAGGCCGGCACCGCGCCGGTATTGCTCGTAAGCTACGCGCTCTGGCAGTCGCATTTCGGCGCGGCCAGCAGGGCGATCGGACAGACGATTCGCTTGGACAGCCGGACCTTCACAATCGTTGGCGTGCTGCCGCCGGACTTTCGCTGGGTGGAGAAATGCGACGTAATGGTGCCGATTGGGGTTTGGGCCACGAACAACAGCGCCGCTACAAACAGGGGAGAGCGTGGCGACCTGCTGGCCGTGGGAAGGCTTGCGGCAGGCGTGAGGATCGAGCAGGCCCGCACGGAAATAGAGGGCATTACCGCCCGCCTGGCGCACGGGTATGGACAGGTTAATACGCGGTCCGGCGTCAAGCTGCAGCCGCTTCGCGAGACCTTCTCGGGCGACGTACGCCCCGCGTTGCTGGTGCTCCTGGGAGCAGCGATCTGCGTGCTTCTGGTGGCCTGCGCCAATGTAGCGAATCTGTTCCTGCTGCGGGGCGCGGTGCGGGCCAAGGAGATGGCGCTGCGCATCGCCATTGGGGCAAGTGGCGGCCGGATTGTCCGCCAAGTTCTGACGGAGAGTTTTCTGGTGGCGCTGCTGGGCGGATTGGTTGGCGTGGGTCTTGCGATCGCGGGAATTCCGGCCATCGCGCGGCTGATTCCGCCGGACACCCTGGCCGGCGCGAGCGTCGGCGCGAATGGCGCCGTCCTGCTCTTTTCGGCCGGCCTTGTTGTCCTGTCGATGTTTGTGTTCGGGCTGGCTCCCGCGCTGCATTCCGCGAGCGGCGATATTCAATCGGAGTTGAAGGAGGGAGGCAGGACTACGAGCGCGGGTCGGCGGAATCGTTGGTGCGGCTTTCTCGCCACCAGCGAAATCGCGCTGGCGCTGATTCTCCTGGTGGGCGCCGGGTTGATGATGAAGAGCCTGTATCGCCTGCTTTCGGTAGATTATGGTTTCCGGGCCGAGCGCGTCCTTAAGATGGAGATGAGCCTGCGCACCGCGCAATACGACAAGGCCCCGGCGGTAATCGGTCTCTGGCAACAGACGCTGGACCGCGTTCGCGCCTTGCCGGGGGTGGAATCCGCGGCGGCCGGGACGGCGATTCCGCTCACCAACGACCATTCGCGCCTCGACATTACTGTGGAAGGGATGCCCTTGTTGAATCCGGGCGGTTTCCCGCATCCGGACATGCACACCGTCAGTCGGATTATGAGAAGACGCTCGGCATTCGCCTGCTAAGGGGCCGCGGCTTCACGGATGCGGACCAGGAGAACGCTCCAGGGGTGGCCATGGTCAATGCCACTTTCGCGGAGCGTCTCTTCCCCAGAGCAGACCCCGTAGGCAAGCGGTTCATCTTCGGCCACCCCGTGGCCGGCCATGCGCCGAACTGGGTCACGATCGTGGGGGTGGTAGCGGACACCAAGATGTACGGCATCGCCAATCCCGCACGTCTCGAAGTCTATGTGCCGTTCCGCCAACGGCCGCAGAATGAGATGGTGGTGTTGGTGAAATCGCGCCAGGAACCAGCCACGTTGGTTTCTGCGATTCGTGGGGCTGTCGCTTCGGTCGACAAAGAGCAGCCCATCTTTGGCATTGCAACCATGGAGGAAGTGGTGAACGCTTCGGTTTTCCCGCGACGCATCACGCTGATCTTGCTCGCCCTCTTCAGCGGACTGGCGCTGGTGCTGGCGGCCGTCGGGATCTACGGCGTGGTTTCCTACTCTGTAGCGCAGCGCCAGACAGAGATCGGGATCCGGATGGCGCTGGGAGCGCAACGCGGCGATGTGCTGCGGCTGGTATTGGCCCGGGGCGGGAAGATCTCGATTGCGGGCATCGTGATCGGCAGTGCGGCTTCTCTGGCGCTCACCCGGTTGATAGCGAACCTGCTGTATTCGGTGAGTGCGGTCGATCCAGTAACGTTCGCCGTCGTGGCCTTGGTGCTCGCGCTCATCGCGATGGTGGCGTGCTATATTCCGGCTCGGCGGGCTTTGCGGGTCGATCCACTCATTGCGATGCGACACGAATGAAGTTCTCAGTTGTCAGTTTTCAGTTCCCAGTAAGAGCGCGCGCCGGCAGCGCGTCGCCCTCCTCGGGGACTGGCGGAGGCTGAGAACTCAAAACTGATAACTGAGTACTGAAAACTAAAAATGCGCTGCTTCTACAAACTTCCGTTGCGATTACGCTCGCTATTCACGCGCGGGCGCGTCGAACAAGAGCTGAGCGACGAGCTCCGCTTCCACCTTGAGAAGCTCGCTGAAGACTATGTCGCAAAAGGGATGGCGCTAAAGCAAGCCCGTTACGCAGCTCTGCGCGAGCTGGGCGGAGTGGAGCAAATCAAAGAGGAGTGTCGCGACATGCGCCGAGTGAATTTTATCGAAAACACCTTGCAGGATGTTCGCTTCGGCCTCCGCCAACTCCGAGGCAGTCCTGGATTCACGGCCGTCGCGGTTGTCACGCTGGCATTGGGCATCGGGGCCAATACCGCTATCTTCGCCCTCATGGATGCCGTAGTCTTGCGCAGGCTGCCCGTCGAAAAGCCTGGCGAGCTATTTCAGGTGCAAATCAGCAATGCGGATGAGGGCGGAGGCGGGAGCACCTTCACCACTCCGATGTGGGAGCAACTGCGCGACCACCAAGACGTTTTCTCCAGCACCTTCGCTTGGGCCGGCACTAGCTTCGATCTAGCTGAAGGGAGCACGACTCGTGCTGTCGATGGACTGTGGGTCAGCGGTAGCTTTTTCAGCACCCTAGGGCTGCGCCCCGCTGCGGGACGCTTGATTGCCGATTCGGACGACCGGCGCGGCTGCCCGGCAGTAACCGTGCTCAGCTATGGATTTTGGCAGGAGCACTACGGCGGGGCGAAGAGCGCCGTGGGCAGCACACTGTCGCTTGGCAGCCATCCCTTTGAAGTGATCGGCGTCGCGCCACCGGGCTTTTTCGGCATGGAAGTGGGTGGGAAGTTCGACGTGGCGGCGCCCATCTGCGCTACAGCGATCCTCGAAAGAGAAAAGCCACACATGGACAATACCCAGGTTTTTTGGCTGAACATAGCGGGGCGCATCAATCCGAATGTGAGCAGGGCGCAGCAAACCGCGCGACTCCGAATCCTTTCCCCCAGGCTCTTCGTGCCACCGGACGCGTCAGCAGAGGAACGTGAAGCTTTGATGAAAATATCCCTACGGACAGTCCCCGCTGCGACGGGCATTTCCGGTCTACGGGGCCAATTCAGCCAGCCGCTTCAGATCCTGATGGCGGTGGTCGGAATGGTACTGCTCATCGCCTGCGCCAACTTCGCCAGCTTGACGCTGGCTCGCGGTGCGGCGCGCCACAAGGAGATCGCGGTTCGGCAGGCGTTGGGGGCCAGCCGCACGCGCCTCATCCGCCAACTCCTCACCGAATGCGCTTTGCTGTCCTCGGCCGGGGCACTGCTCGGAGTCCTTCTGGCGCGCTGGACGGCAGCCCTGCTGCTGCACATCATCTCGAAACAACAGAACACGGTCTTATTCCTCGACCTCTCCCTCCACGCTCGCATTCTTGGATTCGTCCTTGCGATCGTTGCGCTCACCTCTCTTCTCATGGGCTTGCTACCTGCGCTGCGCTCGACGCGGGTGTCGCTGATTTCGGCCATAAAGGGGAGCCAGCGTTCTGAAGTAGGTCGGAATTTGGGCTTTCGCGGTCGCCAGTGGATCGTCGGGTCACAAGTGGCGCTTTCGCTCGTTCTCCTGGTGGCTGCCGGCTTATTGCTGCGCAGCTTCGTGAAGCTGGCAACGCTCGACGTCGGGTTTGACCGCAATAACGTCCTGCTGGTAGCCACGCACCTGAAGCCGGCAAAAGAGCCGCCGGACCGGTGGATAGCTACCTACGAGGAGATCGCAAGCCGCCTGAAGGCTTTGCCCGGTGTGCTTTCGGTAGGTTATTCGAACATCACGCCGATAAGCGGGGATCTCTTCGAATTCGGCAATGTTCAATCCGATTGGTTCAAGCTGTCGACCCCGTTGACATCGTCAACCAGTCTTAAAGCCAATCCTGACGCCCCGGTCTGCGCCAATTTCATCTCGCCGGGCTATATCCCGACGCTTCGAATGAAATTGCTGGCCGGGCGCAATTTCACCAGCGCCGATCTCGAAACTTCATCGGGCGTGGCCATCGTCAATCAGACCTTCTCGCGCCGCTTCTTTCCTCATTTGAATTCTGTCGGAAGGATCTTTCGAATGGACAACCCAGGAAGAATGGCCTTCGAGGTTGTGGGATTGATAGAGGATTCCAAATATCAGTCGCTGCGGGAAGCAGCTCCTGCCATCGTTTTCCTGCCCACTAACCAGTTACCCGCGCTGTTTGGAGACAGTGAGCAGCTCGAGTTGCGGACGGCGATGCCGCCGTCGGCATTGGTCGCACCGGTTCGGGCTGCGGTCGCCGGAGTGAGTAGTGCAATTGCCCTCGAGTTCGACACCCTGGCCGAGCAGGTGAATCGTTCGTTGTTTCAGGAGCGTATGCTGGCGCTTCTTTCGGGCTTCTTCGGCGCCCTCGCGCTGCTGCTGGCGATGATCGGCCTTTACGGAACGCTCAGCTACTTGGTAACGCAGCGGCAAACGGAGTTTGGCATTCGGATGGCGCTGGGCGCGACGCGCGGCTCGATTCTGGGCCTCGTTATGCGCGATCTCCTCGAAGTCCTGGCCGGCGGCTTGGCTGCTGGAATTTTGATTTCGCTGGCCACAACGCGCGTACTCCAACGAATGCTGTTTGGCCTCGGGCCGCGCGATACGACAACAATGCTCCTGGCCGCGGGCCTTCTCACAGTCGTGGCGCTTATTGCCGGCTACCTGCCCGCACGCCGTGCCACCATGGTCGATCCCATGGTGGCGCTGAGGTACGAATGAAGCTAGCCGTCAGCATTCGGCTTTCAGCGGACATCAAAAACGTCCG
>Ga0326728_10025291_pt1 | contig 10644 bp, 9 predicted proteins | sample MB3enrmetagenome_FD_207602 | JGI IMG/M metagenome (GOLD analysis project Ga0326728, IMG submission 207602) | Lab enriched peat soil microbial communities from McLean, Ithaca, NY, United States - MB31MN | ecosystem: Environmental > Terrestrial > Soil > Wetlands > Peat | place: USA: New York...
GGTTGGAAATTTTTATCAGACGAATGACCAGATCAGCTGCGGAGGACACACGCAGCGCTTTGCGTATTACGCCAGCTTGAACGGGAACCGCAGCAACTATGGACTGCAGACTCCGATCGGGCAGGTCGTCAACGATGCAGCCAATGGTTTCGGAGGATTTGCTTCGTTCATCTTCAATCCCGATCCCAAGAACCAGCTCCGTATGGTGGCGCAACTGCGGAGGGATTATTACCAGATTCCCATCGACCCCGATCCGAACTCGGTCGGCAATCAGAACTACCCCAGCTACGGCCTGCACGATAGCGAGACTGAGCCCGACGGTTACGTCACATTTTCATGGGTTCACACCTTTAATCCCAACACGCTGCTTACAGTTTCTCCCTTCTATCACTACAACGGCGCCGACTACCACGGCGGCCCAAACGATTATCCCGTCATTTCCACCGTCACTCAGACCGCCAATTACCTGGGCGGGCAGGCAGCCCTAAGCACAAATGTCTGGAAAAACGATATTCAAGCCGGCGTATATGGATTTTCCGAGCATCAGTACAACTACTTCTATAACCTGTACACGCAGCCTGGCATTCCGAACTACCCGCCGTCTTCCATCGGTGTAAACGGAGGACTCGCTGCGGAGTTTATCAACGACAAGTTCAAAGTGACGCCGTGGCTGACCTTGATCGCAGGACTCCGAGCCACTGCGTTCAACGACGCCAGGGTCTCCGAGAACACAGCCGAACCGCGCTTTGGTGTTGCGATAAAAATTCCGCGCCTGAATTGGGTCTTCCGCGGATTCTACGGCTACTACTATCAGGCTCCGCCACTCTCCACCGCCACCAACCAATTGCAGCATGTAGGGTTTGACCAGGGCTTTGAGTTTGCTCCTCTGCACGGGGAGCGCGACCGGGAATGGCAATACGGTGTCATGATTCCGTTTCGTGGTTGGACCCTGGACGCCGATACTTATCAAACCTTCGCCCACAATTGGCTGGATCACAACAACATCGGAGAATCGAACATCTTCTGGCCCATCACCTGGGATTACGCGTTGATTCAGGGATGGGAACTCACGCTGCGGTCGCCGAATCTCTGGCATCGCGGCCAGTTTCACCTTGCCTACGCCAATCAAATCGCGCAGGCAACTTCGCCGATCACGGGAGGCTTGATCTGCCCTCCTGGCTCCACGCCGCAGACCTGCGCGCTCGATATATCGCCGGGACTTTCTCCCGTTGACCATGATCAGCGAAACACATTGAACTTCGGCTACAACACAAGCCTACCGTGGCGAAGCTACGCTTCGACGAATATCTACTACGGTTCGGGGTTCACGAACGGCTTGCCCGGCGTGCAGTATCCCGGGAATTATCTGCCCGGCCACACCACATTCGATCTTGCTCTCGGCAAAGACTTCGCGGAGAGATACACGGTTTCAGTAACCGCGCTGAATGTGGCCAACCGACGCGTGCAGCTCGATAACAGTCTGACGTTTGGCGGATTTCACTGGAACGACCCCCGGCAAATTTATGCGGAGTTTCGCTACCGGTTTCACTACTAATCTCTATTGGGAGAGAATGAATCTATGCATTCAGCGACGCCACGATCTCAGTTCAAAGCCCTCGGAACCTTCGCCCTCCTGCTTTTGCTGACCGTATTCGTAGGATGCAACCGCACCAGGAAGTATCCGTTGCAGGGAGAAGTAGTTGCCAAGAACGCAGCCACCAACGAGATTACGGTGAAGCATGGTGACATTCCGGGGTTCATGCCGGCCATGGCGATGCCTTACCACGTCAAGGACCCCGCCGTTGTTCAGGAACTTCAGCCGGGTGACAAGATTGCCGCGGAAGGGTTCGTCAGCAAGGACGGGAATGACTATTGGCTGGAAGACGTGCGCATCACAAATGATACAGGACGAAGCCAGGCGAAGACTCCGGTTGCCCCTCACATGCTGATTCCCGGCGAACCGGTTCCGAATGTCACTCTCGTTAACCAGGATGGCCGAACCATCCATCTCTCGGATTTCGCGGGCCAGGCATTGCTGGTGACGTTCATCTATACGCGCTGCCCCATGCCGAATTTCTGCCCGCGCTTGAGCAGCCAATTTGCAAAGATCCACGACGAACTCAAGAAGAACCCGGGCGACTACGCGAAAACGCACCTGCTGACCATCAGCTTCGACCCAAAGTATGACAATCCCGCCGTTCTGCGCAAATACGGTCTCGCCTATCTGGATGACGATGCGAGCGGTTTCGCTCACTGGGACTTCGCCTCTACGAATCCGACGGACCTCGCTCATCTGGCCCAGGCGTTCGGGCTGCAGTACGAAGAGGAAGGTGACCAAATAGCGCATAACATGAGCATTGTGCTGATCGCACCCGATGGCACGGTGGCCAGGTTCTGGACGACGGATTGGACGTGGACGGAACTGATGGAGAGCATGCAGCAGGCTCTCCATTCCCGCGGGCAGAAGTGACATGGTTCGGTATATGCGCAAGTTGAATTGAAAGCTACTGGAGGAGATCAGCACGCATGGTCCGATGGGGCGAACTTATAACCAGTCTGCTTCTGCTGTTTTTGCCGATGGCGTGCTCGCCGAGCGCAAAGCTGAGCAACGCCGAGACTCAAGGTCAATGGCTTTACGACGGCCACTGCGCGGAGTGTCACGAGAATCCCCATCCCGAATTGCGCAAGCAACCGCCGAGTCTACACCGACTATTCCTCGCAAAGTCTTTGCCGAGTGGCGCCCCGGCAACCGATGAACAAGTGAGCAAGACCATCATCGCAGGCCGAGGTACGATGCCTGCCTTCGATCGGCGTTTTCGTGAAATCGATGTAAAGGAACTCGTCGCGTACCTTCACAAGCTGAAATGACTGTCACAAATGCCGCTTAGTCGTTAGGTGCAAGACCGCCCGCCTGGTGGAAATGACTCACTTGGGCAATTGACATATACTCAAGAATCGCGATAACGTCCCAGAAGCGTTATCCGCCAGTCGTCTCGGCCAAGCCGCTAAGACTGGTTGCCTCCAGGAGAATCTGTGGTTTTCAGAACCATCCGCCGCAGGACTGTGCAGAAAGTTGCAATCTGCCTTGTTCTGACCCTGACCGCGACGGCTGCTCTGGCTGCCTCCGGATTTACCCCTCAACATCGCCTCGGATACACCACGGGCGATCAATGGGAGCCCGCGCTGGCGACAGACGCCCACGATCACATCTACATTCTCTTTCCTCAGTACGGCCCGGTGGCTCAATGTCCGGCGTGCACTGCGCCTACCATGGTCCTGCTGACCAGCAACGACAATGGCCTTTCCTGGGAGCCGCCGCGGCCCCTGTTGACTTCATCGTCCGGACAATTTGATGCCCAGATCAAGGTCGACCCCGTTGATCGGCAAACTCTTTATGCATCGTGGATGCAGGGCAGGCACGATATCGTCGTGGCGCGGTCGCAGGATTTTGGCCGCTCCTGGTATTTTTCCATCGCTGAACATTCTCCGGAAATCGACATCGACAAGCCGGTGCTGGCCGTTCGCGGCGCCAATGTCTACGTGAGCTTTAACCACGAGCAGACGCTCTTGGTAGCGGCGTCGCATGATTACGCGCAGAATTTTTCTTCCACGGTGCTGAATCCTGGTGCCGGGCCGGGCTGGTCACTGGCGGCGGGGGCTACTGTGGATCCCGCCGGCAACGTCTATTTTTCCTGGACGGCCTACCCGCGAACAAATATTCTCACGCGACCGGTGGAGCTGTTTGTGAGCCGATCGGCAGACGGCGGCCGGAACTGGAGTACGACGCCGATGGACGTTTCCACCGCCGCGCCGGGTTGCTCGGCTCAGGTCTGTTCGGCTGGCTTTCTGGCCTCCCAGATGGCTCTGGCTTCCGATGATGCCGGCATCATCTATGCCCTGTGGAACTCCGGTTCGGTCATAGGAGGACCTCAGCGCATTTACTTCTCCTCTTCCACGAACGAAGGGCAAACCTGGGCAGCGCGGGTTGACGTCTCGAACGCCTCGTTTGACGTGGAGCACTGCTTCCCGGCCATCACCGCCGGTGCCGCGGGCGACGTCCGCATTGCATGGATGGACACGAGACAAGTGGATACGCAAAACCATCCTCTTTGGAATACCTTCTACCGGGCTTCTACCAATGGCGGGGCGACCTGGTCGCCGGAATCGCAGCTCTCCAGCCCAGTGCGCGGATACGATTACATCCTGCCCAATGGTTTCCTCTTCCCCTTTGGCAACTTGTTTTCCATCGGCATCGATAACCTCGGTAGCACTCATGCGGCGTGGGGAGAAGGGCGCAATTACTGGTCGCCAGGTTCCATCTGGTACACGCGCGGGCGCTAAACCCGTGACTTTAGCATCGTCGCTCCGATCAGTTCGATCGTAAGCAGCGCGCATGATCTGGCTGGCTGTTACCGTACCCTCCAGACTCGACGCGATGGGAAATAAGCATCCTCGCCGCAAAATCACTGAGCTTTGAAGCGAGAAAGGCACGCAGCTTCGCTGGTGGCAGAGTCCGCGACGGATAGAGCGCAAAAAGCGGGAACGGAGGGAAAGATCATGTCTCGTGTATTCATCACAGGTTCTTCCGATGGGCTCGGCCGAATGGCCGCACAACTCCTGAACGGGCTGCGCCTGTGGGAGTTCATCCTTCCATTACCGGCGCTTCAGGGCCGGTCTGCATCGTGACTCGAATTCTGTTCGCAACGTACGGTCAAAACCGGACAGCAAGCCTCACACGCAACCTTATAGGCATGAGGCCAGCCGTGCGGCTGCATAAGGGAATCTGAAGAGCGCATGCCCAGAACAATCAGGCCCACCCGTCCTTCCGCGGCAAGCTCAAGGATGGTTCGGTCGATGGGACCCAGTTGAGTGCGAAATGTCCAGTTGTGCGGCAACTCTCCGGGCAGATGCTTTCGGAATCGCGCCTCAAAGTCGCGCTCTTGTTCGTCGGTTGGCGCATCTTCCCGGCGCTCCACGACGTGTACGATGGTCAGCCGGGCCTCGTGCTGTCTCGCCAAAGACGCGGCGTAGGCTGCCGCGTGCGCGGACTCAGGCGACAGATCCACTGGGCACAGCATGTGCCGCACTTTTGCGTTGGCCGGCGCGTCTGCCGGAGCACACGGCCCCACCGTAAGCACAGGACAACTGGCATGCCGAAAAACCGCCTCGGCAACGGACCCCAGCGCAATCTTGCTCAGCCCGGTTCGACCGTGTGTGCCTACGACAATCAGGTCCACATGTTGTCGCTCGGTCAACCGCTTCAGTTCCTGCCAAATCTCCCCCTGGCAGACCATGGCTTCGTACGAAATCCCCGTCAGGGCGCCCGTCTGCAAAAGATACGTTTCCAGCTTTTGCAGGTCCCTCGCCGTCGCTTCCGCCGCCATGGCCGTTACCTCTGCACCTGCCATGACAAAGCCAAGCGAAGAGACCACATGCGCAAAGTAAAACTTGGCGCCATAGCTGCGCGAGATTGCAATAGCATGACGGAGGGCCTTTTCCGAGGACTCCGAGAAATCGATCCCGACTAGAACCCGGCTAATTGCGGCTTCGACGGCGTGTGTACTCGACGACATCTGCGACTCCTTCTATGGCTCTGCAGGGCAAGCGGCCAACTATCGTGTCTTGATCCCAGCGCTTGCCCCGCAGATAATTCGTCGTCTATGAATACAGGTTACAATTCTGCCGCAATGCTGCCGTGACCCCCATCACATCAACCGGTGCAGGTGTTCACCGCCACGAATGCCCAGAATGACCACAGCGCTTGCGTCGTAAACCAAGATTGCGCAGCAGGCTCGATCTACAGAAAAAACAGAAAAGTGATTTCGGGGTTAGAAACGAGTAAGCGGACTCTCTTCTCGTTGCATGCGCCCTCTCGGGTTGCTAGTAGGCAAAACCATCAAACATGCTGGTTTGTCGGCTGCGCCGGCACGACCGGCAAGGTCAGGAAGAATTCTCCGATCAGTCGGTTGCGCAGCTCTGGCGAAACCCGGTTCAGGATTCCCGGGAGCGGGGGGCCACCATCCTGTGCCAAAGCAGGTGATGGCGAACACATCTCGCGAAGCAGCACAATGTTGTTTCGCATCCAGGCTGCTACCATCGGTCCGCGCATCAGGTTCCTCTGGTCGGCGCCAAAACTGGATGATTGAATCACTGCGACCCAACCGTCGCAGTACGGATCAGTCGTCGCTATGGCCGGTTCTTCCAGTACTGCCCGGTTCACTGCGGTCAACACACCCTCGATGGGCGAAGGCAAGTCCACCGAAAAACCGGCGCCGGTAATGGTCATCAGCTTCTGCCCCTGGCGCACCCAGCGGTACAGTCCAGTGACGCCGATGTGCTCGATCTTGCCAAACAGGTTGGCAGCGAAACTGTCCACCCCAACGCGAACCAGTTGAAGGCCTTCGTCCACTGCCCAAGTGTGGCAGGGGTGGAAGAAGTAATTCCTGGGGATCTCCATTCCGAACTCGCTCTCCATGCGAGGTCGAAAGCGGCGCAGAGTTTGTGCCGGAACTGCCGCGGAGGGCTGCACCTCGCGCTTGAACAGACGGCCCCACAGGATCGCCAGCGCAAACATCATTAATACAAGCAGCACTGACATCTACCCTCCTCGTCGTCGTCCGATCTGGAGCCGCTCAGGATGCGACGGGCCTTTGTCGTCCTGCAGCCTTCACTCCTCGAGGTCTCCATCCCTCCTAAGGTTCAAGAAACAGCGGCAGGCGTTTCGCCATCAAGCTAAATGCGGCAACACCCAGGGCCACGATGCTGTATGCCACCAAAAACTCGTTCCAGCCGAACAGGTATCTCGAGTTCATCGCCGCTTCCACGGAGGTGATGCACGTGTTCAGCCGGTTGGTAATGAGCCCAGCCAGAACCATCCCAGAGCAGAGATAAACGATTCGCGGATTCCCCAGGTTCCGCTCGTTAACCAGCAGAACTATGGGCAGGAGGATGAGCCCCATTTCGAGCCCCAGAAGCACGTTTTCAAGATTGTTTTTCCAGACCAGCAGCGGAATGCCGCGATAGAGCAGGTCGGCGATTCGTATGCCGAGATAGAGAAATAGCAGAGCGGCCAGCACTTTGCCCAGGGCTGCCACTCTCTCTGCCGGCAATCCCTTGCCCGAGGCGACATTCATATGCCAGGAGGCAAAGATGACAACTGCCAGACCCGCACAAACCGCGGAGACAAAAAAGAAAAACGGCAACTGTGGAGTCGACCAGAGCGGAGAAACCCTTCCCGGCAGAGATTGCAGTAGATCGGCCAGACTGTTTTGGTACACCACCGAGAACACTACGGCTGCAAACAACAAAGGCATGGTCAAGAAATGCATCCACTGCGGCGGCTCGCGGCCACCAAAACGCTTCCACAGATCGGGAGCAAATTCCAGGATCAGGGCTGCGCCGGAAAGAACGAAAGCCCATACGATTCCATAGAGAATCGAGTGTGAGTTCCACGTGCCCATCTGGATCGCTGTTCGTCCCGGCGACGAAACGATCCCCAGAACAGCCACCACGTAACCAAGGAAACCCGTGACCAGGCAGGTCCGCACGACGGAGCGGTAGCCTTCGAGATTCAAAACATAAATGCTGGCTGCCACCGTGAACCCTCCGGTGGCAATGGCAATCCCGCAAAACACGTCTAAACCGGTGATCAGGCCCCAGGGGAACACGTTGCTAAGAGAGTGATCGATGCCGTGCGCGAAGCGCGTGTAGGAGGCGTAGATTCCCCCGGTCATTAGCAACGCGAAACACCAGACCCAGAAACTCCATCGATGGAAGTGGAGTGTTCGTTTCATAAACCCTCCTCCGGGCTGCCCGGCGGCAATCACCTAGAGAGACGAACCCTTAGCAGGCTGCGGAAAAAATCCGGCTTCGTATCAGGGTATCGCTTTAGCGATACCGTAAGTCACTTGAAATCAGACGCCCCTTTAGGGGCTGAGGCAGCGAAATCCACTTTTTCCGCAGCCTCTTAGAGAACCTCCGAAGCTTGTTCAGGACGCAATCTCGTTTTGTGCGGGGCGATTGCGTCCAAGCTGGCGCCGATCCTGTCGCGCACTTTCTTGACCAAAACCGGGATGGCGGCAACAACTGCGGGGTGCATGTCTCCACCAACCGTCAAACAATCCTTCGCCTCGACCGCCAGGATGAGCGCCTGTTCCGCGGCGGGTAGGCAAAGATGCCTCGCCACCGCCAGCGCCTCGAACAGTCCGACGTAGTGTGGGGATACTCCCGGAAGCGATTTCAGATCGGTGTCGCAAAATTCGTAGATCGTTCCCGGCGGAGCGGAGCCCGTCACCACGGTATCCACGACAATGAGGCGATCGACATTCAGTACGTAATCGAGCAGGTGAAAACCTGTTTCTGGAGTGCACAAGACTTCTACGTTTGCCGGCGCAAATTGCCGGACCTGCGCTGCCACTATGCCGCCCAGCGAATCATCGCCCAGCAAGTCGTTTCCCAGGCAGAGGACTCGCGTGACATATTTCTGTTCCGCAGATCCCGCCCGATTCACTCCGGAATTCGAGGCGCTACTCACGATGCACACTCCCATCGAAATCCCGCCGCAGCACTGCCAGCGTCTGCCCGCCTTGCGCGCGTACTCGGACCAGTAACGGCATGCTTCCCGGAAGTGAGTGCGTGGCGCACCCGTGACATGGGTCATAGGCCCGGAACGCCATCTCCACGCGGTTGAGCACACCCTCCGGAACGTCCGCCCCGGAGATCAGCCCCTTCGCAACCTTCTCCACGCTCATCGCCATGCGCGCTGAATTGTTTTGCGTGGCGACAATCAGGTTGGCTTTTTGGATGATTCCATTTTCGTCTGTCTGATAGTGGTGGACCAGCGTCCCCCGTGGCGCTTCTACAATCCCGACGCCTTCCCGGGGCTTTTCTGTCGGCAGGACGCGTATGGCCGGGTCCGTGAGTTGCGGATCGGCGGCGAGTTCCTTCATTCGTTCGGCGGCATTGAGCAGTTCGACCAGACGCGCCCAATGGTTGGCCAGCGTGTGGTGCACCGGCTTGCCGCCAAGGACCGAGAAGTACTTCTCGTAAGCTTCCTGGGCCAGCGGAGTAGACATTCCTTCGCTGACATTGAGCCGCGCCATAGGAGCTACGCTGTAAACGCCGCTCTCGGGGCCTTCTGTGAACCCCTTCCATCCCACCTGCTTGAGGTAGCAGAACTTGACGTAGCTCCAGGGCTCAACGTGCTCCGCGATATTTTCCAGGTATTGCTCGGGTTTGAATCTCTTCCACTCCTTGCCATCCGGCGCGACAACGCGAATCCAACCGTCGTAGAAGTTGCCGCGATTGCGGTCGTCCACCATGCCCATGTAGTAGGTGCGGTGCGTATAGAGGTCGGAGAGGATAAGGCTTACATAATCCGTATTCTTAAGGACCACCTCTTCGAAGAGATGGAGTGTGAACTTCGCAAATTCCACGCCGTCCGCGGCTACCTCCTGGAATTCTTTCTGTATCTCAGGAGTGACGCGCTTGGCCACGCCACCGGGCAAGCCGAAGACGGGATGCGCGACCTTCCCCGCAACCAGCGCGATCAGCTCGCGCCAGCGCCGGCGCATCTCGATCACTTTCTTGCCGGTTTCGATTCCGACTTTTCCGATGACCCCGAGAACGTTCCGTTCCGCGGGAGGCGCATCCGGACCCATGACAAAGTCGGGTCCGCCGAGAAAGTAAAAGTGCAGCGCGTGGTCCTCGGCCATGAACGTGTTGTAGACAAGTTCGCGGATTTTCTTGGCCGTCGGCGGCGGATCCACCCGATACAGGTTGTCGAGAGCCTTGGTGGCAGCCATGTGATGCGCGGTCGGACACACGCCGCAAATTCGCGAAGTGATTTGCGGCATGTCCTCGGCGGGACGGCCTTGCACAAACTTCTCGAATCCACGCAGCTCCGGAACTTGAAAGTAGGCGCGCTCGACTTTTCCCGCTTCATCGAGAAAGATGTCGATTTTGCCGTGCCCTTCGAGCCGCGTGATGGGGTCAATCGTGATTCGACGCCGCATGTATGCCGCGTCTGCTTTGGCAGCGGCTTCCTCCCACGCCTGGTGCAGGATCTGTTCCTTCTCCTCGGGCATAGCCACCTCAGTTTGAAGCTTGCTCCCCGTTCAACTTTTTTCGGCGCAAGAACGATCCCGGCAAGCCGTAGCGATAGAAGGTCCCTACTGGATCGGGTATCGTGTTCAGGACGCGATCGATTTCAGCCTCTTCTTTGCTCTCTACCAGCGACGCCAGACAGGAGAGAATTTTCGCGCCCTGGTCCTGCACGCGGCTGGTGGGACCGCAGCAACCCGTACAGGGCATATTGCCCCGGATGCACGGGGCCTCGCAGCCGGAGCGCGTTGCCGGCCCCATGCAAAGCAGCCCCTGAGCCAGCAGGCACTTTTGTTCATCGATAAGCAAATCCTGTGGCCGCTTGAATTCCGTAATGGATAAAGTCTCTGGCTTCGTGTCCTTGCGCGGGCACTCGTCACACAGCGCGCAATCGGGAGCCAGCACCGTGCCCTTAGCTGGGAGATCTCCGCCCAGTAGAGTCTGCAGTGCGGTGCGAAGTATCCGCGGCGTCGGCGGACAGCCGGGGACGTAGTAATCCACGCTCACGACCTGGTCGAGGGTTCTCACGGTGTTATGAAATTC
>Ga0326728_10025292_pt1 | contig 10644 bp, 9 predicted proteins | sample MB3enrmetagenome_FD_207602 | JGI IMG/M metagenome (GOLD analysis project Ga0326728, IMG submission 207602) | Lab enriched peat soil microbial communities from McLean, Ithaca, NY, United States - MB31MN | ecosystem: Environmental > Terrestrial > Soil > Wetlands > Peat | place: USA: New York...
GATTCTGTTCGGTTTGGGATGGGCCTTCGGCGGGCCGGTGAGCGGCATGGCCTGGGTGCTGTGGGGAGTGATGCTGCGCGTGACCCTCGGCCTGCATGCAACCTGGCTGGTGAACTCGGCTACGCACCTGTGGGGCAGCCGGCGGTTTGAGACGCGCGACGACTCACGCAACAGCTTTTGGGTTGCGCTGCTGACCGGCGGCGAGGGCTGGCACAACAATCACCACGCCCACCCGGTAAGCGCGCGCCACGGCCTCAGGTGGTACGAGATCGACCCGAATTTCTATGGCATCTGGCTGCTCTCCAAGCTCGGCCTGGCCAAGAAGATCCAGATAGCCAAGTTCGACCGCAACGACCCCAGGCCGGCGGGAATGTAGCCAAAAGCAGCGGAGCTGGCGGAGTTAGGCAGACGCCTATTACGTGATAACTGAATTGAAGTTCCCAGACGCCCTGCGGCATCGTCGCAGGGCGTTCTTATTTCCGCACTTTGGCCCTGACCCAAAGCGTGAGGAAGAACGGCAGCGCCACCACCAGCACCAGCACTCCGGCCGGGAAGCCGATGTAGAGGTAGGTATCGGCGTAGCTTACCGAGTGGTGGCCGAAGATGTTCCAGCCGAGCAGCGCGAAGATTGCGATGCACGTAGTCGCGAAGAAGGTCAGGAAGGCCGCAGCCACAGCCAGCAGCAGGCTCTGAAAAAGACTGAATCCCTCCAGCGGGAATCCGAAGATCCTGCCGCCGCGCGGCGTTCCATTTGACTCCATCGAAAAGGTACGGCTCATTCAGCCTGCTCCATCTGCCGGGCCGCGTAAACCCCTTCCCCGCAGCGGCGCCGGCAAAGCCAGTCTAAATGCCGATGCCGTAGAATAACCAGAGATGGCCAGTAGCGCACAGATCGATCTTTGGCATGCGGAGAAGGTCGCCACCCAGGTGAGCGTGAGCCGGGCGCCGAACGGAATCCGCTACGCCGCGTGGGGTGAGACCCGCATCTCCGAGACCGACCTGGAGCGGCTGGTGGGCGCGGTGCCCGCGACCATTACGCCGGCGCTGGAGACCCGCGCTTACTACTTCATTCCGCTGGCTATTGCCGATACGGGCGAGACCCTGATTGCGCCGCTTTACAACATTGAGCTGGGCGATCGCGCGGTGTGCCATCGCAATGCGGCGTTCGGCGCAACCGAGGCCGTGTTTCTTTCAACCCGGCTGGTTGAGGATCGCTTCGGGCTGGCCTTTGAGTTCTTCATCAACGTTGCGCACAACTTTGTTGAAGCTGCGGGCGTGCCCGAGAGTTTTTCGTCGCTGGTGTGGTCGCAGTGCGAGAGCCAGGTGCGCGGCGAAACCAGCCAGGATGCATGGGAGGCGCGCCGCAAAGCGCTGGAGGTGCGGCCCGCGGGGAAGGAAGGCCAGAGCCTGATCGACGAGCGCGCGCGCAACACTTACTTTGAGGCATCGTTTTCAGACGCGCTGGCCGTTTACATGCTTTCGCTGGCCGTCGACTTCGACTATCACGATCTGCGCGAGCGCGAGTACCCGCTGCTGGCCGCGCCGGCGCTGGCCGAGCGGCTGCGCCACGTGGCCTCGCTCTTCCCCGCCAATCATGGCTACGATTTCCAGGTCCTCTACCGGCGCAAGGGCTAGCGCGGGCGCCCCAGGTCCCTCGCACCTGGGGACCGGGGAAACCTCGCACCTTAACCCACTAATCCGCCGGTTCCGGCGACTTCAATACCACAAAAGCCATATCCCCTGAATTCCAGTCCATAGCGGCGTGCAGCAGCATGGCCGGCCACAACGAGCCCGATAACAGCACAAGCGCGGCCATAATGAGCCCGATCAGAGCCGTGTTCGGAATCTGCCGGACGCCAAGGTAGATGTGCCCCGCGCCGAAGACGATGGAGCTCAGGATGGCAGCCGGCCAGGGCCCCACCCACACCGCGAAATACCAGAGCAGGAAGCCGCGAAAGAGCACTTCCTCGCAAACGCCGGCAGTGATTGAAACCGCGTGGAAGCGCCGCCGTTCGGCGCCGGTGTGCGGCAGAATCGGCTCGGCGTAGGCGAGTTTCTTTCGCACCATGGGCATCGTCTCGGGCCGGGCGAGAACGGCCTTGTTCTGCATCACCAGCAGCGCGCTTAATACCACTGCAACCGCCATCCCGATGGCAAAGCGGGTGGGGCTCGAGGGAATCAGCAGCATCGCTCGCCAGGGACGGCCGGCGCCCATCCACCAGGCAAGCAGCGCGGCCGTCGCAATCCACTCTTCGACAAGAATGCTGCGATAGAAGTTGAGCCGCGCGTTGGGCGCGCCAGCAGCCAGCCGCGCCAGGTAGCGGGGCCACGTCCAGCGCAGTTCAACGATCGGGAAGACCAGCAGCATCGCGAAGATGAGATGGTCGATCGGAAGATGATTGCCGGTCATCTACGGCCTCCGTGCAGGGCGGGACTGAACGCCTCAATCGCGCCTTTGCTTGATGAGAAGCGCGCCCAGCACCTCAGGCCTCGCGCGTATCTTTCCAAAGACGGCAACGGACTTGATGGCGGCGCGGACCAGCTCCGGCGTCACGTCGTCTTCGATCTTCAGGACGCCGACAACGCGGATATCGAGAGGCTTGTTGGCGGCCACGCGATTCTCCAGGTCCTTGCGGCTCAGGATGGTCATACCGACGGTCATCACCTTTTGTTCAACGGCCTGGCGAACGGTGAGGGCGTGGCTCTCGATCTGGCGGCGCACGGCCGCGATCAGAAAGTCGGTGCGGCTGGAGTAGAAGCCCTGATCGACGAGCAGATCCACCTGGCCGAGGTCGACCACGCTGATGTTGAACGAGATTTTCTCTGTATCCGGCATCTTGCGATACTCCAATTGGAATACAAAAAGATGATGAATAGATTCCCGGGAGATGTCAAGGGCAATTTTTGGGGTAGGATATGCGTCTCGTCGGATTTGCCGGGGCGATGCCGTGGCGAGCGGGTCGTGGAGATGAGATTAGCTGCGGGGTGGCTGCCGGTTGGCGGCCAAATGCTCCGAACCCGGAAAGAACACCGTGATGGGACGCCGAATGCAATTCCGGCGGTTTAGAGTTGTAGGTAAATAAGGCGGCAATCGAAGGCCCTAAATGACCTCGAAACGAAGGATTTTGGGAGCAACGTTAATGCAATTCGCTGCTCTCGCTTGCGCATTCGGCGCGACGGAGCATAAAGCGAGCCTTGTCCTCGTTGAATTCGGCAAGGACCCTCACGGTGTCGCCCAGACGCAGTCTCTTGTTCGCTACCACTTCCGCAATGGGGCCCTCGTCAGCAAAGAAAACCTTCTCACAACCTCCGAGATTCGATTCGATCTTGGCAGGAACCAGATCATCGACAATCGCTACGTGGTCACCACATGGGGCGATGTCGTCGATCTCACCACCGGGAAGGCCACGCTGAAGAGCGAGGGCGAACTGGCGGGGATCGACAAAAAATCAAATGCTGCCGTGATCCGGGTCGACCGCACAGGGGACCAGGGGACCTTTTCCTTCAATTTCGACACGAAGGAGTACGAACGGTTGCAAATGCTCGGTAGCTGGGCCGCGCCCGGCACGCGAAGCCCAAATGGCCAGCTTGTCGCCGCCGGGAACTTCACGGGCATTTCGTTGTATCGGCCAAATGGGAAGAGCATTTTCCTCGGGAACGAGTTCATTCGCGAGGGGACCACTATGTGCAATGCGTTCGCGTCGCCGACCTTCCTCTGGCTGGATGATACGCATTTGCTGACTCAGCGCGGAAATGGAAACATCGTGATTGTGGATGACAAAGGGCAAGTGGAACCACTGGTGACGATCCCGAATGTGCAACCCCTGCCTTGCGGACCCGAAATTAGGCGCGACGACGGAGGCCAGATCGTCTACGGGGAGGGGAACGGCGATTGGTTAATCGACGTGGACAGGCGCCGTTTTGAAAAGCTGATCTGGGAGTCCCTCGGCAACGACTTCGATATGGAACATCAGCGGAACGATAGCTTGGGTCAATCGATCCGCTACAAGAGCACAGAAATCGGGAGATGGCCGTGCGATATCTTCCAGGCATCCACAGCTCCGGGGCTCATCGCAGTGGAGTACGGACGCGTAGGATCGCACCTAGGAGGAGTCTCCGAAGGAGTGCGGGTTTGGTCAGCAGACAGCGGCGAATGGACGACGATTGGACCGGCGTGGGTTGCAGCGGTTGTCGGATGGGTCGATGAGTAGGTTTCAGGTAGCCGGTGGTGATTTCAAGGCTCGGGCAATGCCTGAATTACCGCCTAAACGGAACCTGCTCTTTGATTAACATCACCGGATACCTTAATTCTGCTGCCTGCCGGTCCGGTCGCGGACAGCTTCTGGGTAGAGCTCCGGAAATCTGCGGCCCGTCATGCCAACTGCGTTTTGTAATTGACCGACCCGCCGCCGCCCTACCGGTACGCCTGCTCATCGGCCCAGTCCCCGATAATGGGGAGCTTGCTGCGCTTGCCGTTCAACGCGCCCACCACGCACCACAGCCACAAAAAGAAAACGATCAAGCAGAAAAGACACCACAGGCCCACGAGGGCACGAAACCCAAGGAACTTGATCAATGGCAGGACAAGATCCAGGGCACAGCCGAAGAGAAAGACAAAAGCGCTGAATACGATCGACTGCCAGGAGTGGAATCGCACATAAGGCCTCTTGTTGTACCGCCTGATGGCCAGAAAGAAGAACGCCGGACCGGGGGTAAGGTAAGCGATTGCGCCAATCGAATTGTCAGACAGGCCGGACTTTTGAGGATTGGGCACAATCCCTCCTTTTTCGGGCTCTGGAGCGGGCTATCGGCATGAGATTGCTCACGCTGGAGGCCTGTAAACAGAATAAGCGGAGATGAGCGGCGATCGCTCCGCACCTGTATATGCCGATTGGCCCTCCGACACCCACCGGATCATATGAAACTTAGCTCCGCAGCGGTGCTATCATTCAGTCCAGCATCGGCGCAGAGAATTGCACCGGACAGGGCCATAGCGGCGCAAAGCCGGTGAGGCGGACCCAATGAAGAATCCTCGCACATGGAATCGCAGGGATTTCTCGGTGACGCCTAACGGCTACTTTAACATCCTGAAGCCTGACGGGTGGTTTTCCGCAGTGCCCCTGCCGGGTGGCTTCCGCTATCTCAGTGGCCAACCCAAAGGGCCCGCGTCTGAGCAGCAGGCTCCAGCCCCTGCCGGCAGCCAGCAATCGACCATACGATTGCAAACCATAGAATCGAGCATGCCTCTCGGCCTGTTGCGGCCGGCGTTGATCGTTTTGGCGGCAACCGCCCTCACATGGATTCTGCTGTGGTGCACCTCTCACCCTTAGCCTGCGTTTCTCCGCAGGGGCTAAAGCCCCGGACTCATTTTATGGACATTACCGGCAGTCAGGACTGAAGCCCTGACCTACCAGCCGTGCCCTTGTTACAGAACCTCCCCAAGAAGAGTTTTTCCGCAACCTGCCCCGACGGGCTGCACTGAGGGCCTCCTGGCCCTCTGAGGCCTCGCCAGGCCTTAAATTCCGGGGTGATTGCGCCGTCTGTGAGAAATGCAGACTACCCCGGTCTATTGGACGGTAAGGGTGACTGTGCCTGTCGCGGTGAGGCTACCCGAAGTGCCGGTTACGGTGATGGTGTAGGTTCCGGCAGTAGTTCCTGAAACGGGGATCGGCGGGCAAGTATGGCTGCTGCCGCCGCCGCAGGCTGAGATGCCGCCCGCGGATATCGCAAGGAGAGCCAGCATTGAGAAGAATGCGCGCCAGAAGCGTCGCCGGGCTGGAATCCCGATCAACACCAGGCAGGCCAGGACCACGCCTCCTCCTGAGCGCCAGGGAAGGCTGGGGGCCGTACGGGTCGACGCAGTGCAGCCGCCGCCGTTGATTGGTGCGGTGGTTGAGATGGTCAGAGTGGCGGTTCCCGCACTGGCGCTGGTCAGGTTGACCGGAGTCGTCGTGCCAAAGCTGAAAGTGGGCGGATCGATCGCGTTGTTGGGTCCGGATGTGACCGACGCGGTAAGCGCGACAGCTCCGGTAAAGCCGCCGGAGGGGGTTACCGTTATGGTGGATGTGTTTCCGGTGGCTGCGCCGGGCTCGACGGAGACCGCAGTGCCGGTGATCGCAAAGGAGGGAGGTGCTACGGGAGTGGCGCTTGCCTCATTCGACGGAGTGCTCGTGCCGGTTGTGTTGGCCCCCGTGACAATGTAGTAGCAGGTGGTCCCGTTTGTCAGGCCGGTGTCAGTGTAGGACGTTTGAGAAGTTGTGGTAATGGCCGTTGTGCTCTCCCCGCCAGGAGCCGTGCCGCGATAAACGCTGTAGCTGGTTGCGCCCGGCACGGGCTGCCACACCAGGCCCACCGAGCTGTTGCCGGCAGTGGCCACCAGGTCTCCCGGGGAAAAGGGCACGCCATTCGGCTCATATCCCGTCAGATTGACAAGGGCGTTGTATTTTGCCGTGGTCAGGTTGCGATAGTCGTCGGTGGCGCCCCAGTCTCCGTAGCGGCTGTAGGCCGATGACATGACGAAGTAGCCGAACATGTCGCCGCCCTGCTGGAACCAGTTGTTGCGGATGTGGGTCTGCACCAGCGTATCCATTCCCGGATCGCGATTCGCAAGGATCTGCACCCCGAGGTTGGTGGTGGAGTTTTGGCCGCCATTGGTATTGCCCGGCCCGCCCTCGTAGGCAGCCAGCTTGAGCCCATACTGGTTGGCAGTGGCCAGGTTCTGCGTAACGTAGCTCACGCTGGCGTTGCTGTTCGCCGTCATGTCTGAAAGAACCTCGGCGATGGTGGTGTCGCTGGCCCAATTCGATGGGGAGAAGTAGTCACCCTGGGCCATGGCGTAAAAGTAGTTCGCCGGCGGGCCGTAGTTTGTTTTGAACCATGCCAGGGCATTGGCGGCGCCGGAGCCCGAGCCCTCGTCGAACTGGAACCACGCGTACACTGGGCGGATGGTGGTTCCGAAAGAACCGGGTCCAAAGACCGACTCGAAGATATTCGCGATCTCATAGAGCCGCTTGATGTGACGGCGATAGGCCCAGTCGAGGGTGTTGGTGTCTCCGTCGTTATTCAGCACCGAAACACCCCCTGGCGCGGCTGCCACTTCTGCCTCGGCCGCGTTTTCATTCCAGCCATACTGCATGAAGCCTGAATTCCACACTTCGTTGCTGTGCTCGATATAGATATGCAAGCCGGGATTCAAGCCCACGTTGCCGGTGGCGGCGTCGCCGTTCTTGAGCAGCATGGCCAGGTTGTAGACGTAGCTGCTGGTGTCGGGCGAGGCAACATAGGTGGGATCGTACTGATCGGATGACCCGGTGGCGTTGATGGGCACGTTGATCCAGATGTCTTTGTTGGCGGCATTGGCCAGCAAAATCACGTACTCCCAGGAGATGCCCCAGGCGCCGGTATTCAGGTTGGGGTTGCTGGAGGAGACGCTGGCGCCGACACCCTGATAGAAGTCGGTAGGAAGACTGCGCTGGGACCAGCCGATGGTAGGAGTGTTCACCGTGGAGCAGGCCGGCGCCGCGGAGGCGCAGCTGGTGGCAATGTATGGGTTTGTGTTGGTTCCAAGCCAGCCCATGAAGCGGATGTACGCGAAGGGAGCATAAGCGGCGACAAAAGCGGGATCGAAGACCTGCGCCGGGTTGGCGGCCTCGGCCAGCGTGAACCCCGGCCGGATGACCTGCAGGTTGGCGATGCCTGTATTGGCGCCGCTGGTGGGGGTCAATTGAGTATTCGTGAAGCTGATCACCATCAGGGCCGGGCCGTCGGCATAAGTGGGTCCTCCGGGCATCGACACGTTTACGGTGGTGGTGTTGGTGGCCGCGTTCCAGGCCTGATTGCTGAAGGTTAGCGTGGGATTGCCGGCCACGCTCGAAAGGACGGCCTGCCCAGTAAAGGACATGGTATACAGGCCGCTCATGTCCGGCTGGTATTGAGCTGGATCGTCGATGGGGGGCGCCCAGGCAAAGGTGGGGCGGTCGTCGAAGACCACCACGATGCCGTCGGAGAGCGGGTTCCCGTTGGCGTCGGTAGGTACGGGATTCCCGCTGCTGTCGACCGTAAGCCTGCCCTGGTCTTTAAATGCGTCGATAAAGCCGGTAGGCCGGTCTGAAGCCTCAGTGCCGATTTGGGTTGGATAGGTTTGGCCCCGGAGGGTGGCACTGCCCCAAAACGCTGTCAAGCCCAATAGAACGAACAGAACGATGCTGAGCGAACGAATACCCGTCGCACCAATGACTCTCATGATGTCCCCATTGATTTCGCGGATGATCCTAAGCGGTAACGGAGGCTGTGTCAATTCTGGCCGGCTGACTCCAGATTGCCCCCGCCTGGGGTCAACATCCGAGCCGCAGCAGAAGGCTCCCGGCCGGAGTTGGAAACGCGGTTTGTGCCTGCTGGTTGAAGATACGTTCTGAATTGTTCCGCAGCACGCAGTGGTGCTCATTCATAACGCAAAGCGATCAATGGATCGACTTTCGACGCCTTTCGCGCCAGGGCATCGCAAACCACGCAGCGACCGTTCAACGCCGGATCGACAGCTTGATATTTTCACCAGAAGTACGCTTGACAACCCCTTCGCGTAAGTTCAATATGTGAGGCGAATCACTTATTCCCGGCTTCATTCCAAGTCAGAAAACCGAATTGGAGCGAAGACCCTGGATTGCAGCTGATTTCTCTGACAGTCCCCAAATCTCGGACAGGCCCCCTTATCCGAATTCACTGAAGGAGTCGTTATGGCTTTAGATATCCCTGGTTCACTCGTCTACAACCCCAAATGGTGGTGGGATCCCATCGACATGGAAGTCTTCAAGGAACTTGAAGAGTCGGAACAGCGCGAACTCGTCGCCATCAGCGTTCAGACCCAGGCAGAGATTCTGAAGGTTCAGGCAGCCGGCTACGAGAAACTCGCCGCCACATTGGCCAAGACCGATTAATCCTGTCACCAAGCTGGGCCACAATCAAGGCGAACCGTAATCAATCCTCCCGGATGTGACGTGCGAGTCACACGCCGGGCGTAGTACGTCATGTCTGTCCCTGCAAGCGGAGACGGACTCGTTTAGAGCGGTTCCAGGATAGACGTACCCTATCCAGCTTTTGTGCAGGGTCGTCTCTTCCTGGGGTCGGGACGACTTATCTGTATCGGCTCCGAGGTATAGCAATCCTGGAACCGCTGTAGCCGCGTTCCAAAGCCTGCTTCGATATGGTGCCTGGGCGCGCACTTCTTCTCTCTGCGCAGATCCACAATTCGCCGGGGCCCTTGCATTGCTGTTGAGTTGGTCTGCGCAGGAAGGGAGCCACGATGCCTGAAGTCTCACAGTTCCCGGTTCTCCACAGCCGGGCGGCCACCACGCAACGCAACACCTCCCGGCCCATTCTTCTCGTCGGCTTTCAGCATCAGGGTAATCTTGGACTGGGATACCTCGCCGCCACGCTCCGCCAGCATGGCTACTCCGTCGTTATCTGCGACGTCGAGGCTCCGCCCGATCAAATCGTCGCAACCGCCAAGCGGCTTGATCCCATGATTATCGGATTTTCACTTATCTTCCAGTTTTACATCCTGCAGTATCAGCGCATTATCGGCATGCTTCGTGAAGCCGGCGTGCAATGCCATTTCACCATGGGCGGGCATTTCCCAAGCCTCAGTCACATCCGGACTCTTGACATGGTTCCCGAGCTCGACAGCGTGGTGCGCTTCGAGGGCGAGATGACCTTGCTCGAACTGGCCGACGTTATCGGCAACGGTCAGGACTGGCGCACTGTGCCCGGCATCGCATACCGCACCCGGGACGGGGTAGCGAACACCGAACTGCGCGCTCTTGTCGACGATCTCGACCAGCTCCCTTACCCCGATCGCAACTACGAGCCGGAGACCGCCCTCGGCCACAAGGCTCTTCCGCTCCTTGCCAGCCGCGGCTGTGCCCGCACTTGTTCCTTCTGCTCCATTCAGACCTTTTACCGCACCGCTCCCGGCAAGATCGTACGCACCCGCAAACCGGCGTGTGTCGTTGAAGAGATGCGCTTCCTGTACCTGGAGCGCGGCATCACCATATTCCTTTTTCAGGACGACGACTTTCCGCTCTTCGGACCCGTCTGGCGACGCTGGGCCGCCGACTTCGTGTGTGAGCTTCACCGCTCCGGCCTCTCCAGCCGCGTTGTCTGGAAGATGAACTGCCGCGCCGACTCCGTCGATCCCGAGGTTTTTGCCTCGCTGCGGGATGCAGGTCTTTACCTCGTCTATATGGGGTTGGAGTCAGGCAACGAGCAAGGCCTCAAGACCCTCCACAAGCAGGTCACCGTCGAGCAGAACATCCGCGCCGTCCAGCTCCTCAAACAGGTTGGCCTGCTCTTCGAGTTCGGCTTCATGCTCTTCGATCCTGGCAGCACCCTCGATTCCGTCCGCGCCAACCTCAACTTCCTGCGCACGATCCTCGCCGATGGCTGTGCGGCCGCCGTCTTTTGCCGCATGCTCCCCTACGACGGCACTCCCATCAAGGACGAACTCGAGAGCGCCGGCCGTCTCAAGGGCACGATTGTCAAACCTGACTACGATTTCCTCGATCCCCGGGTTACCTCCCTCTATCATTCGCTCTCCAGCATTGTCGACGTCTGGGGCTGGATCCATGGCTACCGCGCCCTGTCTCCTCA
>Ga0326728_10025293_pt1 | contig 10643 bp, 9 predicted proteins | sample MB3enrmetagenome_FD_207602 | JGI IMG/M metagenome (GOLD analysis project Ga0326728, IMG submission 207602) | Lab enriched peat soil microbial communities from McLean, Ithaca, NY, United States - MB31MN | ecosystem: Environmental > Terrestrial > Soil > Wetlands > Peat | place: USA: New York...
CTACAAGAGATTCCAATGCGCCATACTCTTTATTTAGTGTGCTGACGGCAATCGGAGATAACATTCCAATTCTTATAACAATACCCCCTTAATTACTCACATACCTTAGAGAATTTCGATAATCCTCTGATTTCAACTAAGCATTTATATATATTTTATAAACAACCTACCAAAAATTGATGTTTATCGAAATTCCTTTATTTTTACATTATTTGAAATAAGGTATCATAAAGTAGGTTTAAAATGTTCGTGTTTGAGCATTGCAGGAAATTTAGAGCATGTATAGAATATCCGAAAATACAGTTGGATAGGTAAAAATCATCTTTTGTATGTCTGATGCTTTGAGTCTAAGTCTCATCACTGCAGCGAAAATGTTGATGACTTCTTCAGCATGAGGACCAGGATATGCGCTCCTATTATACGATCGTTTGCTTCATCAAGAATTACCTTTGAAGCCGCAAATTGGATTCCTGGCATTTTTGTTGTTTCCAAGTTGCTTCTGTCCCTGAAGATTACCTTATAATTATTGATATTTTTAGTTTCACTGATCCCTACTGAAGCCATTACAGGAATAGTATGAACTGCACTTGGAATTCCTGTATAATCAACCTCGACACTATTTTCATCAAGGATGTTGGCTGCAGCAATTTCTCCTTGAAGTTTTGCAACAGGAGTTAGCTGCCTACCCTCCAATGCACAGTCTCCTCCTGCATAGATGCAGGTGTTTGAGGTTCGCAAGTGCTTATCGACTATAATAGCTCCCTTTTCGATCTTAACCTCCGCTTTTTCGAGGAATAAATCCTATGTATCCGGAACACGGCCTGCACCATGCACTACCATATCAACTCGGAAGCTCTGGGTTTCGGATTTTGTTTTGGATTTGAATTCAGTACTGACCAGAAAGTTGTCAGCTTTTTTTTCGATCGAAATCACTTGTCTGTTTGTAAGGATTTTGATCCCTATAGCTTCGGATGCTTTTATAAGTAAATTTGCCATATCAGAATCAAAAGATTTCAGGAGGTGTTCACTTCTGTGCAAAATTGTAACATCAGAACCGGCTCTTCGTGCAATATGAGCGAACTCTAGGGAGATATGACCACCTCCAATGAAAATAATTCTTTCAGGGAGCTTTTCAGCCTCCATAAACTCCTCACTTGTTGTGATATATTTTGCTCCGGGAATGTTGAGTTTCCTAGGCTTTGAACCTGTAGCAAGAAAAATATACTTCCCTCTAAGCTTATTCTCCCCGACCACTATAGTATTTTGATTTAGAGAATAAAATCCTTTTTGGTTTAAAGAAAATATTAAAGTAGTTGTTTTAAGTGATACAATCGTGTTCAAGAAATGCACCTTAAATAACTTGAATCTGGAACGATTGGGAGCATATAAAGATCTGCCATTTAATGCATGCAAAACTGGTGGGTGAAGGTACATTTCTACTAAGCTTTTTAGCGTATATTTAATCCATTTAGTCTTTCAAATCTATTTTTATTAGGATAAAATTTACGCAGCTGAACTAAGGAACACTTTTATAAAGATTAATTCAATCAATTTGATCTTTGAGTTCTAGAAATGTCCTTATAATTCGATATAGTTTTGAAAACTAAATTCTTAAGAACAGAAGATATCTTTCTAGCACAGTAATACTTATTACAGTCAAAAGTAGATAGTTATAAATGGGTGTTCCTGAGAAAAAATATCTTCGAGGAGCCAACCTTGAAGGAGCTAACCTTGAAAATGCTAACTTTCAAGGGGCTAACTTTCAAGGAAGTAATCTTGAAGAGGCTAATCTTGGAAGAGCTAACCTTCAAGGAGCTAACCTTGAAAGTGTTAACCTTAAAAAAGCTAATCTTAAAGGAGCTGACCTTATAGGCGCTAATCTTATGGAAGCTAACCTCCAATTAGCTAAACTTCATTTTGCTAACCTTAAAAATGCTAACCTTCAAGGAGCTGACCTTCAAGGAGCTTATCTTCAAGGAGCTTATCTTCAATTGGCTAAACTTCAGGGAGCTAGTCTATATGGAGCTGACCTTCGAGAAGCTAACCTTGAAGAAGCTAACCTTCAAGGAACTAAACTTGGAGGGGCTAAACTTGAAAGAACTAAGCTTGATAGGGTTTACCTTATAGAAGCTAACCTTCAAGAAGCTTATCTTGTGAAGGCTAATTTTCAAGGAGCTAATCTTCAAAGAGTTAATCTTAAATTGACTTACTTAATAAAGGCTAATCTTCAAGGAGCTAACCTTCAAGAAGCTAATCTTGAAAAAGCTGATCTTCAAGAGGCTAATCTTCAAGGAACTAACCTTAAAGGAGCCAACCTTAAAGGAGCTAACTTTCAAGGAGCTAAACTTGAAGAGGCTAATCTTGAAATGGCTAACTTAAAAGGGGCTTCTCTTGAAAGAGCTAACCTTAAAAAAGCTAATCTAAGGAGGGTTAACCTCATAGAGGCTAACTTAAAAGAGGCTAATCTTCAATTGGCTAAACTCCATTTGGCTAACCTTCAAGGAGCTAATCTTCAAGGAGCTAATCTTCAAGGAGCCGATCTTTTTTATGCTAATCTTAAAGAGTCTAACCTTGAAGGAGCTGACATCCAAGGAGCTAATCTTCAAGGAGTTGATCTTGATGGAGCTGATTTTCGAGGAGCTGATCTTAAAGGAACCAAACTTGGAGGAGCTAAACTTGATAAAGCTAACCTTCAAGGAGCTAATTTAAGAGAAGCTAACCTTGAAGGGGTTTACCTCATAGAAACTAACCTCGAAAGAGCCAACCTTCAAGGAGCTAATCTTATAGGGGCTAATCTTCAAGAAGCGCACCTTGAAGGAGCTAATCTTGATGAAGCCAATCTTGAAGAAGTTAATCTTGAAAGGGCTGACCTTAAAGAAACTTCCCTTGGAAGAGCTAACCTTAGAAAGGCTAATTTTGAAGGAGCTGACTTTAAAGGAACTAACCTTGAAGGAGCTAACCTTGAAGGAGCTCAGCATTTGTCATTTTATCAGCTTTCAAAAGTGAAAACACTTCATGATACAAAATTAGATGGAGAACTCCTCATACCATTAAAAAAGAAGTATCCTGTTCTATTTGAAAAACTTGATGAATGAACGGTGATCTCCAACTAACAACTCGGGAAATTGACCTATATCAAAATTAATTAGTTAACAAAGATAATTCTTATGGAACATGCCATAGGTTCTCTAGCTTAATTGTATATAAATCAGATTGAATTTATTGTTGATATTAGAAGTGCAAGATCTAGACTTAAAAACAGATCATTCCGACGATATTATTATAAACTTATTCATCAATAAACTCTATGAAAAACTCTATGAAAGATAGAAATAGCACTTTGAATCCGAACTTCATAGCACAATAAACAAAGATTATGAGCTGATCAGAAAATTTGAAGCAACAACTGTCTCACTCCATGGTTCACAAGTAGATTTATCAAAAAAGATGAAGCGGGTTACAGAGACAGATGATAATTTTGAACAAACTTAAAAGGTTATGATTTGAAAATAAAAAGATCAATAAAGAACATTCCCTGGAAATAAGGGATATATTAAGAAACAATGGGATAAGCTAAAAACAGTATTAATAAGAACAAGTTTGTAAAATAACTAAAAAGATATTCAAAGCAGGAAAAGTTCCAGTCCCTATTGTTCAAAGAGTGGATCTGAAGATGTTATGTACAGCTTTTTGTTATAATCTCTATCAATTAGGATATTGAAGATAAAAAGAAGTGTACTACGGATAGAGAAAGCTATCTTTACTGTGATATGTGATTAAAAAGTAAATCATTTCGAGATAAAACATTTCATAAATCTTCTATATTTTTTGCAAAGGTTTTGCAAAGCTAAAAAGCAACTGGAAAATCAAAATAACCCCTATAAAGTAAATATGGAAATAATCCTTAAAAAGCAAGCTAGAAATGACTTTAAACTTGTTTTATGACCTAACATTATTTTTGAAATTTCATTCTGTATGGCCAAGTAACCTATAAATATATATTTTTAAAAAGTCTGTTATAACAAAGGCGGTCAAAGCATATCCCCATACAAAAAGTGCTAGACCCCAACCCATTGCCGGAAGCAAGAAACCATAAACGGTAATAATAGTAGCAATCATTTGCGTAACTATGATAGCTATGAATAAAATTTTTGCTGGTTTTATGGACCAAAAGTGACTTTTCGTTCTTGTTACAAACATGGTTAGTTGGCCTGCTACTGAAAGCTTCAGGTATATAAAAGACTGAAGTACTTCATGAGTTAGATGAAATATGTTTAAGCCTATGTAAAGAATTCCAAATGATGTGACAACTCCAATAATTCCAAGTATAGTAGCCATACTTAATAATGTTTGCATATCCCATTTTTCAGGCAAATCAGAATATTTGACGTTATCATAAGCAATAGTAATGATTGGTGCATCATTAAGAAGTGCCAACAGAACTATCATCAGGGAAGTAACTAGGGTAAAAATTGAAAACTAGAATAGAAAGAGTTCTAAAAAGTAACACACGAATTGTTTCATCAATACGATAAAGGGCATAATTATTCATGCGCTGGAATATTTTCCTGCTTTCCTTAACTGCATTAATAATAGTAGATAGCCCTGATTCCGTTAATACTATATCTGTAGCGGATTTGGCTGCATCCGTAGAACCTGCAACAGCAATCCCGACGTCGGCTTTTTTCAGGGCAGGTGCATCATTGACACCATCCCCGGTCATACCTATAATATGGCCTGTATGTTGCAGTAGTTCCACAATACGGTACTTATGTTCCGGGAATACCTGAGCAAAACCATCTGCAATTTCGACAATTTCCTCCGCTTCTCTATCAGACAAGCTCGTAAAAGATGTAGCAAGCATAATATCTGGATTTAGGTTTACTTGTCTAGAAATTTCCTTGGCAATAGCTAGATGGCCACCAGTAATCATTTTTACATCAATGCCCATAGATTGTGCTGTTTTAATTGTTTCTGCCGAATCCTCACGAGGAGGATCGTAGAGAGCCAGCAGGCCTGCAAAACGCCATTTTCCCTGAGCATCGGTTCTTGCAACTCCTAAGGCTCTATACCCTTTGACAGCAAATTTATTGATGTATTCATCAAGCTTGGTCTTAGAAATCTGATCGCTATCTACAAGAGATGAAATAACTTGAGGCGCTCCTTTTATTACTGTAAACTTGTTACCAGCTGTATCCACTACTGTGGCTTCTGTCATTTTTGAAACTGGGTCAAATGGTTTAAATGCAATTACTTTTTAACTGACGAATAACTTTAAAAATCATTTGATAGTTTTGGCTTTGGCAATAACTGCATCATCAATAGGGTCTTTATCCTCCTCTCGAGATGCGAGGCTGGCAAACATAAGCACACCCTTCTCTGAAAAATCATCAAATTGGCTTATTTCAGCAACACCTAGTTTATTTTTAGTTATTGTCCCAGTCTTATCTGAACATAGAATATCCATTCCAGCCATTTCCTCAACAGCAGCAAGTTTACTAACTATAGCTCCTTCTTTGGCCAGGGATATTGCACCTACTGCCATGCTTACTGAAAGAACTGCAGGTAAAGCCGCAGGTATTGCTGCTACAAGCAATACGAGAGCGAACTGGAAAAAATCCAGTAAACTTTCATGACGAAAAAATACTACAATAAACACAAGAGTTATGAGCATGAGAGCAAAAGCTATCAGATAATCGCCGATTTTGATGACAGCTTTCTGAAAATGGCTCTTGGTTTTGGCGTCTTCTACAAGCTTGGCAGTTTTTCCAAAAAAGGTATTCATTCCAGTGCCAACTACAAGTGCATCCATTTCACCCTGCCGAATAACGGAACCGGAGTAACCAATATCCAGAATATGTTTTTCCACAGGGAGAGATTTCCCGGTTAAAGCAGACTCGTCTACCAGCAGGTAATCTCCACTAACGAGTTTAACGTCCGCAGGGAAAATATCCCCTAGACGGAGGCGAATGATGTCTCAGGGTACTATTTCACGAGCTTGGACTTCAAGCCACTTATTATCCCTAAGTACCCGTGCTTTCAAAGCTAATTTCTGTTTCAATAGTTCAATAGCATTATCAGCTTTGTATTCTTGCCAAAAACTTACTGTGACATTTAACATCAGTAGCACAAGGATAATTGTGAAATCTTCCCACCGATGAAGGATTCCTGATAGCACTGCTGCGATCTCAATCATCCGTGGAATAGGTCCCCAAAAATAACTTAAAAACTTTATAAGGGGGTTGATTTTCATTTCAACGATTTCATTAAACCCATATATTTGAAGTCGCTTTTTTGCTTCTGAATCAGTAAGCCCTTTTTCATTCGACGAGAGCTTTTGAAATAGTTCAGGTAATGAAAATTCTTTTATTTCTTCTGTGTTCGTCGAGTTTTGGATAAAGAAAATACTGATAAAATGTCCCCTTTTCATTTTTCAATAAAGTAAATACATTATTCTATTTATCTATGGCTTTAAAAAATCAAAAAATGTCTCTAAGTTCATTTTGAAAATGAAACAAACCAAATAATTGAGAACTATCCATGTTCACATAAATTATTTATTTAATGGTGGTAAACTTCTCCTTGAAAGGTGATGATGTCCACCGAAACTTTTAAGTCTAAACCGCTTATGATAACGACTTCTACACAATCATCGAGGCTTCTGACTTGTATACACTTCTATTAGTAGGCATAGGCGGTTTCCTAGGCTCTATTTTGAGATATACTTTAAGCGGATGGGTACAGAACAATTTTGTTAATTTCCCGGTTGGTACTTTGGTTGTAAATGTTAGTGGCAGCTTTCTTTTGGGTTTAATAATGTACCTTTCTGAGTATCAAGGGTTCTTTGGCGGAGAAACCAGAATATTTCTGACAATTGGATTAATAGGTGGCTATACGACATTATCAACATTTAGTTATGAGTCATTTAGATTACTCGATGATTCAAAACTAACACTAATGGCAATAAATTTGATGGCGACAGTGTTATTTTCCATGTTTGCATTGTATTTAGGGAAAATTGTGGCTTTGAACTTTGGCACTTATCTGCTGAGGGGAATTAGATGAAAAAAGAATCTCAGGCTATATTATTGAGAATATTCATTGGAGAATCTGATAGATATAACGGCAAATCGATGTATATACATATACTTGAGATGCTCAAAACTGAAGGAATAGCAGGAGCAACTGTCTTTAGAGGTATTGCAGGTTTTGGGAAACACAGCCATTTTCATACAACATCTATATTGCAGTTATCCACTGACTTGCCAATACTTATCGAAATAGCTGATCTCGAAGAAAAAATTGATAAGATCAAACCAAAATTGGATGAAATAATTACCCAAGGTTTGATCACAGAAGAAAAAATTAAAATTGTATTTTATGACTACAACAAAGAGAAATGAAATATTCGTCGCAGTAAAGCCTTACGCAATGAACTGTGAAATCAATAACATCAAACGTTCAATTGCCTAAGGAATGATTTTAAACACACTATTTAAAGTACTTGATTTTACACTTCAAGTTCTTAAATCCTAATGGAATTGGAAATTAGACCCGCAGGAACTTTTGCTGATGCCTGTGTACTAAAAGCTCCTGTGCAAATTAATATATTTATCTAGTTAAGGGATATCTCTTATTTTTTCAACGACTTTCTTGTTGTATGCGTTAACAATGTCACTCCGGGTTATGAGACCAATGAGTTTTGTTTTATCGTCTCGTTCCACTACAGGGAGCCTCCCAATTTGCTTTGCAGCAAGGTGTTTAAGGACAACATCCAAATTTTCATCAGGATAGGCAACTTCTATTTCTTTGGTGGCGATTTCTCCAATTTTTGCATCAACTTTCCCAGATTTAACTTTGCTCTGGATGTCTGAGAGTGTTACTATTCCAGAAAGTTTACCCTTAGAATTAACGACCGGAAAACCACCATGTCGACTTGCTTGCATAAAGATAGTAAGACTTTTGACACTCTTTTCTTCGGAAACTGTTTGAATATGTTTGACCATGGCATCTTTTACAAGAATTGAGACCATGGTATCTACTTCCCTTCCTTTTCGAATCTTGAAACCTTTCCTGCGAAGTCCTTCCGTAAGAATTGATTCCGGATACAGAGCATTTGACATTACATTACTGAGTACGCAGGCAAACATAAGAGGAAGGATCAGATTGTAATCTCTAGTAATCTCAAATAAGATTAAAATAGCAGTAAGAGGAGCTCTTACAGTCCCAGCAAAAACTGCACCCATGCCCACCAAGGCATAAGCTCCCGACCCTGCAATTATCCCTGGATAAAATGCATTTGCAATTATTCCGAAAGCTCCTCCAAGCATTGCCCCTATAAAAAGAGAAGGAACAATCATCCCCCCTGAACCTCCAGAACCAAGACTTAGGGAAAAGGCAAGGATCTTTAGGAAAAGAAGGATCAAAAGAAGCTTGAAGGTGAACTGGTTGTTTAAAGCATCCATAATCACATTATACCCCATTCCAAGGATCCGAGGATAGAAAAAGCCAATTGCACCTACTGCAAGGCCTCCTAGTGCAGGCTTGAGGCTTGGATGAATGGGAATTTTTGAAAAAACATCTTTTGTAAAATAAAGTGTTCGGATTAACATTGTTGAGATGACCCCTGCACAAAGCCCAAGGACAAGATAGAGCATTAGTTCTTTATAGGGACTTATTAGCATGTACGAAGATATCTGAATAGGTTTTATACCAAAAATAGTACTGGAGACAAGGGTTGCGAAAACTGAGGAGATTACTATCGGAATAAAAGTACTGGTTTCAAGTTCCCCATAAATCACTTCTACAACAAAGACAACACCCGCAAGCGGAGCACAAAATGCTGCTGCTATACCACCAGCGGCACCGCATCCAAGAAGAACCTGCAGCTGTCTTTCTGGACTTTTTAGAATTCTGCCAACCAAAGCACCTGTTCCGGCTCCGGCTAAGACTCCAGGAGCTTCTTTTCCCAGTGAACCCCCAGAACTGATAGTGATTATTGAAGTGAATGTTTCTAGAAAGGTATCAACAAGACTAAGCCTTGATCCACGTAGAGTTACCGTTTCAATAAGACCTTGAACTCCATACTGCTTTTTTATTAGGAAATAAGATATTATTCCAACCAACAGCCCTCCCAGGGCAGGTATGAATATTACATAATAATAGGGAAACTCATGTACCGAAAATCCTCGTTGCATTCCAAAAAGAGCATTACTATATTGAAGTGCACGATCGTATACTCCTACCACCAGTCCAGTTAGAAGGCCAATTATAATTGCAATCGAGTCTATCTTTGCGGATTCGATATCAAATCTTCGGGTGATGGATTTAATTATTCTGGAATATTCCTGTATAATATCGAATTTAAATTTAGACTCTGTATCAACTTCCAAATATTCGTGCCTCATGGAGACGATTTAAGCTCCAATATTTCTTTATATAAAAATAAAGTATGTTGTTTCCTTTGATATAACTCTGCTCCAATATTTTAATTTTATCATAAAGATTTTGAGAACCTATCTTTGATATAACCTGACGAACAAATCCAAAAATTAATTTGATTTATTTAGTAAAAATGCCTAACAATACCGAATTAAATATATAAATTAGCATAAAATACTATAATTAGTGAAAAAGCATCATATAAATGTCATAGCCTACAAATCCAAGTTCTCCAAGTTCCCAAATTCTCCAAGTTCCCAGGTTCACATACACTATTTTTAACGCGTGAATCAGTGTGTGTTTGGGTTATTTTAGACTGTTTACTACACCTATCTATATGTTTACAATCCAACTGTCTAAAATAATCCAGATTCTCATTAATTCCCACATCATTATTTGTGTATGTGAACCTGGGAACTTGGAGAATTTGGGTATCAGCGTGAATCTGGATTCAAAGGCAAACATACAAATGATGCAGACATAGAAAATAAATAAACAAATGATATATATATAGTTGTCTACTATTTTTATATTTAGTATATAGTTTTTGTTTATCTCTTCCTTTGTGCTCTATTTCTCATTTTCTCCGACTCTATTCTCAAAATCTCCCAACTTTAAATTTCTTTCATCAAAATTTTCTACATAACAAACAAGTCATGCATCAAAATATTATCTATTACCATTACCATTATCAAGTGATGATAAAATATAAATACTAATAAATCGTATATAGTAGCGTAGTTTCTTGAAAATTGACGGGTTGATAGATTGGATAATATGAAAGGGGTAAAACAAGATTTCAACAGAAATTTACAGAAGATATGTTTCTAAATGCTCTGTCAATTGAAAGTATCAAGTCCACTGCAACTATTATGCGTTTAGTAGGATGCAGCAGATCCACTTCTAAAAACATGCTTTATAAGCTTGTAAATGAAGGTAAAGTAAAAAAGATAGAAATTGAAGGCGATGGTTATGGATGGCAAAAAATACCTAGAAGAATGTAAAGAAGCAAACCATGGAGCTAAAATCATGAAATGTTATTTAGAAAAATGTGGCGTAGCCTGTGGTGAATGTTCCGACAGAGTCCCTAAAGCAATGTTAGTCGTCTTTACAATCAAAGATTTAAATTATATCGACGAAGAGATTGGTAATATATTGGTTTCCGTTGGGCATTCTTTCTTTGAAAAAGGTTATTCGGCCTC
>Ga0326728_10025294_pt1 | contig 10643 bp, 7 predicted proteins | sample MB3enrmetagenome_FD_207602 | JGI IMG/M metagenome (GOLD analysis project Ga0326728, IMG submission 207602) | Lab enriched peat soil microbial communities from McLean, Ithaca, NY, United States - MB31MN | ecosystem: Environmental > Terrestrial > Soil > Wetlands > Peat | place: USA: New York...
GCAACCAAAGCCGCCTTGCACGGCCGAGTCGATTATGTGGCATTGGGCTTGCCGAGCCGCTATGCATCGTCATCAGGCGGCACCGTGTCTCCACCGGCGTACCGCGACGCTCTTCTCCCCAAGCGCCGCGGTCGCTGCCCGCAAAGCCTCATCCTTCCAGCGATAGTGGAGATTTGCTGCGATCTTATACTGGCGACAAGCTTTGGAGATATTCCCGCTTCTCATCCCCTCCAATCCAATCTCCAGCTTCCGTTCGCAATGTTCCACCCACACGCACTCTTCTGCCCATCTCAGCCGTCTTCGAAGAGGCCCTGATCATACCCCGGCTCCACAGGGCAGGCAAACCCAAGGAGTAACTCCTGGCCCATAAAACCCGGGTGGCCGGCAGCGCTCCGTCGAACTCACCAGGTGAGACTCCGCCCCCTAGGAACTGTACCAGGGTCTCTGTCGCGAAACGGACCCGCCAAGCCAAGCGCTGACCGACCCGTCCCAGCTCCTGCGCACAACAACGGGAACGGTCCGGGGGGAAGTTCAGGATTCGACCAACTCCGCAACGATTCCCTGACGGCGGCGCTCCGTGTCACCACGACCAAGAAGCTAGCCATCGGCGAAGTGGTTGATTGGGCAAGCGGCGGCGTCTTCAAGTACGGCGACGTCGGCCGCATGAGGGGGACTGCATATCTGGGCTCGCCCGACTCCGTCCGGGTGCGGATGGTACTAAAGGGAGGTGAGCAGATGCAACTATGAGAACCCCTAACCTGAGTATCGCAATGGAAACCCTTATCTGCTCCACCCTCCTGGCTTCTGCCGCCATCTTCGTGATCGCCGCGGATCTGCTTGATACAACGAGTACCTTGGTGCTCTTGACGCCTTGGGAAAGCCGCCGACAAGGCCGAAGCCGTCAATGTGCGGAGAAGGCCGATCCCGGGGTCGACCTGGAGTGGATGCGCATTCGCTACGAGACGGATCTCAACAAGCGGTAGGATCCCGCCTTGCCCCTTGTGGGTCCCTCGCGTTCATTTGCGGCGCTCACCGGTTCATTCCCGCGAAAATGGTTTTCAGGGTCTCCGCGTTGGTGGCGGCGACCAGATTCTTGGCGTCTCCGATGGCAACCTCATCGGCTCCGCTCGCCAACTCTTTCATGGTTTCGGCAATGAAGGCTGGCAAAGGCATAGGCTGGGGACCACCCGGCCCGACGGTCTTCCGGGGCCCGCCCAGCTCCGTCGCGACGTAAGGTGGAATCAACTCAATCACCCTCACTCCCGAGGCTTTCAACTGGTGCCGTAAGGAGAGGGTGAAGGAATGAACGGCTGCCTTGGTGGCGCAATAGACGGGATAACGCGCCAGAGGAACAAACGCCAAGCCGGAGGAAACGTTTAGGAGCACGGCGTTCGATTGTCGGGTCAAATGCGGAATGAACTCGCCCGTGACGCGAATGACTCCCAGCACGTTGGCGTTGATCTCGTCGCGCAATCCTTCCTCATCCAGCGGCGTGCCTGGAGCAAGCTCCAGCCGCCGCTGTACGCCTGCGTTGTTGAACACGCAGTTAAGGGACGGGAACTCCGCCACCACCTTCCGGGCGATGGTCCGAATCGCCACGGAGTCGCGCACATCAAGCACAAAGTAGCGCATGCCGGGGTTCGTCGCGCAGATGTCTTGCAGGCGATCCTCGCGCCGTCCGCTGATGATGACTTGGTTTCCCAGCCTGTAGAACGCCTCGGCCAAGCCTTTGCCGATCCCCGACGTGCCGCCGGTGACAAAAATGGTGTTCGCGTGCATTTGCATGGACTCACCTCCCCTGGATGCGCTTCTCGAGAACCTGTCTTCGCCCAAAAATTGCGGCTTCGGACGACCGACCCCCGATGAGGGTATACCTAATCGCCTTTTTCCGGTATCAGATTTGGCTTCCTTCACCGCCGCAATGAAGTCCGAACAGCGGGTAGCCACCCTCCGCTTTGACGCCTTTCAGTTCTTCCTCAGATTCACGTTTCTGGATCCAAAGGCAAACTCAGCCGGTCAGTCGTTGATCCGCGGCAGCGCATTCCCGACTCTGTTAAACTGCGTCGTAAGGAACATCGACAACCACATGGCCGACTGGAAAATCATCGCGCTGGTCAACGGGCAAATTGAAGCCATTTCTGGCCTGGCGGCCCAAGGCTGGCCGGGAGCCCACGAATGGCTTGTCTGGGAAGGGGCAGCCGCCGACAAGGCTGAAGCCCTCCAAAGTGCAGAGAAAGCCGATCCCAGGGTCGACCTCGAGTGGATGCGGATTCGGTACGAGAGGGATCTCGACGTAAGGTAGGATAGCGCTTAGCCCAATACAATCTTTCGCTTCCTCCATTCTTGGTCCGGAAACGAGAACGGGGAACCGCCTCCGGCTCCCCGTCTCAGGTGTTCGTGGTTTTTGCCGTAGCAGCGTCCGCGGGACGTTGCCAAGGTGCGCACCGCAAGAGCGGTGTGGTCATTCGACCATCGTATGCATTCCAGGTGGAGTCAGTCACGCCTCCTTTCCCGTAAGCATACTTTCTTCATACTCCTGTGCGCGGCCGATTGCAACAATCCAAAGTACCGGTCGCCTGGCAGGGAAAAAGCAAGATTCCTTCCCGACGGACACACGCTACCCTTCGCGGCTGGGTCGGAGGAGTCTAGGGTCCGACCGGCAAACGCATGCGAGTCGTGGAGTCAAGCCCAGCTACGCGGCTGGAGCCGTGGCCTGAGCCTCGTTGGCTTTTGCCTGGGCCTCTACCGTGTAGACCACGACCGCCTTTTTCCCGCCCTTCACGGCCGTGGCATGGATCGAGCTCAGGTTGACGCCTTTCGCCGCGAGCTTCTCCAATTGCTGCGCCAGCGCACCGGGCTTGTTCGCCAGCTCCTGTTGTTCTGCCCCGGTCTCTTGGTAGACAAGCTTGGCTTCGTCGAAGACCTTCTTTGCCCGCTTGGCGTCTTCGACCACAAGGTGGACTGTACCGGCTGCCCCTTGGACCGTTCCTGAAAGCGCCAGGATATTCACCTTCGCGCTCCCCAGCGTTTTCGCGATCGCCGCGAGTGCGCCAGGCTGATTCTGAATGGTGATTGTCAACACTTTGGTCTTGGCCATCTCGTCGCCTCCCAGTGGTTATGCCGAGAGATTATACGCCTTGGGATTCTGCCGGGCACGCTGGACCTGTCCGGGCGGAGTACGCGGGCTCCGGCAAACGGGGCCACGGGTCGGGCGAACGCGGATGTGTTCGCAGGGAGCAATTCACCAGATTGGGAACGAACGCCCTTCCAGCTCGGAATCCAACCCCAGCGGAAGGCCAGTCGATGGGAAGGCGACTTCTCAGGCCGAATACCCACCTGCGCCAGAACTATCTGTGCGGACATAACTTGCAGTGCGACGAGCGAATAGATTCTTCTGCGGCCGCTTTAGAGCAATTTCCGAGCGCGACAACATAAATATGCATTCTTACACAAGTAAGACTAGGGCAAGGACAGGCTGACGCGGAAGGTGCGTTCGACCGAACTTACGGGTGAAAGTGCATTGTCTCTAGACATGCCTTGAGGTGCTCGCCCGCCGCCACGAAAATGCGCCTTTCCTTTGGTTCCGGGACCTGCGGACGCCACAGAACGTTAGTGCACTTGTCTGGGATAAGGTGCCAGTTGATAAGTTCTGTCCCGAAACCAGTTTTGACTTGAAACTGTCAAAATGTTGAACTCACCTCAACTTGTAGACGCGGACGTAATCGACCAGCATGGTCTGGGGGAAGACAGTAGATGAGCCGAGGCTGCCTGGCCAGTTGCCCCCGACGGCGACGTTTAAAATGATGAAGAACGGGTGATCAAACACCCAAGTGGCGCCCGTGGGCAGGTCGGCGTTGGTGGTGGTTTTGTAGAGGTGGTCATCGACGTAGAAGCGAAGGGTGTTCATCTCCCACTCCACTTTGAAAATGTGAAAGTCGTCGGCAAAACGCTGGCCATTCGGCAGCGTGTAGAGTGCAGAATTGCCCCGGGCGCCTGAGTACCCCGGACCATGCACGGTACCGTGCACGGTCGACGGCTCGGAACCGAGGTTCTCCATGATGTCGATTTCGCCGCAGTGCGGCCAGCCCACGGAGGGGAGGTTGTCACCCATTATCCAGAAGGCGGGCCATATGCCTTGGCAGTAGGGAATCTTGATTCTGGCTTCAAAGCGGCCATAGGCTTGCTGAAATAGGCCCTGTGTTTTCAGACGAGCCGACGTGTACCGGCGCGCGATGGCATCTGAACCTGTGAAGTGTTCCTCCCTGGCCTGAATCACCAGGTTGCCGTCCTGGATGTGGGCGTTTTGGGCGCGATTCGTGTACGTCTCGAGTTCGTTGTTGCCCCATCCGTTGCCACCCATGTCATAGGTCCACTTGGATGAGTCGGGCGCAGAACCGTTGGCACCGTTGAACTCGTCGGCCCATACCAGGATATATTGCTTTTGATCAGGAGGCTTCGGGCCGGCGCCCAATCCACTACCGCACAGCCGCACCGCTACAATAAAGGCGAAAGCAAGGCGTAAGCATTTCATGGGAGATCCTTCGGGCGCGCTCTCGGCTTAAGCAGTTGACGACAACCCGTAACGCGAGATGTGCCCGAGGCTGAGACTCGCCCCGGGAAATGATGTCAGTATATTGCAAATAGCTGCCCAACGGCCAGGTTGGGTTGCGGCAGGCCATCGTTCTGTATTATGCTCGCCGCTGGAATACGTGGTGCAAAGCGGTTGCGGCTCGTTACTGATTGAGGAGCGCCGAAATCTCTGGAATGCTTCGGACCAAACGCCTACTGGCGATCTTCGCTCTGCTCGTGTTGGGCTCTCCCGGCGCAGGGGCCGAGCGGCCCGGCTACGATGTTGTTCTGATTACCCTCGATACGCTTCGTCCTGATCACCTGGGGTGTTACGGCTACACCTTGATCCAGACCCCCCATATCGACCAGCTTGCCGGGGCGGGCACGCGCTTTACCCAAGCCTTTACGCCGGTTCCCGTCACCTTGCCGGCGCACACGTCGCTCCTGACCGGAGCGTTCCCGCTCGCGACCGGCGTGCACGATTTCACGGGCAATCGCGTTCCCCCGGGGGCCGCCACGCTAGCGAAAATTCTGCACGACCACGGCTATTCCACGGCGGCTTTTATTGGCGCGCCCGTGCTGGACTCGCATTTCGGACTGAACCAGGGCTTTGATACTTATTTTGATCATTTCGAGCTTGCGGGCAGGGAAGAAGTGCACCTGGATGCCATGAAGCGCCCCGGCGACCGAGTGGTGGATGAGGCACTGAAGTGGTTGAACCACCGTCCTCCCCAGCCCGTGTTTCTATGGGTTCACCTTTACGACGCGCACAGCCCTTACCGCCCCCCGGAGCCTTATGCGGGGCGTTATCGCGGCCGCCCTTATGACGGAGAAATCGCCTTTGCCGATGCCCAGGTCGGGCGTCTCATGGCCGCGCTGACCCAACAGGGGCTTCTCGAAAAGTCGCTGGTGGTGCTGGTGAGCGATCATGGTGAGAGTCTCGGGGAGCATGGCGAGAAAACGCATGGTTTCTTTGTCTATAATGCCACCCTCCATATAGCCTGTATCGTTAAAGTCCCGGGGGCAGCCCCGCGGGTGGTGACCGACGAGGTCTCGCTGGTGGATGTGATGCCCACGGTTTTGCAGGCACTCCGCATCCCCATCCCCCCGAGCGTGCAAGGACGCAGCCTGCTGAGCCTGGTGGAGGGCCGCGCGGCAGAGAGCGCGTCGAACCTTTATGCTGAGAGTTATCCTCCCTTGCTGCACTTTGGCTGGAATCTGCTGCGCAGCCTCGAGTCGCGCGGGTGGAAATACATCGAGACCACGCGTCCGGAACTCTACGACACGCGCGCGGACCCGAAGGAATTAAAGAACCTCTTCCCCACTCACCAAGCTCTGGCGCAGGAGATGAGCAACCGCCTGCGCGCCTTGGTGAGCCGCTACACACCCGCCACCGGCCCTGCCGCAACTGAAAATGCCCCTGCCGATCCCGCGCTTCTGGAGAGCCTCCGCTCCCTGGGATACGTGGCCGTGTCCACCGGCACCATCAGCGACGCAAGCGGGAAGGCGCTGCCCGACCCCAAGGACCGCATTCAGGTTTATGAGCTGGTGTCCGCAGCGCTCACCGACGACGAACAAGGACAGTACGCGGAGTCTCTCGGCAAGCTCCAACAAGCGGAAAAGACCGAGCCCCATTCACGCACCATTCGCTTTCTCATGGCGGGTGATTACTATCACCTGAATGACTTTCCCCACGCCGCCGCTTATTACCAGTCCGCACTGGAGCTCGACCCCAAGAACTCCGTGGCCGCCTACTACCTGGGGCTTTCGCAACTGGCGACCGGTGACTTGGTGGGCGCCGAGCATGCCTTCGAGCATGCGCTCGAACTCGACCCGGCAAACTTCTCGGCGGCCTTCAATCTGGGAGTCGTGTACACCCGCCAGAAGCAGCCGGAGCCCGCCATTCAAGCCTTCCAGCGCGCCATCCAAATCCTCCCCGACTATGCGGATGCGCACGAGGCCCTGGGCGAACTCTACCTCTATCTCGACCGCCCGCAGGACGCGGCGCGCGAACTGGAAAGAGCCGTGGCCATTGCTCCCCACATGGCCAAAGCCCATTATCAATTGGGCCAAGCTTACGAGGCCCTGGGGCAACACGAAAAAGCCCAGCAGGAGTTTGCTCGCGCCAAATCATCGTAGCCGCGGCGGCGGGAAGGCGTTTAGCCCCAATATTGATATGGCGCACTGCAAAGTTGCCGGGGCGCTCAGAAACAAGGGCGATCTGGACGGAGCGATCGCGGAATTGCGCGAGGCACTCCGCTTGAACCCCAATAATGATTTAGCGCACAACAACCTCGGCGTGAGCGACGCATCCTGAGCCAAGCGCGGCCGCCTGGGGGGCGGCCTGAGCGAGCACCGGGCGGACGGATGCGACTTGCTTTGTCCCCACGGCTGGCTTAATCTGGCCATATTACCGGGACCAAACTAACCGCCGAGAGGTTACCGATGGAACCCACTCCTTCCATTGACTGTCGTTGGTCACGTCGAGTACGCGAAGGAATTCCCATTCGTCTCGCAATCGCTTCTGAAGACTACCAGGCGCAGCACGAAGCTTTCGCCATTAACCCGTTGCTCCACGGTGCGGAGATTCGAACGGTTGTTCCACTCTTATCCGCCGAGACAATTACATGCGGTTTGGCGCTCGTCCCACCGCTACCGCAAGCTAAACTATCGCCGACTCAACCTAGAGGTAGTGAATTAAAGTCATCGTTAAAGTCCTGGAATGCCAGGAGGGGGTACCCCATGCAAGCCCTCAGTCTTCTTGGCAAGACTTGCCTGTTAGCCTTCATCATGCTTCTCCAAGACGGTGCGGGCCAAACGCCGAAATCGCCTCCGGTAGTTCAACCGCCGGCTAGGCCACAAGCCCCCCCTCTACCGGTGGTCGTGACTGGAGAGATCCGCGCGCCGCTGAACGCGGCCAAGCTTAAGAAGGAAGCGGACCAGCTCTCGAAACTGGCCCAGTCGATCCCGGCGGACGTTGATAAGGCAGCTAAGGGCCAGCTCGCTCAAGACCTGGCGGCCCGCTTGAAGCAGATCGAGAAGCTCTCCAAGCAATTAAGGCGCGAGATTTCCCCGTAGCCGACACCGGCCCGGCCTGTGAAATCCGCGGAAGGGTAGCCAGTGTCGGCTACACCTATGCGCTCAAAAGCCTAGCGGGCACACCACCTTTACGCACGGAAGAGCTTTCCCGCCGCCGTTAGGCTTTTGCTTGGGCTTTCTGCCATCTGCCTACTGCCTTCTTCCCCGCTTTGAGGATAGTGCCGACCTGAAGGTCGGCGCTGCAAATCAAACCCCTTCCAAACTCGTGGTGAGAGGTGTGGGCTAGCCCGGTGGGTGCGAAGGGGCCTGTACCGAAAACAGCAGCTTTTCCATGGGGAAGGGGGGTGTCTGGTCGGCGGTGGGATTAGCCTGCTTGACGCGCAGGATTTCCTTGAGTTCGGCGATGGATTTCTCTTTATCGCCCATGGCTCGATAGACTCCCGCCAGGGTTTCATGCGCTTCTGTCATTTCGGGCCACAAACGCAAGGCAGCGTTGAGGTGCTCCACCGCGGAGGGATAATCCTTACGCAGAGAGTCGATCTTCCCCGCCAAAGACTGAACGTAAACATCGTCCGGAGTCATTTGCAATGCCTTGGAAATGGCCCGGTGGGCTTCCTCGACTCTCTCGGGGTTGCTGTTCACGATGACCAAAGCCAGGTAATAATTGGCAATGCCGTCATCGGCACCCAGGGCGATGGCGTTCTTGAGCACCGGTTCGGCCTCCGCCGAGCGCAGACGGATGGCGAGCGTGATGCCCTGAATCATATAGGGTAGGGCCCACTCGGGCCAGCGTGACTCGATCCGCGCCAGGATGCGCATGGTGTTGTCGTGGTCGCGAACCAATTCGTAAGCCATGGCCTGGAGCAGTTGCAGTTCGGGTACGTCCGGGATGGCCTGGTTGGCATGCTCGAGAAACCCGATGGCCCGCTTATACTGCTCGTGTTTGATCAGGAATAGGGCGCCCTGGTAATAGAGATCCGGTCGCGTGGGCGCAGTGGCCAACCCCCGATTCAGGGCCTCGGCGGCTTCCTCCGGCTTGTTCATGGCGTCCAGGATCTGAGCGCGCAGCAGGAAGTAATCTCCCTGGCGTTGGGCGGGGGAGGTTTCGCCCAAGATGGTCAGCCCGGCCTCGGGTCCGGCGGAGTTGAACACCGCGATGGCAAGGTCCAGCCGCAAGTCGGCCGCCGCAGGATTTGCGGCCACCGCGGGTTCCAGGAATTCTCGCGACGCTGCGTATTGCCCATCGTCGAGGAGCGCTTTTCCGCAGGCGGCCAGGATATCAGGGTCGGAGGTCAGTTTCCTGGCAGCGCGAAAGGCTTCTAACGCCGGGTCGGGTTTCCCTTGCTGGAGGTACGTCTTGCCCAACTGCAAGCGCAGTTTGGGATCGTCCGGCCGGATGCCGATGTTCCTCTGGAGGTTTTCCATGTACTTCGCGTACTGCTTCTCCGGCGAGAGGTTGAGATAGTCGAAGAGTCCCTGGTTAGGCCGGCGCCCCTCCTCCGGAGCGAAAGCTCGAAAGTCAGCCAGCACCTTCGCCGCTTCCTCCTTCCGACCCATGCGGGTGAGAAGGTGGGCGTAATGGGTGAGGATCTTGGTGTCTTTGGGCGCGAGTTTGGCGGCCCGATCGAGAACCTCGGCGGCCTCCGGGTAGCGCTCCAAACGCGTGTAATCCTGACCGAGGACGTCCAGCGCACGGAAGTTGTCGGGCTCTTTTGCCAGCACGAGCTTCAGGTCCGCAATGGAGTCTTCGGTCCGGCCCTTTTCGTAATAGAGGACGGCGCGCGCGAAGCGGGCGGCATTGAACTTGGGATCGGTGGCCAGCGCCTGGTCCAGGTGCTGAAGCGCCTGGTCGGGCACGCGCACCGTCTCGCCGATGGCCAGCTCGTAAAGTCCCCGCGCATCCTTGGGGTGTTTCTGGGTGTACCAACGGAGGTCCGCGAGGCCGTCATCGAGGCTCTTGGAGCGGATCAGGCAGAACCCGCGTTCGCGGCGGGCGATGTCATCGTCGGGTTTCAACTTGAGGTATTCGTCAATGGCCGTAGCGGCATCGCCGTAGAAACCGATATCCTGGCTGGCCTGCGCCAGGGCAAAGAGAATATCCGGGCGCTGGGGAGCCGCCTTGTGGGCTTGCATCAGCGGCATAACCGCCTCGTCTGTGTGGCCCGTTTCCATGTCGATGGTCCCCACGTTGAAGAGGCAGTCAGGATCATTGGGACGCTGCTGGAGGGCTACCCCATAGACCTCCAGGGCGCGGGCCGTATGCCCGGCATGTTGGGCAGCGAGGCCCAGGTTATACAGGATGTCGAAGTTGGTGGGGTCAGCGTCCAGGGCGCGGGTAAAGGCGTTCTCGGCGTCGGCATAGCGCTGCCATTCGGCAAAGGTCATGCCAAGGGAGAAGGCCACACTGGGGTCGTTTCCGGCTTTGCTCGCGACTTCACCGAGGAGACTCTCGGCGGCCTGACCCTGACCGGTTAATTTCATCGCCTGCGCGCGCAGGATCTCGACCGGAGGCGAGTCTTGGTTTTCCGGCGGCAAGCGGTCGAGATACTTCAGTGCGGCCGCGCCCTGCCGGGCAGAGACACTGAGCTGAGCTAGTTGCAGATTGGCATTGGGGTGACGAGGCTCGCGAGCGACCACCTTCAGAAATGCCGCGCACGCCTGGTCGGTCTTGCCCTGCGCCAAGTAGTGGTTACCCAGGTTGTTTAGGATCCCGGGCGAGCCTGGGACCACCGCCAGGGCTTGTTGGTAAGCGGACTCGGCCTCGCCATAGCGCTGCTGAGCATCGAGGATGACACCCAATAAACTCAGCGCCGCGGGGTCGCGGGGCGCTTTCTCCAGAGCTGCACGCACCCCCCGTTCGGCTTCCGGAACCTTTCCCTGTTCGAACTCGGCGGCAATTTGGTGCAGCACACTGGAGGGGACTTGGCCCGGTGGAGATTGTGCTGTGGCCGGAGAAACGAAGAGAAAGAACACGAAGGAAAGGATTATCAGGTAACGCATATTGCCGGTCAAGTGCGAGGGGCGGCCGGGAAGCA
>Ga0326728_10025295_pt1 | contig 10643 bp, 8 predicted proteins | sample MB3enrmetagenome_FD_207602 | JGI IMG/M metagenome (GOLD analysis project Ga0326728, IMG submission 207602) | Lab enriched peat soil microbial communities from McLean, Ithaca, NY, United States - MB31MN | ecosystem: Environmental > Terrestrial > Soil > Wetlands > Peat | place: USA: New York...
CATTCTTTCGACGGACGTGTCCGTGAGCATGATGGCTACTGACATCAAGCCCAGCCGCATGGAGGCCGTGAAGGAAGCGGCTAGGGTCTTCATCCAAAAAAGGCCGCGTCACGTGCGTATCGGGATCGTGGCATTCAGCGGGACCGCTGAGCTGATCCAAGCTCCGACAACCGATAATGACCAGCTGCTGGCGGCGGTCAACCGCCTTCATCCCCAGCGCTACGCGGCAATCGGCAGCGGATTGCAGTCTGCACTGGATATAGTATTCGAGAAGACGGACCAGAACCAGGTACGGGGCACACCGCCGCCTGACCCGACCGATCCCCTTGGGGCTGCTCTTCCCCCTGACCAGGAGCCTCCGCCGGTGCCGCCAGGAAGCTACAAGAGCGCGGTCATCGTTCTGACGAGCGACGGCCGCAGCAATCAGGGACCTGACCCGCTGGATGTGGCGGACAAGGCGGCCAACCTCGGCGTGCGCGTGTATACTGTGGGGCTCGGCACCAAAGAGGGGGCGATTATCGGGTTCGAGGGCTCCTCCTTTCGCGTGATCCTTGATGAGGCGACGCTGAAAGCCATCGCGGCCAAGACCGCCGGCACGTACGCGAATGCGAGCAGCGAAGAGGATCTGAACAGGATCTACGAAAACCTCAGCACCGGGATGATGGCAGAACGCGCGAAGACCGAGATAACGGCCCTGTTCGTCGCCGCACGGCGGTGCTCCTCCTAGTGGCGGGCGCGTTCTCGCTCCTGTGGTTCAATAGGCTGCCCTAGCGCGGTAACCCGCGCGCCCCGAAGTCCAAATCCCTTGCGTTCTCATTGCGCCTCCGCTATCATGGCTCACTTGGCTGGTTTCTTCGGGAGGCGCGCATGGAAAAGTACGAGCTGTACATCGATGGTAGGTTCGCGGACGCCCAATCAGGGGAATGCAGACCTACGATCAACCCGGCAACTGAAGAGCCCATCGCCCAAGTCCCCGTTGCCTCTAAGGCGGACGCGCGGCAGGCTATCGAGGCTGCGCGCCGATCATTCGAGTCCGGCGTGTGGAGCGGAATGGAAGTACGGGACAGGGCAAAGGTCCTCATGCGCATCGTGGAGAAGCTCAAGAGCCGTCAGGACGAGCTTGCCCGCCTGGAGTCCGCGGACTCCGGCGCAACCATCCGGCAGACCTCATTCATGGAGATCCCATTCGGAATAGAACACTTCCAGACCCTGGTGGAGCTGGGTGAACGCGTTCCGACGTATGAGCCCCTGCCCTGGATCGACGTCCCCGCAGTCTCGTGGAACTTCGTCAACCGTGAGCCTATCGGAGTGTGCGCGGGGATCGTCCCGTGGAACCTCCCCTTCATGATCGCGGTCTGGAAAGTCGCCCCAGCGCTAATCATGGGCAACTCGATGGTTCTCAAGCCGGCAAGCGACACCCCCTTGACCGCACTGGAGCTGGCCAAAGCAGCCGCGGAGTGTGATCTGCCACCAGGAGTCCTGAATGTAGTGGTCGGATCGGGTCCCGAGGTTGGGGAGGAGCTATGCTCGAACCCGATGGTGGACAAGGTAGCTTTTACTGGGTCTACGGAGACTGGCCGGCGCGTCATGAAGCTCGCGGCGGACACGATCAAGAAAGTCACGCTGGAGTTGGGGGGGAAAAGCCCCACTATCATCTGTGATGACGCTGATCTGTCCGTTGCGGTGGACGGGGCTTTGTTCGGCACGTTTTTCTTCGCTGGGCAGGCCTGTGAGTCGGGGACGAGGTGTTTTGTCCCGTCGTCCATCTATGACGAGTTCATGGAGCGCGCCAAGGAGAGGGTCGGCCACGTCACAGTCGGTGATCCCGCTGACTTTCAGACCGCCCTGGGGCCGCTAATATCCAAGGTCCAGCTCGCGCGCGTGCTCGGTTACATCGAGACGGGCCGAAAAGAAGGGGCGCGCCTCGTATGCGGCGGGCAAACGCCGGCGAGCATGAAGAAGGGCTGGTACGTCCAGCCCACGATATTCGAAGGAGTCCCCAACACCTCGACGATCGCGCGGGAGGAGATCTTTGGGCCCGTGCTCACCGTGATCCGCTACGACAACCTCGACGAGGCCATCTCGATGGCCAATGACAGCATCTATGGGCTGGGGGGCGCGGTCTTCTCGCGGGACATTCCGAAGGCCATCTCCATCGCCAAACGCATCCGGACGGGCACAGTATGGATCAACGACTATCACCTCCTGAACGCCCGCGCTCCGTTCGGCGGGTACAAGCAGTCCGGTGTGGGTCGTGAGATGGGGCCGCACGGCCTCTTAGAATACACGCAGGTCAAACACATCCACGTCGACCTTGCCCTTCCGAGGTCGAAGAAGTTCTGGTACGACTACATCCTCAACGACTAAAAAGAGGAGGGCAGCCATGGGAATTCCGTTTTTCAGCGATGAATGGATCGCCGCGTATAAGACGGCCATCAACAGCAATGCTGCGTATAAGACGGCAGCTGCGGATTGGATCTACGGCGTAGTCGCGCTGATCTGCAAGGCCCAGCCCCCGGCCTTTCCTGGGGACGTCGGGATATGGCTCGACCTGGACAGGGGGGTGTGTCGGGAGGCGAAGGCAGTAAGCACTGACGAGGCCATGAAAGCCCCCTTTTGCATCACGGCGGAGTATGCCAGGTGGAAGCAAGTGCTTCGAAAAGAGTTGGAACCTATCAAGGGCATGATGCAAGGCAAGCTCAGGCTGAAAGGGGACTTACCTACTATCGTGCGAGCGGTGCAGGCAGCGCAAGAGCTGGTGAACTCCGCGGCGAAGCTCGACACGAAGTTCATCGACGAGTAGCGCGGCCATGGATTATCCGGCGGACTTGTCGTTTTTGTTCACGAGCCCCACGAAGGTGGTCTTCGGCGCCGGAGCCTCTGCTGACGTGGGCCTGGAGCTCGCGGCCCTTGGCTGCGCGAAGGCGCTCGTTGTCACCGATGGCTTTTTGCAAAAGACCGAGATCGTGGCAAAGATTGTGGCGTCCCTCGGCCGGGCGTGCGCCGGTATCTTCTCCGATGTTCCCCCCGATTCCGGGGTGCACACGGTCAACGCGGGCGCCGAGCTCGGGCGCGCGCGCGGGGCGGATTCCATTGTGAGCATCGGCGGTGGCAGCGTGATGGACACCTCGAAGGGCATTGCAATCCTGCTCACCGAGGGAGGTACGCTCCTTGATCACCAGGGGTTCCAGCTGCTCACCCGCCGCCAGACCCCGCATATTTGCATCCCCACGACAGCGGGGACGGGTTCGGAGGTGACCTATTTTGCTGTCATCAAGGACCACGAGAGAAAGCGTAAACTCAGTTTCGGGGACTACCACATCATCCCCGACGTGGCCATCCTCGACCCGATCCTTACCGTCGACTTGCCGCCGGTCCTTACCGCGGCCACGGGGCTAGATGCCTTCTCCCACGGATACGAGGCTCTCACCTCTGCGTTGCGCGAGCCTATATCCGATGCGCTCGGCTTGCACGCGATCAGGCTGATTCGAAGGTTTCTCCCAACCGCTGTCAAAAGCGGCGCCGACATAGCCGCCCGCGGGCAAATGTTGATTGCAGCCACCCTGGCGGGAGCGGCGTTCTCGAACTCACAGGTGGGCCTGCTCCACGCCATTGCCCACGTCGTAGGAGCACGCCACGGTGTTCACCACGGGCTGGCCAATGCGATCGCTATGCCGCACGTGATCAGGTACAATAACGACGTCGTGGCTGACCGTCACAGGCTCGTGGCGGAAGCCATGGGTGTGGACGTGCGCGGCGTGAGTGACGAAGCCGCGGGCAGAAAAGCAGCGGAAGCGGTGTCGGCTTTTGTTGCAGAGGTCGGCCTTCCTAGCTCGTTCCGGGAGACGGGAGTCCCCCAGGATGACCTTGGAGCATGCGCGGAGATGACATTGTCAGACGGCGCAATCGTGCAGAACCCCAAGCCCGTTACCGACGCGGCGGACGTACTCGGCGTGCTCAAAGCGGCCTGGTCGGGAAAGCCTGCATGAACGCAGATACCGTTCGCCCGAGGGATCCGCAGGAGTGCGTGCGGCTTGCCGACGGGGCGGCAGAGGTCGGCCTGGCCGTGATGCTTGGGGACCTCATCCGGGCAAACCTCAAGCAGAGTCCTGGCAAATGGGTCGACTTTGCCAGACTGGATTCGCTCATTTCCGTGGAAGCGGTTGACGCGCAAGTCTCGGCCACACTTGCCTTCCACCGCGGGACGCTGACGGTATATGGAGGGATCCGTGGAACGCCTGCCATCTCAGTCTCCGCCCTTGCTTCCGGGCTCCTGGGACTGGCTGCCGTCCGTGTCGTGTTTGGCCTCCCTTTCCTCTTCGGCAAAGAAGGCAAAGGCCTTCGAACGGGACTGATCACGGGCCAAGTGAAGATACGGGGGGCGTTGCGAAGACCGGCCCAGCTGGTTCGCTTCACGCGCCTCATCTCGGTCAACGGGCAGGCGCCGGGGCGCCGGCAGGCTGAGAGCTGAACTCCAGGCGGAAGGTTTCCTGGGTCCCGGAAATGCCCTTCAGCGTCTGAAGCCGCCGGGTGAGCCCTTTTACACGGCCCCTCATGCGCTCGATGGCTTCCGCGTCGCTCCTCACGCCCTTCGAAATGATGATCTCCCCGCCGTCCGCCGTGCCCTGGATGCGCGCCGCCATGTTCACGACCTGCCCGAAATAGTCCAACCTATTATTGAGGTTTACCATGATGGTGCTGCCAGCGTGGAGGCCGACCTTGACGATGATCTCATTTCGAAGGTTCTCTCGCTTGTTGTAATCCTCGAAAGCCTTCTGGATTGCCATGGCCGCGGTCACGCCGTCGGCGGGACGGCGAAAAGACGCCATCACGGAGTCCCCGATCGTCTTGACGATCACGCCGCCGTTGGTCTCCACCGCTTTGAACAGTATGTCGAAGTGGTCCCGCACCAGGGCGTAGGCCGACGAGTCGCCGAGCCTGTCGTAAAGGGCAGTCGATCCCTTGATGTCGGTGAACATAATGCACACTTGGCTGATGCTCAGACTTTCCCGCAGCGAAAGGGTCTCGGTCTCGAACATTTCGCGGAAAAGCGGAACGTGCAGGCAGTCCATCCCTGTCACGTACGTCCCCGGTAGCCTGATATTCTTTTCTTTGTGAAGCTGCACGGTAAGCCGGGTCTGTTCGTCCAGGAACCTGCGGTCCACCGTGTAGAGCCTCGCGCTCGGCGTGAAGGTGACTTCGACATTGCGGGCAAGGTCGTTGCGGAAGTCGATGTTGCACAAGGGACAGTGGTCGCCGGCGGTTACTTCCTGGAGGTGGCGGTGGCTGCCGGCAACCGCGTTGCAGGTGGTGCAGTGGAAATCCCAGTTCAGGTCAAGTACGCCCTCGCGCACGAGGCGGAGGAAGGTCGCCAGAAGTTTTCCTCGATCAACTTCCCGTTGCCCCGCTACGACAAAAGCATTGATCCGCCACAGGTCCGCGTCCTGAGCTTTCGAGAACCAATCCACGAGCACTTCCCCCGGGTAGTAAGCGTCGGCGTCCGAGTTGAGGCGCTTTTGGAGTTCCTTAACCAGAGCTTTCGTTTTCACGTGAACCCCCCTAACTAATATGTATCTGGGAAGTCACGGGAGTGTCACAAAAACCGAAAAAAGATCTCGTGCGACCGCTGGCCGCGTTCTGCCGCGCCTCTCGCCGTTTGCTATGCAAACTGCTGCTGCCCTCCGCGCGGCCTTCGGGCTCGCTGCGTATTGCTGGCTAAGCTTTTCCGCGGGCCTCGATGCTCTGCCGGAAGAAGTAGTCGTCGACGATCTCTATCAATTCCGGCGTGAACTCGAGGTAGATGGAGACTGTCACCTCATCCCCGTCCCCGGTTTCCAGCGCTGTCACTTTCCCGTTGGCGGTGAACTGATAGACTTGGAAATAAAGCCGAAGCGAGCAGGCAGCCCCTTCGGAAAGCTCTGCGGGACGGGCCGGAAACCTTAGGGAAAGGCTATTGGCAGAAATGGAGACCAGGGTCGCCCTGGCTTTGGTGGCGCCGACGAGCAGCTCCACATAGTTGTTGTACCGCATGAGCCGTGCCGTCGTCTGATCGATCGGAATCGACTTGCCCGAGAAGTTCTCGAACTGGTTGCGGAGACCTTCGTAGGCCTGCAGGTATTCCCCGATGATCTCCACGAGGTCGTTGGGGCACGCTTTGAACGAAGCGTCCATCATGCAGACGTTTTGTTTCCCTTTCACCGGTCCGATCCTGTCCAGCGTTCCGCGCACGAGAAGAGTCAACGGCTTCTTGCTTCCGGTCTGCTGGAATGTCAAGTTGATCGAGCAGAGCCTCTTTTGGAACTGCTGAAAAAAGGAGATCTCCTGGGCGCTAAGGACCACGAGGAAAATGCCTCGCTTCATGGACAGTTGGAAAGGGGCGCAGATTAGGAGGTAATCCTCGATCTTGAGGAACACCTGGGACTGGACGAGCCCCGTTTTTTTTAAGGCGAATGGCGTAAAACGGATGGACTGGTCACCGAGTTTTTGCATGTACTCTTGCGCCCGCGATTTTGCCATGGGAACCCTATTGTAGTCCGGCTGCCTCCGGGTGCGCAAGCATCGCTCTGCCCTCCTTGACGAAGGCCGGGCTTTTCGCGGATTCTTGGCCGGATATGAAGCCTCCGCTCGCCGAAGGGAAGCTGCCGTCCGAGCTGCTGGAGAGGCTCTTGCGCTACACCTCTCGGTCACCGCTCATCGAGGTGGGCGCGGGACCCGGTGAGGACGCCGCAGTGGCGCGCGGCGCAAAGCGAATCGTTCTCGCTGCGGATCCCGTCACATTCACCAGTGAACGCCTCGGCGCGTACGTCGTCGCGGTGAACGCCAACGACATCGTCGCCATGGGCGGTGCTCCCGTGTATCTGACCACGACGCTGCTGCTTCCGCCTGGGATAACGGAAGAGAACCTCGAAAAGATTTTCAGCGATATTTCGAGCGCGTGCGCCCGCAGCGGGCTGCTGTGGGTGGGCGGCCACACGGAGGTCACCCCGGCGGTGACGCGTGCGGTGGTGTGTGGGCAGGCGGTCGGCTTCCTCTCAGGCCCGCCGCTTTCCACCGGGGGCGCTCGCCCCGGGGACCATCTTTGCATGACGAAGTGGGCCGGGCTGGAGGGCTCGACCACGATAGCCCGGGAGCGGCCGGGGGAGTCACTTTCGGTGCTGGGACGCGAGGCCTACGAGACAGTGCTCGGGTGGCTGGACGACCCGGGGATTTCCGTGGTCACGGAGGGCCGCTTGCTCCAGGGGCTGGCTTTGACGAGCTGTCACGACCCCACGGAAGGCGGTATTGCAATGGGCATCCACGAGATTTGCCGCGCCAGTGGTGTGGGCGCCGTCATTCAAGAAGATTCCATCTGTGTGAAGGATGAAACCCGAAAACTCTGTCTGCGTTTCGGGATGAACGCGCTCGGTCTGCTGGGCTCGGGCGCGCTTCTTTTCACTGCCGCTCCCTCCGTGGCTGAGGAAGCTTGTCGGCGGATTGGCAACGCGGGGATCCCATCGGCCGTCATCGGTGCCATCACGAGGCCTGGTGAAGGAGTTCAGTTTGAGCACGCCGGCACCAGAAGCCCGCTCGTGTTTTCCGAGCAGGATGAAATCATCAAACTCCCGGTTTCTTCTCCCAGATCTTCGCCTCGATGAAGGTGTTCACCAGATCGGCGTCAAGCTCGCTATCCTTGACGCCGGCGTTCAGTATGTCGAGGGCTTTCTCCGGGGGAACCGCCCTCTTGTACGGCCGGTCGCTCGCGGTGAGGGCGTCGTAGATGTCGGAGACCGTCATCATCCTCGTCTGAACGCAGATCTCCTCTCCCTGGATCTTGTTCGGATATCCTGACCCATCTAGTTTCTCATGGTGCCCCCAGGCGATCGCGGGAATATTGCGCAACTCCCGCGTCCACGGAATGGTCTGGAGGAAGGTGTAGGTGTGTGAGACGTGATCGTTGATCTGTTTGCGTTCCTCATCGTCGAGGCTTCCCTTGGGTATCTTGAGCTTCGTGTACTCGTCGTCGTTGAGGTAGCGGATCTTGTCCTCGCCGTCCAGGAACGTCTTGCCATGGATCTCATCCAACAGTCGTGAGGGGTCCGCCGCGAGCACGGTCGGGATATTTGCTGTCTCGATGGTCTTGAGGTAGCGGTCGATCTCCTCCAGGAACGCATTTTCCTGGCGATCTATCTGTTCCTGAATCCTTCCGTAGCCTTGGTCGCCCTCTTTCAGAAGAGCGCTAAAGCGCTCCCTCAAGAGGTCGAAGCGCTTCGCCTTGCGGATATAAGCGAGTCTCATCTTCACCAGCTCGTGCTGGTCCGGATAGAGCTTTTTTTCCTTGACCAGCACGTGCTCGCGCACGCCGACCTTGCCGAAATCATGAAGGAGGCTCGCATAGCGGATCTCTTTCATATGCTCGGGAGTGAAGCTGACGTTCTTATACGCTCCCGTGCCCGCGCGCATCACTGCGCTGGCGAGGCCCACGGTGTACTCCGCTACCCGCGTGGAATGGCCCGAGGTAGTAGGATCTCGGGACTCGATTGCCGTCACCGATGCTTTCACAAAGCCCTCGAAAAGCGTCTCGATGTCCTGGTAGAGCTTGTTGTTCTCCAGGGACACCGCCGCCTGCGAAGCGAGGGAAAGCACAAGTTGCTCGACGTCCCGGGAAAACGGGACCACGATTCGCTCCACGTCTGCCGGGGTGGCAATCTTGAGGGCGAAGTCCGTCTTTCGGTTGATGAGCTGGATGACCCCGAGGATCTCCCCTTTGTGGTCCTGCATTGGCACGGTGAGCATGCTCTTGGAACGGTAGCCGGTGGACTTGTCCATGCTGAGGTTGAAGCCGTACTCCTTCTCCGCCGGGATCTCGTAGGCGTCCTCGATGTTGAGAACCGAGCCGGTGGATGCCACGTAGCCCGAGATGGTTTTCTTGGAGATCGGCATTACGAACTCCGTGTAGTCCCGGGGGTTGGAGTCGTTTTGCGCTATCTTGAAGCGAAGCTGCTGCGCGCTGCCGGCTTTGTCACGATCCACCAGATACAGGGTCCCCGCGTCCGCCCGCGTGATCTGGCGCAGCTGACGGAGGATGTAGGAGAGGAGTTTGTCGTTGTCCCGCTCTGCCGAAAGGGCAATGCCAACCTTGAGGAGCTCCGAGTTCTCCGTTTCCTTTGCCTGGAGCAGCTTGTTTTTCTCCGCAAGCTCCCGTTCGAGCTGGAGCCTGTGAAACAGGTTCCTCAGGGTGCGCTGGAACTCCGCAGGGCGGGTGAAGGAAAAGACTTCCTCGTAGAGAAGCTCGTCCGGCAGAACGCCCGCGGCCGCCGGAGCCTTGCCGCCGGGGTTCCAAAGGAGGACAGAACCCGGCTCCAGGTAGAGATCACCAAGGGCCTTGCCGTTCTTTTCCAGAAAACTGTTGTCCAATAGCCAGGCAACAAGGTCGCCGCCGTTCAATGATGCCGCACTAATTCGGCGGACTCGGCGGACTACCAGCGCTTTGTCTTTTTTCACGACAACCGGAAGCTCCGGAACGCCTTCCGCCACCTTCAGAACGAGATTCGGCACAAAGTCTCCCTTTTCCCCTCGTTACCTATAGTTTAGTGAACGGCATACAGCTCTTCAAGGATTGCTTGTACAAGAGTTGCACACCGCACCGGTGGCCTTCCGGCAAACGACGGATTTCCGCCGGCAATCGTTGTCCCTGAAACCGAATCCGTCATGGACCATCGAACGCTTCCGTTGGACTGTCGGGTGAGGGTGAGGGAGTACCGCATCACGGCGTCGGGGCCCGAGACGCATTCAGAGCCTGCCCTTCGAAGATATCCCACAATAAGTCTCTTTTCCCGCGGCTGAAAGCCAGTCCCCGCAAAATCCACGTTCATCGGCAACCCCAGGCCTGCTTGAGAAAGCGCCCCCGGGTTCAGTTGGTAGAGCTGCGCAATAACGTCTCTGCGCTTTTCTCCGCGGAGAAGACCGGCGAGAGCGAGCAGCGAGTCGGCCGTTGCCTCCCTCTCCCAGAAAGGATCGAAGCCCTCGATTGATTTGCGCAGTAGTTCGACAGATCGCTGGAGCTTTCCTTCCTCCTGGAGGTAGAAGTACTCCGCGTGCGGCGAACGGGCGGTCTCCAAGTGTCTTGCCATTCCTAGGTATTTCAGCGCGACTTCCCGGTAGCCTTCGTTCGCCCGGTAGAACTCCCACCAGGCGTCCTCGAATGATCCCTCCGCCAGATACTGACGGCCGACGATGAGGGAGTACATGCGGAACATCTGGCGATGCCGCCACGAAAGGACGAGATCGCGCGCCGCGGCGAACAGCGCGGAGAGGCGCGCCAGGACACCCGAGGTCGGTTTGTCGGCTTCCTGGCGCGCTAGGCCCGCGTATACGTCCTTGAGCAATTCGTGAACGTCCTTGAAGTGCCTCACCACGTCGGTCCCGTAATAGACGATCCACGCTAGATCCTTCGAGGACAGCACCTCCTCCCCGTAGCGGCGCGCAAGCTCCAGCTGCCCCGACTTCTGCAGCAAGATTGCGATGTTGATCTTGGAGAGCGGCGTGGTGTCCTGGGCGTACGCGCTCTGGTACTCCGCCTGCGCGGAGGAAAAATCCAGGCGCGACTCGAAAAGCTCGCCGCGTGCGAGGTGGCCCGAGGAGCGATCATCCATGGCGATGGATTC
>Ga0326728_10025296_pt1 | contig 10642 bp, 11 predicted proteins | sample MB3enrmetagenome_FD_207602 | JGI IMG/M metagenome (GOLD analysis project Ga0326728, IMG submission 207602) | Lab enriched peat soil microbial communities from McLean, Ithaca, NY, United States - MB31MN | ecosystem: Environmental > Terrestrial > Soil > Wetlands > Peat | place: USA: New York...
ACGCCCAATAGCTGCGGTCCAGGGTGCGGTATTGGATGGCCTCGGCCAGGTGGGCCACGGTCAGATGCTCGACGCCTTCCAAATCCGCAATCGTCCGGGCCACTTTGAGGATGCGGTCGTGGGCGCGCGCGGTCAGGCCCTGTTGCTGCATGGCGCGCTCCAGCAGCCGCTCGGCGTCGGCGCCCAGCTCGCAGTGAACGCGAATCTGGCGCGTGGTCATCTGCGCATTGGCGTATATCTTTTCCCCAAACTTTCTAAAGCGCTGCCGTTGCCGTTCGCGCGCGGCCATCACCCGGCCGCGAATCTCCGCCGAGCCCTCGGCCGCCGCCACGCCGCGCAGTTCCTTGTATTGAACCGCCGGAACCTCGATATGAATATCGATGCGATCCAGAAGCGGGCCGGAGATCTTGGCAATGTAGCGCTGGATCATGGGCGGCGTGCACATGCACTCGCGCGACTTGTCGTTGAAGAAGCCGCAGGGGCATGGGTTCATGGCCGCGGCCAGCATGAAGCGCGCCGGAAAGCTCAGCGACATGGAGGCCCGCGCGATGGTCACGGTGTGATCCTCCAGCGGCTGGCGCAGGACCTCGAGCACGTTGCGGGGAAACTCCGGCAGCTCATCCAGAAACAAAAGTCCGTTGTGGGCCAGCGAGACCTCGCCGGGCCGGGGCACGATGCCGCCGCCGATCAGCCCGGCGTCGGAGATGGTGTGGTGGGGCGAGCGGAACGGCCGCTGCGTCACCAGGCCCGCCGCCGCGTCCAGCACTCCCGCCACGGAGTGAATCTTGGTGGTCTCCAGGGCCTCCTCGAAGGTGAGCGGCGCCAGGATCGAGGGCAGCCGCTTGGCCAGCATGGTCTTGCCCGAGCCGGGCGGGCCAATCATGAGAATGTTGTGGCTGCCGGCCGCGGCCACCTCGAGCGCGCGCTTGGCCGTCTGTTGCCCGCGCACGTCCTTGAAGTCCACGGTGAAGTGTTGCAGCTCGCTTAGCAGCACCTCGGTAGAGACGCGGTACGGCTCGCGTTGAATGACGCCGACAACCGCCGTATTCAGCAGCTCCAGAACATCGAGCAGCGAGGAGACCGGGTAAACGTTGACGCCCTCGACCACGGCGGCCTCGGCGGCGTTGGCCGCGGGCAGAATCAGGTTGGGTATATTTTTTTCGCGCGCCAGAATGGCCACCGGCAACATGCCCGGCACGGGGCGCACGCCGCCGTCCAATCCCAGTTCGCCTACCAATAAAAACTGGCTCAGGTCGTTGGTCCGCAGCGCGCCGTAGGCGCCCAGGATGCCGACGGCGATGGGCAGGTCGAAGCCCGCGCCTTCCTTCTTCATGTCCGCCGGGGCCAGGTTGATGGTGATATGCGTGGGCGGAATCAGGTAGCCGGAGTTTTTGATGGCGGCGCGCACCCGGTCGCGGCTCTCGCGCACCGCGGCGTCGGGCAGGCCCACGGTGTGGAAGTGATCCTGCTCGGCGACCACGCCGCTATAGTCCACCTCGACGTCGATGAGGCTGGCGTCGATGCCGTAAACAGCCGCGCTGAGGGCTTTGAAGAGCATGGCGTAAAGTTGCAGCGAGTGTGGCAGATGACTGGGAAAAGGGGACAGGGAACAGGGTAGAGTGTACGAAGCGTTGTCTCAACTGATAAAGGAATCATACCTCAATGTTCAGCGGTTCGCGCTTTTGTTTGATCGCGAAAGTCAGTTCCCTTTTTAATATCCCCGTTAGAAGCTGCAACCTCATCGGCAATCATCAGTCTTTTCGGCCTGTATGCGCGCCATGCGTGCAAACGGCTTCGACATGCAATCGCGCTGCAAGGAGACCGGCTTTGCCTGGTTTGCGATGAACGGAATCGAGTGCTGAATCGGCGTTGGCCTTGCCGGAATCGGAGCGCATTGTCCAAATCCGCATAACGAACCTCGAAGAGGCACAAAATAATTGTTGACCTTTTTTCCACTGCATGTCGTTTTTTTCTTGACATTGATGAAGTCTGAATCATATACATGCATCAACTGCAAGATTTGTTTTGCAGAATCGATGCAAACCATCGAAAGGGAGAATAGGCAAATGGCAACCAAAAAGGCAGCCAAGAAAGCCCCCGCGAAGAAGGCCGCAAAGAAGGTCGCGAAGAAGAAGTAGCGGGTCATCCAAACAAAAGGCAACACTTCAGGGGGGAACGCTGCAAAGCGTTCCCCCCAGTGTTTATGCGGTTGCATTAGACTTCATAAAGAAAGGAAGCGCTCCACAACCGCCATGACGCGCCGCCGCTGGATTGCCGAGCATTGGGATGAGGCCACCGCCACCTTGGTGGGCGCGCAGGCCGAGCACATGGCCCGCGTGTTGCGCGCGCTGCCGGGCATGGAAGCGGATGTGGTTGCCGGCGGACACGTCTTTCACGCCGAGGTGGCCGCGGTCTCCTCCGACGAGGTCCGCTTCAACCTGATCGCCGAGGTTGAGGCCGATCCCGCGCTGCCGGTCACCCTGGTCCTCTCCATCTACAAATTCGATCGCATGGAGTGGGCTCTGGAGAAGGCCACCGAGCTAGGAGTCGCCGCGGTGGCGCCGGTGATTGCGCGGCGCACCGAGAAGCATCTGGCCCTGGCCGCTGAGAAGCGCGCGGAGCGGTGGAGGCGCATCGTGCATGAAGCGGCCCAGCAGTCGCGCCGCTCCGATGTGCCGTCGATTCACGATCCAGTCCCGCTGGCCGAGCGCGTGCGCGCGGTGTCGGCGGCCGTGCGCATCGTGCTCGCCGAGCAGGAGTGCACCACCACGCTGCGTCACGCCCTCGAAGAAGCCATAGCCGCGGCGCGGGACGAGATGCCCGCGCTGGAGATTGCCATCGGTCCCGAAGGCGGATGGGCGCCCGAGGAAGAAGCGCTCTTCGACGCCAACGGCTGGAGAGCCGCGTCGCTTGGACCGCGCATCCTGCGCGCCGAAACCGCCGCCATCGCCGCGCTGGCCGTGGTCTCTTCCTGCCTGGAGTAGAGAGACTATGGCCATTTTCAGTCAGCGCAAAGTTTTGGTCAGCTTGACTACAGGAGTTTTTCTGCTGCTTGTTCTTGTTGGAGCCTGGATTCTGAGGTTTGAACGCCGGGCTCGGGCGCCAGGGGTGTTGGCAGTGAGAACGGCGCGTAATTCCGCAAAGATACGAGAACTACTCGGGGAGCCCTTGCATGTTGCCCGACTCACCAAAGGGACTCTGGTCTCCAATCGCGGTGACGGCAATGCCGATCTGATCATTCAAATTGAGGGTCCTCTTGGACGAGGCATGCTCTATGAATGGGCGCAGGAAGGAGCGGGCAAATGGCATATTTGCTCTCTTCTGTTCGAGTCGAGTGATGGTTCGACTAGCATCCCGCTCGTTAACGATTCATTTACCCACTGTGAGCGAGAGTAGTAGGTGCCCCACATCTCCCATTTAAGGTGTGGGATTCATTCGATGCGTTGCATCATAGATGCGCATAGTGCAACAACAATCCAGCCAGCGCTCCTCCTGCCAGGTCGCCGACAATCGGAATCGGCGCATAGCGCCAGTTCGAGCCGCCTTTGCCGGGAATGGGCAGCAGCCAATGAACAATGCGCGGGCCCAGGTCGCGCGCCGGGTTGATGGCGTAGCCCGTGGTGCCGCCGAGCGACAGGCCGATGCCCCACACCAGGCTGGCCACCAGCCACGGTCCCAGGCCCGCGGCAGGTCCGTTGGCTGAGACTCCGTGCGAAAAGATCGCTCCGGCCACCACCACCAGCACCGCCGTGCCCAGGGCCTCGCTGAATATATTGAAGAGCGGGCTGCGCACCGCCGCGTTGGTGCAGAAGACGCCCAGCTTCGCCGCCGGATCGGGCGTCAGCTTCCAATGCGGCCCAAAGTGCAGGGCAACCAGCGACGCGCCGCCCATGGCGCCCAGCAACTGCGCCGACCACATGCTCAGCAACTGCGCATAATTGCCGTTGGAGATTGCGACGGCCAGCGTGATGGCCGGATTCAGGTTGGCGCCGGAGCTGCCGAAGGCCTGCGCCACCAGCACGCCGCACAGCACCCCCAGCGCCCATCCGGTTGTGATGACCATCCAGCCGGCGTCCGCCGCGTAGGACTTGCGCAAGTTTACGTTGGCGCATACGCCATTGCCCAGCAGAACCAGAACCAGTGTGCCTAAAAACTCGCCAAACCAGACAGAATGCATTGAAGACTTCCTCGCCGTTGCGCTACGGCAAGCCCATTCAAGGGTAGGCGCGGCGCAATCGATTGCAGAAAATGCGGAACTCAAGCATTCTCCACTGTCGGGGGCTGCTTCGCCAAGTCGTTCCGCGCCCTTCGCGCCTCCCTGGAACCGTCGAGTTATACCATAAGAGGAACGGGGTGAGGCGTGTGCGCAATCCAAAAGGCGGGCGGAGGCGCGGATCTGACATTTTTGAAGAGGTGATTTGAAGACTTGCTGAATGAGCCGTTGCCGAAGGAATCAGTCATGAAGAAGATTTGTAGAGTATTGTCTGGAGCGATTATGGTTATCACTTTTGCTTCTATGGCCCAGGCGCAACAGCCGGTCGCGCGCCATTGGGCCATCGTACTCCATGGCGGAGCGGGCATCATCGAACGCAGTACCATGGACCCCGAAACCGAGGCTGCCTACCGCGCCTCGCTCACCCAGGCCATCCAGGCCGGCAGTGCAATCCTCGCGCGGGGCGGCTCGTCGCTCGACGCCATCGAAGCCGCGATTCGCATCCTCGAAGACGATCCGCTCTTCAACGCGGGGCGCGGCGCGGTCTTCACCTCCGAGGGCAAGAACGAGCTGGATGCGGCCATCATGGACGGCGCAACCCTCAAGGCCGGCGCCGTTGCCGGCGTCACCCGCACGCGCCACCCCATCAGCCTGGCGCGCGCGGTCATGGAGAAGTCGCCGCACGTAATGCTCATCGGCGCGGGCGCCGACGCCTTTGCATCCGAGGTTGGCCTGGAGCAGGTAGACCCCAGCTTCTTTTTTACCGAGCGCCGCTGGCAATCGCTGATCAAGCAGTTGAAGAAGGAGGGCCGCCCTATTCCGCCGCGTCCGGCGGGCGCGCCGCCTCCGCCGCCGGCGCCCGTGGCTGAAATCGAAGCTCCTGAAGCGCGCGAGTTCGGCACCGTGGGCGTGGTAGCGCTCGACCGGGCCGGCAACATCGCCGCCGGCACCTCGACCGGCGGAACGCAAGGGAAACGATGGGGACGCGTGGGCGATTCGCCCATCATCGGCGCGGGCACCTACGCCTCCAACCAGTCCTGCGCCGTCTCCGCCACCGGCGCGGGCGAATTCTTCATCCGCCTCACCGTGGCCCGCGAAGTCTGTGCGCTGGTCCAGTACAAGGGCCTGACGTTGCAGCAGGCCGCCGACCAGGTGATTCACAAGGAGTTGAAGGAGCTTGGCGGCGACGGCGGCCTGATCGCCATCGCTCCCGACGGCCAGATGGTATGGAGCTTCAACACCCCAGGCATGTACCGCGCACGGCAGGTCGAAGGCGGCAAGCTGGAGATCGGCATTTTTTCCGAGCCGGCATCCGGCACAAAGTAGTCATGCCGCGGATGGACAGAATCGCCTGTTCCGGCTGGTAGCGGATGGAGTCGTGCGGCTACGAGGGCTTATTCACAAAGGCGCTGGCTGGAACCAGAGCGGCTGGGGCTTCGCCGTCCAGCGAGACAGCGCCGCGCTCGAAGGTATCCAGCGCGGCATCGTCCTTGGCCATGGCCATCCAGCATACCGCGCCCTTCTTGAGCACGCTGCAAACTGTTTCTACCGTGTACAAAACATCAGGGTGATCCTTGAGTGCGCCCTTGGCGCGTTCGGCCCACATGCTGTGCGCGCCCAGCTTGTACTCAGCGTGGAGCGGGTCCGCGAGGGTAAAGCTCTTTCTGAGCCCCTCCGAGGCGCCCGAGGCAAAATCGGGAAGATCCTTGCCGGTCATCGTCTGCCCAAAGCAGTCGAAGGGCAACACCACAACAACCACAATGGAGGCAGGGTCGCCGTGCCGGGCGGTCAGTGCGATCTGTGCGCAGGCCGCGCCTTTCCTTTCATCCGCGCTGGTCGCCTCATTTTCCACCTTCTGACGCACCGCCGGGAGCGTCGACTGGGTGTCAACAACCTCCCAGTCCGAGGGCAGGCTGTAGGTGAATCCGATTTCGCTGGCGTGGGCTTTGGCAACCGGCGCGGAGGCAGGCGCCTGGGCCGGCAGCGGGACGCCGCAAAGAACGAGGAGAATGGTGAACAGGCAGGGCTTCATAAGGCCGTCAGTCTACCACAATCCGCGCTGCCCGCGATGCCCGCGAAAGAGCGAGCGGGTCCGATTTCCTATTTGAGGAACAGCACCGAAACCGCCGACGCGATGCCGCCCAGCGAGAAGAACAGCCCTATATACCAGTAGGCGCGCTTGCGTGTGAGCAGCGTGACCGAGGTGATGACCAGGCCGATCTCAAGCAGAGCCTCGCCCAGGTCGAAGCGGTCGCCGCGGGCCTCGGCCTGCTCGACCTTTTTCTCCAACTGCTCGGCCTGTTCCTGTTCTTCTTTTAAGTTATCGGCCCATTTGGCCTGGTGATCGGCATAGCCTTTGGCAATCTTCTCCGCGGCGCCCTTGTCGGCGATGGTCATCACGCTGAGCAGGTCGGCGGCCAGGGCCGTGTCGTTGGAGCGGATCTTGTGGGCCTGGTAGTAATTCCACTGGTCGGTAGCCTTGTCCTGGTTGAGGATCGCTTCGGTGTGGGCGCGATGGCCCAGCACGGTGACTACGGCCACCAGCACGGCCAGCACGGTCATGGTCAAGGCAACCGGGCGCAGCGTGGATTCGTGCTCGGCCTGCTCGGCGTTTTCCTGCAACTCCTGGGCTTCGTTGGGTTCCATGGGAGACTCCTTAACTTACAGCGTGTTTCAATAATATGTTTTGAAAGGGCTCGGCTTCAAAGCCTGCCCTGAGCGAAGCCGAAGGGTGCCGTACATAGTCATCAATGCCTGCGGCTTTAGCCGCTGAGGGATGTTTTTTTCTCTCTCTCGTCACCATTTTTGAAACACGCTGTAACGATTATTCCTGAACGGCCTGGCGCGCCAGGGCTTCAGCCTTTGCGCGCGCCTCTTCTCGAGTTGAACCGTAGGCCAGCACACCGGGCAGGCCGACGACTTCCGCGATCCAGCGGCCATCCTCCTCCAACTCGAATTCAACCTCAAATTCAGTTCTCATGCAAGGCCATCTCTACTACTTCCGCTTCCATCGCGCGCCGTCTTTGGAATCTTCTATCACCACGCCCTTCTCCGCCAACTGGTTGCGAATCTGGTCGGCGCGGGCGAAGTTGCGCTGCTTCTTGGCCGTGGCGCGCTCGGCCACCAGCGCCTCGATGGCCTCGTCGCTCAGCGACAGGCGAGCCAGCAGTTCGGGAGCCACGTCGGCCTGGCGTCCGGCCTGCTCGGCATACTCCAGGGCTCGCCGCGTGGGCTCGGCGTCGGTGTCCTCTAGGATGTCGAAGACGGAATCAAACTGATTCAGCGCATCGAGAATAGCGGGAATCTCCCGGCGAAAAAGATTTCCGCAGTCCGCTTGCGTATTGACCGCGCGAACCAGATCGAAGATTGCGGCGCGGGCCTCCGCGGTATTCAGATCATCGGATAAGGCCGCGCGAAACTTTGTCTTCGCGGTTTCTGCCGCTTCTGAAACGGCCTGAGCATCTCCAGCCGTCGAGTGAGTATCTCCCTCGGGCCAGTTGGTGCTTATGAGTCGCTGATGAAACGTCCGCAGCCGCTCCACGGCGCTGGTTGCTTCCGCGAGCCCGTCGAAGGTAAAGTTGAGCTGGTGCCTATAAGGCACGGAGATCAGCGCCATGCGGATGGCCGAGGCCTTGTAGCCCTTCAGGAGCAGGTCGCGCAGAGTGTAAAAGTTGCCCTCGCTCTTGGACATCTTGCGCCCGTCTACGAGCAGAAAACGCACGTGCATCCAGTGGCGTGCAAACGGCTTGCGGGTCGCGCTCTCGCTCTGCGCGATCTCGTTTTCGTGGTGCGGGAAGATCAGGTCCTCGCCGCCGGCGTGCAGGTCGAAGCTCTCGCCCAGGTACTCCATGGACATCGTCGAGCATTCGATGTGCCAGCCGGGCCGTCCCCGCCCAATCGCCGTATCCCACGAGGTCTCGCCCGGCTTGGCCGCCTTCCACAGAGCGAAGTCGCGGGCCGAGTCCTTCTCGTACTCGTCCAGATCGACGCGCGCGCCGTCCTCCATGCCGGAGAAGTCCTTTTTACTGAGCTTGCCGTACTCGGGAAAGGAGGACAGGCGAAAGTACCAGGAACCGTCCTCGGCCTGGTAGGCGGCGCCGGCGGCGGCCAGCCGCTGAACCAGCTCGACCATGCGGGGGATGTGCTCGGTGGCGCGGACCAGTTGCTCGGGGCGCTGGACTTTCAGGGCTTCCAGATCTTCAAAAAAGGCCTGCTCGAAGGGGGCCGAGTACTGGCCGATCGTGATGCCCTGGGCGGCGGCGTTGCGGATGATCTTGTCGTCTACGTCGGTGATGTTCATGACGTGGCGAACGGGGACGCCGAGCAGCTTGAGAGTGCGGCGGAGGACATCAATTTGCAGAAAGGTGCGGAAGTTGCCAATGTGGCCGTAGTCGTAGACCGTGGGGCCGCAGGCGTACATGCGCAGGGCCTTGCCGTCCATGGGGACAAGTTCGTCGAGTTGTCCGGTCAGGGTGTTGAAGAGGCGGAGGGTCATCGGTCGGGCTTCTTGCTCATTCCGGCTCGAAAAACGGCTGAAATTGTCAGTTTTCCGGCTGGTTCGATTGTAGCAAGAAGGGGAACAGGGAGTAGGGAGTAGGGATTAGAGATTAGAGCAAATTCCTTGTTGGTATTAGAGTGGCTTTGAAAGGGCACGGCTTCAGTCATACCGTAAATGAGTCTTCAATGAGCGGGCTTTAGCCCCGGAGGGATGGTTTCTTCCTCTACACCATTAGGAGAATTGCTCTGGGGATTACGGATTAAAGATGAAGCGTGCGGCATCGACAGGTTGTTTCTCTCACGCCTGCTGTCCCGCAAATCTTCCGTGCCCCATCCTATCCGCGTTTTATTGCGGAAAGGGTGGGATACCAGGAATCTCAACCAGTATCGGTGAATTCATGCCGCCCTGGGCGCAACCCGCTTGAGCGCCGGACTCCCCGCCACCCCAGGGTAAAGTCCGCCGTGGCGGACGAAACCCTGGGGCAGATACGTACCTTGCCACGCCCCGTCCCGAAGGGCCGGTGCGAGACGCTTCCAAGGCATAACGCGCTTGCAAAATCCAGACTTTGGGTGGATGATTTATTCGCCTCCCAAAAGGGACACTTTATGGTTCTGAAAGTAAGGAGAAACTGTATGCGCAAGAGTTTCCTCGCACTTGTTTTTCTGTCAATTTGCTCTCTGCTCATAGCTCAACAGCCGCAGCCCGTTCCTGAAACACCAGTTGCGGCACAACAAGCCGCCCCGTCGACTCCTCCCCCTCCCCATACGCTGTTAGATGGCACGCCAGTGAAGCTGCGCCTTAGTCAGACAATCTCTTCCGCAGACACGAAGGTCGGCCAAGAAGTTCCATTTGAGGTTGTTGAAGATGTCAGCGTAGATCAAGTGATTGTACTTCCCAAAGGGGCAACCGCGATTGCTACCGTAACCGCCACCGAGCACAAGAAAAGCATGGGGCGCGCCGGTAAGCTCGATATCTCCATCAATTACGCTCGGCTCAAAGATCAGGAGAAGGTCGCATTGCGGGCGACGCAGGAAAACAAAGGTGGAGGGCATGTTGGCGCAATGACCGGAGCCATCGTGGCTACCTCCATCATCTTCTTCCCTGCCGCGCCACTGTTCCTCTTCATCCATGGCAAGGACATTACCATTCCTCAAGGTACCGAAATTACGGCCTTTGTCGAGGGCGATATGCACCTGAATATGGCCAACTTCGCGGATGCTCCCGCTTCATCAGTGCCGATCCCGGCGTCTGCTGCTCCGGCTGCTGTCGCTCAAGCCACGCTCGTCATAGACTCCATCCCGCCCGGCGCTGATATCGAAATCGATGGAGCGTTTGTAGGCAATACCCCCTCCACGGTCGCGGTCGCTCCTGGCAGCCATCAGATCGTCGTAAAAAAGAAAGGTTTTACTGACTGGACCAAGACCCTCAATGTCACCGGAGGCACGGTTCACCTGAACACTGAACTAGAGTCCGCACCAGCGTTAGCGCCAATCCCGCCGCCACAACCGCCGCCGCCGCCGTCAAATTGAATTGGCCATCGGAAACAGCACCTGAGCCCATCCGGGCTCAGGTGGTACCTTGTTTCTGACGGCCCTTCATGCACCGGCGCACCCGCAGAACGCTCTGGATAGTGGCCGCGGTCCTGCTTATTCTGGCCGCGGCCGTCTTCCTGCGCTCCAAAGCCCCGCCCGAGGCCGCTCGCCTGCTCCCCGAGTCCGACGGCATCGTTTACATCGACCTCAAGCCCTTCCGCGCCTTTCTGCACAAGGACCTGAAGCCGCCCCGGCGCGTCCCTGAGTTCCAGCAGTTTGTCGACGCCACCGGTTTCGACTGGGAGCGCGATCTGGACCAGGCGGCCATCGCCCTCCACCGTATGCCCGACCCCGATGGCCCCAACGGCCCCGTCGCCTACTCCATGGTCCTGGTGGGCA
>Ga0326728_10025299_pt1 | contig 10642 bp, 10 predicted proteins | sample MB3enrmetagenome_FD_207602 | JGI IMG/M metagenome (GOLD analysis project Ga0326728, IMG submission 207602) | Lab enriched peat soil microbial communities from McLean, Ithaca, NY, United States - MB31MN | ecosystem: Environmental > Terrestrial > Soil > Wetlands > Peat | place: USA: New York...
CACATCCACCTCTGTAGCGTTTTCCAGGAAGTGGTCCACCAGGATGGGGAAAGCGCGCTGGAGTTCTTCCGCGCGGCGCACGTAATCGCGCAGCATGGCTTCGTCGTAGACAATCACCATGGCGCGTCCGCCCAGCACGTAGGAAGGACGCAACAGGACGGGATATCCGATTTCCCGCGCGATTTCTACTGCTTCCTGGACGTTCATGGCCGCCCCATTCCGCGGCTGGAGAATGTTCAGGTCGGCAAGCAGCTTGCCGAAGTGTTTGCGGTCTTCGGCCAGATCGATAGACTCCGGTGAAGTACCAATAATCGGCACACCGGCGGCCTTCAGCGGGCGTGCCAGGTTGAGCGGCGTCTGCCCACCGAATTGCACGATAACGCCCGTGGGTTTTTCCTCATCCACTATGGCCATCACATCTTCAAAAGTGAGGGGCTCGAAGTAGAGGCGGTCCGAGGTATCGTAGTCGGTCGAGACGGTTTCGGGATTGCAATTCACCATGATCGTCTCGAAGCCTTCCTCTTTCAGCGCGTAGGCGGCGTGGACGCAGCAGTAATCGAATTCAATTCCCTGCCCGATGCGGTTGGGGCCGCTACCCAGGATCATGATTTTGCGCCGCCCAGTAGGTTCAGCCTCATCCTCATCTTCATAAGTGGAGTAAAGGTAAGGGGTGAAGGATTCGAACTCGGCGGCGCACGTATCCACGCGCTTGAATACGGGACGAACGCCGAGTTCCAGGCGCCGCGCCCGCACGGCCTCCGCCGAACTGCTCCAAACTTCCGCCAGGTGAGCGTCCGCCACCCCGTGTCCCTTGGCCTCGCGCAGCACGGCGGCAGGCACGGTGTCCACGTCGAAGCGTTTCAATTCCCCCAGCAGGCTCACAATCTGTTCGAGCTGGTTCAAAAACCACGGATCGATGCGCGTGATTTCCGCCAGGCCCTCGACGCTGTAACCGGCTTGCAAGGCAAAGAGCAAGTGCCACAGGCGCTCGGGATGGGGCACGGTCAGGCCGCGTTCCAGTTCGGCGGGGTCGTCCGGAGGCCGGGGCGATTTTCGGCCCGTCTCGAGCGAGCGCATACCTTTCAGCAGCGCTTCTTTAAACGTCCGTCCAATCGCCATCACCTCGCCCACAGACTTCATCTGAGGGCCCAGGGTGTGATCGGAATCGGGGAACTTCTCCGCCGCCCACTTCGGAATCTTCACCACCACGTAGTCGATTGTCGGCTCGAAACAGGAGGGCGTCTTTTGCGTGATATCGTTGGGAATCTCATCCAGGCTGTAACCGATCGCCAGCCGGGCGGCAATCTTGGCGATGGGAAAGCCGGTGGCTTTCGAGGCCAGAGCTGAGCTGCGCGACACGCGGGGATTCATTTCGATCACCACCATGCGCCCCGAGTGCGGGTCGACGGCAAACTGGATGTTCGAGCCCCCCGTCTCGACTCCCACAGCGCGGATCACCTTGAAGGCCGCGTCGCGCATGATCTGGAATTCCTTGTCGGTGAGTGTCTGGGCGGGCGCCACAGTGATGGAATCCCCCGTGTGTATGCCCATGGGGTCAAAGTTCTCGATGGAGCAGACCACCACCGCATTGTCCGCGTGGTCTCGCATCACCTCGAGCTCGAATTCCTTCCACCCCACCACCGACTCCTCAACCAGCGCCTCGTGCACGGGGCTGAGCTCCAAACCGTTCCTCACCGTTTCCGACAGCTCTTCCCGGTTGTAGGCCATGCCGGCTCCCGTCCCGCCGAGGGTGAAGGAGGGACGAATAATGAGCGGAAAACCTACCTGTTGAGAAAACTTGAGTGCCGCCTCAACATTGCTCACCAGGACGCTTTTGGGCACATCGAGCCCCACTCGCTGCATAGCGTCCTTGAACCACAGCCTGTCCTCGGCCATCTTGATGGCGTTGAGCGAGGCGCCAATTAATTGCACGTTGTATTCATCCAGCACCCCACTTTCCGCTAACTCGACGGAGAGGTTTAGAGCCGTCTGGCCGCCCACGGTGGGCAGGAGCGCGTCCGGCCTCTCCCGCGCGATGATCGCCGTAAGGTACTCGCGCGTGAGCGGCTCAACGTACGTGCGGTCGGCAAATTCAGGGTCGGTCATGATGGTGGCAGGGTTGGAATTCACCAACACCACTTCATAGCCCTCCGCCTTCAGCGCCTTGCACGCCTGCGTGCCCGAATAGTCAAACTCGCACGCCTGGCCGATAATGATCGGGCCGGAACCGATGATCAGAATTTTGTGAAGATCAGTACGTTTGGGCATTTAATCCTTGCGTGCCAGCCAGAACCGCCATTCGACCTCTTGGAATCGCGGTGAATTCACACAGCATCTCGGAAACCTCGGCTGCCAATATCCGCAGAGCTGCGACCTGATCCCTTACCTGATGCACCCACACGTCAACCTCAATCCGTCGGCGGTCCCCGAGGCTCGCGCTCTGCGCACGCTGGAGCGCAGCGTAAAGCTCGTTGATCGTCATTAGATAAACGGCGATTCCGCCGTACAAATGAACTATGCCCTGGACCAGCGGGGGTGGCAAGCCTCCGAGCAGCGGCGCGCATCCTTCATAGACTATAAAAGGAAACTCCTCAATCCTCTTTCCCATGAGGTCCTGCTCGAAGTTGGCGCCAGCGCCCGCCGCTTTGAACAATGCCTCGGCGTCCCGAATAAAGCCCCTGTAAATAGAGTCGATTTCGAAGGCGATCGCTGTTGCCACTGCGCGCTTCTGCCTTTCCTGTTCCTCTAGCTCCGAATCGCGCTGCGCCTTTATCTGGTCTTGTACCTGTTTTGAGGAGGAACGTATCTGAATTATGACGGCGGCAAAAGCAATGATGCCCGCGATTAGCGTCATCAAGCCATCGAGCGTCAGTTTCGCTTCAAGTTGCATTTTTCCGTCGCATTCAGTTCGGACCTTTGTTCACCAGGGCACAGCATCAGGGGCTAAAGCCCCTTCTCCTGGTCGCTGCCTCGTAGCGGCGGGCCTAAAGGCCCGCCCTTCCGCTTCCCGAACCTCGATGATCTCCCCTTGTGGCTTTGTCCTTGGCACGCCTAGAGGCCCGCCTTTCCGATAACTGGTCCAGAAACTTCCTTCGCCAATCATTGTCCGACAAGCTGGAAGGGCGGGGCTTTAGCCCCGCCGTTAACGACGCCCCCTCACTTAGGGGCTTCAGCCGCTGAAGCTATCGGCCAGGGATCGAGGCGGTATTTCCCATTCATCGAGCAGTACGGATAATCTTCGGGCTCTCTCACTAACCCCGCCTTCACAGGGTTGGATTGAATATACCGCACGTGAGTTTCGTAGTCCCCCTCATCACGAATCTCGTGTTCCGTAAACCCCTCGTGCCAAACAGGAAATCTCATGCGAAGGGCCTTCCCAATTTCAAAGGATGACCCGCCCTTAATTAGTCCGATCGCTCTCTCCAGTGATGTGGTCATTCCGGGAGTAAGCAGAACGTGAAAGTGCTCGGGCATCACAACATAGCTGTGAACGTAGTAGCGTCCCTTGTCTCGGAACTCGAATAGTTTCGCTTCGACAAGCTCCGCTGCCGTACGCTTGAGGAAGACCTTGCGCCGTTCCCAAGTGTCGGTGGTAACGAAGTATGTCTCGCCTGGTTTCGATCGGTGTTTCGGTCTAGCCATATGGCTTCAGGGGCTAAAGCCCCTTTTTCCGGTTCCGCGTCAGTACGGCGGGCCTAAAGGCCCGCCCTTCCGTTCCGCCCTCCTGCCGGTTCGGCGCGTCGTGAGGTTCACCGCAGACGCAGTTAGGCGGCGGCAGCTCATGATGCGAGCCTAAGGTCAACAGCCAGGCCTTCATTGCTTCGTGTGGGATATAGTGTCCCGATTCTATTTCCGCAAATCCGCGCCGGATCGATTCAATATGGACCCGCTCTTCGTGGATGTCCATTTGCTTTTCCGTGCGCTCGTCAGCGGCCAAATTACAGCTCTCTTTCCTACAACCCGACCATATCGCGGCTCCCGCCGTTTTAGCCTTTACCCTTTAGCCTTCACCCTTTTTGAATTCTTCCATCATGGTTGCGAATCTATCGAACAGGTACGCCGAATCGTGCGGGCCGGGCGAGGCCTCGGGGTGATACTGCACGCTGAAGAGGGGAATACTCTTGTGCCGCAGGCCCTCAAGTGTCTGGTCGTTCAAGTTCATGTGGGTCAGAGCAACTTCGTTGGCATTCAGCGAGTCCGGATCGACCGCGAAGCCGTGATTCTGGGCTGTGATTTCCACCTTGCGAGTTTCCAGATCCATGACGGGTTGATTTCCCCCGTGGTGGCCGAACTTGAGCTTGTAGGTTCTCCCCCCGAGCGCCAAGCCAATGATCTGGTGGCCGAGGCAAATCCCGAAGACGGGCACCTTACCCATAAAGCCCCGGACGGCCTGGGCAGCATATTCGAGAGGTTCGGGGTCGCCCGGCCCGTTGGAAAGAAAGACCCCGTCGGGCTTCAAATCCAGAACTTGTGTAGCCGTAGTCGTAGCCGGCACGACGGACACGCGGCAACCCACGTCCACGAGTTTACGCAGGATGTTCTGCTTGATCCCGTAATCGTAGGCCACGACATGAAAGCGGCTTCCTCGCTCCGTTTGCTTACTTCCCGTGAAGATGTCCCGTGTCGGTTCCGTCCACTGGTAACGCCAGAGCGTGGTGACCCGGCTGGCCAGATCGAGCCCGACCATGCTCGGAACCGCTTTCGCCTTGGCCACTAAGGCGGCTTCATCGAAATCCACAGTGGAAAGCACGCCGCGCTTTGAGCCATGCTGCCGCAAGTGCCGCACCAGGGCGCGCGTGTCGATGTGGGAGATCACGGGGAGACCATATTCCGCCAGAAAATCCGAGGTTTCCTCGACAGACCGCCAGTTGCTGGCAAGTTCGCACAGCTCACGCACCACCAGACCTTCGGCGTAGGGTCGCGCGGATTCCGAGTCCAGCGGGTTTACCCCGTAATTCCCGATGTGAGGATAAGTCAGAATAACGATCTGACCCGCGTAGGAGGGGTCGGTAAGGATCTCCTGGTACCCGGAAAGCGAGGTATTAAAGACCACCTCGCCACAACGTTCGCCCGAGGCGCCGTAGCCGTGCCCTCGGAATATCCTCCCATCCTCTAAGGCAAGAATCGCATCCATAAGAAGTCAACAGTTGACAGTCGACAGTTTACAGTTCTGTGTCAATCGGAGCGAAGCGAGGAATCTCGCTCTGATCCTTTCTCCCAACCAGTACCCCACCATGAGCTCGATCCATCTCCAAGCAGAGCGAGATTCCTCGCTTCGCTCGGAATGACGACGCCGTGCAACGGACAACTGACCACTGACAACGGGCGGTTGTTCATTCCAACGGCCCAAACTCGCTGAAAGGCCAATATACGAATACGGCCTTCCCATAAATATATTTGCGTTCGACGGTCCCCCAGACACGACTGTCGTTCGAAGAATCCCTGTGGTCACCCAGCACGAAGTAATGATCTGGCTCGACGTGAACGGGTGGATAGCTCTGGTGATACAAGTTATAAGCGGGGAGGTAGGGTTCCGCCAGAGCGGTGCCGTTCACCAGCGCCCGGCCATCCTGAATGCTCACCCACTCCCCGGGCAACCCGATGACACGCTTGATGTAAGACTTCGATGGGTCCAGGGGGTACCAAAAGACCACGATGTCGCCCCTGTGAATGGGCTCGAAGCGGTAGACAAACTTGTTAATGAAAATCCGCTCGTGGTTCTCCAGCCGCGGCATCATGCTGGTACCCTCCACTTGCACCGGCTGGTAGAGGAAAACGATGACGATGAAGGCCAGCAGGATGGAAAGGATGAGGTCGCGCAGCCAGTAACGCGTCTCGAAAAATCGCCGTCGCGGGCTCCCTTGCTTTTCCCGTCCGTCGCTCACTTGCCCTGAGGGTGGCTCTTGGTGCTCCATTGGCTCCTTATTTGATTTTATACTACAAGAGTGAAGGGGGCAATTTTGGATTTCAGTTCTGGTAGAATCCCAGCCGTGTACGCACTAATCATCCCCGCGCTTAATGAAGCAGAATCGATCGGATTGCTTCTCAATCGCTTGCCAAGCGGCCTCTTTTTCCAGATTATTGTCGTGGACAATGGTAGTGATGACAGAACATCCGAAGTTGCTCAGGCAGCGGGTGCAGAGGTAGTTCGTGAACCTCGGCGGGGATACGGGCAAGCATGTCTGACGGGCCTGGCGCACCTCGCGCCTGAAATCCGCGCCGTGGCCTTCATGGATGCCGACCTTTCAGATGATCCCGCTGACCTTGAGCAGCTTGTGCGCTTATTCGAAGAGGGCAAATGGGACATGATCATTGGCTCGCGAGTCCTTGGCAGCCCCGAACCCGGCTCCTTGACCCCCTTGCAACGCTTCGGGAATTGGCTGACCACTCTGCTCATCCGCAAGCTCTGGCATGTCTCTTTCACCGACCTCGGCCCTATGCGCATTCTCAGCCGCCAGGCGCTCAGCCGGCTGAACCTCCAGGATCGTGACTTTGGTTGGAACGTGGAAATGCAGGCCAAGGCAGCTCGCCTCAGACTCCGCTTGAAAGAAACCCCCGTGAAATACTCCCGCCGCCGCCTCGGAAAGTCCAAGATCTCCGGAACCCTCCGCGGCAGCTTGCGCGCCGGTGCTAAAATCCTTTTGACAGTCTACCGCTGCTGGAAACTCTAGCGCATTACCGCAGAATCCTCTTTCACTTTGCCAATTGCCTTTTGGGTTTTGCCTTTTGACTTGTTCTTAGCCCGTGAACCCTACCCCACCTATCGGAAGACGTCCTTGACCCTCTCGGATGACCGCCGCTCCAGAGGTTCATTTTCAACCCGCACGGCCGAGTGCAGCATCTCGAACACTCGTCGTTGCTCCCGCGAGAGACGCGTGGGGGTGACCACAAAAACCGATACGTACAAGTCGCCTTGTCTCCGCCCGTCCACGCTGGGCATGCCTTGGCCCCGCAGGCGAAACACCGTGCCGTTTTGAGTTCCCTCCGGGATTCTGAGCCTTTCCTGGCCCTTGAGCGTAGGGACTTTGATTTCCGCGCCGAGAGTCGCCTGGGTGATGGAGATGGGAATAGTGTAGTAAAGGTCATTGCCCTGGCGGTCGAAATAGACATGCTCACGGATTCGCAAAACAACATAAAGATCGCCGTGTGTTTCCCCCATCTCGCCCGCTTCACCCTCGCCGCTCACGCGCAGGCGCGTTCCCTCTTCAACTCCTGCCGGAATCTTAAGTCCCAGAACTTTCTCTTCCTGAACTCGTCCCTTTCCCACGCAATTTGGGCAAGCCTCCCTTATCACCTGTCCCATTCCCTGGCAATGCGGACAAGCGCGTGAAACTGAGAAAAAGCCCTGCTGGTGCCGAATCTGGCCTCGTCCCCCGCAGGCCGGGCATGCGATCGGCTCGCTTCCTTGCTTCGCCCCGCTGCCGCGGCATTCGCCGCAAGTTTCCGAACGGGGAATCTTTATCTTTGTTTCCAGGCCTTGCGAGGCTTCTTCGAGAGAAATCTCCAGATCGTATCGCAAGTCGGCGCCGCGCGCCGCGCGCCGGCGCTGGCGGGGCCCCCGGCCGAAGCCGCCAAAACTGAAAAAGTCCCCAAACAGGTCTTCGAAATCCGCGAAGATAGTGGAGGAAAAGTCAGGACCCCACCCGCCCGTGGAGCTCACTCCAGCGTGCCCGAACTGATCGTAGGCAGCCCTCTTTTGCGAGTCTGCGAGCACGCCGTATGCTTCCGTGATTTCTTTGAATTTCTCTTCCGCTTCCTCTTTGTTATCGGGATTGCGGTCCGGATGGAACTGCATTGCGAGTTTACGGTAGGCGCTCTTGATGGCCTGCTCAGACGCCTGGCGGTGAATACCCAGAACTTCGTAATAGTCTCGCTTGTTATTCAACGCTTAACCCCGCTTGGGGACTCTCCCCTTTGCGCTTCACCGCCACCTTGACGATGGCAGGACGAAGCAGGCGGTGCTTTAGCATATAACCTCGCTGCAATTCTTCCACGATCTCTTGGTCGCGCCGACCTGGTTCCTCAACTGTCTCGACCGCCTGATGGTAGTGCGGGTCAAACAATTGGCCGCGAGTTTCCACCGCCTGCAGCCCGGCCCGTGCCAGAACTTCGCACAACTGCCGGTAGATTAATTCCATTCCCTGGTAGAAAGGCTCGGGAACCCCCGGGGCCCGCTGTGTCAGGGCTCGCTCGAATCCATCCAGAACCGGCAGCAGATCCCGGATTAAGTTCTCGTTGGCGAATTGGCGAAACTCTTCCTTCTCCCGCTGAGCGCGCTTGCGGAAATTCTCCAGTTCCGCCTGCTTGCGCAGCAAGCGCTGGTATAGCTCCGCCATTTCCTCCTTGAGCTTATCGGTCGCAGGCGAAGGTTCATTGCTTACGGCGCCCGGTCCGTCTGCGGCCGTGTCTTCGCTCACCGGCGGAGCATTCTCCTTCGGATCAGATGTGTAGGATGGCCCTCGATCTTCGGGCAGGGGTTTGGCAAGTTGTTCTTTTTCGTTCTCCATGACATTCCGATTCTATACCTTTTGTTGGTGGGTAGACTGAGCCATCAATCATTGCTTCAACCATTCCGGCTCTGACATTCAATTGTAGCTGAGCAGCCGGCTGCAAAGTTGGGCGATGTAATCCACGGTACTGATGGCACGCTCGTACTCCATACGCATCGGTCCGACGACCCCCAGTGCTCCCACGGTGTGGTCCCGGTAATGCAGCGGCGCGACCACGAGGGTACAATTATGCATTCGATTTTCCGAATTCTCGCGCCCAATCAGGATTCGGACTCCCGCCTCCCGCGTGCTGAGGCAGGCGCTTAATATCTTTACCAGTTTGGCTTTTTCTTCGAACGTCTCCAAAAGGTCCTTGATCTTGCAAATATCGTCGAACTCCACATGGTCGAGCATCCTCGCCGTCCCATCCACGAACAGAGAGCCCGGTGCTTCACTGATCAAGGCGCTCCACATGAAGAGCGTGGCGACATTCATTAATAAACGGTCGGCAAGGATCTTCTCTTCTTCCATGCGCTTGAAGATTTCAAGGCGAATGGCCCCCAGCGACCAGCCGCAAAATTCGGCATTGAGGAAATCCGCCGTCCGCTCGAGTTCTTGCTGCGAGAGGCCTTCCTCCAGGCGGATCACCTTGCTTTCCACCAAATCCGGTTTGGAGACGATCACCACCAAGATCCGCCGGTCCGGAAGCTGCAGGAACTTGATGTGCTCGAGCACTTTTTCCTCGAGCGCGGGGGCCAGCGCCAGTCCTACGTTGTGCGAAACCTCGGAAAGAACGCGTGAGGCGCTGGACATCATGTGTTCCAAGGCCCCCCCTTCTGCCCCCAGCCGCTCGTGGATGTAGGCTTGGGTGGCAGGAGCCAGTCGCCAAGAACTCGATGTGCGGTCCACGTAATAGCGATAGGCCCTGTCCGTCGGGACGCGCCCGGCGGAAGTGTGCGGCTGGGACAGGTACCCCAGGGACTCCAAGTTGGCCATCGCGCTGCGAATAGTCGCGGAACTGGGCGCCTCCGGCAGCTTTTCCGCCAAAGTCTTCGACCCCACCGCAGCCCCCGTGGCAATGAACTGGCGCACCAGGGCCACCAGGATGTCCCGTTCGCGTCTTGGAAGCTCCCCGCGGTCTCTCATTCCAAACCTAAATCCCCGCGCCTCAAGCGATTGGAGGCTACTATCCTCCACTCTCTATTTTACCGGGCTTGCCGGAAGCTGTCAAGGAAGCGAGGTGGTGTCCCAAATCTGGGTTGGTCATTGGCTATGATCTCTCAGCCCTGAAGAGGCGCTCTAGCAAAGCCCAGGCCAACGGCCTGGGAGGGGAGGCGGTTTTCTCCGAGTCGAGCCCTGAAGGGGCGACCTACGGAATGCGCAGCTATCGCGCCCCTTCACGGCTTCAGGCCGGAAATGAAATGTCCTTTTGTTCCATCCACCCAGGCCGTTGGCCTGGGCTTTGCTAGGCCGCCCCTTCGGCGCTGTGGATTGCAGGCTTGCCCTACCCCCCCGCGATGGCCCCGACGACAAGAAAAGGCTCATGGCCCGCCGCGACGGCGGCGGGCAGCGGTGCATCCGGGGACTCATGGGACAGGTCCTGCTCGCAGGCGAAGAAGCGGATGAACGGCCGCCGCTCGTGCGTGACATGGTCGCGGATCGTCCCGCGCAGCACCGGATAGCGAGCCTCGAGCGCATCCAGGACCGAGCGCTGCGTGGCCACGCCTTCAGTTTCCAGTTCCACTTCACCGTCCACGTGGGCCAGTGTCCGCAAATGAAAGGGCAGAATGACGCGAATCACAAGGCGCCTCTCAGAGTCTGTACTTCCACCGAAAGCACAGGCGGAAGATCTCGGACGATAGGAGACCAGTTGTCCCCGGCGTCCGGTGAGACGTACACCTGCCCGCCGGTGGTGCCGAAATAGATTCCACATTCATCGAGGGTGTCCACGGCCATCGCATCCCGCAGCACGTTCACGTAGCAGTTGCGTTCCGGCAATCCTTTGGCAAGTTCTTCCCACTCGTTGCCCCCCGTTCGGCTGCGATACACTCGCAGTTTCCCGTCCAGTGGAAAATGCTCCGAATCGCTTTTGATGGGGACTACGTAAACGGTCTCCGGCTCGTGCGCGTGAACGTCGATGGCGAAACCAAAGT
>Ga0326728_10025301_pt1 | contig 10641 bp, 9 predicted proteins | sample MB3enrmetagenome_FD_207602 | JGI IMG/M metagenome (GOLD analysis project Ga0326728, IMG submission 207602) | Lab enriched peat soil microbial communities from McLean, Ithaca, NY, United States - MB31MN | ecosystem: Environmental > Terrestrial > Soil > Wetlands > Peat | place: USA: New York...
AGACTAATTTCAGGCCCGAAGAGTTGGAAGCTCAGATCCTTGAACACGCCCGCCAAATCGCGGCACAGAGAATTCAATCCATGCGGTCCAGACATGGGAGAGTATTTCGCGGCAAGAAGCTTTCGCTGGGCGAGTTGGCAGCGATGGACCCGAGGCTGCGTTACTTCGGTTACGACCGGGAAGGACGCAGATTATGATGACCCTGGTCAACTCGTCTTCAATTCGTGCCGTGGGCTACGACGGATACCATTTGTTCGTCCAGTTCCACACCAGCGACACCATCTACACCCATTACGGCGTGCCTTATCCGGTTTATGCGGGGCTGATGCAGGCCAGTTCGATGGGCGCGTATTACAATCGCTATATTCGCGGAAAGTATCGGTGAACTTATGAGGAACGGTAAAATTGCCAAACTGCCTTATTCGGTCCGGGATGATTTAAACCAGCGCATGGATAATGGGGAGGACGGCGCACAACTTCTGGATTGGCTTAACGAACTTCCCGAAGTTCAGGAAAGTCTCAAGGCAAGCTTCGGCGGCGTGCCCATCAGCAAGCAAAACCTGTGCGAGTGGCGGCAGGGCGGATTCCGCGAATGGCAGATTCGGCAGGAATTAATCTCGCAAGCCTACGATCTCTCGGACTGCGGCAGAGACATGGATCAGGTTGTTGACAGACCTTTGCTGGCCGGTGATCTGGTTGCGGTGGTGGCCGCGCACTATGCCGGCCTGCTCAACACCTGGGATGGACAGGCCGACCCGAAATTTGAGGAGAAACTGCGCGTCTTGCGCGGCCTGACCCATGACATTGCATTGATACAAAGGACCATCCACCGATCCACCAATCAGAAAAACGAGTTCGAGCAAAAGTTGGAGGATGACCACAAACGCGTCATGGCGGAGGCGAAGAGCAAGGCGCTGGCCCCGATCTGGGCTTGGTGGGAGAGGGGACCCCTTGCGCAGATGTTTGGGGGCGGCGAAGCCGGCAAAAAGATGGCAGAATTCGTGTCAGCCATCCAACACGACCTGCCACTGCCGAAGTTTGACAAAACGGAGCAGCCCGGTCAAACCCAGTCAAACCCAGTCAAACCAGAAAATGAGGTTTGACCGAAAAAAATGATTCTGCCCCTTGACAAAAACCTCCAGATGCGGTAAATACATTGTAATGACATTGCATGGCCATTTGATTTACGAGTTTTATGGACTTTGATTGGAATAATCCACCGTTTAATCTCGATCGCTCATTGACTCTTGAGATCATTGAGGAGTCGTTCGAGGACCCTTTCGCCGTCCGGTTGATGCCGGATTCACCTCGCTTTGCCGTCCAAGCCCGCTTTTTCAATCTCGGCATGGCCGCCAATGGCCTCGGCGTTTTCACCGTCTTTCGCACCAACGGCAAACAAGCCCGCGTCATCTTCGCCCGTCCCTTCGAATCCGAAGACCGCTTTTTTTATCAACGGAAACTCACTCAAGCCCTGGCCCAGTAATACTGCCTATGAACGCCATTTTCAATTGGGAAGAAGTTCCCCTCTTCGACCGCGAAGAAGCCGAAGCCGCCTTTTGGGCCGACACCCGCGTGGATGTCCGGCTCATGGAAAGCTCCGTGGCCGCCGGCAGCGAGCTGTCCGACTCCATCACCATTACGTTGCGGATGGACCCGCGCATGCTCGCCCGCATCAAGCGCCTGGCCCGTTCCCGCTATCTCAATTATCAAAGCATGATCAAGCAATGGCTCAGCGAAAGAATGGAACAGGAAATCCGGGACACGCAAATCAACGTGCGTTCCCAAACGGGCGCGCGCGCGCAGAACGAATAATATGAACAAACGACACGCCTTTACCCTTATCGAGATGCTGGTGGTCATTGCCATCATCGGCATTGTCGCCGCCCTGGTTGTCAACATGAACAGCGGCGCCCAAACCGCCAAAAGAAACGCCCAGGTCAACGCCGGCAAGAACAAGCTCACCCTCCTGATTGATGAATATCAATCCAAGCTCAATTTTTACCCGCCGGACAACGGCTTGCTGGCCGCCCAAAGCCCAGGCAGTTATTACGACGCAGTGGCCGCCACCAATCCCTTGATCTACGAGTTGACCGGCGCGACGAACACGACCAATGGGTACATCCAACTGTTTGATGGAAGTTCCAATACGACTTCCGGTACCTCCGGTACTTACTATGCAGTGTTCGGGAGAGCAAGTGTGCAAAATGCAAACACGGACGAACCGCACAGCTTTTACATCCCCCAACCCAAGGAATATACGAACTATTCCGGCTCCTCGCTTGAAGGCCTGCTCGTGCCTGTTTCTCTCACAAACGATCCGACTTTCCACAACTTTTGGCATTACGACGCCTCCTCGCCCAATCGCCACAATCTCTCCAGCTACGATTTATGGGCCGAGTATATCAGCGCCGGCAAGGGCGGCTCGAACATCATCACGACCAACGGCAACTGGTAATGAACTCCCCGAACACCAACCTCTCGCATCGCAACGCCGCCTGGCGGCGCTTGCCCGTCGAGTGGTTGGAACGCCCCGACGCGCTGGAAGTGGTTTTTCTGGCGCAGCCAAGCCCGACAATCGGTAGGGTGAGACTCCCTTGGCGCGCCACAGCCTTCGGCGACGGCGGGTGTCGAACCCTGAATCGATTGCCAATTTACGGCTCGACGGAGTCTCGCCCTACCGTCAGAAATGAATTTGCCTCTGCCTTCAGCCTTTCCCCCAAACGCGGATTCACCATCCTGGAACTGATGCTGGTCGTCGGCATCATCGGTTTGATGGCGGCGCTGGCTTTGCCGCATCTCAGTGGTTTTACCAAAGCCAACGCCATGGCCGCCGCCACCCGCCAATTGCTCGACGACGTCGGCCTGGCCCGCCAGCGCGCCCTGGTCAATCGCTCGGAGGTTGATATGGTTTTCCTTCCGCCCAACTTTTGGACCAATGACACGACCTTGTTCAGCAATAGTCTAATGACCAGCCTTGTCGGCCATCAATATTCCGCCTACGCTCTGATCAGTATGCGCACCGTTGGCGATCAGCCCGGCAAATCCAATGTCCATTACCTCACAGACTGGAAATACTTGCCGCAGGGTGTTTACATTTCTCCTTTCCAGCTTACCAACAGTCAGCTCGCGTCCAACTCGGTATGCACGACGAATACGATGGCTGGCTCGACCAACAACTGGAACAACTGGGAGGTATATTCCTTTCCCCCCAACTATTTTCCATTTCCGTCCACGTATAATACAAACAATATTGCGATGCCATACATCGCTATTACCGCGAGCGGTCAACTCAAAGCCGGTTTCGATCAGTTCATTATGCTGGACAGCGGCAGCATATTTTACCCGATGGACAACAATGGAACGTTTCAAATGACCCCCGCCAATGTGGTCGAGACGCCGCCCGGCAACTCCACCAACAATCCCAACCTCATCCACATCGACTGGCTGACCGCCCGCGCCAGAATCGAACGGAACCAATTCTAATGAGAACAAAAGCTCAAGACAGGATGAACAGGATGAACAGGATTTCGAAATGGCAGGAGGAAAGCGGATCAGCCAGCGAATGGTTTCATCCTGTAAATCCTGTTCATCCTGTCAAAAGGTCTCAAAGTGGATTTACCATGATCGAGATCGCCATTGCGGTGGGGGTCATTGGGCTTGGCATGGTCACGGTCATTGGCATATTGCCCAAGGGCATGAATGTGCAAAAAGACAACCGCGAGGATACGATCATCAGCCAGGACGCCCCTTATTTTCTCAACGCCATCCGCAATGGCGAAATGCGCACCAATAATAACATTCTTGCCAACTATGTGGAGTCGATCACAGTGGTGAGTAGTAATTATGATGGGGTAGCCACCACCATTTACGGTAACCCGCTTCTTACCAATGGCGGCATCTACTTCCTGACCAATGACATGAACATCATTGGCTGTCTAAGCACTCCGGAATACGACCCCCGATTATTGGACGCCAAGGGCGTTCTCATAACCAATCAAGTGACCGCCATTGTTCACGCCATGACCGGATCAGCCATCCAACAAAACGGAGCAAACCTCGCCACGGCGTTCCGCTACCAGTTGACGGTCGAAAACGTCCCCTGGAACTCCATTGCCTATGATTCGACAAATTGGTCCAACAACCCCCCACTCAATAGTTGCCCTTATGCTCAGGGTTCCCCCGACTGCATCATCCGATCCAATCGCTGGATGGAAGTGCCGTACCTGACGAACAACCTGCGCGAAGTGCGACTCAAATTCGCGTGGTCGGTTCTCCCCAATGGGAACATCGGCCCTGGCCGTCAAACCTATCGCAGTTTGATCAGTTCGCATCTGTGGTACACCAACATATACACATTCGTTCCTACGATTACGAATTGGTTTTTTCAACCCCAGTCTTACACGACCAACATATATGCCAATTGATTTGTGAAAACGGCCCTTCCAAAAAATATATCGTCCCTGCCGCCGCGGGCCTGCCGCGCGCTGACCATTTTGGAAATGCTCGTCTCCACCGCCATGCTCGCCTTCATTGTCCTGGGCTTGACCGCCATGTTCATCGAAACCCAGAAAGTCTTTAAAAGCGGCATCAAGCAAACCACTGTCACCGATGCCGGCCGCGCCATCATTGATATGATTGCATCCGATCTTTCACAAATGTCCGACCCGCATTTCACCAACGTGTATTTTCCAACCAACATGTATCCAAATTTTCCAGTCGGCGGCTATCCAAACCCGCCAACCTTGTACTGGGAATTTCCGTACGCGAATGACCTTGTTCAAGTCGTTAGCAGCAACGGCGTGCCTACTTTTCGCACCAATCAATTGGAGGATATTTTTGCCATTGTGCAAACCAACAACACCTGGCTCGGCATCGGTTATTGCGTCAGCAACTGGTTTACCAACAGCGCCGGCGGCGCCATTCCGGGCATTGGCACGCTCTATCGCTATGTCACCAATACCCCCGCGCCGCTCACCAACAACAATACTCTCTATTCCAATTTCCAGTATGCCATCGGGTACAATTTCACAAATTTCCATCGCATCGCTGATGGCGTTGTCCATTTGAAAATTTATGCGTTCGAGGCTGACGGCAATGAGACCTATTACGAATCGAATTACGACACATTCGGATCCATCCAGAACGGCTGGAAGGATTACAATCTCCAATATCCCGTCATCGTGCCCAATCTGACGACGAACGTTCCACCCGTTCCGCCCTATTTCACAAACTATTTGCCCCATTCAATAGACATCGAGCTGGGCATTCTGGAACCGGAAGCGTTCGAGCACGCCAGGGCGTTATTTACATCGGGCGCCACCAACGCCGCCGCAATATTTCTGCAGAATTGCGCGGGTCAGGTCGAAATCTTCCGCCAGCACATCATTATTCCCGCGGCGCCATGAACTTGAAAGCACACATGCAGACCCGGCCCGGCCCAGCCGCAACCAAAGATGGATTGGCCGCAAAGGAGCACTTAGAGGAGAGATGCTCTCCCTCACCCAACCCTCTCCCCAAGGAGAGGGCTATGCGTTCCATGCGTTCTTTTGTGGCAAAAGAAAGGGCCATCGCTCTGGTGATCACGTTGCTGATGCTTTCGGTCATCACGTTCCTTGCCATTGCCTTCATCGCCATGACCAAACGCGATCGCAGCGCCGTGACCGCGACCCTGGACGTTGATACCGCCCGGTCCATGAGTGACGCCGCCCTGGCCCGCGCCCAGACGGAAATCATCGCCCAAATGATGGCCCAAGGGGATGTCTTGAGCTACGACTACATGGCCTCCCACAATTACATTACTCCGCTGGCACTGCTGCCGACCGCTCCTTTCACTCCTGGCACTGTGAACACAAACTACGTCAATTACGACTGGCTTATGGCGAGCGGCGGTTCATCTAACAACCCGCAAAGCTGGGCGCAGAATATCGGCAATCTTTTCTACGACCCGCGTCCGCCTGTGTTTGTCCTGACCAATGGAAACCTGGCAAATCCGCAGTATGACTTTCGCTTTTGGGTGGACATCAACCGCAACGGGCGTTTTGAAACAAACGGTTACCAGTCGGCGCTCTATCCAAATGGCCAGCCGGTTCCCGGCGTTACAAACTTCAACAACGGCGAGCCGGAATGGATAGGCGTGCTCAAATATCCGGAATACGTCCATTCCCCGACCAATCCATTCATTGGCCGCTACGCCTTCATGGCGTTGCCTATTGGCAAAACCCTCGATTTGAATTATATCCATAATTACGCTAAATACGATCTTGGCGGAACTCTCATGCAGTCGATGAGTGAGGATGGTTTTATCCGCGACGAGGGAGTCGGCTCGTGGGAGCTTAACTTGGCTGCGCTCCTCTATAATAATAGCCAAGCGATGTATCAGACCAACATCAATGCTTACTATGCTCTCTACAATTACGCCCTTCCTACCAGACCCGGTGCGAATGCCATTCCGAACACCGGTGAAGCCTTTTACGATGCCTCGCAGTTTCTTTCCTTTCGTTACGGATCCAATGCCGATTTCCCCCAAACTCTTTTCAATGTCTTTGGAAATGCCGACCTGCCTGCAATTGGCATGAACGCAATCGACGAATATGGCATATACCCGAGCACAAACTACCCGTTCGACTGGGCCGGAATTCCGCAGCCTCCCCTAGCGACAATAGCCCCTTGGCCGGGTACCTACAACTCGAACATGTTTTACGACGTCCAGGACCTGTTCAACACGAACAAGACCGGCCCGTATTTCGCGTCTAATTTGCTCTCGGCAGTGTCCTTGCTTGACACCACCAACCGCTACACCTTCCAACGTCTGCTCGACTGCATCGGAACCAGTTCCGCTCCGGAATATGGAGTTTACGTATATTCCAATCTTTCAGCCGTCAGCCCCGTTCCCTCGCCTGGGGCGCTTCCGCCGCCTTCCTGGCTGCGCACCAAAGTCAACATCAACTACAACAACACGGCCCAGATACAAGCCGGCCCATACAGCCAAACACCCGCCGGCCCTTATGGCCCATACACCCCAATGCCCACCAACCTCGTTCCCTGGACAAATGCGCTCGGGTTTTTCACCAATGCCGCCGATTTGCTCCTTCGTTCGCAGGTTTTTGTTTACACCAACTACGTCATCAATGTCCCAGGCTACCCGCCAAACGAGTATGTGCCATCCAGCACTTATCCCTATCTATTGGCCACATTCGGGATTACAAACATTCCAGTCTATAATGCGACAAATCCGGGCGTCTGCTACAACGAACAAGTCCATCGCATGTTGCAGGTGGCCGCGAATATTTACGCCGCCGCGAACCCTGTTTCTTTACCTGGCGCCAATGGGACTCCCCCCGTTCCCCAACCTCCTGTTTTCCGCCCCCAATTTTGGGTGATTCCGGCTCCGTCACTCACAAGCAATATGTTCGTCTATATTACGAACTTTGTTCTGGTCACAAATTTCCCCGCCTCTTTGAATGCCTACACTCAACTCAGCAAAGGCTTCTATGACCTTTCAAATTATAATGCATATCTGGCGGCAACCTCTGTCGGACCGCAGGCCGACCTCAACTTTTGGGGGATCCCCTGGGTTATTGGAGCCGTTACAAACATTCCGCAATTTGATCAATACAGCTATCAAAACCTCGTCTCCCACGAGCGCCAACTGCTCTTTGTCAGGGATCCAGGCTCAAATCCGGGGCCGTATAGCACGGGCCGCCCCCACTTCACGAACCAGTTTTATGAATGGGCGATTTCCAGTGTATTTGCGATGGATGCGTGGAATCCGTACAGCAACACATTCGCTGGTTCGCATTCGGACGGCACGACGGTGGTTGCGAGCAACTATGTCACGATCACCCTGAACAATAATTACAATTGGAGCACCAATATTTACGTGACCAACGTGATGAATTACACTTCGGGTTTGGTGACGAATGTCATCACTAGTTGGCATCCACACCAATTCTGGTCTTTTCTATCGAACAATTTCGTTACGCTCCCGGCGGGGTATTTCTCTGAGTTTTCACACCCTCCACAATTTGTCCTATTCACCAACGGCGTGGCAGCGTTTTTGGCTGTAGATACGAACCAAATGATATACCCAACCCACTATTGGTCCGTGACCACAACCAATCATGTCTTTTACGCGCTCTTCGACGGCAACCCGGCGAACGAAAATGCAAATCTTCTTGATTTTGTCAACCTGGGGCCGTTCGGAAGTTCGTTTCCCGTCACCCAGTATTTAATAACAAACGACCAGTTTAGCTTCCGCCCTTATTTCCCCATGTGGACAGTGTCGAACGCGACAGATGCAGGGAGCGCAGTGCTGCCTTCAGGGGCCTCCAATCAAATCCTCTACGCTCTTATGATCCCTGGAAATTCCGAAACTGTGGACAGCCTTCTAGGACTACCAGGTGGCTATCCTCCATCGCAACAGAGTTTCGGGCTGTATTCGGCATCAGCATCGCTTAACACTCCCGCCCCCCCTTATGCGAACTATACAGACTCGAATATATGGATGGCTTGCGACCCCCTTGTCCATTACACCCTAGGAGACCTCACCTCCCCTTCAATCTACGCCCCCACGCATACCAATATATTGATCTCCTACCTGGCCATAACGAACCCGTTGACGCTTGGCACCGGAGCGAATACGGCACGATACACGCCCTGGCCCGGACCTGCGGGTTACCCCCCGTTTAAGAACATGCTTTTCATGGACCCGCTGCTCACTAGTGCCGACGCTTGGCAGTTCCCGACGAACCTGTTTCCTGGGATCGGCTGGTTGGGCCGCGTCCATCGGGGGACACCGTGGCAAACGATCTATTTGAAATCGGATAATCCAAATGGGGAGCAGAATCCAACCAATGACTGGACTACTTGGTGGGTCAATTCACTTTACACATACCCGACCAACGATTGGTCGATACTCGATCTTTTCACGGCTGTCCCCAATGACAATGCCGCCCGCGGCTTGCTGTCCGTCAATCAAACCAATGACGCCGCCTGGGCGGCGGTTTTCGGCGGAGTCATCGTCATCACCAACCTTAACATTGCCACCGAGACCGGGGGCGGGCTTCCCCTCAATCCAACCAACGATGTTTATTATTTGATGGATTCCGCCAATGGGATTAATGCCGCGCGCACCAACCAACCCAACGGAATCTTCCATAAAATCGGAGACATCTTGCAGGCTTCCGCATTGACTGTGGCCCCGCCGGAAGCGCTCGTAGAACCTGTTACCGATGAAATGGTGGAACGGATACCGCAGCAGACTTTGGGCCTGCTCAAACTGGGCCTGCCGCAGTTCGTCATTTACTCCTGGGGCCAGTCTCTGAAGCCCAAAAGCCTGTATTCTTCGGGAAGCGGCCCCCTCCTGAATATCTGCACGAATTACGAGATCACGGGCGAGTATTTGACCCGCACCGTCTGCCACATCGTCAGCGACCCCGGCGCGGCCGCGCCCAGGATCGTCATAGACAACTACAACATCATGCCAGGGAATTGAAGCAATGAACCGCGAAATACCCGAAATACGCGAAAAATTCAGACCTGTTCTGACAGGACTTTTTGACAGGATCAACAGGATGAACAGGATTTTTATCCGGGAAGACCTCTCTTCAGAAATCGACTTCATCCTGTCTATCCTGCCATCCTGTCTTCAATCTCTTTTCCCCTTGAAATCTCCTTCGTTTTGCGGTAAATTAATGGACGCTTTCGGAAGGTGTCTGGAGGTAAAGGTATGCGTTTAAAACCACGAGTTTGGTTTCTCATCAGCCTGCTGCTTTTCGCCGCTGCGATTTGCGTGTGGCAATATGCCGAAAAACGCGCCGCTGAAGGCCGCGCCAGGGAAATTCGCGACTCGGCGGCCAAGGCGGATGCCTTGCGGTTGCAACATCCGCCCCTGGCCAAGGCCCTTGCCGCCAATGCCGGCGACAAACGCAAATCCTACCGCATCAGCAACACCACCCAAACCATCCAGCAATTGCTCCATAACAGCCATGCCCTTATTTTGCGCAACGCCCTGATCGACACCGAGATCCCGGTGGCCTTGAATATCCCGGCTCATCTGCGCACCAAGGGCGCTCCGGGCAGTTATCTCGTCCAGGCGGACCGCCCGCTGGACAAAGCTTTTTATGCCGAATTGAGCCAGGCGGGCGCGTCTTATATTTCCTACGTGCCTAATAATGCCGCCTTGGTGCAGGCTTCGCCCACGCAGGCCACAAATCTGGCCGCCAACGCGGACGTGGTTGCTGTGCTGCCTTACGAGCCATATTACAAGCTGGACGGCACGCTCCTGCCGTCCGCCGTCGAGCAGCAACCCCAGACCAATGCCTTGAGTATCACCACCTTCCCCGGCCAGCGCGACGCCGCCCTGGCGGCCTTGACCCAATTGGGGGCGACGTTGATCGGCGAAGATCGCAGCCCATTTGGCCCCACCCTGATTGTCAACGTTCCTTCCGGGAGTCTGGTGGCCGTTGCGCAATTGCCGCTGGCCCAGGAGATCGAAGCCTACACGCCGCGCCGTCTTATGAATGATTTGACCCGCGTCCAATTGGGCATTTCGACCAACACGCTTACCAACACTCCAGATTATCTCGGCCTCACCGGCTCCAACGTGACGGTGAATCTCAATGACACGGGCGTCGATGCCAC
>Ga0326728_10025302_pt1 | contig 10641 bp, 4 predicted proteins | sample MB3enrmetagenome_FD_207602 | JGI IMG/M metagenome (GOLD analysis project Ga0326728, IMG submission 207602) | Lab enriched peat soil microbial communities from McLean, Ithaca, NY, United States - MB31MN | ecosystem: Environmental > Terrestrial > Soil > Wetlands > Peat | place: USA: New York...
GGAGCTGGAGTTGCCGCGGCTGTCCGTAGCTACCGTGGTCATGCCGATCCGGTAGACGGTTCGACAACTATGATAACGAGAGTCGGTCGACTTATACGCTTCGTGGCGAATGGTCGATGGACAATGGACAGATGATACAAGCAGTCGGTGCACCCGTCTTGTCTAGCCGGGCGCGATTGTGATCGATCTTCAGAGTCAACATTGTTACCCAAAAAGAAGGGGGTACTTGCGACGTGCGCCAAGACCGTTCGTTTCCGCCGATATTCATTCATCGTGGCTTGCTGTTGTTGGGCGTGGCAGTTTTACTCCAGCTAACTCTTTGCGGTCAAGAAAGAGGCAAGAAAAAGCCCCCAGTCCCGGGGCCGATGCTGAGTCAGGGGATGGTGCAATATGATACTCCCGAGTTTTCCTTGAGTTTGGTCCGTTCGTCGCAAACCGTTGCCGCGTTAAAGCCGAAGGGAGCGGGCGATTTCGACTTCACTCCCGGGGATTTGCTCGTGGCGCGCTCGAACAACAGCTATTTTCACTTAGGCGACCTGACGTTGCGCTTGCGTACCGGAAGCTCTGGCGACTGGAAAAACTACTCCACCGCCGAGGCCCGCCAGCCGGTGATCGTTCTGCCTGCCGCTCAAGATGTTCTGGCCGCCGCCAACCTCGGCCCCACACTTCCCGCCGACATCCCGTTGCAGGTCATTCGCACATGGGCGCTGGATCGTGGAAAACTCGTCCTGCGTTTCACCTTAAAGAATAAGTCTGCTGCGACAGTTCAAGTCGGCGCGCTCGGCATTCCGATGGTCTTCAATAATGTAATGACCGACCGTTCGCTGGAAGAAGCGCACGCCAAGTGTTCTTTTTACGATCCTAACATCGGAGAAGATGCCGGTTATCTTCAAGTAACTCGGCTCAACGGTCATGGTCCCGCTCTGTTGGTTGTACCCGACGGCAGCACTCCCTTCGAGGCCTACAACCCCATCCTCGATCGGCCCGACCGCCGCAGTAAGGAAGTCCCTCTGTTCATTGACCCCACACCGCGCTGGGTCACCTTCGAAGGATTTTATCAATGGATGGTCCTCAGTCAGGCTTATGCCGGCAGCGAGTGGAAAAAGGCGCAGCCGTGGAATCCCCCCACCTTGCTGACCCTCGCTCCCGGCGAGTTGAAGACCTATGGACTAAGGTTTCTGATTTCGGATTCAATTCGCAATATCGAAAAGACACTTACTAACAACGATCGCCCCGTTGCCATCGGTGTGCCCGGCTACATTTTGCCCACCGACATTGACGGCCGTCTCTTCCTGAAGTATTCGAAGGCCGTGAAGTCGGTTGTCGTTGCCCCAGAAGGCTCTATTTCCATAAGCCGCGAGGCATCGTCTCCGGCAGGCTGGCAGTCATTCTCATTAAAGGGCAAGACTTGGGGCCGCGCTCGCTTGTCAGTTACATACGAAAACGGCGCCCAGCAGGCCATCCAGTATTTCGTGATCAAGCCCGCGGCGGATGCGGTTGCCGACATGGGGCATTTTCTGACCACACGGCAATGGTTCACCGATTCCACCGATCCTTTTCATCGCGCTCCCTCAGTGATGTCCTACGACCGCGAACTCGACCAGATCGTCCTGCAGGACAGCCGCGTATGGATTACCGGTCTGAGCGACGAAGGCGGCGCTGGGTCCTATCTTGCCGCCATCATGAAAGAATCTGGCCAGCCCAATAAGGCTGAGGTTGAGAAGCTCGATCGGTTTGTCGATGAAGTGGTGTGGGGTGGTTTGCAGTTTAAGGACGGCCCACATCGGTACGGAGTCCGCAAGAGTCTCTTCTATTATCAGCCCGACCAACTTCCGCCGAACTACTATCGCAGCGATTTTGACTGGAAGAGTTGGACGAGTTGGAACAAACAGGCATCCGAAGCGGTCGACCGGTCCTATAACTACCCACATGTAGCCGCGGCGTACTGGGTGCTTTACCACCTTGCGCGCAACGATCAGGGGTTGGTTACGCGACATCCGTGGAACTGGTATCTCACGCACGCTTACGAAACCGCGATCGCCATGACAACATTTGCGCCTGACTTATCGCAGTTCGGCCAGATGGAAGGCGATATCTTCGTGCAGATACTGGTGGACCTAAAAAGAGAAGGTATGAAAACCGAAGCGGATGCGCTCGAAGCAAAGATGCACGAGCGCGCGGACCGCTGGAAAGCGCAGGCCTATCCTTTTGGCAGCGAAATGCCCTGGGACTCGACCGGGCAGGAAGAAGTTTATGCCTGGACAAAATACTTTGGCTATCCCGACAAGGCCGACATAACGCTCAATGCCATCCTGGGTTATGACCCCGCGATCCCGCACTGGGGCTATAACGGCAGCGCGCGCCGCTATTGGGATTTCGTCTATGGCGCGAAGTACAGCCGGGTTGAGCGCCAACTCCACCACTACGGCTCGGGCATTAACGCCATTCCACTGCTGAGCGAGTATCGAGACCACCCGGATGATTTCTACCTCCTGCGCGTCGGCTACGCCGGCACGATGGGTGCGCTCACCGACATCGACCAGGAAGGCTTCCTCGCGCCAGCTTTTCATTCTTTTCCAGACATGCTCCGCTTCGATCCGCTCTCCGGCGATAACGGACCGAATTTCTTTGGCCACGCTTGGAACACCGCGACCTATGTGGTGAATCACCCCGAGTTCGGCTGGCTGGCCTTTGGCGGCAACGTAACCAACGAAGGTAATCGAATTGAAATCACTCCACTCGACTCATTCCGAACCCGAGTCTATCTGGCCCCCATGGGATTGTGGCTAACGCTCGATGCTGGCCAATTCGAGCGCGTGGAGATCGATCCTAAGACCGGCAACGTGCGCATTGGACTCGGAGCGGCAAATGCAATCATGGAGACAGCGCGCTTGCGTGTCGAGCGGCCGGCGGTGAACGCTCATGGCGACTATCGCCCGGTTTCTAACTTCGACATCGAGAGGAACGCGTATGTCGTCCCGCTCGGCAAAGACACCACATGGATTGAATTGAGCGTACATCCCTAAGTTCAATAGTTCTATTGATATTGGCGACAAAAAAACGGAGAGGATTGGATATGAAACGAAAACTACAGTGGATCGCACCTCAGCTCTGCATCATTTGTGTGTTCACACTCGCGAGCTTCGCGCAGAACAGTAGCCTTGCGCCCACTCCGCCGATGGGTTGGAACAGTTGGAACCACTTCGCGGAAAAAATCGATGCGCGAACTGTGCGTGCTCAAGCCGATGCTATGGTTGCCAGCGGCATGAAAGATGCCGGCTATGTCTACATCAACATCGACGACACCTGGGAAGATAAACGCGACGAAAAAGGCTTTATTCATGCCAACGACAGATTCCCAGATATGAAAAAGCTAGCCGACTATGTTCACAGTAAAGGCTTGAAACTCGGCATTTATTCCTCGCCCGCCGCCAAGACTTGCGCGGGCTTTGAGGGCAGCCTGGGCCACGAGGAGCAGGATGCGCAAACTTATGCCAGTTGGGGAATCGACTATCTCAAGTATGACTGGTGTCAATCCACGGGCACGCTTGACGAGATGAAAGCGGCCTACACTAAGATGCATGAAGCGCTCCAGAAAACAGGCCGGCCCATCGTTCTCAGCCTGTGTCAATACGGATGGAACAACGTCTGGGAATGGGGCGACAGCGTGGGTGGCAACCTGTGGCGCACAACTGGCGACATCGACGATAACTACGACACCATGGCGAAAATCGGTTTCGGACAGGCAGGTCACGAAAAATACGCCGGCCCGGGCCATTGGAACGATCCCGATATGCTGGAAGTTGGCAACGGAGGAATGTCGGAGGATGAATACCGCACCCACCTGGGTCTCTGGGCGATGCTCGCTGCTCCTTTAATTGCCGGAAACGATCTTACTAAGATGACCCCTTATACGGTCGATATGCTGACCAACCGCGAAGTTCTGGCCATCGATCAAGATCCACTAGGGAAACAGGGCTACCCCATCATTCAGGAAGGACCGTTTGAGGTGTGGGTCAAGCCCATGGCGGACCACAGCTTCGCAGTGGGACTGTTCAACCGCAGCAAAGAAGAAGACAAGATGAACGTGAAGTTTTCCGACCTGGGTATTTCCACCGCGGCGAATGTTCGAGATGTCTGGCTGAGAAAGGATTTGGGCGTCTTCCACGAAACGTTTAGCGCCTATGTCCCCAAGCACGGCGTAGTTTTGTTACGCATTAGTCCTCGCTGAATCGTGGCATCCCACCCTCGACATTGAACATCGAGGGTGGGGCAAAACACTCGCCCACGTCTCGACACCACGAGACGTAGAGCGCCCGTTCTATCTTCGCCATTACTGGACCACCACCGTGAGCGTGGGAGGTGCTAAGGTAACGCCTCCTCCAGTAATGGTCAGGGTTACTTTGTAAGTTCCAGCCGGCGTGCCAACCTGCTGGAGATTGGTCGAACTGGATCCCCCGCATCCCGGGATGCCCAGCGTTAGAGCCAGCAGCAGACAGCAAAGTCCCGCGCGTCTGCGTCTGCCCCAGAATGCCAGCGGCAGCAGAAGCGCAAGCGCCATCCAGCTACGATGGCCGGGCATGATGGCGCGCGCAGAATTTGCGCCCGTGCCCGTCGTGGCAATCGTCAGCGTAACTGCTGCGGTCGTTTGCGAGGGGCTCAGCGACACCGACGATGCCGAAAAGCTGCACGTGCTTAGAGTCGGAAGATTCGAGCAGATCGAGGGAGAAAGCGCGAAGGTCCCGCTGAACTCGGGCGAGCCGGTGAAGGTGACGGTGGTTGAGCCCGATCCTCCCGGAGCCGCGATGGTGATGGTCGCGGGCGCGATTGCGACCGTCGCTAGGACGATGACATCGACGGTCGTGGCCGGAGAGGTGGAACTCGCATAGTTGGTGTCTCCACTGTAAACGGCGGTGATGCTGTCGCTGCCGACGGCAAGAGTGCTGGTGGCCAGCGATGCCGTTACCGCCAGAGTGCCTGCGGTCGCGGAGGTCGCACTGGTTACCGGGACTGCCGCGCCGATGGCCTGCGTGCCGGAGTAGAAGGCGATCATTCCGGAAGGCGGCAGACCCTGACTCGTCACCGTCACGGTAGCCGTCAGCGTCACGCTGTTACCCGCACTGATATTGGCGGAGCTTGGGATCACGGTGGTCCCTGGTACCGCCTTGGTTACGGTAAAAGCGGTTGGGGCTGATGTTCCGGCCTGGAAACTGGGATCTCCCGAATAACTCGCGACGACCGAGTGCGAGCCTGCGGCCAGCAGAGTGGTGCCGCCCACAACTTCGGTCCAGCCGCGCTGATCGAGCGGAGAACTGCTGGCCAGCGTGGCTCCGTTGTCGAGGAAGGACACGGTGCCGGTGGGAATGCCGTTGCCCGAAGCACCGGCCACCAGAGCATTCAACTGGACTTCCGATCCATAGGGTATGCTGGTAAAAGTCGCGTAGTACTGGTTTAGCAGGATCAGGTTGACGACGCTCGGCTCCGATGCAACGGTTACGTTCACCGGCGAAGAGTTGCTGAGAGCAAAGACACCGTCTCCCGGGTAGTGGGCCACAACGCCGTAGGTCCCTCCCGGAAGACTGGATGTGGTCGTGGCTAGCATCCCGTCCGCGAGGGTATAGCTATTGAGCGGAATCTGCTGCGTGATCGCGCCCGTAGTGGAGGAAACCGCGCCCAGCGAGACATTGCCCGTGGGTGTGCCGCTGTCTGAACTGACGGTTATGTTGAGAGAGACCGGCTGGCCGTGCGTGATGGAAATGGTGGCGGGAGTAAAGGCCAAGCTGGTGGTCGAGGCCTTAAAGCTGGAAACCGCGTTGCCCCACGCCGTCACCAGATTGGCCGCATTCACCGAACCGAGTCCGCTGGCCATGTCATAGCCGGCGGTCGTGGGCCATCCCGTAAGAATGCCCCACGTTCCCCCGTTGCTTTGGCAGTTAGGCGTTCCCGGCAGGCAGGTTCCGGAGTTATTTCCGGAAGTTATATCGTAGAACGAACAAGTGTTATTGGTGACATTGACGGTGCTGGAGTCGCAGGAGTTGCCAGACTGGGCCGCCAGTTTATAAAGCACGTAATTGGCATTGCCCAATCGCCCGCCCGCCTTTTGCGCGACCAGTCCAAGAATGCTGGCGAAGGCCGGAGCCGAATAGGATGTGCCACCCCCGCCCGTGATATTGGTGTTTGGATCGGAAGGATCGCAACTGGTGCCGCTGGTGAAGAGATCGGCTTGGCAGTTCAGTAAACCGCTTCCGCTGATGCTGAAGTTGGCGGCAAACAGACTCACATCGGGAAGATCGCGCACACCATCGCTGGGCACTCCCGGACCCGACTGCCAGGAAGGCTTCGGCCACCCTCCCGTGCAACCGGCCACCGTACCATCGGATGAGGAGATGCAGTTGCTCTGTCCTCCTCCGCCGCCACTAATGTCGAGCCAGACATAGGGATTTTGATTGGGGCTGTTGCAATTCGTCAAACCATCGGTGGCCCCGGAAAAATAAAAAGTCTCAGGGTTGGTGCAGGAGTTATCCCAGGGAACCTCCGGAATATAGCTGAGCGCGCTGGCTTGGGTGGTTGGATTGTTAGTGGTGCTCCAGTAGAGGGCGGTCTCGGCGGCGGTCAAGTCGGAGAAGTCCGTTCCGCCCACGGCCACGTTATAGGGCGTTGAAGCCATCCCGCTGACAGCCAGCCCATATTGGGCATACTCCCCGTTATCGCAGTTGGCCGAGCCGGAATCTCCCGCAGCCATGACCACGGTGATGCCTTCGGCCGCGGCTTGTTGCCAGAGTTGCTCGTGGAACAGGTTGCCGCCCGCTCCCTGAAATAACTCGCAGCCGCCATAACTTACACTGAAAATGTCGGCCGTATTATTGTTGATGATGTGCAGCGCCGCCAGGTCCGTGCCGAACGTGGCGAGGTCGCTGCCGGCCACCATCACAATAACATTGGCTTCGGTCGACGCCGCGCCCACCCATTCCATGTCGAGGGCCGCTTCCACTTCATAGCCGTCCGGGTTTCCCACCCCCGGATCGGGCCCATCCAGCACCACCGTGGGGGGATTGTTGGGCAGGCCGAAGTAATTCTGAAAATCCACGGCGTCCGAAATATGAACGTTCACCGGGCTGACAATCGCCAGCGTTACGCCCTTGCCCGTGATGCCCGCTGTCCACGCCGGCACGACGTTATAGATGATGTCAAAATCGTAGGCGCCGACCTGACCACAGATCGTCTGTTGAAACCCACCGTAAATCCCGCAGCCATAAAGGCCGGGGAAAACATACGGCTGATCCGGGCCAGTGTAGGTGCTGTTGAGCTTTGGGGCATGCCGCGAGGTGTGCTGCGGCTTGGGGAAGAAGTTGTGAAGACCGCTAAAGCCGGCCACCACCGGGCTGAGCGCCGCGGGTATCTGCGGATCGCGATCGTTGGCCACGTGCATCTCGTTCTTCACTTCATAGCGGTGCATCTGGGTGTGAAAGGCCTCGCGCACCTGGCCTGCCACTCCCGAAAACTCAATGACGGTGCGTCCCTTGGAGGGCTTGATGTCCTTAAACCCGTGACTGGCGAGCCATGACGTGACCACGGCCAGGTCGGCATCGGCGATGCCAAAGCTCTGGCCAAACTGCTCCGGCGTGAGCCACTGATGGAAGTGGGCGGAGCGCTTGTCCTGTTGCTGGTCGAGCAACCCCGTCAGATCATGCTCCTGCTCGGAGCTGCGCTTGAGGACCAGCAACATGCGGCCCATGACGGTATCGTCCGGCAATGCGCCGCGGTCGAACTCCTTGCGGGCCAGCGGATGGGTGTTGCCGGGAAGCCGGACCAGCGCGCGTTCATCGACGGCGGACGTGATGCGCGCGGCCGGGATCGAGGATTGCGCGAGGACCGCGGAAACAAAGAGCAGAAGCGAACAGATCGAAAGCAGAGAAAGGCGGTAGGCTCGATACATACGGGATCTCCTTGGGCTTGGTGGGAAGCGGTAGATTCTAGAACTCACAGAGTTCGACTCGCGGTACAGTAAACGATTACTTTCACGGCCGAGTTTGTGCGCTGCACTCATCCGAGTTGCCGCTCCTGTCGCGAGGTTTCGCGGAACCCCAAGATTATGAGCTTGGGCGGACGTTGTAGTAAGCGTTTACCCATCGGCCATTTTTGTACACCGTGCCCGCCCTATTGTCAACGGAATATTGCGGCCCCAATCCTACGCCAACAAAGTAGTAGCCTTTGCAGGCGCTGTGTATGAAAACGGCCATTACCGGCCACAGCAGAGTTGCATCGTGATTTCAGGGCCGGAGTTTTGCGCCGTGTGTGTGAACATGCGAATGAATAAATCATCGGCTTCTACTCTCGACCGTGAGACCGCCGATCAGGATATGCTCCCCACGCAATTTGCCAGGGCTTAGGACAGATCTTGGGGATTAGGCAAGGTCAGGTAGTGGAACGATTCATAAATGATCGCAAATAGCCCGTGCTTGCGCGTGAGCTACGTGAGGTGAACCTCGGGGCTGCAGATTCCGGATAAGCACCAGAGCAATACTAGGCCACATCGTTTTGCTCGCGTATGATTTTGTTGGCAATGCTCCAGAGTGCCTCGTCAGAAGTGGCAAGGCTAGCTCGGCTATCCACTTGCACCGCGGCTGCGCAGCTGGGAGGGGTTATCAAGTTCCTCGGAATCGATATCGGCACCGGCGGGACCCGCGCTGTCATCATTGAGGAACACGGGCGCGTCGTCGCGTCAGGCACAGAAGAGCACGTGCCCTTCGCATCGACTCGGCTGGGATGGGCGGAACAGGATCCGCGCGATTGGTGGCGGGCCTGCGGCATTGCGGTCCGTCGCGCTCTTGACAGCTTGGGAGGCGGCACAGATCAGATCGCCTGTGTCGGCTTCTCCGGCCAGATGCACGGGGCAGTCTTGCTCGATGCAAACGATGACGTGGTTCGCCCCGCCCTCATCTGGTGCGATCAGCGCACACAGCCGCAAGTTCAGGAGCTGTTGGACCGCTTCGGCGCGGATCGCCTGATTCAGCTCACCTGCAATCCCCCGCTTACAAATTTCACCCTGACCAAGTTGCTTTGGGTTCGAGACAACGAACCGCAAAACTGGCGGCGCGTGTCCCATGTCATGTTGCCGAAGGATTACGTGCGCTACAAATTGACCGGCGAGCGCGTCATTGATATGGCCGATGCTTCGGGAACGCTTCTCCTCAATGTCGCTCAACGCGCATGGTCGTCCGAAGTCCTGAGCGGGACTGGTATTGACCGGCAACTGCTGCCGGAACTGTGTGAGTCTCCCACAGTCTGCGGCCAAGTTTCAGCTCGTGGAGCGGAAGCCACCGGCTTGAGAGCGGGAACCCCGGTCGTGGCGGGGGCCGGAGATCAGGCGGCCGGCGCGGTCGGAATGGGTATCGTGCGTCCCGGCACCGTGAGCGCCACCATCGGCACATCTGGCGTCGTATTCGCGGCCACGGCAAGCCCGGCGCTCGATCCCGGCGGACGAATTCACACCTTCTGTCATGCCGTCCCCGCGCGTTGGCATGTGATGGGAGTAACGCAGGCTGCCGGTCTGTCGCTGCGCTGGTTTCGCGACCGTTTCGGCGCAGGGCCGGACGATGGACGCGATCCCTACGAGCGTTTGTCGGAAGAAGCGGCCACGGCCCCGGCCGGTGCCGGCGGTGTGTTCTGGGCCCCCTACCTGATGGGTGAACGCACGCCCCATTGCGACCCGCACGCTCGCGGCGCTCTTCTCGGTCTTTCCGCATCCCATACTCGCGCCCACATCATTCGCGCCATCATGGAAGGTGTGGCGTTCAGCCTGAGAGATAGCCTAACGATTTTCCACGAAATGAACCTTCCCGTGGAACGTATCCGCTTGGGCGGCGGAGGTGCGCGCTCCAGCTTGTGGCGGCAGATTCAGGCCGATGTCTATGGACATTCCGTGGAAGTTGTGGAGGCAGAGGAAGGCGCGGCCTACGGGGCTGCGATCCTGGCCGGGGTGGGGGCCGGGAACTGGCGGTCCGTCGATGAAGCCTGCGATGCCGTGGTTCGCACCGCGCAGGAGATTCAGCCTGATCCGAAAGACGCAGCCGTCCTAGACGAAGCCTACCACTCTTATCGCAGGATCTATCCTGCACTACGCCAGATTTCGGACCACGCCCGGGACGGAGCCGCACACTAGTCCGCCGCCCAAGCCACACCTTGGCCCCGAATGTGTAAGATATGGGGAGCACGGGCCCGTAGCTCAACGGTTAGAGCAGCAGACTCATAATCTGTTGGTTCCTGGTTCGAATCCAGGCGGGCCCACCAGACGCCATCAATGCATGGAACGCGCGTAGGCTCAATTCCCTTTGCCTTGTCGTGAGTGCAAACGCCTGGCAACAGCAGTCATCGTGCTCACCCCTTTTGCTCCGTTCTCTTCCGAAATGGATTTTTGTTTTTCCTATAGATCAAGAGCGTGTAGAGAAGTTGGCTGCCAAGCCGGCGGAGGAATTGGCGGCTCGGGCTTCAACGTGCTGCCGCCGAAGTTCGGCACACAAAAAAGTGGCGCACCGGAGTGCGCCACTGAGTTGAACACGAATTGTTAAACCTCGCGCTACGCTACTGCAGAAGCTTGAGGTAGCCGAAGGTCAGCTGGTTGGGATCGACTTCGAGGGTGAA
>Ga0326728_10025303_pt1 | contig 10640 bp, 11 predicted proteins | sample MB3enrmetagenome_FD_207602 | JGI IMG/M metagenome (GOLD analysis project Ga0326728, IMG submission 207602) | Lab enriched peat soil microbial communities from McLean, Ithaca, NY, United States - MB31MN | ecosystem: Environmental > Terrestrial > Soil > Wetlands > Peat | place: USA: New York...
GAGCGATTCAACCCCCCCGAGGCTCTCGGCAAGGGAGAAGAGCCGCAGCGAGCGCAGGAACCTGCGCGCCGCCCGTTTCCCCCCCCTGATCTCAAAGGAGAGCATGCCGGAGAATCCCTCCATCTGTTTTTTTGCCAGCGCATGCTGGGGATGCGAGGGAAGACCAGGATAATAAACAGCGCTGACTTTCTTGTGACTTTCAAGGTACCGGGCGATGGCAAGGGCGTTTTTCTGGTGCTGCTCCATCCGCAGGGCGAGCGTCTTGATACCCCGGGCGACAAGGAAGCTGTCGAAAGGCGAGAGGATCGCCCCTGCGGCATTCTGGTTGTACCGGATCTTCCGGTACAGTGTCTCATCGGAGAGCATCACTGCCCCGCCCACCGAGTCGGAATGACCGTTGATATACTTGGTCGTGCTGTGGACGACGATATCCGCACCGAGCGCAAGCGGGTGCTGGAAGTACGGGCTCGCAAAGGTGTTATCGACAATCACGGGTACACCTACGTTATGGGCGATCCCGGCGATCTTTCGGATATCGCAGAGCCGGATCAGGGGGTTTGTCGGGGATTCCAGCCAGACCAAACGCGTAGTGTCCCGGAGTGCGGCCTTCACGTTCTCGGCGTCCCGTGCGTCCACGTAGGAGAGGGCAATCCCGAAGTTCTCCTGGAACACGTGGCCAAAGAGCCTCCGGGTGCCCCCGTAGAGATCGTCGAACGCGACCACATGGTCGTCTTTTTTGAGCAGGGTCAGGGCCACGGTCGTTTCAGCGGCAAGCCCCGATGAGAACGCGAGCCCGAATCGTGCGTTCTCGATCGCTGCCAGTTTCTGCTCAAGCGCACCACGGGTCGGGTTCCCGCTCCGGGAATACTCGTATCCTCCCATCGGTTTTGCCACGTCCCGGCGGGCGAACGTGGACGAGAGGTGGATGGGGACCACGACATCCCCGGATCCTCCCGCTGTCAGCACCGGCTCCTCCCCGGCATGCACCGCTGCAGTCTCGAATTTCATGTCAGATCACGTCCGCGAAACCGTTGTTTTTCATCCATTCATCGTTGAAGATCGTGGTGAGATAGTTGCGGCCGGTATCCGGCAGCAGTACCACAAGGAGGTCGTCCTTTTTGAGGTTCTGCGCCACGCGTGCAGCGGCAAACACGGATGCGCCCGATGTCCCGCCGGCGAGGATGCCCTCTTCCCGCGCCAGTCTCCGCGTCATCCGGAACGCGTCGGCATCATTGACAACAACGATATCGTCCACGATGTCGAGATCCACGGTTGCCGGGATAAAATCCTCCCCGGTCCCCTCGACCTTGTACGGATGGGACTCGGGGGGCGTCCCGTTGAACACGTGATGGTAGATCGAGCCTTCGGGGTCTACCCCGATGATCTTAATGTCCGGGTTTTTTGCCTTGAAGTACCGCGCGGTACCGGAGATCGTGCCGCCGGTTCCGATACCTGCGACAAAGTGGGTAATCTCCCCGTCGGTATCCTTCCAGATCTCCGGCCCGGTTGAGGCGAAATGGGCCGCCGGGTTGTTCGGGTTTGCGAACTGGTTGGGGACAAAGGATCCCGGCGTAGCCCGGGCTACCTTTTCTGCCACCTTGTAATAGCTCCGCTCGTCTTCGGGCGGCACGTTGGTCGGTGTCCGGATCACCTCTGCCCCGTACGCCTTCAGGATGAGCTCCTTGTCTTTGCTCATCTTCTCCGGCATGGTAAAGACCATCCGGTACCCCCGCGATGCCCCGATGATTGCCAGTCCCACACCGGTGTTGCCTGACGTCGGTTCGACCACGGTTCCGCCCGCATGGATCTGGCCCTCCCGCTCGGCAGCAAGGAGCATCGCCTTTGCGATCCGGTCCTTGGCGCTTCCCCCCGGGTTGAAACTCTCCGTTTTTGCAAGGACGAGTGGCTGTGTCCCGGGGTGGAGCACCCGGTGGAGCCGGATGAGCGGAGTGCTGCCGATGGTATCGATAATACTTTCAGAGAATTTCACAGGTCATCTCCCCTTGGAATGTATGGTATCGGTTGTCAGACAATGCACGATGAAACGCAGGTATTCTCCAGGGAATCGAAGATCGCTTCGATCTGTGGATTACTCCGGAAACCTGCGAGGGAGGATATCGCATCAGTGACGACACGGGAAAAAAATATGTTTAAAAGAGGGAAAAACCTGGACCGGCACCCGACGGTAGGTGCGATCCTGCCGCATCAGCCGCATATCCGGGTTACGGGAAAGGGTATTCATCCCTGGTCCTTCCTTTATAATTCATGGTTGGATGAAAGTTCTCAATTGTGATGTATCTCAATGGTTCTGTGTTTATCCATAAAAGAGTTCAGGTAGCGGTAAACAAGAAATGCCGGTACCTTTTTTGGGAACTGTGGACTTGACGTACAGAGTGATTAATGTCCGGTGCTGAAGACGACCGCCGCGCAGTCCGGGCGAGGCTGATAAAGACCGGTGCCTGGCGGAAAGACAAAGAACCCGCCAGTCATGGTGAAATAATGACGGTAAAAATTTATGCGATCCGATCCTTTGCCAGCTGCGCTGCAGCCGATGCAAAGGCCATCTGGTTCTGGAGAAGGATCCCTTCCGAGAAGGATTCAATGGCTTCGGCACTGGATTTCCCCTCGCAGCGGAAACCCAGTTCCGTGCATGCCGGCATGACATGCCAGTACAGGACTTTCTGCCTGAACCGGGCGGTATCCCGGAAAAACCCGAATCCGGTTGTCCCGCAGGTCATAACTGCTGCGCCTCCTGTGCTGCATATTCCTGAAAGACCGGGTTTGACGAGTAATCATAGAAATGCATGAGGCTGCAGACGGCATTCATGTGTGCACTGGCCCGGTTGAGCCGGCTGATCATCTGGCAGGTATCCAGATACAGCTCTGCCAGATCCTCTCTCGTGCCATACGATTCGTCCCCATGAAGGTTTGCCGCCTGCTGGAAGAAGAACCGGTCGTGCAGGTGCAGATGGTTCCGTGCTAGGGCAGCCACCCGGTCAAGCTCGTCAATTTCGGTGACGATGGTGGACAGATTGGCGAGAATCTTCTGCCGATACTCCCGGCGGGTCTCGCGGTCTATTGTGGTCTGCATGGTTAGTATACAGGTCACTGCGTATGCATATAAAGCATAATTTAGAGGCAAAACGTGAACTAAAATATTACTGTAAGGAATATTTTGCTAAATGGACGTGTGCAAACATCACCCGGTTGTGCAGAACATTTATGTAGTGATACCCATGAGTTACTAGTGACATTCACAATTGTGAACGCCATAATGCGACAGGGCGGGAGTACCCCTCACCTTAACGGGCGGGGCGGCCCGGGTACCATCATTTCCAGTCCGGCACAGGGTACCCTGCGAACATGCCTGTGCACATTCCTGCTCCCTGCAAGCGGGTGACTCCATGGCAAAGCTGGTCTCTCTTATCTCGGGTGGAATTGACTCACCGGTTGCAGCATACCTCATGCTTCGCCGTGGTGTCGAGCTTGTAGCCGTTCATATGGACAACCGCCCGTTTACCGATGAGAAAAATCTCAATAAAACACTGAGCCTGGTCCGTCACCTCCAGAACCTGACCCAAAGCCCTATCAGGACATACGTGGTTCCCCATGGACCCAACCATATCGCTTTTGCTCGGAACTGTCAGCGCCACCTGCACTGCCTCTTCTGCCGGAGGATGATGTACAGGATCGCGGAGCGGATCGCACAAAAGGAGGAAGCCGCCGGGATCCTTACCGGAGAGTCGCTGGGTCAGGTGGCAAGCCAGACCCTCCAGAACCTTATGGTGGAGAACCAGGTTGTCAGTGTCCCGGTCATTCGTCCTCTTATCGGCCTTGACAAGGTCGAGATTATCGATATTGCCCGGAAGATCGGTACATACGAGATCTCCACGCTCCCGGGCCTCTGCTGTACTATTGTTCCCAAAAAACCTTCAACAGCGGCCCGGGCCAAGGATCTCCACGATGAGGAACAAAAAATCGATCTCGGGGCGCTTATCAAAAAATCGCTGGAAGGGATGTATGTACTCGATCCTGAAGCCCTGTAATACCTCGGCTGCGTTCGAGGCGATACCCCGGGACCGGTTCAGCCTCGATCTTGATCTGTGTGAAGAAATCCTCGGGAACGACTGCACTATCGTTACGAATGCGGGAATCCTCCTGATCGTAAACGACCGGTGCGAGGTCTCGATCCATAAGGACGGGCGGCTTATCCTCAAGACAGATTCAAAGGACCTTGCCGCAGAACAGGCCGCACGTATCGCCGGCTGGCTGGAAGGATCGCCTGCGATACGAAAACACCGGAACAGGGGGAATGCCGGGAGGACAGACCCGGCAGCAGGAAAATGAGGAGATCGATGGATCAGGGATCGGAACCCTGCTGACCAGTTGCTGTTACCGGCCTACAACCCGATGTACCTCGCATAGATTGAGCGGGCCTTGGCTTCGTCCCTGGTGCCCTGGATGATCGCCCTTCCATCCCGGAATATGGTGATCTCTTCTGTCCCGGACCTGAAGATGAGCATGTACCTGGTCCCCAGGACGTCGCCGAGCCGGGAGAGCCGGGCCTCCAGTTCTTCGAGGGATATCTCCATGGCTGCCGCCGGGGTGATCTGGATGGCATCTCTCCCGCAGAGAGAGGTAATCATCTCCCGGGAGGTGGCATCAAGGAAATCCATCCGCCCTTTTCCGCAGCACGGGCAGTCCGCCCGGCGCCCGACCACCATCCGGTCGAATGTCTGTCGCCAGAGATCAGCATGGACCAGGTAGGTAGTCTCATCATCGGCCCCGAACCTGCCCGTGAGGATCTGGAAGGCGAGGGTGCATTCGATGGAGGCGATAAAGGTGGGCACGGTATTCAGGATCCCGGCGATGTCGCATGTCTGCAACATGCCGGGTCCGGGAAGTTCCGGCACCAGGCACCGGAAACAGGGAGTTTTCCCGGGCAGGATGGGCATCACCATGCCTCCTGTCCCGACTGCCCCGGCGTAGATCCAGGGGATATGGTGCTTTACGCAGACATCGTTTATGAGAAACCGGGTCTGGAGGTTATCGGTCCCGTCCAGTATCACGTCAGCCCCGGTGAGGAGTTTCTCGGCATTGGTAACGTTGAGGTCTTTTGTCTGGGCGTCGATCCTCACCGAGGAGTTGATCTTCTGTAAAATCTCCGCTGCAGCGACTGCCTTGGGGCGGTTCAGGTCATCCTCGCTGTACAGGATCTGCCGCTGGAGGTTGTGAAGTTCCACCAGATCGCGATCGATCAGGACGACCTCGCCAATCCCTGCCCGCACAAGGGTTGTTGCCACGAAGCTTCCCATGGCCCCCAGGCCGACAATAACTGCCCGGCTCCCGGAAAGCCTGCGCTGCCCTTCCGCTCCTATCTCGGGGAGCAGGCTCTGGCGGCAGTAACGATCCTGGCCCCGCCCGGGTAAGCCCGGCTGTGCACCGGCAGCCTTTCCTTCTTCCGGGCTCATCCCGTCATCTCCTGCGATCTCCATGGTGGGCCGGAAACGCGGGAGTCCTCTTCCGCTATCCCTTTAATAAGTGTTAAATCCGGCAATTCACTACGGCCTGTGGTCCTGCCCTGCATGGTAAATCCCCCGGTAATTCAGCGTTTAAAGTCCCCGGCAATTTTCCTGACTGAATCCACGAATAAATCAGCATCCTCCGGCGTATTGTAGCAGTGCAGGCTCGCCCGGACCGTTCCCTCCGGAAGGTTCAGGTGATCCATGAGGGGCATACAGCAGTGGTGGCCTGACCGTACCATGATGTTTGCCTCCCCATCAAGCATGATGGCAACATCGTGGGGATTGAGCCCTTTGATGGCAAACGAGATAACCCCGATCCGGTCTCCCTCCGATCCGGGTCCGAAAACCTGAACTTTCTCTATCCCGGTAAGATCGTCGATAATGCGCCGGGTGAGCTGCTGCTCATGGTGCCGGATATCGTCCATACCAAGTGTTTCCAGGTATTCAACGGCGCGGGCGAGGCCGATTGCTCCGGCAATGTTGGGGGTACCTGCCTCGTAACGCTCGTATCCTTCTGTAAGGGTGTATCCCGAAGCAGTGACCCGTTCCACGCTTCCTCCTCCCACGAGCAGGGGTTCCAGGCCGGATTTTTTCATATACAGGACCCCGGTGCCCGTGGGGCCAAGCATCTTGTGCCCGGAAAAACAGAGAAAATCGCAGCCCAGGTGCTCCACGTTCACCGGGATGTGGGGAACGGACTGGGACCCGTCAACAAGAAGGAGGGCCCCGTAATCCTGGCAAATCCCTGCAAACTCGCGGATGGGCACGACGTTTCCGAGCACGTTGGAGGTCTGGGTGACAGCCACAAGCCGGGTCTTTCTGGAGATGATCGCTTCAAGGGCAGCGGGATCCAGAGTGCCATCCGTGCCCGGGGTGATCAGCCCGAGGTCGATACCCTGCCGGTCACGGAGGCGCATCCATGGGAGGAGATTGCTGTGGTGTTCGAGGAGTGTGGTAATGACCTGGTCTCCTTTCTGCCACGGGAGTCCTGAGGCAACCATATTGATCGCCTCGGTGGAGTTCCGGGTAAAAACCAGTTCTCCCTCGTCTGCATGAATGAACTTCCTGACCTTTACATGGGCATCCCGGTATTTTTGTGAGGCCTGTTGGGCGAGCCGGTGGACTCCCCGCCCGGAATTCGCCCGGAAATCATGCTCGTACGCAAGCATCGCCTCAAGGACCGGCTCCGGCGAAAGACTCGTCGCTGCACTGTCCAAGTAGCAGACTTTGGAAAGGAGCGGAAAATCCGCTCGGATATCATCGGGGATCATGGAACCCCGCGAAAAAGATTCGTACACGGAATCCTGGAGGTATGTTCTCTGATCGTATAAGTATCCTGATAATTTTCCGGTATAAACATCCTGGGCAATCCTTTGCATTCGGGTTTTGGACGTCCTCTCGAGCATTCGTGGATCTGGTTCCCGGATGACGTGTCAGGTACTCTATAGGAATTCACAATTGTTAATGTTTTGCTGCAGAGGAGCACATCGATGGCAGGTCCAGTTATTGCAAGGGAACTCCGTAGCGTTAACCCCCGAGGACTTTCTGCTGGATCATAAGAAGCGCGATACCGATGAGCAGGATCCCAAATATCTTCCTGATATGGTCTGCATGGATCCGCGATGCCAGGGATGCGCCGGTGTAAGCGCCGACCGCTGCACCTATACCGTACACCATAAGGAAGGGCAGAGAGAGGTGTCCGAGGATGGCATGGGTCGCTGCACCGGTGATCGATGTGGGAAGGATCGTGAGAAGGGAGGTTGCCACTGCGAAATGGACTGGAACATCAACGGCAACAAGCGCCGGGACAAAGAACGCCCCCCCGCTGGTCCCAGTAATACCGCTCACCAGCCCGCCAAATGCTCCCCACACCAGGAGGTGGATGCAGGGGATCCGTATCATTTTTTCGTGTTCCCCGGAACCCGGCATATTCACATCAATGGCCGGGCCAAAAGGGATCGCCGGTATCAAATGCAGGGAAGGAACAAGCATCTGCAGGGACATGAGGATCAGCACAAGGACAAACAGGATAACGAGGATCTTCGCGTCGAACCATATCGTGACAAGAGAGCCGACCAAGGAAAAGATCATGGCAGGTAGGACCAGGAGTGCTGCAAGCGTAATGAGGACCTTCTTCTGCCGCCAGTAAACCCGCGTTGCGGTACCGGACGAACACACCATTACCGCAAGGCTTGTCCCTACCGCCATCTTCGGGTCAAAGCCAAATATCAGCGTGAGTGTCGGGACATAGAGAAAACCACCTCCCATGCCGATAATGGCAGCAATGAGCCCGATGCCGGCTGCGATCAGGAAGGCCATTATCATGTCGTACAATGGGGTCACGTCTTCTATGGGATGGCTGATGGTTGCAACCGTGAAAACCGTCGGGGGATTCTGGCGATTCCCGGCCACCTGCGATCCGGATCGCAATGACGCAACAGATCCGATACACGGGGGATCTCCCGTTCTTTTCACAATTGTGAAGTATGTTGGATAAAACTGTTTAAAAATACTTGTGATACCTGCAGAGCCGGAAAAAGAGTGGTATTCGGGAGGAGTGGAACGTCCTCCCGGGCATCATAGCGGGTGGGTGCTGGCTGCATGAGGCGATGGTATCTTTCCGGCTGCCATTATCAGTCTATAGATGAGAGATGGTGTGTCCGGATCGTGTGTGAATGCGTGAAATCAAGATATGATTCTTACGGACACATACTAGGGACTGCAGATCGTCCGCGTGTTATGCGGTGTACAGTCATTAATGAGCCGGCCTTGGTCGGCCCCGGTGGCGTACAGTACTGCCCGGAGCTCCGGATACCGCTGAGCCGTTCTACCGGCCTTCCCGGCAGGATGCCGGCACAGGGCCGGGCAGCAGCACCGGGTATATCCGGGGCGACCGCGTGTCCAGCGATATTCGCGTGGTGTGTGTTCATGGCTGTTTTCCTGTTCACCATAGTGAACACCAAAGTTAGGGCATGCAGGATATTATATCCTGATTTCGCGTCATGTTTTGCCGCCAGATACTTATCTTCCTGCAGGAATAGGATCACAGAGCGCGGGATCAGGAAGAGGATTTTTGCTGGAAACCAAGGTATAATAACTGGCTCCGGACAATTAACAATTGTGAACTTCCGGGATCCCACCGGTTCGTGAGGGGAGATCCCAGAGTCATAGAGGAAACCAGTATGGCAAAGATATATGATAACATCACGGCAACGATCGGCAACACCCCGCTTGTACGGCTGAACCGCCTTCCAGGAGGCGCCGGTGCAACAGTGCTTGCCAAGCTTGAGTCATTCAACCCGTTGAGCAGTGTCAAGGACCGAATCGGGGTTGCAATGCTCGACGATGCTGAAAAGCGCGGGTTGATCAAAAAGGATACGATCATTCTCGAACCAACAAGCGGCAACACCGGTGTGGCTCTGGCGTTTGTGAGTGCGGCCCGGGGATACAAGCTTACGCTGGTTATGCCGGAAACCATGAGTATCGAGAGGAGGAGACTCGCAAAAGCATTCGGGGCGGAGCTTGTGCTTACACCCGGCGCCGAAGGGATGAAAGGGGCTGTTGCCCGGGCCGAGCAGATGGCAGCCGAGAACCCGAAGTACTTTTACATCCCCCAGCAGTTCAACAACCTGGCAAACCCGGCAATCCACCGGAAGACCACGGCCGAAGAGATATGGCGGGACACAGAGGGGAAGGTCGATATTCTCGTTTCCGGGGTGGGGACGGGAGGAACGATCACCGGGATCGCAGACGTGATCAAGAAGAAAAAACCCTCGTTCCGCGCAATTGCTGTCGAACCCGATGCATCACCGGTCCTCTCCGGCGGGTCTCCCGGCCCGCACCGCATCCAGGGAATCGGCGCGGGCTTTGTCCCGGCAGTGCTCCAGCGCGAGCTGGTGGACGAGATCATCCGTGTCAAAAATGAGGATGCGTTCGAGACAACAAGAAGACTTGCAAAAGAGGAGGGCATACTCGCAGGGATCTCCAGTGGCGCTGCGACCTACGCGGCACTTGCAGTGGCAGCACGCCCGGAGAACAAGGGCAAGACCATCGTCGTTATCCTGCCGGATACCGGTGAACGCTACCTGAGTATCCCCGATCTGTTTGTGGAATAAGTGAGAGAGACATGGTTTTTGACCGCCTCCGGGAAGACATACGGGCAATCTTTTCCCGGGACCCCGCCGCCCGCTCAACGCTTGAGATCCTCGTCTGCTACCCGGGACTCCACGCCCTCTGGTTCCACCGGAGGGCCCACTGGCTCTGGACTCACAACCTGAAATTCTGGGCCCGGTTTGTCTCCCATATCAGCAGGTTCCTCACCGGGATTGAGATCCATCCCGGTGCCATGATCGGCCGGCGGGTGGTCATCGACCATGGGATGGGGGTCGTTATCGGCGAGACCGCCGAGGTAGGGAACGACGTCCTCATCTACATGGGGGTGGTGCTGGGCGGCACGGCACTCGAGAATGTCAAGCGCCACCCGACTATCGAGGATGGCGTGATCATGGGGTCCGGCGCCATCATTCTTGGTCCCATACGGATTGGCAAGGGGGCAAAAGTCGGCGCCGGATCGGTCGTGGTCCGGTCTGTCCCGCCCGGCGCGACGGTTGTCGGGGTCCCGGGCAGGATCGCCGGCCCGGAGCATGGTTCTGCGATAGAAACCATCGAAGAAGTCATGCCTGACCCGATGCTCCGGGTGGTGAGCCGGCTGCTGGACCGGCAGAATCAGCTTGAAGAGCGGCTCCGCGCCTTCGAGCAGGCGCAACCCGGCCCGATCTCCCCCGCCGCCCGGCAGGAGATTGTCTGCGAGAACGAGATCCGTGAAGCGTTACGGGGAGTGATTGATCCCGAGGTGGGTATCGATATCGTGGACCTCGGGCTCATCAAGGAGATACGGGTGAAGGGCACCAGCGTGGAGATCGACATGGTTCTCACCTGCAAGGCCTGCCCCCTCTCCGATCACCTCTCCGGGCAGGTGCAGCGCAAGGTGCTCGGGGTCTGCGGCATCGAGCATGTAACCGTGAACGTGCTTGACGAGCCGTGGAACTGGGACCGGTTTGTGAAACAACGGGGAAACCTCAAACAGATCTGAACCATGGCCACACCCGGGATATG
>Ga0326728_10025305_pt1 | contig 10639 bp, 8 predicted proteins | sample MB3enrmetagenome_FD_207602 | JGI IMG/M metagenome (GOLD analysis project Ga0326728, IMG submission 207602) | Lab enriched peat soil microbial communities from McLean, Ithaca, NY, United States - MB31MN | ecosystem: Environmental > Terrestrial > Soil > Wetlands > Peat | place: USA: New York...
TGTCTGTATTCTGCAAGGGAGTTCGGATGTTTGATTTTTGTTTTGGACATTTCTGTCCTCCTTTCGCTTGCACAATATCAGCGAATGTAAAGAGTCGGAAGAGGGGCAAGTGTCTCCTTGCGCTTAGCGTTGCGGTATTTTCTTGTGCATAACCTGAAGATGATTTGAGTTGTTCACAACATTTATTGCGATGTATATGCCGGAAGAGGCGTTTGCCCGTCTTCCGGGCACTCCAATAAATAGTTAGGGTATGTTTATGAATAACGCTGAGTACAAGAATGCAGAGACAGCCCAAGAGCGTCTTCAAAGATGGCGTGAGATGCATCCAGAAATGACAGACCAAGAGTTTGTTGATGCTATCGAAGAAATAAAGTCATACCTCAGGCTCGCATGGCGGATTTATCGTGCAAAACACAAGGATGAAAACCTTCCCGACGAGCTTTGACAGCGAAGAGATTATTTCTTACCGTTAAGGGTATAAAGGTCGAACCCTACCCATAATTATTAAAATGAACCATAAACGAATGAAAGAGTATTTTGCATATACCCGCGTCTCTACAGTCAAACAAGGGGAGCGTGGCGTATCTCTTCAAGAACAGAAAGCCGCTATTGAAGCCTTCGCATTTCGACAACAAATGCCTATCTCGCGCTGGTTCGAGGAGCTTGAGACTGCTGCGGCAAGAGGCCGTCCTGTATTTAATCGCATGATGAATATGCTTAAAGATGGAAAAGCAGCAGGGGTAATCATTCATAAAATCGACCGCAGTACGCGAAACTTGCGTGACTGGTCGGATTTGGGAGAATTGATAGATCACGGTGTCGAACTTCACTTTGCGAACGAATCTCTCGATCTTCAATCGAGAGGTGGACGACTCTCTGCTGACATTCAGGCTGTTGTCGCTTCCGACTTCATTCGCAATCTTCGCGATGAAACGCGAAAAGGTATGCGTGGACGATATAAACAAGGATTGTTTCCGCTACCTGCGCCACTTGGCTATGTCGACCAAGGTCGGGCAAAACCAAAATTGATTGACCCAGTACAAGGCCCACTCGTTAAACGAATGTTTGAGCTCTACGCCTCGGCCAGATACGGTCAGACCGAACTCGAAGAAATTATGTATACACTTGGTCTGCGTACCAAACGAGGTCAACGAGTAGGACATACAACCATCGGCTGGATATTGGCTAATCCGTTCTATTACGGTCTGATACGCCTCAAAGCAACAGGAGAACTCTTTGAGGGAATACATAAGCCGCTCATTTCACGTTCTCTGTTTAATGCAGTGCGTGAGGTTGCATCGCAGAAACACAACAAAAAAGCATACAAGCACGATTTCAGTTTTCGTCGCATTGCCCGTTGTGCTATGTGTGGCTACAACCTAACAGGGGAGATGGTGAAAGGTATCAACTATTACCGCTGTCATTCCAAGACGTGCCCCACAAACTCCATACGGGAAGTTGACCTGGACAAGCAAATAAAAAAAGAGCTAATGCCGCTCACTATATCTGAAAGTGAACGCTTTGGACTTCAAGCAGCGCTGGACACGATTACACAGGAGTCAGTGCAGCAACGACAAATCCTTATCAGATCAGCCAGAGCAAACCTTGCTAGTGTGAATGATCGACTGAGCAAGCTCGCAGATGCATATCTGGATGGGCTGCTAGATAAAGACCTGCTTAGCGCCAAACAAAAAACGCTCCTGATGGAGCGTAAAGATTTAGAAGAACGGCTTGTTGAGTTGCAGAATAAAGACGATATCATCACAACAAAGCTGAAAGAGTTTCTTGATTTCGCGGGCAGTATCACTGAGACATATACATACGCAGCACCGTTTAGTCGCCAACAGCTTCTTCGTAAAGTTTCTTCTCGAATCACTGTTGCAGATAAATCTGCGAGCCTCGTCTTGCATCGCCCCTACCAGCTTTTTGCTGCCAGAGAACGTGTTCGAAGTGTCGAGTCCAGTGGGGTAGTCATTTCTGAAGGCAAAGATTTGCAAAACTTCGAACTTGCGAGAACCCTTGCAATCACAGAACAAAATGTCGATTTACCCCTCAGTTCTGCGAAGTGCGAACAATTTGGCTGCCCGTCTCAAGAGACACTTCGAACTCTGACCGGTTTACTGAAACTGATTGGTGAATGCCTTGTATAGCAGAAAGTTTTGTCAATAGCCATGAAGTCTATTGGTCTCGCTATTCTTAGGTAAGCTAGAAGCAGTCGCGCGACAATGTTTAAACGCTAGCAGGGCTATGTGGTGGCTCTGCTAGCGTCACGTCTCTGTTTGCTTTGAAAGGGGATTTGGCATAATATGACGGCGTATGCACTCAACATCATCATAATGAGTGGTCGTTGGATGTTTGCGTCCAATGTACGAACGGAATTTTACCATGATACAACACGAGAAACTTAAGGACACAATTCAAGGCTGTAATCTCAACTTCCTCATCGGGTCTGGTGTGTCGCGCCCATTTTTACCTACACTGGGGAATATCGAGATTTTACTCACGGAGATAGACGACCGTGAAGATATTTCTACTGAAGTAAAGAAATTGATCAGGACTTCTCTCTACAAGAAGTATTTCGATTCGGTGATCAAAGACAATCGGAAGATTCTTGCTTCTGAACCAGCAGCAAATGAAGTTCTGGAGAATTACAAAACATTCCTGAAGGCAATCAATTCCGTATTGTTGAAGCGCAAACTTACGCTTTTAAGCAAAGAAGCAAACTTGTTTACCACAAATGTTGATATTTTTCTCGACAAGGCGCTTGAGGATCTGAGCCTCGAATATAACGATGGCTTTAATGGGCGTTTCAACCCGAAGTTCAGTCTTAGCAACTTCAAGAAATCTCATTTCAAGAAGAGTCTTCATTATGACAACACGGCAGAGCTTCCAGTGTTCAACCTCCTCAAGCTGCATGGGTCGCTATCGTGGGAAATTGAAAATACGAATGTTGTATTCTCACATGACTTGGCGCACATACAAACGATTGAGGAGATTGCTATTTCTCCGGATCATGTCCTAAACGTACCAGATGGGGCAACAATCGACACATTGATAGCTGACGCTGAAGGCAAGACAAGCGATGCCACCGCAGGGGCGTTCATGGATGCATACGAAAGTCTGCTGATAGTTATAAACCCTACAAAGGAAAAGTTTAAGCATACGCTCATGAATCAGACATACTATGAACTTCTACGCTTATACTCCAATGAGCTAGAGAAAGAAAACACTGTACTAATTGTCATGGGATTTTCTTTTGCCGATGAACATATATGCGAAATTACGTTACGCTCCGCAAATTCCAACCCGACGCTTATTGTTTACGTATTTGCACATAGCACTGAAGCTAAAGAGGAAATCGAAGGAAGGTTTGGTTCTACTAGTATCAAAAACAACAATATTCAGGTGCTTGCTCCAGAACAAGTATTAGATGCCGATGGTGTAACCCTGAATGATAAATACAAGTATGATTTCACGACCATCAATAAGGCAATCCTTGGAAAACTCTTGGAGCAGATCGATTGCGTGGACGATAATGTGGTACCAGTAGATGGTGCTACCAGCATCTTGGAAGAATAGGACTATGACTACCAGCATTGAACAAATCAACGAGGACTCGATTTTCACGATTGGCAAAGTTATCTCTGTCAAAGGTAGAACCATCGAGGTAAAAGTTGATAAAACCAAAAATGCATCACACCTCGTGTACAAAGGCGAACTCCTCAAAAATATTTCAGTTGGCGGCTATATCAAGATTATTAAAGGGTTCACTGTAATCATAGGAAAGGTTGAGGGAGAACTGGTCACAGAAGACAAGATATTTGTACGTGAGAAAGGCTACACGACCCCGAAAGAAAAGGTTAACCGAATCCTAAGCGTAAGCCTGCTTGGTTTTTTTAAGGGAAAACGCTTTGAACGTGGAATCAAAGAGCTTCCACTAATAGATAACGAATGCTTCTTGCTTCACAAAAAGGAATTCGAGCAAATTCATGACTTCATCCAGCGCGGCGATGATCCAATAACAATTGGCTCTCTGTCGTTTGAGAAAGGACAGGAGATTAAGGTAGGAGTAAACGGTCTTTTCGCAAGTCATATTGGAATTTTCGGCAATACAGGAAGCGGAAAATCTTATACGCTTGCAAAAATATATAGGGAGTTGTTTTTGAAGTATAAGGACGAAGATAAGTTCAAGAAGAATGCCAAGTTCTTTTTGATTGATTTTAATGGCGAGTACGTTGGCTCTTCCGCAGGAGACGACATCATAATTGATGCACAATTCAAGAATACTTATAGACTGTCTACTCGGACAACCAATGGGGACAAATTCCCAATAACCTTGGAGACGGTTTGTGATTCAGATTTCTGGATAATATTTCTAGAGGCAACCGAAAAGACTCAAATGCCTTTTTTGCGACGCGCTGTGGGCAATAGCTATATTGCCCCTAAACTTAAGAATGCTGAGGAATTCAAAAGTCTTATTTTTCAGAGAATACTAGACGCCACAACCGAGGGCGATAGAAATCTCGAAAAGGCAGTTGTCATAAACTTCCTGAAAGAACTAAAAGATGCCTTGAGTGACAACGAATCGCTCGCAGTCCTCTTAGATGACTATGACCGCCACCTGAAATTCAATGGAACAACCAACTCGTACTATTACCAAGATGGGACAGTCAGGATATTTAGCAGTGATGATCGGTTCAGGACAGAGATAATTGAGGCGAAGATATCCAATTTACAGATCGACACAGCCCAGATTTCGCCTATTGAAGAAATTAGATTGCAGATAATTATTCAATATTACAGCGACATAATCCGTGGATTTGCGAATAAAGAGCACCTAGCACCTCTGCTTAAGCGGTTAGACAAGCGAGTGGATGACCTTAGGAAAGTGTTGAGAATTAAAGATGCTGAAGAGGCAGATGCACCGGCAAACTTTACAATCGTTTCGCTCAAAGACGTAAATATGCATATGCGGAAAATCCTACCACTACTTTTATGCAAAAAACTCTACAGCGACAAGAAGAATGAGAACGATGATAGTCGCTATCTGAATATCATCGTAGACGAGGCACACAATATTCTGTCTGAGAACTCAGAGCGCGAAAGTGAACAATGGAAGGATTATCGTCTCGAAACCTTTGAGGAAATTATCAAAGAAGGTAGAAAATTTGGAGTCTTTCTTACATTGGCTAGTCAGCGTCCATCTGACATATCTCCAACGATCATATCGCAATTGCATAATTACTTTTTGCATCGCTTGATCAACAACGAAGATATCAACTCTGTGAGACAGACGATCTCGTATTTGGATAAAGTCTCGTTTGAATATCTCCCATTATTACCTACAGGCACATGCATTTTGGCTGGTCTCTTAGCTAATGTTCCAATAGTGCTTGATATCGGGGAAATCGATCCTAAGAAACATGAACCCAAGAACAAAACAATTACGTTAGTGGATAAATGGAAATGAGCAGTTTCCTCCCAACCTCAATTTCGCTCTGTTTTCGCTGGGCAAAAGAAGTCTCTTAAAGCATTCTCTCCACTGCCTTTATCTCAACCTTTGCAGAGTCAGTTTTTGCAGAATTTCTCTTCCTCCCGATTCGGGACCAGGGGGTCGGAGGTTCGAATCCTCTCTCCCCGACCAACAAAATCAAAGAGATAGAGCAGTTATTTTCTGAGCGAAATCTCGTTTGAGGATGATTTCAAGGGCGCAGGAAATTACTGCCTCCACCTATACCGTTCGCCTCAGGCGAACCCCGAAAGAAAAGCGCCGACACCAACAAGGTCGGCTTTTTTGCGCTCAAATCCGCGAAGGCAATGCCTTCGCGCCGCACAGCCAGAGTCGCATCCTCGTACCGACTCTACCGCAGCGACAAACCCTGCACTCACAATACTTTCAGTCAGCCAGCTATCGCGGGCTAATGCTCAGACCTCCTCGTGCCTTGCGGCACTCCTCGGTCTTCGCTATTCTCACTCGCAATCAATCCTGCTCAAATTCTCATTTCTGGGGGGAGTGTTTTGAATATCGCGAACGGCTTGCCGTTCGCGCTTGGGTTGTTCTTAATCTGACAAACTACGCGGTGACGCGTCTCTGAGAACAGACCATCGTGGCTCAAAGCCAGCATCATTCAATGATCGCGGCGTTGAAAACCAGAACTGCGCGGCGGTGTGTTGTTCGTTTCCTGCAACGCTTGCCGCGACTTCCATACACTGCTTTGCACGATCTGAATCTATGGTTTCGACAAGCACGGCTCGCGCTCGTTTGATGCCGAGAGCTTTTTGTTGCCCCTGTCTCAGATACTCAAGATAGGCTTCGAGCTTCAAGCGAAAGCGCGTCAGATTGGTTGTGCCCCTGTCTGCCTCATAGAAGAAGTTGCTGTTCTGTTGTCCTTCTGCGGCAAAGGGAAATCGCAAGGTGAAGAACGCGTCTGGACGATGGGGGAGAATCTGCTTTGATGGCATACGCACACGACTCCAAAGCTGTGACCCTTGAATCCAGCGATGAAGTTCAATCCGGCCTCCTGATGCGCGGCATCCAATCTCGAGGGCTGCGTGAAAATCAGAAATCATCAACTCGTGGCGAATGAAGAGAAACTTTCCGTAGCCATCGCCAGAAAGCGTGATCCGCATATCCGAATACTTCTCGCGGTTCCCTTTGATGAGCGCCCAATCAATCTCAATGCCGCTGAGCCTATGAGAAATTTCCCGAAGCCCTGCGGCGTTATCCAGAAAATATATGAACTCGCCGGGATTCCCTTGGCGGGGGAGAGTGAAGCGACTCACCAACCCTTGATGATAAAGCTGTTTAAGGTGGCGATAGGTTACATCCTCATTGCCGCCAGCAACTTTTACAAGCGTACTTGTCGAGAGGAAACGGAATCTTAAAAGTATGCGGATAATTTCTATTCCGCGCTCTGTGATTGGAATGCCGGATACAGCCTCCGGCACACGATGAAATTTTGGAAGCCTGACCTGTGTACTCATTCACGCCCCCAGAAAGCTTCATCAGTGCCCTTGGCTCGCGATTTTTCAGAGACCGATGTTTTCCACTTCTCGTGTTCCTTATTGTTTGCCGCATCAACTTCTTCGACTGAAACTGCACCACCCTTACCCAGAAGCCTTGTCCGATACCACTGCAAGGCACTTTGCCGGATATAGTGAGATTTGATAAATGGAACAAAGACCCGCCTTGCAGGCTTGCTGTGAATCTTAACGATGCAGCTTTGGTCTGGCTGTTCCTTTATTGCAGCGGTTAAAAGAACAAGCTGTTCTTCAAGGCTCATGTACTGAATACTTGAAAGCTCTTTGAACTCTTCGGCGCGCATCATTGGAACGTCCGCTTCACTCTCGGCAAAGCCGTCAAAATCCGTCTGGTTGGAATGATGTCCGTGTTGCGAGCCAGAGGAACTGCTTGTTGATTCACTATGGCTTGCGCTTTCTGGCAAGTAAGACACCCAGCCGTTATCAGGCGTGTAAAAGATGCCGGTCATTGAGGCGCTTGCCGAACCCGAGGATTCATTTTCGCCAGTGCCTGTTGACCTGCCACTGCTTATCGAGCGTGAGTACACTTTGTCTCTTGTGTAGACGGGGCGGAATTTGGTCTGGTATATCTCGTGCTTTACCTGCATGGGGTCAAGTCGCCCGATGCAGAGTTCAAGCGCCATCATCCGTGCTACTTCTACTGAAAGGCCGCCGAAGACTGCCTTGATTTTGCAGTTGGTAAGAACGGCATCTTTTACGTTTTCATTGACCTGTCCAAATCGCTGGTGGGCAAGCACTGTAAAGAGCTTGAACTTCCGAACCTGATCGAGCATATCTGCAATGTCTATGCCGACGAAGGTTTGGAACTCGTCGAGATAGAGGTAGTAGGGTTTCAGCTTCGGGTTGGTTGCATTCCGACGGAGTGCAACCTCAAAGAATTCGTTAACCAGAAGCGAGCCGAAGATTCTGGCGTTCTGCGTAGACAGATGGTCGCTCGGCGCAAGGTTGACCAGAAGAACTTTCCCAGACTCGATAATCTCTGCCAGATCAATCGGGTTTGCTTGTGCCGCAAAGAACCTGCCGAGCGTCTTTGATGTGAGCAGGCGGTACAGGCGATTCTTCGCAGACAAAACTTCAGAGCGCCAATCCTTTGCTTTGAGTTGCTCAAGCTCTTCCCATTCCCTGCGGATGAGCGGAGAGGAAAGTTGCTCAACGAGTTTGCTCCGCATCTCGCTGGCGTTAAAGTCCACAAGATACTGTGCCTCTTGGAAGGAAAGATTCAGTTCCAAAAGCGTAGTGAATATCAAGGACAATGTACGTTCAAGGGTCGGCGTCTGGTCAGTATTCTCGACACCCCAAGCGTGCATAATGGCACTGATTCGCCGATCAACCTGGACTGATATGTCGCCATCATCCGCCTTGCGGAAAGGATTAAAGCCGATGACAAAATCTGGCTTTGAGAGGTCAAGCAGAATAATTTTCTGCCTCGCCACTTTGTACGAGGCGAAGTCTAAAACATCCTTGTAGAGTGAGCCGTGCGGATCAATGACGCAGAAGCCTTGACCGCTTTTCAAATCCTGCCTGATGAGTTGTTCCAAAAACTTACTCTTGCCAGAACCGGACGAGCCAATGACATGCATGTGCGCTAGGCGTTCTTTCGGTGTAACTTCCACCGTGGCACCTGCTGAGTCCTGTCCAAAGAGTGTCGCCTTCATAACAGGCTCGCCAACTCTTCCTGAACATCAGAAAGCCGCTCTTCCAGAAAATTTAACTCCCTCTGCTTTAGTTCTTCGTTCTGAGTTGAATCCTGTTCCGTCTTACGAATTCTTTCCTTGATATCCCTTAGCCGAAATTCCAGTTCGCTTTTCCGTAGCTGCTGTAATTCATAGGCGGTTGGCGGTGGAGGTGGCGGGGGAGGATCTGGACGCCTTAGATCGGCCAGTTCCTTTTCTCGTCTGGCAACTTCCAGTTCTGCATCAAGCCGAGCTGCTCTGTTTTTGAGTTCAACAAGCTCAGGGTCAGCTTGCAATCCTTCCAACTGATTTTTTGCAGTCTGAAGTTTGATCTTCACTTCAAGGTCTGCATGGTCTTCTTCCATTGCTGCCCGACCGCCTTTGATGTATCGGTTCCAGCGATAGCTTTCCCGCGCAATCTCCGCGTACCTGTTGAATGTCTCCAGATATTTTGCGCGGCTCTCCATCGTTTGCATATTTTGTCCCGCAAGAAAGCGAGACCGTATGCCCTCGATATATGTTCCAAGTAGGCTGGCGTTGTTTCTATAAAGCTCCAGCCCCGCTCCAATTTCCTGCTCGTTCCAGACTGCGGGAAGTATCATCTCCGTTCCTCCATTAGAATTTCCAACTCGCACAAGCTCACTCGATTTCTCAGATACTACAAAAGAGGCGGCAACCAAAATCGAACCAAGAATCACCGGAAGCCACCATAGGCCAGCGTAGAAATACCCAAGAACGAGCAGTAGCAATACGCCAAAAAAGATTAGAAGCCGATCAATTTTCTTCATCGTCATCTCGGATGCCTAAATCTCTCGCTCTCATTCTGTGGCGGTGGAGGGTGTGCAGACCTTATGCGTTGTGCAGCAATGATGGACTCATTGACTGGATGTCTCGCCTGATTTTGTGGAGCAGAAACATTTCTCGGCACAGGAGGCGGTGCAATTTTGATGGCTGATGGTGCGTTTTCTTGAGATGTATTTTCGGGCTGGCTTTGAGGAGTCGGGGGTTGCTCTACCGCTTCCGTCTGCGTTTGTTCGGAAGATGGGGCAGTGACATCCATCTTTGCTGCTGTTTCCTTTTTTGCCTTGTGCGCGTGATGCTTGTTCAAGGGTTGTGACACGGGAACAATCTGAGCAGGACTCACCGTTGCTGCTTGGGGGTGTCTCGCGGCGTGGACTGCAAACATTCCAAACCCATAGATAAGAAGCCCGACACCAGTAAGCAACAGATGTTTACGCGACAACTGGGGGAGTGCGCTCATCTGTCAGACTCGAATTAAAGTTGCTGATTGAAAAAACTATAACCGACTTGCAATCAGACATCTAGGGAAAATCTAAAGACGCGAAATTCGGTGATTTTCGACTACCTCAGACGCGGTAGATACCATTTTTGCGAAACATCCTGTTTTCAGTAACTCCACAATTATGAGCATCTTACTTTTGAGTAGATACGGCGCTCAATTTTCCGCTCTCTGCATTTTCTGCGTTTCCTCTGCCAGCATTGTGTTTACCCCCCCAGAAAAGAGAATTTGAGCAGGATTTATTGAGAGGAAGAGTAGCGAAGACCGAGGAGTGCCGGAAGGCACGAGGAGGTCTGAGCATTAGCCCACGATAGGTGGCTGACTGAAAGTGTTGAAGCTGAGGGGTTTGCAGCGGCGGTAAAGTCGGTACGAGGTACAGACCTCTGGCGCTGCGGCGCGAAGGGTTCCCCTTCGCGTGTTTCGACGCAAAAAAGCCGACCTGTTTGGGTCGGCGTTTTTCTTCTCGGGGTTCGCCAAATGGCGAACGGTATTGGTGAAGGCAGTAATTTTCTGCGCCCTTGAAATCATCCTCAAACGAGATTTCGCTCAGAAAATAACTGCTCTATCTCTTTGATTTTGTTGGTCGGGGAGAGAGGATTCGAACCTCCGACCCCCTGGTCCCGAA